>Ga0194043_1001825_pt1 | contig 11888 bp, 10 predicted proteins | sample JunL4415m_MetaG_FD_161274 | JGI IMG/M metagenome (GOLD analysis project Ga0194043, IMG submission 161274) | Anoxic zone freshwater microbial communities from boreal shield lake in IISD Experimental Lakes Area, Ontario, Canada - Jun2016-L442-15m | ecosystem: Environmental > Aquatic > Freshwater >...
AAAACATTTGATAAAAATATGTTATAATTTTATTAATTATGGTCTTAAATTAATTAAAAAATTTTTAATTTTAAGGGCTGATAAGGAAGATATGAAATGAAAAACTTTTTTGAAATACAGGAATTATTAAAAAATCATAAAAAAGAATTTAAGGAAAAGTACCACATACAAGATATTGGTATATTTGGTTCTTATGCCAAGGGGATGCAAAAGAAAACTAGCGATATTGACATTATGGTTACATTTGAAAAACCTGTAAGTCTTCTGCATATAATTTCTTTCGAAAACTACCTTAGTGATATGCTGGCGATCAAGGTAGATGTTGTTCCAAAAAATAATATCCGAAAGGAACTAAAAGAATCCATTTTAAATGAGATGGTTCCCGTATGAAAAGAAGTGTAGAAATCTATATTAAAGATATTATTGAATATATGGAAAGAGCAGAAAAGCATATTAAGAATTTTCAGCTTGATCAATTTCTTAAGGATGATAAAACATGTGACGCTGTTATACGCTGTATTGAAGTTATCGGAGAAGCGACTAAAAATATTCCTGAAGAAATAAGAATCATTTACCCTTCTATATCCTGGCGCGATTTGGCAGGGATGCGAGACAAGATTATCCATAGTTATTTTACAGTAGATTTTGAGACCGTTTGGCTTGTCGTAAAAGAAGATATCCCAAGATTAAAACCAATAATAAAAAAAGTTTTAGAGAACTTATGCCAAGCGGACGTATGTCAAGGGGAAGTATAGTTTGACATAAAGAACATATTTGATATATTTTAAAAAAATATGAACGTATCAAAACCCAGAAGGTAAGTTAAAATAAAGTAATTATTTTAAAAAACATATATGGGGTTGCTGTATCAAATTGCATGCCATCCTGATATATGAAGTGAAATAACCCCCCCACATTTAGACTGAAATTAATGAGAAAATTCAAAAATTCTCAGTTTACGTTCGGACTCACATTAGAAGAATGTGAACTAAGATTGCAGAAGACAAGTTAAAATATCTAAATAAACTTAAAAGTAATATATGAATGAAACAGCAGAGATATTCTTTGGCTCCCTGTTGGTGGCCTTTACCGGGGCATTAATGCCTGGGCCCATGCTGACTCTTGTGATATCAAGTGTGGCCCAAAAAGGATTTAAGACAGCAGTTTTTATTGTAATAGGTCACTCTGTGCTGGAGCTTTTAATCGTGGCAAGCTTTTATCTGGGGGTTTTAAAATATTTGAACAATGCGCTTGCAGTAAAAATAATCAGCGTGGTCGGCGGAGTTTTTCTCATATACATGGCTGTAAGCATAATAGTCTCTATAGCAAGGAAAAAAATAAAACTTGATCTGGATTCCAAAAAGACAAACCAGAATCTTGGAGCCAGAGGAACTTTAATAATAACAGCCAAAGGAATACTTATAAGTCTTGCCAATCCATACTGGTATGTCTGGTGGATGACTATTGGCGCAGCATTCATGTTAAAAAGTGTTCAGCACAGCTTTGGCGGAGTGGCATCTTTTTATGTCGGACACATCCTGGCCGATTTTATTTGGTATCTGTTTGTCGGTTTTTTAATTAGTACAGGCAGAAGATTTTTTAATCAAAAAATATATATAGGAATATTGCTCGCCTGCAGCCTTTTTTTGCTCTACCTTGGAATCAGGTTTATAGCAGATTTTATGTTTTAAAAGGGGACAGTCCCCTTTTAAGCACGGTTTTAGCTATTTTTTTAAAAAATATAATAAAACCAAACCCTGTTTTAATACCTTGGCCGTTTCACCGCGATCCACATTGCTAAACATAAATATTTTGTCCAATAAGGCGCGGAACCGCCATCATCAAATACAATATAATATTAAATACGGCTCATTTGTAATATTAAGTAATATTATATACGGTTGTTAAATTTTAAGGTTTTAAGGAAAGGTCAAGGATAAAAAGGACTTTAAAAGGGGACAGTCCCCTTTTAAGCACGGTTTTAGCTATTTATTTAAATAATATAATAAATAGCGGCTTAAAACACATTAGGTTAAGTCAGTCTTAACACTAAAATACTTGCTTTAAGCCGCACTGTATTGTTTTTTCTCCTAATAATTAAACAAACAATTCATTAAAAAACTGAGCTGTTCACCTAAAAAAAATTACTTTACTGAATCAACAAGGGTCTGAAAAGGTACCTTTATTGTACTGAATTCAATTCCCTTTCTGGTCGCATAGTTTTTTATGGTTTCCCCTAAATCGGAAATACTATCATTTAATAATTTATCCACATCCTCTATTTTTACCCCCCAGTCCAGGAGCTGCTGAAAAGTTGTGCTGCCTGTAATAGTTTTAACCACTGTTACGTCTGTTGTCTGTTCAGAAGAAGAAGCCGTCTGTGCAGATGCTTCAACGGGATCAACCGAGTGAGTATCAAGATACTGCACCTGTTCATCGCCAAGTTTTGCTTTTGCTTTAAGAATACTTACCGCCGGCTTAAGAAGCCAGGTTCCCTCTTCCACGTCATAAGGCAGGCCCTTATATAAAGCAACAAAATATCTGACAGAAGCTGTCCCAACTTCCTTACCTTCTTCACTGAGAGAAGCATAGATGGTCTCAAGTTCATTGCACTTAAAAGAGGCGAAAAGTGCCGGATCTTTTAAGCCAAAAGCTTTGCCAAGATCCTCCAAAGGTATCTCAAATGTATTATGTATGTCATCAAAAGTATAGGAACCCCTGATATCTGCCGGATTATATTGCCCGGCAAACTCTCCATCCGCATATTTTATGGGAATCTTATCAGTGGTTGTTTTCCAGAGCCCCGTCAGAGAAGTTGCTGTTATTGTTACAAAGATTACTGCAAAAATTATAATTGCAAGATATATGGATTTTATTTTCATGCTTTCTTCTCTCCTTTTGTTGAAAATTCAACCGTAGCAGCTACCGGACAGGAATACTCTGATGTGCACTTCATACATGAAATGCACTGATGACTATAGACAGTTCTTGCCTTAGAAACAGTTATGTTCATGGGACAGGTATTGTCGCACTTCTTGCAGTCAATACAGGTAGAGGCTTTTCTTCGTATTTTAAAAATTCTAAATAAATTAAATATGCCAAGTAACGCACCGTAAGGGCAGATATACTTGCAGTAAGGGCGCTCTGTAAAAAATGAAAGAACAATTGAAGCACCAAGAAATATGTATGCGGCAATAGCGACCTCACCCGACCAGAAGTTAAAAAGAGCAAAATATGGATCATAAGTCTGAAACACCAGTCTGGCAGTTGTGGCTGTGAAATATACAACCAATATCAGGGAAATATATCTTATGTACCTTAAGTACCTGTCAAGTTTAAGAGGTATAAAGTTATTGAATCTTTTTTTAAATATTTTCTTTCCAATCTTTGAGATCCACTCCTGAAAGGTTCCCAAGGGGCATATCCAGCCGCAGATGACAGGCCCAAAAAACACAGCAAGAAGTATAGCAGTCAGCATCAGTATAAAAGATGATGAATGTATCTTTTGAACAAAAGTTCCTAAAGCGGCAAAGTTGTAAATAGAAACTATTCCTCCAAAAGGACATATGGCATGAAGTGAAGCAGTTGAAAGAAAAGGTATGCTCCAGCCATATTTTGCAAGTATTACATTGATTGTAATAAGGGCAACAAGAGAAAAGAAAAATATCTGAATTGCGCTCCTGTACCACTGCCCGGACTTTTTTGGTTTTTTTACTGCATGCGCAGTATTTACTTCTGAAGTTTTAATCGCCAATATTATCTCCTCCTGTTTTTACTATAAAGTATTTTAAAAACTTTTTGGCAGCTTCAAAAAAACGCAATTAAAATGAGTGTGAATTTTTTTGAAATACCAGATGTAGATCTGAGAATTTTTTACATTCGTACTATCTTACCACTTTTTGTCTTGCCTGCATTAGAAATACTCAAGAATAATAACGTATTTTTATGCGGCAATGTTACATCTAATTAAAATATAAATTATATATCTCGTCTATTTACCATAGAGCAAACAAACACTTACAGTAATTATGGCATTTTCTTCACTAGCATAAAATATCCTGACCATTTTTTGGAAAGGGTATTTATCAGGTCATTTTTTATTAAAATCGTAAATTTTAAATTTTTTTAAACAAACCAAACAAAATGTCCATCGGTTTTCGTTTTATGTATTGTGAATAACTTCATGCATGAAAAGATAAAAAAATAAGCATATAAAAATTGGCCAACTACATTGGAGAGGTCCGAAAGTCAGTTTTTTGTTAAACGCAAGACAATTAGTGTATACTATACTAATAACATGTTATTTGTGTAATTAAAAACAGAAACTGGCTTCAAAATATAATTAAGCAGTAATAGACAGACTAAAAGTGTAGCTTTGGCCAATGAGAGAAATTGATAGTTTTTTAATACATTACAGAAGAACCGGAGAAAAAATATGGTTTGAAAAAATCTACTATTTCTTTATGCCAAAAATATATAACTATTTTTATTTCAGGACTTCAGACAGGCAGATGTCAGAAGATTTAGCCAGTGAAGTATTTATAAAAGTCTATAAAGACCTCCAGACAAAAAAATTTAACAGCAGATCATTTAATGTCTGGATTTATACAATAGCCAGAAACCAGTTAATTGATTTTTTTAGAAAAAACAAAAAAGAACAGGCGGAGATGTTTCTGACTGACTGGCAGGACGAGGATATTCTGCAGAACAACAGTATCGCAGAAGATAATTTCATAATAAACAACAGCTCTATGTTAAAAAAGGAATTTGCATTTGAAAACATCAGACTGGTTAAGGCCATGGAGAAGCTGACGCACCTTCAGAAAAACGTACTGCTTTTAATGTTTGTGATGGATTTTGGTTATGAGGGAGTTGCAGATATTATGAAAAAAAAGCAATCCACTATAAGGGGAATAGTGTTTAGAGCTGTAAGCATATTAAAGAATGAAATTCAAAATGAACAATAATAAAAAAATTACAGAAGCTCAAAGAGAAAAAATAGTCAGCAGCTGCATCATGCTAATTGGCAGAGGCTTCAGCTTTGAATATTGTAAAATCAGATATAAAAAGTATGAGTCTGTCCTGGAGGAGTACTTCCCCGTAATAGCAGGATTAAAGAAGATGCAAAGAGATGACTTAAGCGATGACTTTTTGAAAAATACTCTCAGCAAAATATATAATGAATACAATGAGAGCAGCTGCCCAGAAGAAGAGTTTGAAAATTATAAGAATGTAAAAATAAAAAACAGCAGATTTTGGACTGTTTTAAAACCTGCCGCCATTTTCGCAGCCGCGGTTTTGATCTTAAGTTTTTCTTCAATAGGTGTTTTGGCTGCATCTCAAAAAAGCCTTCCGACTAGTCCGCTTTATGCTGTAAAAAGATATAGTGAAGATTTTAAACTGCTAATTACTCCTGAGCCTAAGAAAAATGCAGTGCATCTGCAGTTTTTAAATAACAGACTGGAAGAGGCTCAATTATTCTTAAGTTCCAATTATTTGGAAAAGAACAAAATGGAAAGCATTATAAAAGATGCCGAAGAAGAATTTGATTACTGCAAAAAACATGATTATTTTGGAAATTACACTGAAGAAGAAATAGATGATCAGCTAAAAACAATAAAGGAAAAAGCCACAAAAGAATTTGGTGCTGAAGGTGACAGCAGCGAGAGTATTAATGAGAAAACCACAGGCACTTATTATAATGATAATGAAAATGAAACTGAAAACTCAGGCGGATTTGAGCAGGATGATTCTGATGGAGACGAGCAGAACAGTGGAGAAAAAGAAGAATCTGCTGACTCGGAAATCAAAGAAGACGAGAATAGTAATTCGGAAATAAATAATGATTCAAAAACAGATGTTACCCAAGACACAGAAAGTAATCTTGATACTGAAACCACAGAAAACACAGAGAGTGATTCTGATATTGAAGCCACAGAGGACACAGAGAGTAATTCAGAACCAGACATTACCCAGAGTACGGAGAGCACAGCGTCAGATGTTAAGGACGATACAGAGAGCAGCTCCGACACCGATGAAAGCCAGGACGAGGAAGACGAAAAAGAAAGTGACTAAATGCCTACTGGTGATTAACTTAAGTTTTTAGTGAATTATTTATTTTTATTAAGCTTAAGATATTTTCAATTAGGCCATTTTAGAAAGTTATTTACCAGGAACTAAATAATAAAGAAAAGTGCCGCAGCCTATAAAGCAAAGACAAAATAAACCCGGATAAAATATTTTTTTAAAAACCCAACAAAATAATACATTATTTCGTTTATATATTTATTGATATAAGTTTTTATTTATCAGTAATCAAAATATCAAGCCGATCCAACATAAAGAAAGAAATTAGAAAATGAAGATACATTTAAGGAAAATAATTTTATCGATGCTTGTTATCGCCAGCTTTGCCTTTTATGCGACCTACCAGCGTTTTGGTGACAGTCTGCAAAATTATATTAATAATTTGCAGACCAGGCAGGTTGCTTCGGAATCATATTCTTTTCTTAGTGAAGGCTTTTCCAGAAACCAGGTATCAGCAGATCCGCCTGCAGATATATCCAAAGAAGCAGAAATAACCTATCCTCAGCCCTCAGAAGTTGCTTTAGACGGAGAATCTTACGCAGCTGCGGATTCTCAAAGTGCTGTAGAAGCTCTTTATAAAGACGGAAAATATGACGGGCGTATTGCTGATGCATATTATGGCTATATTCAGGTCAGAGCAATTATAGAATCCGGCATGCTGACCGGGGTACAGTTTTTAAGCTATCCAAGTGACAGAAGTTATTCAGTTGAAATAAATAAACACGCAATGCCGATACTGGAAGCAGAGGCAATTAAAAACCAGAGCGCAAATGTTGATATTGTTGCCGGAGCGACAAATACCAGTAATGCTTTCAGAAGTTCACTGGGTTATGCACTCAGCCTTGCAGGTGGTTCATCCTCTGAAATATTCTCAGTCCTTCAGGCTCCAGGAAAAACAGTTGATATAGTTTCAGGTGCAACAAATATCAGCCTCTCTTCAACAGGTGTCTCAACTATTAAAAACCAGGGAATACCGGTCAATATAGTTTCAGGTGCTACAAACATAAGCTCAACATCAACCGGGGTCAACACCATACAAAACCAGGGAACACCGGTTAATATAGTTTCAGGTGCAACAAACATAAGCTCCACATCAAGCGGTGGTACCTCTATACAAAACCAGGCAACACCAGTAAATGTAGTTTCCGGAGCAACAAATATATCTTCAGGAACTTCAACGGCAAGTGAAGAAACAGCGGACTATGAATCTGAGGATAATAATGAAGACGATGCTGAATATGCAGAGGACGATGAGACTGAAGCTAATAATGAATATATTGCTCAGGAAGAACCAGCAAACGTTACTCAAGATTCATCTCAGTATATCGCTGAAGACAAATCAGAAGATGAGTCCAGTCATGAATCCGAACAAGTCTCCGAAAACAAACAGGAAGACCACCATGAAAACGAATCAGATGAAAAAGACGATTAGTTCCGGACACAAACCGGAATTATTAATGATGTCGTCTGGATCTATATTATTGTGGTGCTGGTGTTAGTTGTGGTCATAGGGATGTGCCTAAGGTTTTCTATGTTTTTTAGTTAGAAGTTTACGCCCCCGTCCCTTTCGATCCCGCAATATTATTTAAAGTCTCTTATAAACTAATTTTCTGAAACGATTTCCATGAACTTCTCAACCAGCACCGGATCAAACTGGGTTCCTGAACATCTTCCAAGTTCCTCTATCGCCTCGACTTTGCTCATTGCCTTCTTATATGCCCTTTTGTTTGTCATGACATCATATGCATCAACAATAAGTATAATTCTGGAAACAAAAGGTATTGACTGTCCGCTGAGGCCCATCGGATAACCGGAGCCATCCCAGTTTTCATGGCAGGAAAGAATAGATTTGGCAATATGGGCAATTTGTGGAGATGACGATGCAATGTTAAACCCAATCTCTGGATGTCTTTTTATAATCTTCAACTCTTTTTCTGTTAACTTGCCATTTTTAAGTAAGATTGTTTCAGGAATAGCAACTTTACCAATATCGTGAAGAGTAGCAAGAAGCGCAAGCTCGTCCAACTGGCTGGATGGCAGCTTAACCGCCTTTCCTAAATTTATAGCTAAATCATGAATCCTGTCGGTATGCTCCTTAGTTTCATTGCTTTTTTCATAAAGAGTCTGCTCAAGTGCAAAAATAACTGAACTTGTCAGGCTTTCTTTTTCTATAAGCTTGTTTTTATACATGTTGCTTTCAGCATCTACGAGGATTGACTTCATATCCTGCTTTGTTTCTGTTTTTGCAGCTACTCCAATTGCAAGGGTTAGGGGTATCTTCAGAGAGGTTGTTTTTATGCATCCTTTTTTTATTCTTTGTGCTATCTCTTCCGAATCAGCCAAAGAAGTCTTTGGAAGTAAAATGACAAATTCATCTCCACCCCAGCGTGCCAGGATATCATCAGAGCGGCATATTTTTTTTAATATTTTTGCAGTTTCTTTAAGCAGGTTGTCGCCTTGTGCATGACCAAATACATCATTTATTATCTTAAGACCATTAAGGTCACCCATTATAAAGCTAAGCGGAAGCTGCCTTTCGGTATCAAGACGCTTTATCTCTTCTTCAAAAAATCTACGGTTATATAGATTGGTTAAATGATCGTGAAAACTCAAATGAAGGATTTCATTCTCAACCTGTTTGCGGTTTGTGACATTTCGGCTTACCCCAACAACTTCTATCTGGCCTTCAATATTATAGCGGACCCTTATTGATACTTCTACCCAGATAATATCTCCGTTTTTACATGGCTGCTGAATTTCAATTTCATAATAATTATTATTATTTGAATCTTTTATAAAATCTTCTATATTTTTTGAAATAATCTTATTTATAGCTAGTAATGATTCTGGCGTCATTGAATCACCTAAGCTTTCACTCATTGCTTCTTCTGGTGTAAGGCCTCTCAAATTAAATATAGAAGGACTGATGTATGAAAATTTAGAATTTGTTAAGTTTAAAACCCAAATTACATCAGAGGCATTCTCTGTTAAAAGTCTGTATTTTTCTTCGCTCTCTCTAAGCTCATCTTCTGCTGTCTTACGTTCTGTTATGTCGTTGAAAGTGACGATGAACATATCTTCCAGATAAGTGGCGTAAATCTCGCAGATGCGTACCGAGCCATCTCCGCGGGTAATCCTATATTCTCCTGTATTTATTGATTTGCCGGTTAGTCTTGCCTTTTCAAGAAACGGTTTCCACCTGTTAAGTACTTCCCGACGGTAATCGGGATCCGGGTATGCCAGCTGGTACCATTCAGATGATGTGACGGGTTGGGCATGCCCGAATAATTCTATAGCGCTTTTACTCCAATAATGAATAGTTTCATCATTTAAATCGACTAAAGCAACAGGGAAAGGAGTTGCAGAAAGAGTTTCTCGGAGTCTTTCTTCACTCTTCTTTAAGGCATCCTCAGCATTCTTTCTTTCGGTTATATCTGAAAAGATTGTTGCAAACTGATTTTCTGCAGGACTAAAAACCCATGATTCATACCATTTTTTTAAGCCTACTGCATAGTTTTCAAAAGAAATAGATTTTCCGGTTTTTGCAACTGCCGAGTATGTATCAATCCAATATTGTTCTGTTTCAGGAATTACGTTTTTGACAGTTTTGCCAATCAGCAGGGAAGCTTTCAGCCCTGTAAGTTTTTCAAAAGCAGAATTTACTTCAAGAAAGCGATAATCAACTGGATTTCCTTTATTGTCGTAGATCACTTCATGCAGCGCAAAACCGGTGGTCATATTATCAAAAAGCTGGCGATATTTGATATTGCTTTTCTGCAGAGCATCTTCGACTTTTTTACGTTCGGTAATATCTCTAATTGAAGCCGATACAATATTACGGTCTTTTAGTTTAAACTGGCTGGATGTAATCTCTACAGGGAAAACAGTACCATCTTTCTTTTTATGATACCTTAGAGGAATTAAATTATTGGGTTCATCCAATGCTTTTTTCGTCTTATTCGGTTCTGCAGACACATTGTCGGCTTTCAAATTAAGCAACTCTTCCCGACTGTATCCATAGAGACTGACAGCAGCATCATTTACATCTAAAATAGCACCTGTTTCCTGATCAATTAGAAAGAGAGGATCACCTACTGCAGTAAAAACACTCCTAAATTTTGATTCATTTTCGACTAGTTTAGCCTCACTTCTTGATCGGGTAATAAGAAGTCCCAGCTGACGCGAATATATTTCAACATAAGAATCATTATTAAAAGAAAGGTTACCTGGCATCATTAAGGTAAAATCACCAATCATTACATTTTCTCTTAAAATCTTTACAAGAACTACTTCGCCTATATCAAACATTTTTTCTAATAGAGAGACTAATGGCTTTGGAATGATTTCTCCTGAAAGTTCACTAAGGGCTGTAAAGTGGGTTATTGCATGATCCTTTATTTTTTCAGCACGAACAGGATCAGGATCCCATTTTTTCCCAAGTAATTTAAAACCAAGCAAAGAATAAACTTTTTTTAAGACTCTTCCGGGGACAGAAAAGGCAACAGTTCTAAATTTGCCGCCATCGTCATCAAATAAGTTAAAAGCTGCAAATTTTGCACCAGAAATATCTAAAATATCGTCAGTAATCTTCTGGTAATTTAATTCAAGAACAGTAGACTGAAGAAATTCTTCTGATAGTGCGACAATTTTCTTTAGTATTTTCTTTTCTTCTGTCTCGTCAGCCATATTATCAATTTTCAAAATGATAGCCTTAACTTTTATTGAGTTTGTGGAGGGTTGGGGGTGATTTTTACAAGGTTCCCATAAGCAAAAATAACAATGTGGATATATTAAAAACTTTTTAAATTAGTATATGATTTTATTAGTTTATTATAGTCTTAAAATAAATATTTACAAATATTTTAAAGTTTCATTATATAATTATTAATTTTAAGCACCTCATTTAATTTTCTCGCCTGATTAATGAATATATTAAAGATTATGATAAAATAAAGTTATGGAAGCTTTTAATATAAATTTACTGGACTTTTTTTATAAGTATGCAATCCCATGCGTGATTGCATGTATCTGCGGTGGAATAATTGGTTATGAAAGGGAAAAAGCAGACAGACCGGCAGGGCTTCGTACTCATACTCTGGTGTGCCTTGGTTCTACGGTATTTACCCTTATATCATATTATGGTTTTGCCGGGGGTTTTGACCCATCAAGACTTGCAACAGGAATTGTGACAGGAATTGGTTTTATCGGAGCAGGAGTCATTTTCAGGCAGGGGATTTTTGTACGGGGTGTTACTACTGCAGCCAGCATCTGGGTGGTAGCATCTATTGGAATTGCAATTGGCACCAAGCTTTATTATCTTGCTTTTCTGACAACTATTCTTGGGTTTCTTATTCTGACTCTGGTGAAATATTTCGAAGACAAACTTATGCGAAAATTTTCCTATACAGTAATAATTACAAGTGATGAAAATTTTTTGTGCTCAAAAGAACTTATAGAGTTTCTTTCCAGCTTTAATTCCAAAGTTTTTAGTGAAAAAATCTATGTTGAAAGTGTATCGGCTGATGGTAAAACAAGGGTATCAACTCAATTTAAACTTGAGAGCAGAGACACGGAATTTTCTCTAAAAATAATGGAAATAATAAGGAAATTTAAAGGTATAAACAAAATAGAAATAATCTAATAATTTTACTGCTAATCCTGTTTTTTCTTAGACATTATTCTAAATCAGCATATTTATTTAATGTTACTCCGTAAGGTTGCAGGTTAAGGGATAGGGAATTTTAGGGATTTTAGAATCAGGCTCCGGAAATGTGGGGGCCTGGTTTTTTTTATGGGGGGAG
>Ga0194043_1001826_pt1 | contig 11884 bp, 11 predicted proteins | sample JunL4415m_MetaG_FD_161274 | JGI IMG/M metagenome (GOLD analysis project Ga0194043, IMG submission 161274) | Anoxic zone freshwater microbial communities from boreal shield lake in IISD Experimental Lakes Area, Ontario, Canada - Jun2016-L442-15m | ecosystem: Environmental > Aquatic > Freshwater >...
TATTTACAATCCAACTCAGCCATTTAACTTCTTTGGTGATGATGTTTATAGCTACATCAGCTATGGAATTAATAGTTCTCTATCAAACATTATTGATGTCACTAATAATTATTGGGGCAGTGCTGATGGTCCGACTACTGTTTCCGATGCTTATTTAGGCCTTATCAAAGGAACAATTTTGTTTGAAGGAAATTTCAATTATCAACCTTATGCCACTTCGGCCATTGATTTGTTTCCCAAAAATAAAATCCTTAATCCGGTTATTCTAATTCCAGGTGTCTTGGGTAGTTGGCCCGATCTGTTGGGTCAATGGCAACTGGATCCGATTTTGAACACTTATGATAATTTATGGCAAGCGCTAAAAAATGCCGGCTATGAAGAAGGTAAAAATTTATTCTCCCTGCCCTACAATTGGCGCTTGTCCAATGTTATCACAGCTGGATTATTAAAAACTAAAATCCAAGAAATAAAAAATATTTGCAATTGCGATAAGGTTGATTTAGTTGCTCACTCCATGGGCGGAATAGTAGCTCGCACCTACATTGAAGGTGATGGCTATAATAATGATGTAGATAAACTGATATTTTTGGCCACACCGCATTTGGGATCAACCAAAACCTATTTGATGTGGGCAAGTGGAATTCCTGGAATAAGAAAGAGCGATTGGATATTTAGCAGAATTTTTAATGCAGAGGCAGAACGTAATGGTTTTGGTTCGGCCTCACAATATATCAGAAACAAGCCCATTGAATCGGTTAATCAAATTTTACCAATTTATAGTTATCTACGTGACAAGGGCAGTAATTCTTTGCGCCAATATCCTGACAATTATCCACGCAACTACTTTTTGGAACAGCTCAACCAAGCTGACAACTTGGCCAAACTAAATTCAGTACAAATTTATAATTTTTTGGCTAATACAACGGATGAAGAAACTATCACTAATTTACGAGTAGTGTCACATAATGACCCGTTCGGTGATTGGTCTTATGGCGAACCTGAAAATTTTGAATATTTATGGACTGACCAAGGAATAGAATACGGTCCAGGAGATACCACGGTACCCAAAGGCAGTAATTCTAACTTTAATAATTCACCGGATATTATTATTGACAGTGATCACACAAGCATTCCCACAGACGCACAAAAACAAGTGATCAAAATTTTGACTGGCACAGAGCCAACAACCGAGGTTAGAGAAAATTTCGTACACAACGCGATTATGGTGCAAATACATTCGCCAGCTGATTTTGTCATCACGGCGCCAGATGGCAAAAAACTAGGCTTTGGACAAAATCAAATTCCTAATGCTTTTTATACTAACATAGGTGAACAATTTGCAGTCATCAAAAACCCTCTTGAAGGCGAATATAAAGTTGACTTGACTGGCACGGGAAATGGTTCATATAAACTGGTTTTAAGCTACTTGGACGACCAAAACAATACTGACAATAGTTTTAATGGCCAAATCACTGTGGGCGAACAGCAATCATTCACAGCCAATTATAGCCAAGCATCGGGAACAAGTATTGAATTAAAACCAGTTGATCATACTCCACCAATTATTAATATTACCAACCCGATTGCTTCGTCTTCATATTTTCGCTCGGATATTTTGAATATTAATTATACGGCCATTGATGATTTTTCTGGCACAGCCACCATATCAATAACTCTTAATAATCAACCACTCGCCACTTCAACTCTTAACTTATCAGCTTATCCAGTCGGGAATTACAATTTAGTTATCACGGCCATTGATGTCTCAGGCAATACAGCCAGTTCCACTGTTAATTTTCAAATCATCACTGACTTGCCACATACAATCAGCGATGTAAAAAATCTAACAGCTAAAAATCAAGCGTTAATGGCTGAGCTGACTGTTTTTCAACTGGCTTTAAAAACAACTAATGCAACCATTGATTTGGCCATTAAAACTAAACAAAAACTTGAAGCCTCAAATTATAATGCTAAAATTAAAAGCCAGCTAATAATGATGGCACAAAAAACCATTAACAAACTGACAGTCAGCCGAACAGAATTGATTAATAAAACCTTTGACAGGCTTTCCAGACAACTGGAAAATTTATATAATCAAACCCAGCTGTCCGCCTCAGTCTATGCTATAATAAAATCAGACTTTGATTATTTAAAAATTAATTTATAATTTTATGTCAAAAAAATCAAAAAATATTTTAAAAGCCTTTTTGTTAGTATGGCTGATCATTATTTTGATCATTATTTTTACGCCATCATTTGGCCATTTATATGAAAAAATCATTGGTAAAAAAATACATAACAGTTTTATAGGCTCTGAACACCCAGAATATCTTGAGGGTTTTTTTATGGCTTACGTTTTTTTTATTTCTTTATCGCTCACTATTTTTGGAGGTAAAAATAAATATTATATTATTTTAGTTTTTGTTGGTCTAGATTTACTATTATTCTTCGGCTTTTGGGAAGGATTTATTATAGACGCTGGCACTGCCAGTATCGGCTGGCTACTTGGCGAAGGAATATTAAAAACTTATAAACTCCTTAAACCCAAAAAATAAAAACTACCTTCCGCTCCCTAATTTTCGGGAGCGGTTTTTTGTTTGAAAAAAAACCCAAAAAATGCCATACTAATGGCATGTTAGAAAATGAAGACCAAGAACTAATTCAAAAATATTTGTCCGGCGACAATGCGTCGCTGGGTTTTTTGATAAAAAAATACCTTGGCCCTATTTACGGCTTTGCCTATCGCTATACAAATAATGTCCAAGAAGCCGAGGATATTACTCAAGAAACATATCTACGTGTTTGGAAACACTTAAAAAAATTTGATAAAAATAAAAACTTCAAAACTTGGCTATTTACCATTGCCAAAAACGCTTCGCTGGATTTCTTAAAAAAGAAAAAAACTATTTCGTTTTCTGCTTTTGATCAAGAAGACGGCAGTAATACAATCTTAGACACAATAGCTGATGATCAGCCCTTGCCCGATGAAATTATTAGTTATATTCAAGACAAAGAAAAATTAAAATCGGCCATGGAAAAATTATCACCGACCTATCGCGCCATTTTGAATTTGTATTATGATAATGAATTTAATTTCCGGGAAATTTCTGAAATCACAAATGAACCACTAAATACAGTTAAAAGCCGGCATCGCCGAGCCATCGCCGAACTCAAAAAATATCTAACTTAAATAATTAAAAAAGACGCTTGCACCAAAAAGCGTCTTTCATTCGTATTATAAATATATGGAAAACCAAAGTCACAAACTTAATTCAGACATTCCCAACCCAAACCCAGAACTATTTGATCAGGTCATGGGCCGAATCAGCCAAATAAACTCCCGGGCCGTCAAAGCCAAGGTTTTTTTATTTTCCCTGCTTTCAATATGCTCCATAGCCGGTCTTATTCCCTTGACCAATTTGGCTCTGAACAATTTATCTAATTCTGAGTTTTATCAATTCTTTTCTTTACTCTTTTCCGACTCGGACGCCATTTTTCGCTACTGGCAATCATTCGCCTTGGCCATTATAGAAACTCTACCGATTTTAGAAATCGCCTTGGTACTGCTCATGATAATTATTTTTTTGGAATCAATTAAAATGCTATCACAAAACCTGCGTTTAATTCATAAAACAAAACTAATATAAAAATATGGACGAAAAAAAAGTTTTTAACTCAAAAATATTCAATGGTTTGATCTTGGGCGTTATGGCCATAATTATTATTTTATTGGTTTTTGCCGCTGGCATGTTCATCGGCTTTCGCAAAGCTGACTTTTCTTACCAATGGGGCGAAAACTATCATCGCAATTTTGCCGGACCGCGTGGCGGTTTCATGCAAAATTTTTCAGGCCGAGATTTCATTGATGCGCACGGCACTTTTGGCCAAGTGATTCAAAACAGTTCTTCAACACTGACAATCAAAAGTAACGACGGGGCAGAAAAAAATATTTTAATTAACGCCAGCACAGTCATTAGAAAATTCAGAGATGAAATAAAAATTTCTGACATAAACATCGGAGACAATTTGGTAATTATCGGCGATCCTGATCAGTCAGGACAAATCCAAGCCAACTTAATCCGCCTAATGCCACCGCCTCCGACAGATAATCTGCCACCCCTAAACCCTCAACCTCAACAATAACTTAAAAATAATCTATGATTAAAAAAATCAAAAAACATAAAGCGCTCTCAGCCATCGTCGTAATTGTTTTAATAATTATCGCATTTTTTATTTATAAAAACATGGCCAGCAGTGCCACTCAAACCACATATTACCTTGAAGCTGTAGCCAAAGATAGCATTGTTAGCACAGTCTCTGGAGCCGGCCAAGTTTCGGCTTCCAGCCAAGTGGATATCAAGCCCAGCGTCTCCGGCGATCTCACCAAAATATTTGTCACCAACAACCAAGAAGTTAAATCCGGCGATCTTTTGATTCAATTGGACAATACTGATGCTTTAAAATCAGTGCGTGATGCCCAAGCCAATTTGGCCAACGCTCAATTAAACTTGGCCAAACTTAAAAGAGGCGTCTTGCCAGAACAACTAGACAGCTATAAATTGCAACTAGGTAGTGCCAACACTAGTCTGACTAATGCACAAAATAATCTGCCCATCGTCACAGCCAAAGCCCAAACAGATTTACAAAATTTGTATGACAATTCAAAAAATATTATTTTTGATGCTTACAATAAATCTAATGACTCCATCAATCGCGGATTAGATGGTATTATGAGCAACAACGGCAATTCTAATGCGGAATTATCTTTTCTTTCTGCTGACTCTCAAGCATCTACTAATGCCTCTTCAGAGTATTTAAGCGCTCTCTCGGCTTTGAAAAATTTAAAAGACATTTATAATAATTATCCGACTGATCAATCAGGCATTGATACTGCCATGTTAAATTCAGCCAAAGAGCTAAACACTGTCGTTCAATTTTTTAACAGCTTGCGTGATGCTTTGAATTTATCAATTGTCACAGGCTCGCAAACCCAAGACACTCTTAATGGCTACAAAAGTAGTGTCTCTTCTATGCTTACCAGTGCCAATTCTTCCTTGACTGCTATCACCACTCAGCAAAAATCAATCGCCAGTCAAAAAATTACTAATAGCAACAATATTACAACCGCTCAAAATCAAATTACCAGCGCGCAAAACTCTCTAGCTCAAGCGCAAAATAATTATGATTTGCAAACAGCTCCGCCCGACTCCATTACTCTTCAATCACAACAAATTTCAGTCAGCCAAGCAGCTTCATCTTTGGCCAATGCCCAGAGCAAATTAGCTGACTATTCTATCAAAGCTCCTTTTGACGGTATTGTCACTAATCTTGTTTCCGCTTCTGGTTATTCAGCTTCAAACAATACTATTCTAGCCTCGGTCATTACCAAACAACAAATTGCCAATATCACTCTCAATGAAATTGATGCGGCCAAAGTCAAGGTCGGCCAAAAAGCTTCACTCAGTTTTAGTGCTATTACTGATTTGGAAATAACCGGCAAAGTCGTTCAAATGGATACTATCGGTACAACCGCTCAAGGTGTGGTCAGTTATGGCGCGAAAATCGCTCTGGACACTCAAGACGAACGTATCAAGCCGGGCATGAGTGTTTCTGTTTCTATTATTACCGATTCAAGAATAAACGTTTTAGTGGTTCCAAGCTCCGCCGTCAAAACTTCTAACGGCGCCAGCTATGTACAAATGTTGGACAATCCAGTCTCAGCTGATCAAGCCACTCAAGGCGTGGTTTATGCCGGCACGCCAAAACGCCAAACAGTAGTCATAGGACTTTCTGATGATACTTACACTGAAATTATTTCTGGTCTAAATGAAGGTGATCAAATTATTACCAAGACAACCACTGCCACCAAAACCACAACCTCGGCCACCGCACCCAGTATCTTACAAAGTGTTGGTGGCAATAGAGCGGGTGGAGCAACCGGTGGCGCTGTTCGCGCTACAACCGGCGGTGGTGCAACTAGAGGAAATTAACAATCACCATGATTGAAATAAAAAATATAACTAAAATTTACAAGACCGGCACCATTGAACTAGCCGCTCTAAACGGCGTGAGCTTCACCATTAAAGATGGCGAGTTTGTGGCTATCATGGGTCCATCAGGTTCTGGCAAATCAACTTTGATGCACATTTTGGGTGCCCTAGACACGCCAACAAGTGGTACTTATTTTCTTGATGGTAAAGATGTGTCCACTCTTGATGAAGACGAACTCGCCAACATCAGAAAAAATAAAATCGGTTTTGTTTTTCAAGCTTTTAATCTTTTAAAACGAGCGACTGTGTTGCGTAATGTCATGTTGCCACTGGTTTATGCTGGCGTTGATCACGAAGAAAGATTGCGTCGCGCCGAAGAGGCACTTCTCTCTGCCGGGCTGGATAAAGAACATTTTTTTCATTTATCAAATCAACTGTCTGGCGGACAAATCCAACGTGTGGCCATTGCTCGCGCGCTCGTCAATAATCCAACTCTTATTTTGGCTGACGAACCAACCGGAAATTTAGATACCAAAACTGGCGATATTGTTCTTGGTACTTTTCAAAGATTAAATAAAGAACAAGGCAAAACAATTATTCTCATCACTCATGAACATGATGTGGCTCTGCACGCAGATAGAATTATTCATATTCGCGACGGCGAAATCGTGAGCGATTCATCAACTCATACTAAAAAACATATCAAATAATTTTATGCGACTATCAGATATTTTTGAAGAAATTTATTCGGCTCTGTCTGGAAATAAAGCCAGATCATTTTTGACCATTCTTGGTATTGTTATTGGCATCAGTTCTGTCATTGCCATGTTAGCCATTGGTCAAGGCGCGCAAAGTTCTATCACGAGTAGCATTCAATCAATTGGTTCAAATTTAATCATGGTCATGCCTGGAGCGCAAAGAGGCCCTGGGGCTTTTGTCAGTGCTGGTCGTGGTTCTGCCAGAACACTAAAACTTTCCGATGCTACTGCTATTGCCACCCAAATTCCTGATGTCAAAGCAGTGGCCGCTGATGTTAGTGGTCGTTATCAAGTGACTGCCGCCGGTCAAAACACCAATACCTCAGTGATTGGCACAGTGCCTTCATACACTGATGTTCGCAATGTGCAAATAGAAAGCGGAACATTTATCACTGATCAAAATATTACTAATTTATCAAAGGTGGCTGTCATTGGTCCAACCACCAGAGATGATTTGTTTGGTGTTGGATCTGATCCTGTTGGTCAAACCATTCGTATCAAACAATTAGATTTCAAAATTGTTGGTGTAACTAAAGCCAAAGGTGGCAGTGGTTTCAATAATCAAGATGATGTCATTTATGTACCTATTACCACGGCTCAACAATTCTTGGCTGGCAATCAATATGTTTCTACTATTAGTGTTTCAGCCGCCAGCGCTGATGCCTCAACTAATGTCCAAACAGAAATTACAGCTTTGCTTTTAGAACTCCACAAAATCAGCGACCCCTTGGCTGCCGACTTTAATATTATGAATCAAGCTGACATTGCGGCTACTGCTTCCAGTGTTGCCCAAATATTCACTATTCTCTTGGGCTCGGTCGCTGGTATTTCGCTCGTGGTCGGTGGTATTGGCATTATGAATATGATGCTCACCACTGTCACAGAAAGAACCAAAGAAATTGGATTACGCAAAGCCATTGGCGCCCAGCGTCGTGATATTAGTTTGCAATTTTTGTTAGAAGCCATCACCCTCACTTTTATTGGTGGCATTATTGGAGTGGCTCTGGGGTGGGGTGTATCTTTTGGTATCACTTATTTCGGATTACTACAAACACAAGTCAGTTGGTTTTCAATTATTTTGGCTTTCAGCGTTTCGGCAATTATCGGCATTGTCTTTGGCTATTACCCGGCTCAACGCGCGGCTCGCCTTAATCCGATCGAAGCTTTGCGTTTTGAATAAAATTTCAATTTAAAAATAATTAATAAATAAAAATAAAAATAAAAATTATGAAGAACACAATTCTTGTAGCCATTATTGTGGCAGTCGTTTTTGGAGCCGGCGGTTTTTACGGCGGTATGCAATTTAGCAAAGGTAAAAACAGCACACCAAATTTTGCCGGCGGTAATTTCCGTGGCGGAGCAAATGCTGGTGCTGGCATGGCTGGCGGAGCACAAAGACGTGGCCAAGCTGGCGGTGGTTTTGTCAACGGACAAATTCTTTCTGCAGATGCTAATAGTTTGACAATTCAATTACGCCAAGGTAACAATGCGACGGGCACCACCGCTAATGCCGGATCAAAAATAGTTTTATTTTCTGATGCGACTGAAGTCGGAAAATTTGTCAGTGGCACGCCAGCTGATTTGGTAGCCGGTGCTAATGTCATGGTGACTGGAAAAACCAACACAGATGGCAGTATCTCAGCTCAATCAATCCAAATCCGTCCGATTGGCGCGCCTAATGGCGGTCCTGGCGAAGCACCAATTCCTCCAGTCAAATAATAATTTAATCAAAAACAAAACTCCTCCCAATTGCTCGGGAGGAGTTTTTATTTACGCCACTCTAATATTAGAATCTGCGTTTTGGCCTATCTTGCTGTCTTTGCCTATGGCAATCGCGGCAATAAATAGGTCTAGTACCATCTGGTTCAAACGGCAATTCGGTGATTTCGGCACCGCAACCTGAACAGGTCCAATGACCCTGATACATTTTTCTTTGGCCAAAATCGTTTTGGCTTTGATTGTTGTACATCTAAAGTTGACCTTTCGTATTTTGTGGACTCAACTTTTTGTACCTTTGGCCAAAAAGCCAACTCTCCAATATTTAAGTCAAACAAAATAGCTAAATAATTAGTACTTTTATGATAGCAAATTATTGGAAGTTTGTCAAGACCCAGCCAAAACCATATTACACGATTCTCTTCCAAAAATCCCAATTTGTGCTATACTAAAAGCACAAAAAATATGGCTCAAATCACTAATGACATGGAATGGCTATTGGATATATTCAGCCATCCCAAAAGAAAACCCACTCCGCCGGATGTGGAAAAAATCAAGCTAAATCAATTGATTTCCAAGCTGGGTTTTTTTTATGAAAAATTTAGAAACGCCATTGACTATAATGAAGAGCATTTGCTTCGCCGTGTGGCCATTGAAAGAATTTTGCGCCGTCATATTTTATTTTTGCAAGAAAGGCGCGCTCCAAAAATCGCCAAGACCTTGGTGTACGAATTTATCCGCGCCAAATATTTGCCCAACAATGAATTGCCGGAAAGCATCATTGATGAACTGTCTGTCACTTTGGAAAAATACTTAAACATCATCAATTATATTTTTGGCAGTCAATTGCCCGAGGCCAGAAAACTGGCCAAGTGGACCATTGACATGGCTTCTTGCGAAATCAATGAACAACTCAATCCCATAGACAGGGAAATGGCTATTGCCAACATGATGTATTCTCATTTGGTTGATAATCTCACTTTTATAAAAACTGACATTGATGAAAAAGAAAAAAATCTGCAAATCTATTTGGCAGTTTTAAAAAATCTACTCAAGGCGGATTTGCCAGCTTTGCGCTATGCCCTACTCAAACTGCATCTACCAAATTGGAAACAACTAGACCAATCGGAAATTAGAAGTTTTTGCCATAATATTTCTATCATAAAAAATAAAATTGATAAGCATTTAGCTCATCCTTTGAATTTTCAATTATCCAGAACCATACGTCCTCAATCTGTTTTTTTTGCCACCCTCAAAGAAGTAATTGAAAAAAATAATGACAACGCCAAAGAAGTTTTGTCTGATCCAGATATTTTGGAAGAAAAAATAGAAGACATTGCCTTGCTTAATTATCAACGCATCAGAGGCAAATTGATTGGCACTATATTTAGAGTAATTATTTATATCTTACTGACCAAAACCACTTTAGCTTTCATTCTTGAACTTCCTTATGATCTTGTTTTGGCTGGAAAAATCAATTGGTATGTTCTAGCCATAAATGTTATTTTCCATCCGCTGTTAATGCTTTTGGTAGCCTTGACCATCAGGGTACCTGGCATCAAAAATACTCAGATCATTGTGGGAGAAATCAAAAAAATAGTTTATGGTGAACCGCGAAAAATCGTGTTCAAGCCGAAAAACTCTTTACGTCCAGGTTCATTTGCTTATTTTATTTTTAATTTTGTTTATCTAGTGATGTTTGCTATTTCTTTTGGCATTGTTTTTGGCTTTTTAAAATTATTACACTTCAATATTTTGAGCGGTATATTATTTATTTTCTTTTTATCTATTGTCAGCTTCTTCGGCTTTCGTCTGCGCAATATTGCTTTGCAATTGTCGGTCATTCCACGCAAAGATAATTTTACCAATTTCATCGTGGACTTTTTATCCCTGCCAGTCATCAGAGTTGGACGATTTTTTAGCAATAATTTTTCTCGCATTAATATATTCTTATACATCTTTGACTTTATCATTGAAACACCTTTTAAAATGCTCATAGAATTTTTGGAAAATGCGGTTTCTTTTATTAATGACAAGCGTGAAGAAATAATTGAATAAACTATTTTTTTAAAAATTAAAAAATAAATTTATGTCTAGCCCAATCAAGCCGACATTCAAAAGCGAAATCGTGCCACTGGCCATGATTTTAATTTCCATTCCATTAAGCTTTTATTTTTATGCCAATTTTCCTGAACGCGTCGCCAGCCATTGGGATTTTCAGGGCCAAGTAAATGGCTATGGTTCGCGTGGCTTTATGGCTTTCTTTTTTCCCGCGCTTATCGCCGGCATGTATTTGCTCTTTTTAATACTGCCCTATTTTGATCCTAAGCGTGAACGCTACGGGGAATTTAAAAAATTCTATCATATTTTCAAAGCACTTATAATTACTGTCATGTTTGCCATTTATTCGGCCACTGGTTTATTTAACCTAGGCTATCCCTTAAACATCGGCATAATAGTATCTTTATTAATTGGTCTAATGATGATAGTTATGGGCAAATATATGGGCGAGATAAAAAGCAACTGGTTTGTGGGCATCCGCACACCTTGGACCATGTCTTCAGAAACAGTCTGGAACAAAACCCATCACGTGGGTGGCTACTTGTTTATGTTTTTAGGCTTGTGCATCATAGTTGCTCCATGGTTACCAATTATACTAGCCACGATTATTTTTATTATTGGAATTTTGTCAGCCACAGTCGGAACTTTTTGTTATTCTTATTGGCTTTATCGCCAAGAACAAGCTAAAAAATAAAAATGTGTTTTTTTTCAAAACCTCAAATTACGATCAAAGCAACAAAATAACCTCGGTTAAATTTTCTGTTTCAGCCGAGGCGATTTTATTAACTCAAAAAATATTAGCTAGCAGTGAGGCAACTCATCGGCAAATTTTTGGAGAAAAACTGCTTGATGAATTGAGCGATAGTGCCAAAATAGATGTAATAGAACTAAAAATAATTGATGACAACCAATATCACAAAAAAGCCAATGGCCGTGTGGTCATGAAACGCTATGGTTCCTACCGACCAGCCAGCAAACTAATTTCTATTTCCAATCGCACGGCCGTGCGAGGGCAAACCCTGGCCGCCAAATCTTTTTTGGACACTTTACTTCATGAATGGTTGCATCATTATGACACTTACAAATTAAAACTTCGTTCCATTCATAGCAAAGGTTTTTATCTACGACTTAATGACTTGAAAGAAAAATTAAAAGTATAAAAAATATCCGTTCTATTAGAAACGGATATTTATTTTTTATAATCTATTTGATAAACACTCTGGCAAATATTTTTTTACCGCGTTGTAATAACAATCCCTCAGTTGGAATTTCCAATTCCACTTTTTCGTGAGCAATTATTTTGTCATCAACTCTGATGGCTTTTTCTTTTATTAATCTTCTGACTTCGCTATTACTACT
>Ga0194043_1001829_pt1 | contig 11879 bp, 10 predicted proteins | sample JunL4415m_MetaG_FD_161274 | JGI IMG/M metagenome (GOLD analysis project Ga0194043, IMG submission 161274) | Anoxic zone freshwater microbial communities from boreal shield lake in IISD Experimental Lakes Area, Ontario, Canada - Jun2016-L442-15m | ecosystem: Environmental > Aquatic > Freshwater >...
GGCCTTTGCCGTCCGCGGTCGGTGATCCCTCGATTTGGAATGCCGCGGTCGCCGTTCCCCACGCGAAGTTCGGGTCTGTCCAGTTTTGTTGTGGCTGCGTCATGGGTTCAAGCTAGTACGAAACGATGGCTCGGTCAGGTTGGTCTGGTCCCGTCTGGCGCAACCGCCCGGGTGGTGCCCTTTCGGGCTCGAAACGAGGTCCGTCAGACCGACAAACCATGATCGAACGGCTAGAGTTTCCAGCGTCGCGCTCGGAGTAGTGCCGGGCTGGGTTGCGAGCGGTCGGATGAAGGAGAGCTCTGGTAACGATGAGCCAAATGAGCATCGGGCAACGACTCGGGGGCGCGTTCGCATCTGTCGGAGCACTGATCGTGGTGATGATCATCGTGAGCCTGTGGGGAATCTCCTCCCTTGGTTCTGCTGGCGAGACAGCCGTCAAGGAATACCAGATGGTGCTCAAACTGGAGCAGGTTGGTCACAATCTTTCTGATGCGGATGCGTTGGCCGGCCGGTACTCGATGGCCGCGGCGGAGGGTGTTGCAGGCGCGGCTGAGGACACTGCGCCCGCTCGGCAGCAGTACCTGGCGACGATCGCGTGGCTCGAGCAGAATCTGCCGACGCTGAAGTCGGACATGCTGTCGACGCCGTCCGAAGTCGCGGACTTGGCCAAGTTGCAGGCCACCTATGAGCTTTTCAAAAGTACCGAGACGAAAATCGTCGACCTGTACCGTCAAGGTACGCCCGCGTCGATCAAGGCCGCCAACGCGCTCGCGATTAGCAAAGCAATCTCTGATCTTGATTCGGCAGACGGTCCGCTGGGGTCGCTGGCGGCAGGGGAGCAGGCGGCCGCTGATCAGGCCAACAGCGACTTCGAGACCACCAAGACGCGGACTATCGTAATCATCGTTGTGATTGGTCTGTGTGCCTTGGTGTTGGCCGCGGTGATGGCGTTGGCCTCCACTCGTTCGGTGACGAAGCCGTTGAGGCGAACAGTCGAATTGTTGAGGCAAGTGGCCACAGGAGACCTTCGGGGGCGGCTGCAGACGGACTCTAACGACGAGGTCGGGCAGATGGGTGTGGCGCTCAACGAGGCCTTGGAGAGGATGAGCGAGACCATCGGGGCTATCGAGCGGACCGCCGCGACGCTGCTTGCCGCATCTGAGGAGCTATCTTCGCTGAGTTTGCAGATGAGTGCGATCTCCGAGGAGACCGCGTCCAAGGCTTCCTCGGTCTCGGCGGCGGCCGAGCAGGTGTCGCACAACGTCATGACGGTGGCCACAGCAACCGAGGAGCTTCGCGTCAGCGAGGATGAGATCGCCCGCAACGCGGCGTCGGCAGCAGGGGTCGGGGCAGCAGCGGTCGCCGCCGTCAATCGCGCCAACGACACCCTTTCGGACCTCGGGTCACGCTCAGCGGAGATCGGTGAGGTGGTCAAGACCATCACCACGATCGCCGACCAGATCAATCTGCTCGCCCTGAACGCGACCATCGAGGCAGCGCGGGCCGGTGAGGTCGGCAAGACCTTCGCGGTCGTCGCCAATGAGGTCAAGGATCTAGCCCGCAAGACGGCACGTTCCAGCGACGAGATCGGCAACAAGATTGCTGGTGTCCAGTCGAGCGTGGAGCACACGGTGGTTGCCATCAGCGGGATCACTGACGTAATCGAGCGCATCAACGAGATGCAGACAATCGTGGCGGCGGCCGTGGAGGAGCAGACTTCCGCAACCCACGAGATCGGACGCAACGTCGGGGAAGCGGCGGCCGGGTCCACCGAAATCGCCAGAAATATCGCCGATGTTTCCGACGCGACCAGAGAGACCACCCGGGGCGCCAATGACGCCCAAGCCTCGGCTGCCGAACTCTCCCGTCAGGCCGCTGTGCTGACCGAACTGGTCGGGCGGTTCCACGTGAACTCGACCAACTGATGGAAGCAGACCCAGAGGTCCTCAAGCTCTTCCTCGAGGAGAGCACCGAGGATCTGGATCGGGCGGACCGCGATTTGGTCGAGCTTGAGAAGACGCCGAATGATCCGGAGTTGCTGGCACGGGTGTTCCGCACGGTCCACACCATCAAGGGCACCACTGGCTTCCTCGGATTCACCAAGCTTCAGACACTGGCCAACTCGGGTGAGAACCTGCTCGGCGCATTGCGCGAACACCGACTTCCACTTGATCAGCAGACCATCACGTCGTTGCTTGCGTTGATGGATGCGCTGCGAGCCAGCGTCATCGAGATCTCCGCCACTGGGGCCGAGGGCGAACTCGAGCACAGTGCGATCATCGCTGATCTTGCCGGTTACTTCGAACAGTCCAAACCACCGATCCCGGAGCCTGCCCCGTCACCGGCCCTGGCGCCTGCCCTACCGCCCGTTCTACCGCCTGCCCCGCCGCCGGTGGCCGACACAGCACTAGTCCCGCCCCCGGCCACACCCCATCCTTTGTCCACAGGGACCGGCTCGCTTCGGGCTGAGGTGAGCGCCTCGGCGGATTCTTCGGTGCGGGTTGGCGTCGCAGTGCTGGACTCACTGATGGATCTGGTCAGTGAGCTTGTGGTGATTCGCAGCCAGATTGAAGTCATCAGTAGCGATGATCCGGACACTCCGATGGCGACCTCGGGCCGGCAATTGCGGCTGGTTACCCGCGAGTTGCAGGACCAGGTGATGAAAGCCAGGTTGCAGCCCATCGGTGTGGTGACCGGCAGGCTGCGCAGGTTGGCCCGGGACGTCGGGGCCGAGCTGGGCAAGCGTGTACAGGTCGCGTTGGAGGGTGAGGACATCGCCGTCGACCGGGCGGTCAACGAGGCGCTGCGAGACCCGTTGCTGCACCTGGTCCGTAACTGTGTTGACCACGGGTTGGAGTCGGCCACCGAACGGGCCGCTGTGGGCAAGCCGGCGGTTGGTTCGCTGCGGGTCGCGGTCCGTCACTCGCATGGCCGCGTCTACGTCGACGTCAGCGACGACGGTCGCGGAATGGATCCAGTCGCGCTAGCCCGACGAGCAGTCCGGATTGGCCTGATCAGCGAGGACCGAGCTGATCGCCTCAGCGAACGGGAGGCATTGGACCTGGTCTTTCTGCCCGGTTTCACGACCGCAGATCAGGTCACCAACGTGTCTGGCCGCGGGGTCGGGATGGATGTCGTGCGCTCGAACCTGCAACGGATTGGCGGCAGCATTGAGATCCGGTCGACGATCGGGGTCGGCACGAGCTTTCGCCTGAACGTTCCGCTGACGTTGGCGATTATGCCGGTGCTGACCGTGTGGTGCGGTGGTCAGCGCTACGCCGTTCCGCAGGTCAGTGTGCGCGAGATTCGGCGGGTTCGCGGTGACGACGTGGAGCAGGCGCCGGATGACATTGAGGGTGCGCTGATCTACCGGATCCGGGGTCACCTGCTGCCGTCGGTCGATCTCGCGGCTTTGCTGAAAGTGCCGCCGGATCACGAGGCCGACCAACTCCTGGTGTTGCTTGAGAGCGACCAGCGTCAGTTCGCAGTGCTGGTCGCGGCGGTGGGAGACACCACGGATGTCGTCGCCAAGCCGCTGCCTCGCTCGGTGGGAGGCGTGAGCGCCTTTGCGGGCGTATCCATCTACGGAGACGGCTGCCCGGTCTTGATTCTCGATGTCGACTGGATTGCGAACATCTCAGGTATCACCGTCAGTGGCGGGCAGGCTGAGCCGACTCCGGCCACGGCCGTGCGCGAGGACACTGTCCTGCTGTTGCTGGCCTGCGCCGAGGATGGCGGGCAACTCGTCCTGCCGCTTGACCGTGTGCTGCGGCTGGAGAACTTCGACCAGGATCAGGTCGAGCGTCTCGGGGACCTCGATGTTGTGCAGTACCGGGATGACATTCTTCCGCTCGTGCGGGTGCGAGACGTGCTGCCTGAACGGCGGGCATCCCCGCGCGACTTGCCCGCGCGACCGCAGACGTCCACTCTGGCGACGGTTGTCTGTGCGTCCCAGGTCGGAGCCGTCGGCATAGTCGTTGGGGGAATCGAGGACATTGTGAAGACCTCTGACGCGGCGCGCCGACCTGCCAGTCGAGCCGGAGTTCTCAGCTGCTTGGTGGTCGCTGATCGGGTCGCGGAGCTGTTGGATATCGATGCTTTGGCCGCCTTGGCCGGCGTACGGCGGACATCATGACGAGCGCTCGTGTCTGCACGTTCTGGGTCGGAGAACTGCTGCTGGGCATTGATGTCGACAACGTCGTCGAGATCGCCCGGGAGCTGGTTCCCACCCCGGTCCCGCTGTCGGACCCCAGCGTGAGCGGGCTGGTAAACCTGCGGGGCCGGATCCTTACCGCGGTGGATGCCAGGCGCTTGCTGCAGTTGCACGAACCGGTCGAGTCCGACGATCCGACAGGTGGGGTCAGCATCATCGTCGCCGCCCAGGACGATGTCGTCGCTCTCATCGTCGATCGGGAGGGCGACATCGTGCAGGTGGCAGATTACGACCGTGAGCCGGTGCCGGAGACCATTTCGGTGGGCTTGCGCTCGCGGGTCAGCGGTGCGTTTCAGGTGCCGGGCGCGTTGCTGCTGGTGTTGGATTCTGACAGAGTTCTGGTGGTCTAGGTGGCTGTCGTCGTGGTTGTCGTCGTCGTTGTAGGGCTGGTCTCGTAGTGCTGGGCCAGATGTGCGTGCCAGGGAGGAGTGAGGTCTGATGCTGGCGCTCGTGATCGATGATTCCCGCACTATGCGGATGATCCTGAAACGGCTGCTGGAGGAACTGGGTTTCACCGTGCTGCAGGCAGGCGACGGTCAGGAGGGCTTGGATCAGCTCGATGCCGGACACCTGCCGGACCTGATGCTGGTCGACTGGAACATGCCCGTCATGAACGGCCTCACCTTCGTGCAGACAGTCCGGGAGCACCCTTACTCCTCCACCGCGGACATCATGATGGTGACCACGGAGACCGACGTTGAGTCGATCACTGCGGCGCTAGCAGCTGGCGCCGACGAGTATCTGATCAAACCGTTCACCAATGACTCGGTCGCGACCAAGCTGATGGCCCTGGGTTTCGATCTGTGATGGAGGCCCGGCGGATGGAAGCCCAGTGATGGCAGAGGACAACGGAAGCTCCGGCCCCGGGGCGCCCGACCAGCCCATCCGGGTGCTGGTCGTGGACGACTCTGTCGTCGTGCGGCGACTGGTGGTTCGGGCGGTGGAGGCCGCGGCTGACTTGGAGCTCGCTGGCATTGCTTCGAACGGGCAGATGGCTTTGCAGCGAGTCGGGAACCTGCTGCCGGATGTGGTGATCCTGGACCTCGCGATGCCCGGAATGGATGGTCTGAGCGTGCTCTCGGAATTGCGCCGGGATCATCAGGGCCTGCCAGTGGTGATCTTCAGCAGTCAACCACAGGGCCCGTTGTCGTCGGTCATCTTGGATGCCCTGTCCAAAGGCAAGACCGAACTGGTCCTCAAGCCGACGGCGACCCGAGACGCTGCCGTCGGATCGGACTATGTGCGCGACGAGTTGTTACCGGTGGTCAGGGATATCGTCCGGGTCCGGCGGGAATCCGTTGGCCAGCCTGCGGCCGGACCGGCGGTGTCGCGTCCGCGCGCGGCCGATACTGGGCAGCGCACTCGGGTCGATGCAGTTGTCGTCGGTGTCTCGACCGGGGGCCCGGAGGCGCTTGCGACGTTGTTTCGCGGGCTGCGCCAGGCGTTGCCTGTGCCAGTTCTGATCGTTCAGCACATGCCCGCAGGATTCACCAAGTTGCTGGCTGAGAGGTTGGACCGGATAACTGAGGCGACCGTCAGGGAGGCGGTCGAGGGGCAGTTGGTTGAGCCCGGGATGGTGCTGTTTGCCCCAGGTGGGCGGCACATGGAGTTGGTCCGGGTCTACGACCGGGTCGTGGTCAGGATCAGCGATGGACCCCGAGTGAACTTCTGTCGGCCGTCGGCGGACGTGCTGTTCCAGTCGGCCGCTCGGGTGTACGGTCGGGCCACCCTGGCCGTCGTGCTCACCGGAATGGGCACAGATGGGCTGGTGGGTTCGCGAGCGGTGCACGGCGCCGGCGGGTCTGTGCTGGCGCAGTCAGCGGCGACTTCGATCATCGCCAGCATGCCGATGGCGGTGGCTGACTTCGCGGACGCGATTGTTCCCCTCGACCGAGTGGCCGCGGAGCTTGTGTCCCGTACCAGAGCGGACCGATGGACATGACCCTGACCAGAGCGGAGTTTGGGTATGTCCAACGACTCGTTGCCGACGGCAGCGGTTGGGTGCTGGCCGACGGCAAGGATTACTTGGTTGAGGCGCTGCTTCGACCGATCGCAGAAGGCGCCGGGTTGGAATCGGTGGCGGCACTGATCGATTGCCTGCCGTCCGCCGAGCCAGCGCTGCGAACAGCGGTGCTCGAGGCCATGGCGATCAACGAGACCTACTTCTTCCGCGACGTCCGCCCGTTCGATGCGCTCCGCGAGGTGATCATCCCTGAGATACTGGCCGCCAACGGTGGAAGGCGGCTGGCTATCTGGTCGGCGGCCGTGTCGACTGGGCAGGAGCCCTACAGTCTGGCAATGCTGGTGTCAGACAGCTTCTCGTTCGTACCCTTCGTGACGATTCTGGGAACCGATTTCTCATCGGCGACCTTGCAGGTAGCGAAGCAGGGCCTCTACTCCAATGTGCAGGTAAACAGGGGACTCCCGGCCGATCTGCTGGTCCGGCATTTCCACCGGGTGGGGTTGCGATGGCAGGTCAATGACCGCATCCGGCAGATGGTGACCTTCCGGCAGCTCAATCTGATCAGGCCTTTCCCGCCGCTCCCGCAGCAGGACATCATTCTGCTGCGCAACGTGCTGACGTACTTCGATCCGGCCACGAAGGCCGCCGTGCTGGGTCGGATTGCCACGGTGTTACGCCCGGGAGGGTACCTATTCATGGGAGGGGCGGAGACGACCTACGGCATCGATCCGGCCTTCGAATCCGTCCCGGTAGGCAAGACGATCTGCTACCAGTACCGGGGCAGCAACGGGGCCAATGGCACGGATAGCACCCGAGGGTAGGACAAGGAGAACCATGGAATTGCTCACTAGCGATATCGAGGAGATCGTTTCATCGGTTTGGGGGGCCATGTTCGATCAGTCATTGGCCGTGTTTGCGGGGGGACGGTGGACTCAAGGTGAGATCGTCCGCAGTCATGAAACGATCCACGGTGAGGCCACGGTCACAGTCGAGCTTGACGTTCCGGTGTCCCTTGCGACAGAGCTGACGGTCGCGCTGCTGGCGGACGATGCACCGCCCGGCCAGGCTGGTGTCCTCGATGCCATCGGGGAGTTGTGCAACATCGTGGCCGGGAACTTCAAGGTGCTGATGGGCGGTGCCGGGCAGCTTTCGCAGCCGAGCGGGGTATTCGCTACATCGGATGACCAGACGCCAGCATTGACCGCGCCGGGCTTGGTCGCCCTGTTCACTTGTGCCGGCCGGGTCTTCGCCGTTAGGGTTCTGCAGAGTCCCTTCGAATTGGGGGAGCCGCTGTGAGCATTGAGTCAACGGGTGCGACGGTGCTCGTGGTTGACGACTCTGCCGTTGTTCGCTTGCTGCTGGCCAGGACCCTTCGGGCCGACGGGTTCACGGTGGTGGAGGTGGCAGGTGGCGCGGAGGCCCTGGAGGTCTGCGCCCGGCAACGTCCAGACCTGGTGCTGCTCGATGTCGAGATGCCGCAGATGAACGGACTCGAGGTGCTGTCGGTGATGGCGGGCGACCCGGATTTGGCCGGCGTTCCGGTGCTCATGCTCACCGGTCTGACCTCTGGTCCCGATGTGGCCAAGGCGCTCGAGTTGGGTGCACAGGACTACCTCAAGAAGCCCTGCGAGCCGGAGGAATTGCGGGCGAGGGTGCGCACGGCCTTGGCGCTGAAGGCCAAGCAAGACGAATTGAGTCGTCGTGCCGAGGAGTTCGGGGCGATGAGTGCGACCGATGTGTTGACCGGTTTGGGTAATCGGCGGCAGTTGGAACGAGAGGTCAGGGTGCTGACCGGCATGTTGGCCGGCTCCGGTCGAATCGCGGTGCTCATGCTGGATCTTGACCACTTCAAGGCCATCAATGACAGACTCGGGCATCTGGTCGGCGATGAGGTCCTCAGTGGGCTTGCGAGTCGGCTTCGGAAGGTAGTCGGGGAGCGGGCCACGATATTCCGGTGGGGAGGCGAGGAGTTCCTGGTGCTTGTCTCCAGCCCGGATGTCGTCCCGGCCGCCACTTTGGCGGAAGAGATCAGGGCCGTGGTCGGCTCAGTTCCTTTCGAGGTGTCCGGTGGTCGCCTAGTCCCGGTGACCATCAGCATCGGTGTGGGCGCCGGCACAATCGAGAGTCTGAGCGAGGTCATCGGAGCCGCAGATGGAGCACTGTACGAGGCAAAGGAGTCCGGTCGGAACCGGGTTGTTGTCGCCGGTCAGTAGGTTGTCGGCCGCTGAGATGCTGGCTCGCAGGCAGCGGGAGATGTTTCAGATATCGGTAGTCCGGCAATTGCCGCTACTGTAATCCCGTGGCGGTCTCTGGAGGTCCGATGGACCCGCGTCTGATCCAGTATCGGGATTTCCTCAAGCGGGTTGCTCAAGATCATCTTGATGGGTATGGCGTCGGTCAGATCGACGACTTCGGCGACGACGCATTGGGCGAGCTTGGGGAATCGATTGTCTCGGTCACCACCGGTCTGGCCGCGAGGTTCGAGCAGGAGCGTCAGCTCACGGAGTTGTCCCGCGAGATCGCTCATGGTGTTTACCTAGACGAGGTTCTCAACCACATTTACGAATCGTTCCGACCAGTCATCCCGTACGACCGCATCGGATGCGCATTGCTTGAGCGGGAACGGGCCGTGGTGCGGGCGCGGTGGGCTCGCGTCGACTACCAGCCGGTTAGGTTGAAGGTTGGTTTCGCAGCGAAGATGGTAGGCAGCAGCCTGCAGTCGATCATCGACAGTGGCCAGCCGCGCATCATCAATGACTTGGTCACCTATCTATCGGAGCACCCGAAGTCGGTATCCACGAAGCTCGTGGTCGATGAAGGAATCCGTTCATCGCTGACGTGTCCGCTGGTGGCGATGGGGCGCCCGATCGGTTTTCTCTTCTTCAGTAGCCTGCAACTCGATCAATACGCCACCGTCCACCAGGACATGTTCACGCGGGTCGCTGATTTGGTGTCCATCGCCGTCGAGAAGGGGATCCTCTACGAAGAGCTCGCCACGTTGAATCGAGACCTCACGCAGGCGCGCGCGCTGCTGGAGTACCGGGCTAGCCACGACGGTCTGACCGGACTGCTCAACCACGAGGCGATCATTTCCGAGGTGGCGCGTCGGGTCGATGATGAGTCGTCGCGGCCCTACGCCGGAGAACACAGTGTCGGCGTGATCATGTTGGATGTGGACCATTTCAAATCCGTCAACGATGCTTACGGTCATCCCGTTGGGGACGAGGTGTTGCGCGCGGTGGCGGAGTCGCTGACCACCCGGTTGCGCGGCTCCGATGCCATCGGGCGTTACGGCGGAGAGGAATTCTTGGTGGTTGCGGAGTCCCTCAGTGAGCCAAATGAGTTGCCGGACTTAGCCGAAAGGCTGCGTTCGGCCATCGAACAGCAGTTGATCGTGACCGACACCGCGAGCATCCAGGTCACCATCAGCGTTGGGCTCGCCGCACTTAGCCATGACAAACCTGAGGATTCCGCCTCCCTGATCAGGAGAGCGGACCAGGCTCTGTACCGGGCCAAGTCCTCGGGGCGCAACCGAACCGTCGTGGGCTAGGTGGATGGTGTGGAACACTGTTCTACTGCGCGGCCGCTACGCACAGTGCTGTCTGCGTTCTCGATTGCCCGAATAGTGCCCGCTATGGGGGCAATCTGCGGCCTTGACATCACCGCACGTAACGACCGCTCGCTACGAACGTGTTCCACACCAACCACCTAGCGGGATGGGCGCCGACCTAGTGGGCGATTGACTTGTCCGCGTACATCGCCTGGTCGGAGCGATGGATCAGGTCATCAATGGTCAGATCCTCGCCGAATGCCTCGACCCCGCCGGCACTGACGGTGATCTCCCGGTCGCCGTGTTCGCTGCTGACGCGGAACGAGAGCTCGTCCCTGACGCGATTGACATAGTTGGGCAGACTGCCGGGATCTGTTACCAGGCCCAGGACCACGAACTCGTCACCACCCCAGCGGGCCACGAGGTCCGACTCGCGTGAGGCGGCACGAAGGCGGTTGCCGATGATGCTGAGCACGAGGTCACCGAATCGGTGGCCCATTTCATCGTTGGTCGCCTTGAATGAATCAACGTCGATGAAGAGCATCGCGACACCCAGTGACTGCCTGCGGGCAACGCCGAACAGGGTTGTCGACTCCTCGATCAGTGCCCGTCTGTTCAGCAGGCCGGTCAGCGAGTCGTGGCGGCTGATCTCCAACAGTCGGGCGCGCAGCGAATGGCGTTCCATGGCGTATCGGACGGACCGGGACAGCATGCTCGGGCTCAGTTCGGATTTCGATAGGAAATCCTGCGCGCCGAGGGCGATGCAATCGACGCCGACATCCGCGTGCGAAGTCATCGCCACCACCGGCGAGTCGGCAAACATGATGACCGCACGGCGGATGGTGTCGACGCCGCTACTGTCTGGCAATTCAAGGTCGCAGAGTACGACCGACCACGGCTCGTCGACGTGGTGCTGTGCCTGGTCCAGGTTTGCGACCCTGGTGACCTGGCTCAGCCGAATCCCGGAGATTTCCTGCAGCAACGATCCGATGAGTTGTGCGTGCAGGCTGCTGTCTTCGACTATCAGCACGTTGATGATGGCGCGCTGGACCGCGGCATTCTGAACAGGTATCAGGCTCGCCGCATCGGCGCGTGGGTGACCTTGCCCCGGTATCTGCCGCGAGTCGGGTTCCACCTGTGAATCGTGACACATTCGGCTCGGGGTTGCACTTTTGAATGTTGGCGGTACGGCTCAAAACAGAGAGGGGACCATCGCTTCGATCAAGTGCGGCCCGTCCTCCGACAGCGCCGTTGTGAGTGCCTGTGCGAATTCCTCTGCCGTGCTCACCCGCACAGCGGGAACCCCAAGGCCGGTCGAGATCGCCACGAAGTCCAGGTCCGGGTCACCTAGGTCCAGCAACCGCTTCGCAAGCGGACCGCCAACCTGTGCCCCCACCCGGGACAGTTCCATGTTCAGGATCGCGTAGGAGCTGTTGTTGAAGATGACGGCTGTCAGATCCAACTTCTCGCGTGCTGCGGTCCACAGGGACTGAATGGTGTACAGGCTGCTGCCGTCGGCTTCAAGTGCGATGACCGGTCGGTCAGGGCAGGCGATGGCGGCCCCGACGGCTACCGGAAGTCCCTGGCCGATAGACCCGCCGGTCAAGCACAGCCAGCTGTGGCGGGGTGAGGCCGCGGTGTGCATGGGCAGCAGCAGGCCGGAGGTGTTGGCTTCGTCCGAGACGATGGCTCCCTCCGGCAGTAATGCGCCGATCACCTTGGCCGCAGACTCAACTGTGAGGTCCCCAGTCGGCAATTCTGGCGGTGCGAGCACGGTCAGAGCGACGTTCGCATCGTCGACGCCCAGGGCGGTCGCGAGTGCAGACAGCGAGCCGATCGCGTCCTGCGTGGGGTCGGCCAGGACTTGCACCAGGCAGTCGTCCGGCACGAGGTAGGAGGCCTTGTCCGGGTAGGCGAAGAAAGACACTGGAGCCTTGGAATCAACGATGATCAGGTGACGCAGCCCCAGCAACTGGACGCTGGCCATCTCGGCCAGATAGGCGATGCGTTCCACTGCAGGAACCCCAGCGCCGCGCTCTAGCCGGGTGGGGAAGGTCTCCGCCAGCAGCTTCGCGCCGGTGGCTTCTGTGATTCTTGCCGCGGCCAGCAGACCCTGTTCGCAGAGCGCGGCGCCTCCGAGGAGCAGTGCGGTC
>Ga0194043_1001832_pt1 | contig 11866 bp, 11 predicted proteins | sample JunL4415m_MetaG_FD_161274 | JGI IMG/M metagenome (GOLD analysis project Ga0194043, IMG submission 161274) | Anoxic zone freshwater microbial communities from boreal shield lake in IISD Experimental Lakes Area, Ontario, Canada - Jun2016-L442-15m | ecosystem: Environmental > Aquatic > Freshwater >...
TCCTAGGGTTCCGGAATTGTGGGTCCCAGAATTGGGGGTCCCAGAATTGAACGATTCGGTCTTCTCATAACCGAGCATGTAAAGCCTTTTCGGAAGGTCTGGGAACGAACCCCAACGTCTCTCGGATGTAATTACCACCATGCATACCCTTTTTTGAGATGCGGCGGCAGCCAACGTTTTAGAGGTAATTTGCAGGGCCGCGTTACTTGTGGTGATGCGCAGTTCGGAGTTGTCGACGAACCACGGGTCAGTAGATGATCCGGCTCTCCAGACGAGACCTGGGGTGTCAGAGAGAGCCCATGAGTCCCCAGCTCTGCTCAATGCGCGCACAGCGCGCTTATCGTCGCCGCTTACCGGCTTCGGGTTATAGATCGAAGTCATCCCCGCGACCTGTAACGGAATAGAGAGCACAAGGGCTATCGCCACCACTCTCCATGGAGGCAGATGACAAGCAATGAGTAGGGCCGCTGGAGGGGCCATGATAGAGATGTGGTTGTTCCAGAGTTTCTGCTCTGCGAGAAGCAGCGCAAACGCGGAGATTAGCCATATCCATAGGAATCGATCTCCGCTAGTTATGCGGTTTAGAAATGATTCTCTTGAGGACTCTTGTGGAGCGAGATTCTCTGCTTTGTCTTTTCGCACGGAGGAAGAAACTGCTCCTATGAGTGCGATGAGAATACAGAGAAGAGAGAGCACTAGCAGCGGCGGGTCCCTGTGAATAACTGTATTTGCAATTTTGTTTAGATTGGCTAGTGCATCGAGCGAGCCCGGTTGGGAGGTGTGATACGCAATTGATTGCTCGTAAACATTGGTGACTCCCCACGGAAGTGATGTCGCTATCAGGATGCATAGGGCGATTGCGGGGACCATCGCTGCGGCTAGCCAATGCTTTACTGACACAACTAGGAGCCATGCAACTCCTATAGCTGGAATAACTAAGAGACTCTTTGTTGAGACCGCCGCCCCTGCAAAGAGCGAAATCGTGATTACGAGACGCAACGACGGCTTTGATCGGAAGTAGAGCGCTGCAGCGACCGCTGAGACTGAGAATGCGCTCGAGACGCCATCGCTTGTAATCGGGCCAGTAGTCCAGAGCACAACGCCGCTTGATGCAACCAGCGCGGCAGCAAGGACCGCTGCGCTCCTCGTTGTAAGCCGAAGGGCGCATAAGTAGGTTGCAATCGTGATGGCAATGCCTGCGCAGAGAGGAGCAAGCCTCGGGGAGTTAATGCGTTCTAAACCTATAAAATCAGCGATGCGCACGATCGGGAGAAAGAGTGGACCCTGTGATGAAAAAACTGACCTAAATGGTGCGTACCCAGAGCGCATGGCGTTCGCGGATAGCCCATAGACGCCGTCATCAAATCCAATTGGGGAGGACGAGAAGAAGGCTGGTATCCGCAAGAGAATCGCAAGAAGAGCCAGACCTAAGAGATCAAGTGCTGCGAGCCTGCGCATCGCGGATCCTGGCTTCATGAGGCGAGAATCTGGGGGAGTGCTATTCGTCGGATTCACGATCTGCTCCAAACTGTGCCTCTCGAAAAAAACTCAATAAGGCAAATGAATTTTCCCCTGAGCCACGCACCTGCGTGGTGCAGATGGTACCGTCGTTCTCCCGAGGGTCCGTGTCGCTTTTTAGATGCTTCTGGCAGCTGAGAAGGATCGACTCTTAGACAGGTTCTTCGGGCGCCCTCGGGCGGTGAGTAGTGATGGAGGTTGACGGGTGACGAAGCACATCTTCGTAACCGGCGGTGTGGCGTCGAGTCTCGGAAAGGGGCTCACTGCATCTTCGCTTGGGCGTCTTCTGAAGAGTCGTGGACTTAAGGTCACGATGCAGAAACTCGACCCATACATAAATGTCGACCCTGGAACGATGAATCCGTTTCAGCACGGTGAGGTTTTTGTCACCGATGATGGCGGCGAGACAGACCTTGATCTAGGGCATTATGAGCGCTTCATTGACGAGCCGCTCAATCGTCGCTCCAACGCAACAACTGGGTCGATCTATCAGGCTGTGCTCAACAAGGAGCGCCGGGGCGATTACCTAGGGCAGACAGTCCAGGTTATTCCTCACATCACGAACGAAATCAAGGAGCGAATCCTCAGTCTCGCGACAGATGACGTAGATGTTGTTATCTCCGAGGTAGGCGGAACGGTAGGAGATATTGAGATCCTTCCGTTCCTTGAGGCAATTCGCCAGTTTCGAAAAGATGTTGGCAGAGAGAATGTTTTCTATATCCACGTGACGCTTGTTCCGTTTATTGGGCCGTCGGCAGAGCAGAAGACAAAGCCGACGCAGCACTCAGTCACCGAACTGCGTAGTCGAGGAATCCAGCCAGACGCGATTGTCTGTCGCTCGGATCGACCCATCTCGACACACCTCAAAGAGAAGATCAGCCAACTCTGCGATGTGCCGGAGCCTGGGATTGTCTCCGCTATCGATGCAGAGACTCTCTATGAGATTCCGATTGTGTTACACGAAGAAGGGCTCGATACCTATGTATGCGAGCTGCTAAAGCTTGATGTTCCTGAACCAGACCTGACGGAGTGGCGCGCACTTGTTAAGCGAGTCCAATCACCTGATATCGAGGTGCGTATCGGTTTGGTCGGTAAGTACGTGAACCTTCCGGATGCATATCTTTCAGTCGTCGAGGCACTTCGACACGGCGGGTACAGCTGTGGTGCAAAGGTGAACATCGACTGGATCGCGTCAGACGACACGGAGGGTTTGCTTGCTGAGGGGCGTCTGCGCGACCTAGATGGAATTGTTATTCCAGGAGGATTCGGATTTCGAGGGATTGAAGGAAAGATCGCCGCTGCTGGGTTCGCCCGTATGCAGCAGGTGCCTTTCTTGGGTCTCTGCTTAGGTATGCAGTGTGCAGTAATTGAGTATGCACGCGATGTCTGTGGGCTTGCTGGCGCTAACTCGAGTGAGTTTGATGCGCATACTCCGCACGCAGTTATTGACCTTATGGAGCATCAGCGAGATGTAACAGACCTCGGTGGCACGATGCGTCTAGGTGCGTATCCTGCGAAACTTAAGCCTGGAACGATCATCCATCGTGCGTATGGCGAAGAAGTGATTTACGAGAGGCATCGGCACCGTTATGAGGTATCGGATAAATACCGCCGCCGTCTAGAAGAGTCTGGTTTGGTTTGCTCAGGTACTTCGCCGGATGATCGTTTGGTGGAGTTTATTGAGCTCCCCGAGGATCAGCACCCGTTCTTTGCTGCTACACAGGCTCACCCTGAGTTCAAGAGCCGCCCTGATCGACCGCACCCTCTATTCTCGGCTTTCATCAAAGCTGCGCGTGACCGAGCCGAGGGTCGCCACCCGCGTCTTCCGCTTACGGTTCCGGAGGGAATCGACCTCAACGAGGTAGCAGACAGTAAGTAGGGTGCCTAGATACCTGCAACGTTAACGGGAGAAGTGTGAGCCAAGAACTCTTTAAGATCGTTGAATCGGCGCATGTAGCGAACGCGGGGTTCCTCAAAATTACAGAGGAGACCGTAGAAGGTCCTGACGAGAAACTTTTCAAACGAACCGTTGTGCGCCATCCGGGAGCAGTCGTAGTTGTCCCGGTCGATGGTGATTCTCACGCAATTCTCGTTCGACAGTATCGAGCAGCGGTTGATGGATGGCTCCTAGAGGTTCCAGCAGGGAAGAGAGATGTTGATGGCGAACCGCCAGAGGTAACTGCATCTCGTGAACTGCTGGAGGAGACAGGACTCAGAGCAGGGCGCCTCGTTCTGCTCGCCGAGTTCTATAACACCCCAGGATTCTGTGACGAGTACACGTACCTATTCGCAGCGTTAGATCTCGAGGACGCAGGAGGTCGCCAGCCGATTGGGGCCGAAGAGCATGCAATGACGCTAGAGCGCGTTGCGCTTGCAGATATAGAGACCCTCATCTCAACTGCAACGATTACCGATGCTAAAACCATTATCGGACTACTCCTAGCTAGGTCTCTGGTTGCTGGAAATTTTGTAGGTCGTCTGTGATTCAAAATCTCGATGTTGTGATCTTCAATGATGTCGGCGGAGCGCCATTCTTGGATCCCTCTAGAGGCTGACCGTGGAATCCGAGGATCTAGCGCTCGCGGGAGAGAATGGAAGTGTTGAGCGCGATTCATTATCGGTGCAGATAGACGAATACTCGAGTTGGCTCAAAGTCGAGCGTGGTCTCTCAACTAATACCTTGAGTGCGTATAGGCGGGATTTGAAGCGTTACTCGTCATGGTTGAGGGCGCGAGGAATCACTGACTTAGATGCGGTCGGAGAGTCCGAGGTATTTGCATATATCGATGGCCTAAAGCGAGAACGCAATGAAGTAGGCGGAGCCAAGTACGCACCTTCTTCAATCGCTCGCGCATTGGTAGCAGTCAGGTCGCTTCATAGGTTCTGTGTCGAGGAGGGGCTAACTAGTACAGACCCAAGCGATGATGTCGGGGCTCCACGTGTCCCTCAAGGAATCCCGAAGGCGCTATCGGAGGAGGAGGTGCTAGATCTTCTCGGAGCGGTTGAAGGTGACTCTGCGACTGCTCTGCGAGATCGCGCCATTCTCGAGACTCTTTATGCAACCGGAATGCGCATAAGCGAACTTGTCGGATTGGATCGCGGAGACATCGACCTAGAAGACAGGCTGATGCGAGTAGTAGGCAAAGGAAATAAGGAACGTGTTGTACCTGTTGGGGCGAGCGCTCGAAGCGTGGTGCTCGAGTACCTACAGAATGGTCGACCAGAACTTGAGAAGCCGACCACTCGACGAGTGTCAGGGGATCCACTATTTCTGAACGCTAGGGGAGGGCGCCTAACTCGTCAGAGTTGCTGGAAAATCGTCACGAAGGCTGGCAACAAGGTTGGGCTTGAAGGGCGCCTATCTCCGCATGTTCTGCGTCACTGCTGCGCTACGCACATGCTTGACCATGGAGCAGATATACGCGTTGTTCAAGAACTCCTAGGGCACGCAAGTCTCTCGACGACTCAGATATATACCTTGGTAACTCCGGAGAGGCTGCGCTCTGCGTATGACCTAGCGCATCCTCGTGCCGGGCGTAGCGCTCATCTGCGCGACGGCTAGCGGTAGAGTCATGCAGATGAGGAGTGGCGGTACTAAATGAGTTCTGCACGCCTCTCAACTGCTCTTATCCAGATACTTTGCCTGATCAGTGCGATTATTCTGCACGAGGTTTCTCACGGGCTTGTGGCGCTCTGGTGTGGAGATGACACGGCACGCAAGGCCGGCAGGCTCACGCTAAATCCAGCGCCTCATATTGATTTATTTGGATCAATCATTGTTCCCGCTATGGGAGCGCTCTCAGGAATTGCAGTTATCGGGTGGGCGAAACCAGTGCCTATTAACCCTGCGCTCATGAAGAACCCTCGGCGAGATTCGCTCATAGTAGGACTCGCCGGCCCCGCATCCAATGTTGCTCTGATGGCGACGTCTGCCGTAATTGCGCGCTTTTGGTATCAGAGTTTCTCGACGCCGGTCTGGGCCTTCGGTCAGCTTCCGTTAGGAATTCGAGTAATCACAACTTTCGCAGTCATAAACCTGTTTCTTGCGATATTCAACCTCCTACCTATTCCGCCGCTAGATGGTTCGGCACTGATTGAGCGTGCTCTGCCAGCGTCTTGGCTTTCAACATGGTGGCGAATTCGCCCATATGGCATGTTGATCCTGTTCTTAGTTGTTTTTATGACCAACATTTTCGGTCGTATTGTTGCTCCATTCGAAGAGAGTCTCTTTAGGTTCATACTCGGATGAGGCTAAAAAGACTTCGACATTTGTCAAAACGATTCTTTGTTGCACTCTGGCCAGCGGCACCCTCGTCAAGCGATTTGGAGTGGGCCGAGGGGTTCCTCTGGAGTGGGGAGCGCGAGTTGTTCGCGCTTCTCCCTAACCATGACCAAAGGCATTTGATTGGGGTAGCGCGCAGAGTTGACGTGTCACTCGGGGAATTATCGGAGGAGCGTTGGATAGCCGCAGCGCTCCTTCATGATGTAGGGAAGGCCCAATCTGGCCTCGGCCCAATTCGAAGAGCGTTTGCAACAATATGGATAGAAATTAAAGGTGTAGACGGATTAGCGATTTCGCGAGGGGCCTGGTCTCGGCGCGTATATGCATATTCCCAGCACCCTTCACTTGGCTGCGAGGACATTCGCAGCTGTGGTGGCCATGAAGAGGCTGCACTCTGGGCGAAGGCTCATGACGACCCAGCGCAATGGAGGGCTACCGGTTTCCCCAGTGTGGTAATCGATGCACTAACTAAATCTGACGACGATTAAGTGTGTTAGGACAATCGCGGTAATAGGCCGGTTGCGCTACGCACGCGTTCCATGACCGGGACAGCAATTTCTTGAGCACGCTCTGCACCGACGGCGAGTACGCGTCCTACCTCGCCAAGATCAGACTCAAGCTCTGCGAGGCGCATCTGAAGAGGTTCGATGAGTGCAACTACCGCGTCGGCTGTCTGAGATTTAAGCGCCCCATAACCTTGGCCTTCTAGTTCGAGCACTGTCTGTTCGACCGTTCGGTCTGTAGCAGCACTTAGAATTTCAAGCAGGTTGGATACCCCAGGCTGATTGATGGGGTCGTAATTAATGACTGCGAGCGAGTCAGTTACTGCGCTCTTGATCTTCTTCGCAATTCGGCTAGGTGGATCGACGAGCAATATCTGCCCAGCCTCAGAGTTGGCTGATTTGGACATCTTGGCTGACGGGTTCTGTAGGTCTTTAACTCGTGCTGCAACCTCAGGGAATGTGGGTTTAGGCACGATCAAGGTCTCCCCAAAGCGATGGTTGAATCTGATTGCAATATCTCGGGCGAGTTCAAGGTGCTGGCGTTGATCGTCGCCTATCGGAACCTCTGTCGTGTCGTAAGCAAGGATGTCAGCGGCCATCAGGACTGGATAATCGAGGAGCCCAACGCTGACGCTCTCCTGGCCCTGCCCCTTGTCTTTGAACTGCGTCATACGCCGCAATTCCCCATAGGTAGCGATGCAGTTAAGAATCCAGGTGAGCTCAGTGTGGGCGCCCACATGGCTCTGAACGAATAGGACACACCTATCCGGGTCGAGACCAGCGGCGAGCAGAAGCATGGCCGTTCGTCGAGTGCGCTCTGCGAACTCCACGGGCTCATACGGGACTGTCATGGCGTGGAGATCGACCACGCAGTAGAGGGCCTCGGAGCGATTTTCGGGGCTTATCGGAGCCTCTGAGACCCACCTACGGACAGCCCCAAGGTAGTTGCCTAGGTGCATCTCGCCGGTTGGTTGGATGCCCGAGAAGACGCGATTCATTGGGGAGACATTACCTCGCTGGAGTCCGCCAAACTGATGCCTAGCGAGGGTAGATTCGCGGAGTTATGGCATACGACGTCTGCACCCCTGTCTACGAAGGCCCCTTCGAGATGCTTCTGCACCTCATCCTCCAAGAGGAGGTCGATCTCTGGGAACTATCGCTTACCGAGCTAGTCGATTCATTCCTTAGAGAACTCGAGGCCATCGGATCTCTCGATCTCGATGTAGCGACTCAGTTCCTGCTTGTCGCCTCAACTCTTATTGAGTTGAAGGCTCGCCGTCTGCTGCCAGGTACTGCAGATGCCGAACTCGACGAGGAATTGATGCGATTCGAAGAGCGCGACCTTTTGCTCTCTCGTCTCCTTGCATGCAAGACCTTCAAAGACGTTGCTTCAATGATCGAGGCACGGCTCGCCGCAGGCGCTAAGTCCGTTGCTCGGAGTGCTGGGCCGGAGGAGCCATTCCGCTCGCTCGCACCAGATCCACTTCTCAGTACAACCCTTGCCCAGTTCCGTGCCGCTGCCCTTCGCGCCTTTGCGCCTAAAGAGGAGATCGAGCAAGTTGTCGATCTCTTCCATGTCCAGCCGCTGCGAACGAGCGTCCGCGAGGCAATCGACGCGGTGCTAATAGTTCTTCCCCAAACAGGCGCTGTCTCGTTCCGAGTTCTCGTAGCTGGAATCGAGGACCGCCTAGAGGTGATTGTTCGCTTCTTAGCTGTGCTCGAGTTGTTTAAGCAGGGCGTCTTGGACCTCACTCAGATCGCTACTTTCGGCGACCTCAGTGTTCGACGACTCGCAGAGGGCGAGCAGGTCCTCGACCGCGAGAGTATTGACGATTGGGAAGACTCGGATCCAAAAACTCCGGTCGAGCGCTCAGCGAGCGACAGGCGCGTTATAGCTGCCCTTGACGCTGAGGGATTAAGGGTTCTTGACGGTGCTCATGTCTCGAGTGGCGCTGGCGGCTCAAGTGTCACGCTTGACGTAGCAGCCGATGATCAGGCGTCGAGCGTTATCAATACCTCCGTGGGCTCTGAGGTATGAGCGAGGATTCAACGCAAGAGCAAGGCGAACCAATAGAGGTTCGCCCTGATATTCGAGCCGCTATTGAGGCTGTACTTCTAGCAGCGGTTGACTCGGTTGAGCCGCAACTCCTTGCACAGTTACTTGAGATTGCCGTCGCTGAGGTTGAGGCGACATGCGAAGCGATGACGCTCGCCTATCAAGAAGAGGGTCGTGGGTTTACTATCGCCCGCGTTGCCGGCGGTTATAGGTTCCAGACCCATCCAGATCAAGTTGCGTATGTGGAGAGGTTTGTTTTAGAGGGGCAGAGCGCACGCCTCTCTCCCTCCGCTCTCGAGACTCTCGCGATCGTGGCCTACAAGCAACCCGCATCGAAGGCACAGGTATCTTCCATTCGGGGAGTGAACGTCGACTCCACTCTCTCTACGCTTGAGCAGCGCGGTTATGTGATTGCTGTTGGACAGGACTCAGGCCCCGGGCAAGCAATCCTCTATGGAACTACCCGTCTATTTCTCGAGCGAATGGGTCTCAACTCCATCGCAGATCTTCCTACTCTCTCTGAGTTCGTTCCAGGAGCAGAGGTAGTCGAGGCACTAGAGCGAGGACTACGGATAAGTCCTGCGTCTATTCAGCCAGAGATCGTTTCTGCAATCGATGAGCCAGCCGATGTTGAAGGAATAACCGACTCGGCTCCAGCTAACTCTGATTCCTGAGGCGAATATGTCAAACCTCGAGGAGAGCCCGGTCGGCGATGAGTCAACAGGCCACGAGGTCGCTCCGCACCCTGATGGAGATCGTCTGCAGAAAGTACTAGCGCGCGCTGGTATTGGCTCACGTCGAGTCTGCGAGGATTACATTGTCAGACGCCGCATCAGAGTCAACGGAGAAGTAGCGGTACTTGGCCGCAGAGTTCATCCGGAGACTGATGTAATTGAGTTTGACAGAGTAAGGGTCACGACTCGAGGGGACCTTGTCCACTACTTATTGAATAAGCCACGCGGGGTCGTTACCACTGCCAATGATCCTCAGGGCCGACAGACCGTCCTTGATCTCGTCACCAGCGAGTATCGGATTTTCCCAGTGGGTCGACTTGATCTCGATAGCGAAGGACTAATCGTTCTCACTAATGACGGTGAGCTAGCCCAAGCATTGACGCATCCATCCCTTGGAGTCGAGAAGGAGTATCTAGCCGAACTTCGAGGCGTCCCCACTCGATCCGAGCTGCGACTTCTTAGGGAGGGAATTGAGCTCGAGGATGGACTAACCGCTCCAGCGACAGTCACCCTCTCTGACGAGCACGGAGGTAACGCCGCTATAAGCATTGCAATCCATGAGGGTCGTAATCGGCAGGTGCGTCGCATGTGTGAAGCTATTGGGCATCCGGTACGCAGGTTAATTAGGGTCCGAATTGGCCCCATTGCCGACCCCGACCTGTCCCCCGGGGAGTGGCGCGAACTGACGCTCTCGGAGGTTCGTAGCCTGCACGCAGCGACAGGTAATCGACCTGCCCCGGGCATCCGGCGGCACTAGCCTCCATGACCGTGCGACTCTATGCCCTTCGTGGTGCGATTACGTGTGAGCTTGACTCCGCTGATGAGATTTCTCTGCGCACCCGTCAAGTTGTCTCTGAGATGCTTGAGCGAAATGCAATACTCCATGACGACATCGTGAGCATCATCTTCACCTCAACGGATGATCTGGTGTCGCAGTTTCCCGCCACAGCAGCGCGTGCTCTAGGCCTAGGGGACGTGCCATTGATCTGTGCTCGCGAACTCTCTATTGAGGGGGCGATGAAGCGAGTGATTCGCGTATTGATGCACGTCTACAGCGAGCGAACGCGCGCGGAGATTTCGCACGTGTACCTAGAGGGCGCTCGCTCTCTTCGCGATGACCTACCGGGTTAGTTGAGCATGGAAGTTTTTGTAATCGGAGTTGGACTGATGGGTGGTTCAATCGGACTTGCCTTGCGTAGTCGAGGCCACCGAGTCACCGCTTGGGACATTGATGGCGAGAGACTCGATCGTTGTATTGCTATGGGGGCTGCAGACTCTGCCTCAACAGACTTTGCCTTAAGTTGTGCTGAATGCGATATTGCGATCGTGGCTGTTCCGGTCTCAAATGTGGCAGAGCTAGTGGCGGCAGCGTTGAGTGCTGGAGCGCCAGTAGTGACAGACGTCGGATCCGTCAAGGCACCAATCGTCTCGGCCGTAGAAGGTCTCTCGACGCGCTCGGAGTATTTCGTAGCCGGGCACCCCATGGCTGGTTCTGAACAAGATGGATTGGACGGAGCCGATGCCGATCTATTTGTAGGGGCAACTTGGGTTCTAACGCCGACGAACGCAACCAATCAAGACGCTCACGCGCTCACGCGTTCGCTTGCCGTAGCTGTAGGCGCCGAGGTCATTGAGATTGAGCCTGAGAGGCACGACGCGCTTGTTGCTGTGGTGAGTCATGTTCCGCAGCTTGCGGCGACGACTTTGATGGACGTTGCTTCAGAGGCCGGCGATGGTTCTGCTGTGCTGCTTCGACTCGCGGCTGGCGGATTCCGCGATATGACGCGCATCGCTGCGAGCCATCCTGCGATTTGGCCTGATATATGCGCCGCTAACAAGAATGCGATTGTTGATGCGCTCGATAGTTATGTTGAGGCCCTAGGAGCGGTTCGCGGAATGGTCGCGAGCGGCGATCGTGTTGCTCTTCTCGAACTCTTGACAAGAGCGCGAAACTCTCGGAGAGCTCTCCCTGTCTCCGCTGCGATCGAAGGCCCGCTCACCGAGATTCGTACACCTATCGCTGACCGCCCAGGCGTGCTTGCTGAGGTAACAACCCTTGCTGGGAGTCTTGGCGTCAACATTCTTGATTTGGAGATTGTCCACTCAATCGAGGGTGAGAGTGGAGTGCTTGTGCTTGTCGTACCTAGTGCTCGAGCCGCATCTCTTGTAGATGCGCTGATCTCCTCGGGCTACCGCCCAGTGAGGAGCGAACTATGAGTAGCTCGGGCGTATCTTCTAAAGCGATTTTTTCTCCAGGTAAACCTCTGCGTGGAGCGATATCTGTTCCAGGTTGCAAGGGGATTTCTCATCGAGCACTTCTCTTCGCCGCCCTGTCGGATGGTCGATCGGTACTGCGCGGTCTCTCCCTTGGTGGCGATGTAAAGAGCACGCTCGGGGTGCTCGAGCAGCTTGAAATATTCGCGACACCAGCGGATGGTGAGTTGGCGCTACAGAGTAGGGGATACGACCTATTTACAGAGCCCGACGACCCACTCGATTGCGGTAATTCCGGAACGACGATGCGAATGCTCGCTGGCATTTTGGTAAGTCGACCATTTCACTCAGTTCTCGTTGGTGACGAATCGCTCTCGTCTCGACCTATGGCACGTATTGTCGATCCGCTCCACATGATGGGCGCGAAGATTGTTTCGACAGATGGACACTCGCCAATAGAGATTGATGGAGGAGTGTTAACCGGGTGCCGTCACGATCTTCCCGTAGCGAGTGGACAAGTTAAGAGCGCCTTGCTGTTCGCTGGAATGCAGGCAAGTGG
>Ga0194043_1001839_pt1 | contig 11840 bp, 7 predicted proteins | sample JunL4415m_MetaG_FD_161274 | JGI IMG/M metagenome (GOLD analysis project Ga0194043, IMG submission 161274) | Anoxic zone freshwater microbial communities from boreal shield lake in IISD Experimental Lakes Area, Ontario, Canada - Jun2016-L442-15m | ecosystem: Environmental > Aquatic > Freshwater >...
TTTCAGGAGCCTTTGTAAAAAAGATCAGTGCTTCTCTCCATGAGGGGCACTTTTCTTTTAGCTTTGCGCCCGCCTGCAATGTGTTCATCATTGGGACAAAAGCATCACATGGACTGGACACACCTTATCGCCATTGGAATCGGCATCGCAACGACCATTGGTGGGGCGTATATTGTGCATGTTCTCACCCATGACAGATGGTGGAAGGAATATCGGTTGCGCAAACTTGAAGAGCTCTATATGGCCCTGCGCAATCATGAACTGGTGATAGCGGAATACTATACTCGTTCTGCCGCATACCTTGTCCAATCTGAAGATGCCGAGGGATTGCCAGAACAAAACGAAATACTCCGCAACAATTACTTAGCTGCCTTGCAGGAAGACGAGAAACAAGCTGCCGCTATCCCAATGATTGCTAATATCTACTTTGACAGCCTAACTCCTGCATGGGATAACGTGGAAAATGCCAAAAAGCGGCTCAGCGAGGAAAGCAAAAAGGCCATTATGTTAAACAAAGACATAAGGGAGGCCCTTGGGAAAGCACGAAGAGAAAGCATATCCAAGACCGTCGGATTGAACATCCTCCAGAAACATTTGCCAGAGTTATCGCTTTATACAAACGAGATGTTGGCTAAGGTCATCAGGCTCGGTGAAAAGATTAAGGGAGAAATGCCGTGGCCATTTAATATTATTTGCGACAGCGATAGATAACAAGTCGTCAACGGAACCCTTCCAGTATGGTAGAGTTGGCCCATCTCACGTAGGCTTTTCGATGATGAGGGTTCTTCGCCTCTACTTCTTCAACTCCAGAGCGGGCAGTGAATTCACGATCTTCATCGTCTCCAAGCTCACGGTGACGACGCGCAGGAACAGCTCCAGAGGATACTTGGCGTTGCCCATCGTCTCCGTGGCCCAGAGATTCGCGTCATTCACGATGCCACTGTCCTTGTCCGTGGTCACGGACTGGCGTTCCATCACCCATTCAAGAGCTGGCTTGCCGTTCACTACATACTCGTAGGCTTCGAGCGGGATGTTCTGGATGGTGATGCGCTCGTTGTAGTGGACGGTGGTTTTGTCGTTCACGCTCTTGCCAGTGGAGTCCTTCGTTTTGGCGAACTTCATCTTTGTCACTCTGTAGTCCGCATCGGAGAGAGTGGCTTTGCCCGTGTCGAGTGTCACACCGGGGTAAGGAGAAACTGTTTCGTATTCAAGATGCCAGTGAGCAAGTTCTCGTCCTGCTTTTGAGAACGCACTGAAGTCAGCAAAACTCTCAACGGCTGGGATGCGCGGCAGTTCTTTCCCAAGGTTGTCTGCATAGCGGCTGCGGTAGTCAGGTGAGTGCAGAAGACCGTAGATGTAGTAGAACAGGTCTTCTTTGGTGATCGTCTGATCAGGATAGGAAGCTTGGAAGTGCGCCAGTCCTGCGTCGCTGATGCCATCGCGACGGGTGTAGGGTGCAGTGCTCGTGGCAGCAGCCTTGGTAAACAGTTCGTCTTCCGAGGCATCCTCAGATTTGTCGTAGATGTAGAGAGGAAAATACTGCGAACCCACCATATCCGCCGCATGGAGACTTGCGACACAGTCAGTGATTATGACAGAAAAAGAGCTACGAGACTCTGAGGCTGAGAAGCCAATCACAATGTTTTTCGCTTCCGTGTCCGGGAAAAAGCGCGGCATCTGGTAAACCATCTCGTTAAAGCGGCGGTTGAAATACAACCACTGCTTCAGGAAAGGACGATACAAGCCCCGTGCAAGACAATTGCTCTCGAATTGAAAGTGACGATCTTTGGCAAGCTCCGCCTTGAGTGAACGCGTCCAACTGATCTTTTGCGGATCTGCCTCAACAAAACTGTCCACCTTCTCAGCGCGGACTTTGGTAGCCAATCCGGTGTGGGTATTGTTAAACCTCACAACCTCGCCATTATAAAAGCCAATCATACGGGACATGTTGGCAGTCAGACTAGCTTTGGAGGTATTGTAACACCAAGCGTCCCGGTTAGTGACGACTCCAAGTGAGAAGTTGTCAAAAATTTTGGCTGCTCGCCCTTTTTTATCGCCCAATACGATATACTTAGTAAATCTATCGTCGCGCTGCTTGAGCCAGTCTCCATGAGCATCAGGCGTTATCGTGGTCCACCCGTTCAAGGCAGAGATTCCTGCAACACTGCGGAATTCAGAAATGATTCTGAGCTTCTGATCTCGGTTTAGGTAGTCTCCAATATCATGGAAGTTAATCAAGCCCATTGAAGATGCCGAAGGGTTCTTCACGAGTATTGTGATAGCGATTGCTGCGCCGCTACCGGAGCCGAAGATCTGACCACCTTCTTTCTTTGCGCGTTCTCCAGAAGTTTTGAGTCCCCTTAGTCCACGAAGGTGAAATATGTATATGCTAGAAAACTCTTCGGCAAGGCACTTGCGTAGCCCGTCCGTGGTTTTGGCGTCCATGAACCCAGCATTCGTCACGAAGCCGATGATGCCGCTCTTGCCAATGCGGTCACTAGCCCAGCGAATTGCGCGGATGTAGGAGTCATAGAGCCCCTTTTGCAGCATGGCAGATGAACGTTCGGCATAGGTAGAGCGAATTCTTTCGTCGAGTCCAGGATATTCGACGTTTCCTGCATTATCATTTTCGCTCTCTTGCCCGACCGAATACGGCGGGTTGCCCATAATGACGCGGACTTCGAGGGCCTTCTGGCGTTTGCGGCGGGCGCTGTTGTTGACGAGGAGGTCGCTGATCATGTCGCCCTTCTCGTAGAGCTGGAAGGTGTCGGTGAGGCAGATGCCCTCGAAGGGCTGATACTTGCCGCCGACGAGGGCGTGATAGACGGCTTCGATATTGATGGCGGCGATGTAGTAGGCCAGCAACACGATCTCGTTGGCGTGGATCTCGTGTTTGTATTTGTGGGGGAGTTGCTCCTTACTGATGAGACCGCTCTGGAGAAGGCGCGTGATGAATGTCGCGGTGCCAGTGAAGGGATCAAGAATGTGAACGCCCTTGCTGCCGAGGGTCAGACCAAACTCGCTTTGCAGGAGGTCATTGATGCTGTGGATGACGAAGTCCACAACCTCCACAGGCGTATAAACGATGCCGAGGCGTTCGGTCATTTTGGGGAACGCATTGCGAAAGAACTTGTCGTAAAGCTCCACGACAATCTTTTGCTTACCCTCTGCGTTCTCAATGCCCTCAGCGCGACGAGCGACACTGGCGTAAAATTTCCCCAGTGTATCGGCTTCCTTGTCCAAACGGTGCTCATGCAGGACATCAAGCACCTGCTGCATGGCCTGTGAAACGGGGTTCTGACTGGCGAAGGAGTAGTCCTTGAACAGCGCATCAAAGACGGGTTTGGTGATGAGATGCTGTGCGAGCATTTCGATCACTTCGCCATCTGTGATTGAGTCGTTCAGATCGTCACGCAGCTCCTTTGCGAATGCGGTGAATGCAGCAACCTCCTTGGAATTTGCATGGTCGCTGACAATCTGGGTGATGCGTGTGATGTGCGTGTTGGCAATCTTTGCGATGTCATTGGCCCAATCCTCCCAGTGGTTGCGGTTGCCGCACTTTTTAACGACCTTGGCGTAGAGAGCACGTTCCAGCTCGCCGACGTTGAACGGAAGCTCGGCCTGCTTTTCTTCGGGGTGCCCTGGGTCAGGAGTCCCAATGGTGAAATCACCCTGCCCCGTCTTCCCTTTCGTTGCACCTGTCGTCTTCTGCGCCTTCTTCTGAATCTTGTCCGTGATGGCAATGACTTCCATCTTGCGTGGATCTTTCCCGATGAGATCCAGCTTGTTGATGAAAGCATCGAAGCGGTCATCGTGAGAGCGGAGAGCCTGAAGGACATCCCAAACCACTTTGTAAACTTTGTTGTCGTTCAGCGCCTCATGCGGCTCCATGCCGGCGGGGATGACGACAGGCAGGATGACATACCCGAGCTTCTTCTTTCCATCTGGTGTGCGGCGCATCACTCGGCCGACGGACTGAACGACATCCACTTGAGAATTGCGTGGCGTGAGGAAGAGCACTGCATCCAGCGCAGGCACATCCACACCCTCAGAGAGACAGCGCACGTTGCTGAGGATGCGGCATGTATTCTCAGGTGCTTCATCCTTCAACCACTGAAGTTTCTCTTCTTTCTGAGAGGCATTCATGGTGCCGTCCACATGCTCGGCTTCACAGAGTAGCGAGACATCCGAATTTTCCTGCTCCTGGTAAGCATCCACAACAGCCTGGAACATCGTTGCAATCTGCTTGGAACTGACCTTGTGAACTCTGCCGCCTTTCTGCCGCTCAATGACCTGACAGAATGCGACTGCACGTTTCATCGGTTCAGGATCGAAACTCAAGTCATGGGTGAGCCCTTGTTTACTCAAGGCTTTCCAACAGCCAATGATGCGAGCGGCATCGTCCACCTTGAGCTGGTTGTTGTCGTCCTTGAGGAGATTTTGAATGCGTGCGCTTACGTGGGCGGCATCAATGGCAAGCACGAGCACCTTGTAGTCGGTGAGCAGCTTCAGTTCGACAGCCTCAGAGAAGGTGATGACGTGGAATTGCTTTCCGTAAATCGCCTCATCATCCATCGAGCAAATGGCGACGTTTTCCTTCTCAGCCGTGGCCTTGGCTCCTTCGCCATAAATGCGCGGCGTAGCGGTCATGTAGAGCCGCTTGGAGGCACGAATGAACTCGTTGTCGTGGATGCGAACAAAGTTGCTTTCTTCCTCGCTCTCAAACGTCGCTCCCGTGGTGCGGTGAGCCTCATCGCAGATGACGAGATCAATATCAGGCAGGCCGTAAAGATGCTGCGCACGGCTGATTACATCGAGCGAATGGTATGTGGAGAATATGACGCTCATGTGCTGGCCGTCGTGCCTCTTCTTCAATTCTTCCGCTAGCCGCTTGGCATCGGTGGTGGCCGGGTAGCGCAGTTCGTGGGCGAAAGTTTCAACAATGTCCTCGTCCTTGTTCCGCTTTTTACCGACTTCAGCATCCGAGCAGACTGCAAAACTGTGCAGTGGGATGCCGCTCTGCTGTGTCCATTCGGTGAGAGACTGCGAAAGCAGGTTGAGGCTGGGGACGAGGAAAAGGACGAGTTTGTTTTTCCCAGCAACTTCTTCAGCAATCTTGAGACTGGTGAAGGTCTTGCCAGTGCCGCACGCCATGATGAGCTTGCCTCGGTCTGCAGATTTGAAGCCGAGCAGGACATGACCCTGTGCGCTGGTCTGGTCGGGTCTGAGCGGATACTTGGGCTTGAGAACCGGCGCGGCACTCGGCTGGTATTTCGCCCAATCAATCTGACTGGTTTCGAGATCGTGGAGGTCGATCTTGTAAACGGGTGGCTGCTGACTGCTCAGGGCATTCTCGGCATTCTCGCTCCAGTCATTTGTGGTGGTGACGATGATGCGCTGGGTGAAAGGTTTCTGCCCGGAGGCAGTGAAAAAGCTGTCAATGTCCGCTTTTCTCACTCGGTAATCGGGAGCGAAGCACTTGCACTGAATGGCATGGAATTCCTCCGTGCCGTGGGTCTTCGCAACCAGGTCAATTCCAGTGTCCTTCGCAGAGATGCCGAATTGTGGTGTGCCGATCTGTTTCGCCCAATCAGCGAAGAGCCAAACGTCACTGTAGAGGTCAGCGTAGCTCGCCTCGAAGCGGAAGTAGGTGCGGATCAGTTCCTCGAAGTAGGTGCCTTTCTCTCGTTCGCTCTGAGAGGTGGCGCGGTATTTGGCGAGGATGGTTTGGAGCGGGCTGGGCATCAGAAAATCAGTTCGTAAATTTTGAGTGGGAGTGTGGCAGCCGCATCAGCTTTTGAAATATCGGATGAACCTGCGGATGTCTCGCACGAATCACGACGAACTTTTTGAAATGGAAACCGCAGGCACGAAGCCATGCCGCATCAAAAATGAGAGCGTGCAAGCGTAGTCCAGTGCGTTGCTCCAAGAGTATTGACGCCCCAAAGAACACCGCTACCATCGCCGCCCTACATGTCCACCACCTCATCCTCACTTGACCGTATCACCGACCTCAAAGCCCAGATTGCAGCCCTGGAAAAGAACGCACTCCAGGAACTCACTGACAAGCGCAACCGCCTGAGTCGTGAGCTGGCCGCTGTGGATGCCGAGATTGCACACCTCACTGGCAAGCCCGTGGAAGGCAAGAAGCCCCGTGCAACCTCTTCCAAGGCTCTCAAAAACCCGTCCCTGCAAGAACTGAAGGAAATCCTGGCTGCTGCTCCCAACAAAACCATCGGCATCCGCAAGGATGGCTACGACCTCCAGAACATCAAGACCCTGGCCAAAGCCAATCCCGGCCTCTTGCAGCTCGGTGGCAAGGCTCCGTGGCCCACTGTGACCCTGCTGAAGTAGAGTCCATTTTCACATCCCACTCGAAGAGCCGCATGGAGTCATCTGTGCGGCTTTTTCGTGAGAATTTATCGGGGATTCTTTGAACACACACATCAACAGCCGTTGGTGTCAGTCAAGCTTCATTGTGCTTATAGCGGTGGAGGTGAGGAACCTTTAGAACCCCAAAAAAGGTCGTTTCCTGCACGTTCAAATTGGACGCCAAATTCGAGTTGCTGAAGAGCCGCTTGGTCGCGCAACGAACGGAAAGCCTCGAACGAATCCGGATAAACATAAAACGCAAGATAGACTTCGCTCTTTGACGCATTTCTTAAAATTTGATCAATTGCCCCCTTATTGTCGGATACAGTCCAACCGAGTGATTCAATCGGTCTGGAAAGTCCTGAATCCTCGCCCTTCGTAGTCCATGCGATTGTTTTATCATTTTTGAAACCGTTGGCGTCCAACAGTGGGTAAATCTTCCCGAATTTACAGATGATCGACAAAGCCCTCTTTGAACGAGCACGCTCTTTAGGAAAGCGGAGAGTAACGAGGTGGGCATCTTTTTCCTTTTGGATGAGCTTGTTGATTTCGGCAATTCTTCCTTCAAGCCGTGCCCTGTTCTCGTCCTGCGTCTTGATTTCATTTGCAACTTCCTGCAAATGCCGCTGGAGCGCACGCAGCTCCCCAGTGAGTCTTTTCCACTCTGTGCTGAAATCAGTTGTTTCTTGGGCTACCAGATCCTGCACTTGGGAACTCATCTGTTTTCGTTGGGACTTGGCCCGCTCAAGTTCTTGCTCCAGCTTTTCCTTTTCTGCCACTAATTCTGCCATTCCGGTGGCCGATGAAGCAGCGGCCTCCGCAATTAGCCTGCGTGTCTTGGCCAGATCAGCCTCCGCTGTGGCGATCCGGCGGTGCATCATCTCAGCACTGGCTTGGTCTGCCGGCGTCTCCACTTTCACTGTTTGCGCCATCAGTGCCACGAGAATAGCGATGAGCAAGATTGCCCCGAACATGCTGCATACTGTGTCGAGCAGCAATTCAAGCGCATCAGTACTGGTTCGTCCGAGTTTCCTCATTTGGATTTGCTGAAGTTTATCGAAACCTCCTCGCCTATCGCATCGTAACCAATCTCAAAGCCCGCGCTTTTTGCTGATTGGACCAATGCATCAAAGTGATCAATCCCCGAGGGCTTGAGGTAAATGACGATGTATTGGTCAAGTTTGGAGTAAGCCTTTAATGCGCCTTCAAACTTGGCCGGCAGTCCATTGCCACGCAACTCGGATTTCTCGGGATGATCGAAGCGCTGCAATATCACCGAATCAGCCGAAACGACGGCAAGCACCGGTTCTTTGCTCGTCTTGGAACGCTCGGGAATCAACCACAGTTCATTCTTCCTGGCCTGCTCTGCAAGGAGCTGGCTTTCCCGCTCCCGGAGCGTGTTTTCGGCGCGTTTCATTTCGGCCTGACTGCGGGCGGCTTCATTCTTCTGTTGCGCAACCTTGGCAGAGACAGCCGCGTTAGCAGCCTTGTGCTTTTCCAACTCAGCGCGAACAATTTTGGAACCATTGCTTCGCTGCTCGACCGTAACCCCCTTTGTGCCTGCTCGGCTGATCGCCTGAATGCTCGCGATTTCTCCACGCATGATTTCAATCTCCACCCTTAATGCAGCCGGATTCAGCTTTGCCGCGGCACTGGCATCCTGAGCCACACGCAAATCCGCGGTGGCACGACTTAGCTCATCAAGCAAACTCGCAAGTTGCTGCCTTAATTGTGGCGGCATGGGTTCGCCGGGTTCGCCGGGTGCAGCATGCCCTGGCTCGCCCATGTTGAGAGCGAGCAACATAACGACCGTGATGAGCACAGCCATCGCAGACGTGATGATGTCCTGAAAGGCAAAAAAGGGGCTGATCCCTCCAATCTTTCCGCGTTGAAACCTCCCCTTCATCTCATGCAAGCTTCAGTTTCGAAGCGACGTGCGCGTGGCAGTAGTCATTGCATGAATCGAGAAACTCGCCCTCTCTGCTTTGGAGAAAAGCGAGCAGGAGTTGAAGGATCACTGCGCAAATGAGTGCGATGAGTGTCGTTTCAAACTTCGTTGCCAGTCCTGCGGTAACAGCCTGGAGCCCTTCACGGATGGCAGTGAGGTCGCCACCGGCTCGCAGGGTGACGCCAAGTGCGCCAATCGCGGCGCGCAAGCCGATCACTGTGCCGATGAATCCGAGAACCGGAATCGCCCAAAGGAAGCTATGCACAAGCCCATAGCTCGATGAGATATGCTCTTCATCGTAATCCGCCTGATTGCGCAGAATCGTCGCAACGTCGTTGACTTGACCGATGTTCTGGAGATTCGAGAGTGCCCGTTCTATACGGTTGAGCAGGAGAAAATTGCCTGCATTATCGACGAGGGAATGAACGCGGCTGAGCACCGCGCGCGCGCTTTCGCGATTCAGAAGAAAATCGGGCTGTTGCGGCACTGCGGAAAGTGTAAGCGCTTCCGCTTGGAGATTCAGTTTGCGTGACTTTACAAAGAGGATTGCCAGGCCCCAAAAAAAGAGAAGCATTGTCGGATAGGGGGCGATGCCGCGTTCAAGAAACATTGCGGTGAACCAGTGTGCTTCGGGCCAGCGCTGCGCACCGAAAATGAGGCCGGAGAAAAAAATCACCGTAACGAGCAGGCCCATCAGGAAAGTCAGCCGCTTGTTCACACTTGTAAAACGCCCGCCGCGGAAACCAAGTCGCTGTTCAAAGTCTCGTTTTGACCAGTTAAGCCTGAACTCTTCGACGGTAAACGGGTTTGAAGTCTGCACCGTAGGTTCGGTAGATTGCGATGTTGGGGCGTGGGGGGGTGCCGCCACGGTCGTGGATTCAATCGGCAACGGAGAAGTGAGAGGTGATTCTGGAAGCATATTATTAAAAAACTACGCTGGTCGTTGACTATGATCAGGACTCGACAGATTAAGCCTGTTGCAAACAGTGACTAGGTTACGCATTTTGCGTTGGAATTTCCGAAACCGCAACTGATGGATGATAGGCTCGTGGCTGTGCGCCAAGCATCGCTTGTGCATTGCGTATCTCTTTCAGACCGACTTGGACATAACTGAGAACAGCAGCCCAGGCGATGATACCAAGCCCTATCATTTTTGCGTAGATACCCATCGTGCTTCCGATTAAAGAAATACCGATTGGAGCGTCCCAAAGGATGTGCAAGCCTATGACCATTCCAAAGGTTCCAAGGAAGCGCGGCTCTAACAGCATCTCCCATTCAAATTTTCGCTGCTTCTTGATCTGCCAAAGGGCTGCTGTTGCCAATCCGGTCCAGGCAATGTGTGAAGCTGGGGTCAGCAGTGCCCGGAGCCCAATAGTCCACAACATGTTGTTGGTTTCTGCACCGTTGAACGAGTTTACAACATCTCGGGCAAGCGCGTTAAGCGCGTATCCTGCAGATTCAAAGGCAGCAAAGCTGGTGCCCACGGCGGCACCGATAAGCAGCCCATTCAATGTCCAATGAAATCGGCTGTTCCTCATCAATAGCAACACTGCGCCAAGCTTGCCGGTCTCTTCGACAGCACCAGCCGCAATAGCGCTGCCCCAAGAACTTTCGGCGTGAAATGTCGTATAGAGGAACAGTGTTATCAGCAGAGAACCGATGCCACCAAAAAACAGCAGCTTAAAGACCTGATATAGGGATACATTTCGCGGCACGTTGAGTTCGACGAAAAGGATGAGGGTGGAGAGCGGAATTGAGAATGATCCGACGAAAATGAGACCGGGCAGAAGATATAGATTCTGAAAATGCACCAATCCATACACAAAACCGGCAAACACCACCAAAGAGGCGATGACGGCTTTAAAGAACGCCCACGGCTTCGGCCAGCGGGCATCGATCTGAGAAAGTGCAGGCGTTGTCAGGCGGGTGCCGGTGATGAAAAGGCTCTCTAGTTCGTCATCAGAGCGCTTCTTCAGTACGTCGGAGAAAAACTCGTTACTGTTGAATTCCCCAATGGGATCAGTCCCAGCGAAGGGAGGCTGTTGATCAGCAGAATGTTTGTGCGACGCAGTCCCAGCAGTCCTGGGCTGATTCCCTGGAACTGGAGGGGGTGGCAGCGACTCCGCAGGGAGGAGATGTTTAAGCGACGTGCGGTTCTCGGCCTTAGCTAGCTGTTCTTCCAGCGCGCTTTTGCGCGCCCGTTCTGCAGCTAGTTGGCTCTCAAACTCATGCCGCATTTGCTTTTCCCGTTTTTCCGCCTCAGCTCGCCGTCTGGCATCCAAGTCGCCACCCTGTTTCTCCAGAAACTCATCCAAAACGATCCACCTGCCGTTCTGATTTACTTGATGCATCCTGCTGATCTCGCACGCTCCCAGCTTCTCGCGGATAAGTGCTAAAGTAAAAGGCCCCGACTGAATCCCCTTCCAGAGAAGCAAATACTGAGGTTCGTTGGTTGCACTCATGGTTTTTCGAGCCACGGAATCGCGGGCAACGTCATTTGAATGTCGGGATTCTTTGAAATCTTGCGCATCACATCGGCGATAAATGCATCTCGATCCAGCGGCACGAAGAAAATTGGCGACAATCCTGTTGCCGCTTTCGCGCCTTGTTTTGCATCTTCAGGTGAGAAATAGCGGGCGAGACTTTGACCATCAGCAGCGAGTGACCAGAGCATTTTTGAACTTCGGGCCTCGCCGAGCAGATTAGCCTTCCCCTCAGAATCAACAAACCCACCGAATTGCAGTCCTGCTTTGATGACACCACGAAGCACCTGGCGATGCAGCCGGGCTTCGTTCAGATAATCCCGGTTCTTCAGTCCCGTGAAGAATGTGGTCAGCTTTCCTCCAAACTGCGCTTTCTTCCGTTCAAGCAACCAATCATGACTCCGGAGCCCAACGCCATCGCACAGCCGATTCAGCTCGGCGAGGTCGTTGCGCAAGCTCACGCTATATTCGAGCCCCCACGCATACGGACGCACGTTCAGCACAGAGGCGAGTTGTTGCATGAGGTGGGCTTTGAAGAGTGCCCCGGTGGATTTTTCACGCACCAAGTCTCCGAAAACACCCAAGAGCGGTTTTTCATATTTTGAGCCGGTCGCGTCGGTCATGCGGTTTAACTCCAGCCCCGTGAGGCATTGCGAAACGGCACTCAGACGGTTCACTTTCACGTCCCCGGTGCCCCTGACTCCGGACCCACCTGCTCCGGTAGTGCGGTTCATGGTGTAGGTGGTCGGAATAAAGGCAGGCAGTTCCGCTGTCGCGCTTGGAGTGTAAATGCCGCCTTCCCATGTTGTAGTCTCGCTGTCGCCAATTTTGCTCGGAGCGCCCTTTTTAAGTTCACCACGCGAATACAATTCACGTCGCACTCCTCCCTTGCCAAGATCGATCACACTTACATCCCAGATGTCATTGAGATACCTGTCGTCACGCAATGCCAGCAGCGTGCTCATCTCCGCAGGAAGAACGGTGTCCGGCGCAAGCAGTTCTCCAGTCACATCGGCCTTTGCTGCGGCCCATGCAAC
>Ga0194043_1001842_pt1 | contig 11828 bp, 10 predicted proteins | sample JunL4415m_MetaG_FD_161274 | JGI IMG/M metagenome (GOLD analysis project Ga0194043, IMG submission 161274) | Anoxic zone freshwater microbial communities from boreal shield lake in IISD Experimental Lakes Area, Ontario, Canada - Jun2016-L442-15m | ecosystem: Environmental > Aquatic > Freshwater >...
GTTGAAGCCCGTATTGCTTTCCAATCCACGATGCCCTTAGCTGCCTAAATACTCCTGTCCGGTGTCCAATCAACCGGGTGCGGTACAATGCTCTCGATTTTTTCTTCGTCTATGAAATGACGCAGCGCACGCAGACAGTGGTTCACATCTTGTATGCGCGCCTTGCCTGGATGCGTGTGCTCGCTCGGGGCGGCCTGCTGTGTGAAAAGCGCGATGATACGCCGTCCGTCCGCGCCCGCCCACGCCCACAGTGAGCCCGACTCGGGATTGCTCGTATGCGAATAATGCCGGAAGTCCTTGTGCATCGCCGGCCAGTCTTCGCGCAGGCTGTGCGCGAGGCCCGTGGCCATGTGATCGTTTGGCGCGACGCCATGTGCGATGGCTGATGCGCGGGAGAGGAGGATGTCGCCGGAAACTTCGTGTAGCATAGGTGCGCAGCGTACGCGACTGTCCGGCGTTGCGCTCGTCGCAGATTGTGAAATGCCGGGCGGAAATTGCCGCGACGATCAAAGCTCAAACGGGAGGATATTCCGCGCGTCACGCAGCCACGCCTCGGCCTCCAGCCAGTGTGCCACGCCATCGTCCTCCGGGCGTCCACGATCCTCCCAGATCAGGTAAGCTGTGAGTGCGATTTCGTCGTGACTGAGCCCGCATTGTGGCAGGGCTTTCGGCATTTCGTGGGTTGGCAGCGCTTTCTGTTTTTTTGCTTTCATGGGGATGACCTCCACCTCACATGATCCATGGCGATACACTGCTGTCTGTGCGCCGTTTGGCGGAAAGTCACCACCCGTTGCTATCGACTAGTCGTAGCGCCTTCAATCCGCGCGATAGCCGCGCCACAGCCACACCAGCGTGTCCGCCAGCGTCTGCTCGAAGACACGCCTGTCGCAGTGTCCGGTCGCCTTGCTAAAGACGAAGCGGTGATGATAACCCTTTGCCGTCAGTGCCGCTTCCGTGCGCTGGCCGGCCATCACCCAGTTATGATGGGTCTCCTCCTCATCATTGGCGCGGTTATCTTTCTCGGAGACATGAGTGAAAATGCGCAGCGGCTTTAGTTCGCTGGTTTCGATGAGCTTCATGCCGGAGTGGTATTCCCATGCTCCCAGCGGATACTTCGCCTCCTCGGGCGCATCGTCATCCTGCTGGTCCACAAAGGTGCCCGAATAGGCAATCACACGGCGGAACCAATCGGGCCGGAACCACGCCATCGTCAACGCCGCCGCACCGCCGGAACTGCACCCGATGACGCCGCGACCCCACGGGTTGTCGGTGAACGCGAAGTGCGGATATGCGGCCTTGATCTCCGCATTCTTCAGAACCGCCGGCAGGACTTCATCGTGGATGAAGCGAGCCAGCCGGTCGGACATGGTGTCATACTCCAGGCCGCGCTCGCTTTTCTTCCCGTCGTTGCCACCGTTCTCGACAGCGATTGCAACAAACGCAGGCAGCGTGCGCTTCGGATCCTTGGATATGGTCAGGTTATCGAGCGCATTTTTCACAAGGCCGAGTTGCCCGGGGCCGTCGTGAATGATCAACAGCGGAGCCTTGGTTCCATCCATGTACGCCGCCGGGACATAGACTGTGATCTTGCGATCCTTTTTCACAGGCTTCTTCGAGGGATCGAGCGTCTTGTCATCGCCACGGAGAATCTTGCTGTCAGCCAGTGCCATCGAAAACGTGAATGTCTTGCCCTTCGGATTCCCTTTGTCCGTCAGATCGGGATCGATCTTATAGTCTGGGCCAATCGTGAAGCTGCCATCGCCATCCACACCGGGGTTTTCGGAATACTTCTCGGCAGCCCGTGCAGTGAGCACGAACAGACCGATGAGAGCAACCGTCAGAAGGTGACAGAAGGCATTGGTTCTGGAGAGGGCGTTGAGCATGATGGAGGGGTTCGGGGATATTGATTGCGCGGGTGTGCTACTTGGTTGTTGGGGCAACGGATGCGAATGGAGTGAACATTCAGCCAGTCAAAGTGTGCAAAGGCAAGCAGGTGGTTGTTCGGGGTCACGCGCCGCCCTCTGCGCGGTGCTGCGGTTGCTGGCCAACTCCGTCCACGTCGCCTGCAAGGGCGACCCGGCCATGCTCACCTCCAGCGGCTTCCCCGTCTGGAAGCCCACACGCACGCCCGTGGGCGTCCTGCCCACGCCCGCGACGCCCGTGCTGAGCCTCGGCGCACGCACCGGGGAGCTGAACGCCTCCACGCCGCCCATGCCGAATGCCTATATCTATAATTGGCGCGTCGCGCTGGCCTCCGCGCCGGATGCCTATGTGCTGCAACAGCAGGCGACGGCCGCGAGCGACGCCTTCGAGGGCCTCACACCTGGGCAGATCTACCTCGTGGATGTGAACGCAGTCGGCAGTGCCGGCCCGAGCGACTGGAGCGACACGGCGCAGCAGATGGTGCTCTGAGCAATCATGAAGGCGGAAAATAGCCCGGCCCTCACCAATCTTTGGTTGGGGCTAGACAAGGCGCGTCGGCGAAAGCCGGCGCGCCTTTGTCATGCCGGGAACATACGGGAGAAGATGGATTTTCCGCCGGGAGGCTTTTCCCGCGGGTGTCTGCCATGCATTCGCGCCCGCCGCACTGAGGACAGTCAGAGCTCGGACGGGCGTCGGGGAGTGATGGGTATGGCGGAGTTGCCACCAGAGATAATCCGATGCTTGTCGCTACGTAACCGGAATCAACCGTTTCACTCCTTCGATAAACACTTGAAAGCTTCGTGAGCGATTTGCCGTGAGACTCAAGTGCGGCCCAATCGCTCTCGAACCCGAGACCTTTTGGTAGGTTTGGCCGGTGATCGCCCGCAGCTCATTGGATGGCGCCACGATCTTGTCCACATCCCGATATTTGGCCTTCTCAGCGTAGTGCGATAGATTCGATTGTGAAATAGCCTTCTCGACCGCAGCCAAATCTCCGAAATACCACGCCTCAACTTCCCGGCAGGCGATTCGCACCAGTGTTTCAGTTTTCCCGGCAGCGACACATTTGTTTTGGAGATCGTCTTTGATCTTCCTGCATTCACCCGAGTCCTGATCGCGCAAGACAACGAAGCGGGAATCCGGCAATCTCCAACCCCGCAATTTTCCTTCGATTTGCTTTTCGAGGTCTTGCTTGCCTTCAAACACAACAAATCTCAGCGTGATATTCGGGGGCAAAAAACGGGGCAGCAGCCCTTCCAACAGAGCCTTTGCCGAAGCCTCCTCAAGAAAAAACACAATGGTCATCATGCGGGGTCGACGCTTGGGAAAAGCCCTTGCTTCCAGAGGTATCCCATCTGATCCCCCTGCTCCATGTAAGCTGCCACTTGGGCGTCGTCCTTCGCTCGATGCACATTGGTGTAGCCATCTGTTTTGTTCAGCCAGAAGACCTCTTCCAACTCAGTGGCGTTGAGGAAATCTGGTGAATGCGTAGACACAAAAACCTGGCCGCCCTTGTGTGCATATTGCCGGAATTCCTCCGCCAATTCCCTCAAGAGCGTTGGATAAAGTTGGTTCTCGGGTTCTTCCACGCACAGCAGCGGATGCGGATGCGGATCGTAGAGGAGAGTGAGGTAGGCCAGCATCTTGATTGTGCCGTCGGATACGTGCCGCGCAAGAAATGGATCCTCGAACGCCCCGTCTTGAAACTTCAATAGAATGCGCCCTTCCTCCGTATCCTTCGCCTCCACTTTGGTGACCCCCGGCACGCGTCGTCGCAAAGTTTCGAGGATGCGGTCGAAAACTGGCCGATGTTGTGAGTAAAGGTACTGCACCACCAGTGCGAGATTCTCACCTTCGCGTGAAAGTTGTTCCGCGTACCCGGCTTCCTGCTCAGGACGTGCGCGACTGATGTGAAAATCGGATACATGCCAGCGTTCGATGAGGTTGCCGAGCGCAACAGCGGCCGGAAATTTCTCGAACTGTGCGAGCCCTTTGATCGCGAGCAGGTCGGGCGATTTCAAAACCTGTTCCTCACGCTTCAAGTCATCCTCCTTGGTGACCTTATCCACTTCATTGGTAACCGCGCTTCCGGTGCCGTTTGCAAAATCCAGAAAGTGCCATGGCTTGCCGCTCTGGCCTCTCCGATATTTCAGCACTTCGCGTTGAACCACCGCCCGCCCATCGCGTTGGTTCACATGAAGTTCGTAGGTCACAAGCTGCGGTCGTTCGCTGGATTCGCGAAACTTGAGTTCGATTTCGATCGGGCCGTCGCAGTTTCGGCTCCGCACTTCCGAAAAACCCTTGCTGCCACCGAGCCGGGCTAGTGCAGTGGCCACATTGGTCGTCATGGCATCCCTTAAAAAACCGAACACGGAAAACAGTGTGGATTTTCCGGTTCCATTCGCACCCACAAGCACTGCGAAGCGCGGAATCTCCCGCAACTGAACGTCACGGAAGGCACGGAAATTTTTCAGGCGTAGGTATTCGATGTGCATCGTTCAGATGTGTTCTCTCTTTAGACCCTGCATTTGCTTCTGGCGAGCAAAGCGTCAGATGTTCCATCTTTGTATCTTGGTTCCTCTCACCGGAATTTGCTTTCGCGCCCGCCGCGCCGTGGACGGTCAGAACTCAGGCGGGCGTCAGGGAGTGAGGGGTATGGGGGGAGCGAGGGGGTGAGAAAGGATGAAGCAGGCTTCCGGTGCTGCTCCGAGAGCCGGATTTCCGGGGGTGAGATTCGGTGGTGGCGAGATTCATGCGCTCAAGCGTTGTTTGCGAGCATGGGCATCCGCTCCGCTTTGCCAAGCATTGTTTCGGCAACGGGCTTTGGTGGGGTGCTGATCCGAGGCCTCAGTCCGAATCGAGAACGAGGTGGCAGCCGTCTCCGAGTGGGAGCCCGAATGTTGCTGCGCGATGGTTGCGCTTGGGCCGCTATTTGATCTCGAAGATCGCCTCCACCTCGACGGCTGCGCCGGTCGGGAGCTGGGCGAAGCCGAGGGCGCTGCGGGCGTGGAAGCCGTCGCCTTCCCTGCCGAAGATTTCGTGCAGCAGGTCGGAGGCTCCGTTGATGACGAGGTGCTGCTCGTTGAATTCGAGCGTGGAATTCACGCAGCCGAGCACTTTGATGACGCGCAGGCCGTCGAGCGTGCCGTGCGTGTCCCAGACGGAGCGGAGGATTTTTTCCGCACAGTTTTTCGCGGCGGCGTAGCCTTCCGTGACGGCGAGCCCGGCGCCGAGCTTGCCCTTGAGGTCGCTCACATGGCCGGAGGTGAGGAGCTGCGAGCCGCTGCGGATGCAGAGGTTCAGGTAGGCGGGCGCGACCTTCTGGAATTTGATGCCGAGGCTTTCTGCCTTTTGCTGGGGAGTCATAGGGAGTGTCGTGGCGTGGAAACCATGTGCGGGGAGGGGAGTCGGGAAAATCAGCGGAGGCGTGCGGCACAAACGGCAGAGGCTGTCCGTGCCAAGGGAGCACAGCCTTCTAGCCTTCTTTTGTCGCGAGGAGATTCCTCAATGCCTCGGCGAGCTGCGCTTGCGTGAACGGTTTGTCCAGCCGGCCCGTCACTCCCATCGCCGTCAGCTTTGCGGCTTCGTCCTCTTCCATCCGTCCGCTGGCCACGACGATGGGGATTTCCGGCAGCAGCAGCCGGACTTCGCGGACAAAGGCCAGGCCGTCCATCCGGGGCATGTGCAGGTCGGTGATGATTGCGCGGATCTCGGTGCGGTGCTGCGCCGCCTGCATCAGGCCATCCGCGCCGTCGGTGGCGATCAGTGGAATATAATTCAGATGCTGCAGGACGGCGCGCGCGACGTTCCGAACCGTGGCTTCGTCGTCCACGAAGAGGATCATTTCGCCGCGTCCGCGGAATTGTCCCGCCGCCTTGGAGGCCGGTTCCGGAGCGTTGCCCGCCGGATCCACGGGCAGGAATACGGTGAACGCCGAGCCTTGTCCGGGCTGTGTGGAGACCTGCGTGAATCCGCTGTGGCCCTTCACGATTCCCATCACGGTGGAGAGGCCGAGGCCGGTGCCTTTGTCCGGATCTTTGGTCGTGAAAAACGGATCGAAAATCCGGTCCAGAATTTCCGGTGCGATGCCCACGCCGGTGTCGCGCACGCGCAGCGCCACGTAGCTGCCGGGCCTGGCCTCGGGCGCAGGCTCGGATTCTGCGAAGGCCGCGTCCACTTTATGGGTCTCTGCTTCCAGCGTGAGCGTGCCACCGCGTGGCATGGCGTCGCGGGCGTTCACGCACAGGTTCAGGAGCACCTGGTGCAACTGCGTGGCGTCGCCCAGCACGGTCGGGAGCTGCGGGTCGCATTTGATCAGCGTCTCGATGTTTTTCGGAAAGCTGCCCTTCATCATATTCTCCATCTCCCTGACCAGACGGGCTGGCTGGACCGAGATGCGCGCACCTTCCGCGCCTTTGGCAAAGGTCAACAATTGCCGCACCATGTCCGCCGCGTGTTCGGCGCTGGCTTCGATCTGGTCGAGCAAGGGGGATTCGTGCGGATACTCCATGCGGAGCAGTTCGCCGCTCATCATGATCGGGGCGAGGGCGTTGTTCAGGTCGTGGGCGATCCCGCCGGCCAGCGTGCCGATGCTCTCCATCCGCTGCGAGCGCAGGGCGAGGCGCTCCTGCTTCCGGCGTTCGGAGACGTCGCGCAGCGTGGCGAAGTTGAATTCTCGTCCGTTGATGAAGACGTAGTTGGCGCTGACTTCGACCGGGAACACGCGGCCGTCCTTTGCGCGGTGCCGCGTTTCAAAGGTCATGGTGCCGCGCCGCTTGAGATCCTCGAAATGCGGGTCCCAGACTCCGGGCTGGTAGTCCGGATTCAGATCGAAAATCCTCATGGCGAGCAGTTCCCCGCGGGAATAGCCGCGACCTGCGCAAGCTGCGTCGTTCACGTAGAGGATGCGCCCGTCGCGGCTGACCCAGAAGATGCTGTCGCCCGCGCGATCCACGCTGAACCGCATCATTTGCAGCGTCTCCTCGGTCTGTTTCCGTACGGTGAGGTCCTGCCAGGTGCCCAGGATTCCGATCACGTTTCCCGCCGTGCCAAAAAGGGGCACCTTGTTTGTCTCCAGCCAGCGGGTGGAACCGTCGGCCATCGTCGCCTGCTCGATGATGCCCAGTTGCGGCTTCCCCGAGTCCATGACTTCGCGGTCTTTCCGTACGAAAAATTCCGCCTGCTTTCGTGTCAGCGCGACAAAATCGAAGTCCGTCATCCCCACGGCGGACTGGGTGCTTGCGAGCCCAAATGTCCGTGCGACGAGCGCATTGCAGCCGACGTAGCGGGATTCGCGATCTTTCCAGAAGACGCCCTGCGGGATGGTGTCCAGGACCAGTTGCAACATGCGCTGCGAGGTCTGCACGGCCACCTCCGCCCGCTTGCGTTCGGTGATGTCGCCGATGGTCAGAAAGGCCAGCGCGGGGCCGCTGGCGGGATGCACGATTTCGCCACTGTAGCTGAAGATGCGCTCCCAATCGGCGTCAAGGCGGCGGATGCACAGCTCGCAAGCGCGCAATTTCTCGCCCCGCATGATGCGTGGCAGCGGCCATTGCTCGAAGGGGACGATCTCGCCGTCCAGCGTCGCCACGGTGAAAAATTGCCTGAATGCCTCCACCTTTCGGCGCGCTTCCTCCTCGTTCGTGAAACCGTGCTGCTGGACCGCGGCCTGGTTCCAGTGCAGGAGCTGGCCATCCAGTGTGGAAACCACCATGCCCTCGGTGAGGTTCTGCATGACGGTGTTCAGTTGCGCTTCGCTCAATCGCACTGCCTCCTCAGCCCGCTTGCGCTTGGTGATGTCGCGCACATGGAGGAGCACGGCGGGCTGGCCGGAAAATGCGATACGGGAGCTGGTGATTTCCACCGGCACGGCACGGCCATCCGCCGTCCGGCTTAATCCTTCCATTTTTGCAAACTCGCCAGCCGCCAGCTTTGAAAAACTGCGCGCAACCTGTTCCCGCTCGGCAGGAGGCACAAGATCCAGCACATGCCGGCCCACCAGTTGCCCATGTGTCATCCCGTGCAGCCGGCACGCGGCCGAATTCGCATCCAGCACCACGCCCTCGTGGCTCTCGACAAAAATCGCGTCCGGCGAGTGCTCGAACAGCTCGCGGAACCGCTCCTCGCTTGCACGCAGCGCCTCCGCCGCCTGCTTGCGCCCGGTGATCTCGCGGGTGATCCCCAGCGAGGCTTGGACGACACCGTCGGCGTCCCGCAAAGGCGCCGCATGAGTCTCCAGCCAGCGGCGCGTTCCCTTGAACCCCTGTATCTCGAATTCGAGCGTGCCCGACTCGCCCCGCATGACACGCTCCAACAGTCCCGCAAAGGCGGCGCGGTGCTCCGGCAGGATCAGGCTGAGCACGGACTGGCCGACGACCTGGGCCGGCGAATCCGCCTCGATCATCCGCAGTCCCGCGGGATTCATCTCCAGCAGCGTTCCATCCGGCCCGACGAGTTTCACACATTCCGGTTCGGACTCGAAGATCGTGCGCAGCCGCTGTTCGCTCGCGGCGAGCTTTTGCTCCGCCTGTATGCGTTGGCGGCGCTCCTCGGCCATCGCCAAGGCGCGTTGCACCGCCGACGGGAGCCGGTCGAGGCGATCCTTGAGCAGGTAATCGGCCGCGCCCGCGTGCAGGCAGCGCACCGCATCATCCTCGCCGGCCACGCCTGTCACGATAATGAATGGCACGTCCAGCCCGCTCTCTTGGAGCAGCGCGAGCGCCTCCAGCCCGCTGAATTTCGGCATCGTGTAATCGCTGATGACGACGTCCCACGGACCGCTGCGCAGTGCCGCCGACATGGCCTCCGGCTTGTCCACGCGCTGGTGCTCGGGCGCAAAACCGCCACTATGCAGCGTGAAAAGCACGAGCGAAGCGTCGGGTTCCGAGTCCTCCACCAAAAGCACTCGCAAGGGTTGGTTCATGATTTTCGCCATTGGGCATGCATGGCTGCAAAGAGAATGGAAGGCTGTTCCTTTATCAACTGCGCTTTCCGCCCCGGCGGCACGTTGCCCGGTTCAAGCTTTGCCCCAAATCAGAAACGGCTTTGCGAAACGCAATTTCTATTTTCCAAACAACGCGGCAATTTTCTTCCGCACGGATTCATCCATCTTGATCAGCGGCGGCCATGTGCGCTTGAAGCCTTCGCCCGGCAGTTTCTTCGTCGCATCCATTCCCATCTTGCTGCCCACCGCGATTTCGCTGGTGGCGTGATCGAGCACGTCGGACGGGCCCTTCGTGAAGAGGCTGTCGCGCTGCGGATCCGTGTTCGCGCAGAGGTGGAAGAGCACTTCACTCGTGTTGTGGACGTCCACGTCCGCATCCACCACGACGATGTATTTTGAAAACATCATCTGTCCCATGCCCCACAGGCCGTGCATGATTTTGTAGGCCTGCATCGGGTAGGTCTTCTTGATCGAGACAAAGACGAGATTGTGAAAAACGCCCTCCGCCGGCAGCGCGATGTCCACGATCTCGGGGAAGTTCATCTTGAAAATCGGCAGGAAAATCTTCACCGACGCGCCGCCGATGTAGAAATCCTCCATCGGCGGGATGCCCACGATCGTCGCTGGATAGATCGCGTCCTTGCGGTGCGTGATCGCCGTGATGTGGAAGACGGGATACGGCTCCGGCAGCGTGTAGTAGCCCGTGTGATCGCCGAACGGCCCCTCGTCGCGCAGCGGCTCGCGCGGGTCCACGTAGCCTTCGATCACGAAGTCCGAATTCGCCGGGACTTCGAGGTCGTTTGTCTCGCACTTCACCAGCTCGACGGATTTTTTCCGGAGGTATCCCGCGAGGAGAAATTCATCGAGCCCGTCCGGCAGCGGCGCGGTCGCGGCGAACGGAAACATCGGATCGCCGCCGAGAAAAATCGCGACCGGCATGCGCTCTCCGCGCTCGTAGTAACGCCGCCCGTGGCGCGCGCCGACTTTCTGGAGCTGCCAGTGCATCCCCGTCGTGCGGTCATCGTAAATCTGGATGCGATACATGCCGACGTTGCGTTCGCCGGTGTCGGGATCCTTGGTGACCACGCACGGCAGCGTGATGAAGCGACCGCCGTCGAGCGGCCAGCATTTGAGGATGGGAAGATTCAGCAGAGTGCTCAGTGCGCAGTTCTCAGTGCTCAGTGAAGATGCGGCGTCCGTCGCAGAAGACTGCGCACTGGAAATATCCGGCGCACCCGGCCACGGCTCGCTGCGCGTCGGCGGTGCGTCGAATTTGTGGATCACTTCCTTGCACGGCCCGCTGCGGACGATCTTCGGCCGCGCGTGGCGGAGTTCGAGCGCCTGGCCGAGCAGCTTCAGCGTCTGGCGGAAAGTCGTCGGCGGTTTCGCCTTCATCAGCGCGCCGAGTTCGGCGGCGACCTCATCCACGGAATTCGCGCCCATGCTCATCGCCATGCGCTTGTGTGATCCCATCGTGTTGATCGCCACGGGAAATGGCGACACGACGCCGTTGATCGTCGGCTTCTCGATGAGCAGCGCCTTCCCGCCGCCGGGCGATTTCATCTCGCGGTCGGCGAGTTCGGTGATTTCGAGTTCGGTCGCGACGGGCTGAGTGATGCGCCGCAATTCCCCCGCACGGTCGAGGGCGTTGACGAAATCGCGGAAGGAGCCAAATGCCATAGTGCGCCGACGCTAACAGGAACAAACCGCGGAGCAACGCGCAGGTCGCGCCATTCTCACGCGCTTGCCACGCGTCCGCAGAGCCGTCAGTTTCCGCGCGCATGAAAACATTCCTCCTCGCCTCGCTCACACTCGCAGTCTCCGCCACCGCGGCGGACAAAATCAAAGTCCTCATCGTGGACGGCCAGAACAATCACCAGTGGAAGATGACCACGCCGGTGATGAAGCAGATCCTTGAGGAGCCGGGCATCTTCAGCGTGGACGTGTCCACCTCGCCCGAGAAAGGGAAGGGGATCGAATCGTGGCAGCCGAAATTTTCCGACTACGCCGTCGTCGTCTCGAACTACAACGGAGAGCCGTGGACCGCGGCGACGAAGGAGGCATTCGAGAAATTCGTGAGTGGTGGCGGCGGCTTCGTGTCCGTCCATGCGGCGGACAATTCTTTCCCCGAATGGCCTGCCTACAACGAGATGATCGGCGTCGGCGGATGGGGCGGGCGCGATGAAAAGAGCGGACCGTATCTCCGCCTCCGCGACGGCAAGTGGACGCTCGACACCACGCCCGGTCGCGCTGGCAGCCACGGCAAGCAGCACGAATTCCCGCTGAACAACCGCGCGGCGGATCATCCGATCATGCAGGGGCTGCCCTCCGCATTCATGCACCGGCAGGACGAACTCTACAACAGCCTGCGCGGCCCGGCGAAGAACGTGACGGTGCTCGCGAGCGCGATGTCGCCGAAGGAAATGGGCGGCAGCGGCGAAGAAGAACCGATGCTCATGGTGATCCCGTTCGGAAATGGGCGCGTGGTGCATGATGCGCTCGGCCACGGCGCGGAGGCGGTGCATTGCGTCGCATTCGCCGTCACGCTCCAGCGTGCCACCGAGTGGGCCGCGACCGGCAAGGTCACGCAGAAAGTCCCCGCGGATTTCCCGGACGACAAGAAGAGCAAGGAGCGGCCGTAGTGTTCTCCCACGCTCGCGGGGATTGAGCGGTTTCATCGCCGCGAGGCTGTGACTGGTGACTTGTGAATGGTGACTGGGTCTTCGGTTTCCCGCGAGACTGTCCTGTGCGGAACACCAGTCACTTTTCACCAGTCACCAGTCACAACTCCGCCGCCGCCCGACCCGCACGCGTGCCCGTTGCGAAGCAGCCCTGAAGCAGGAAGCCACCCGTCGGTGCCTCCCAGTCGATCATCTCGCCTGCGCAGAAAACGCCGGGGAGCTTTTTGAGCATCAGGTTTTCATCGAGTTCGCTCCAGCACACGCCGCCCGCAGTCGAGATC
>Ga0194043_1001843_pt1 | contig 11825 bp, 5 predicted proteins | sample JunL4415m_MetaG_FD_161274 | JGI IMG/M metagenome (GOLD analysis project Ga0194043, IMG submission 161274) | Anoxic zone freshwater microbial communities from boreal shield lake in IISD Experimental Lakes Area, Ontario, Canada - Jun2016-L442-15m | ecosystem: Environmental > Aquatic > Freshwater >...
ACTTATTCCACCTCTCCTCAACGGGAAGCGGAATCATCGTCGGATTCTGGATGGTCGGCGTGGTTATCGGCGCGGCGCTAGCGCCACTGCTGGTGAACATCGTCACGCTCAAGCCGCTGGCAATGATTGCTGTCACGCTTTCGGCGGTTGGGATGCTGATCACCGGTCTGTCGGACTCCGCTGTGATGCTCTGCGTTGGGCGAGTTATTGGCGGCTATGCCAACGCGCTGTTGTGGATCACTTCCTTTACTTGGGTTCTGCGTGTCAATGACGGTCCGGGCGCGCCGAAGGCCCTTGCTGCGGTAGTCGGGCTGAGCAGCATCGGCAACCTCTTGGGGCCCCTGGTTGGTCCGCTTGGTATTCGGTACGGGTTTGACCCAGTCTTCTTCTCACTGTTTGGGCTGACGCTCTTGCTGCTGGTGCCGATGTCCCGCATGCCTGCCCCGTACCGCCTCTCCAACCCTGGCAATCACCTTCCGTTGCTATTTCGTACAAGAGCTATTCGCTCTGCGGTTATGGCGAATCTGGTTCTCAAATTGGCGCAGGGGTCGATGGTGGTTCTGCTGCCACTCCTGCTTACACGGCAAGGGTTTGCGAGCCGCGGCGTTGCGGCCACATATGTTGTCGGTGCTGTGCTGACACTGCCGCTGTCGCATCTGTTCGGATCGCTCGCAGGCCGGTTTGGAACTTGGCCAACCCTGAGGGTGCTTGTCGTAGTGGTTGTGCTTATTCCCTTAGTGCTTCCGGTGTTGGGTTCGGATGCGCTGATCTTCGTGCTTACGGCCGCTGTGATCGCAATGACATCCGGCTCCCCGACGGTAGCCAATTCCGCCTTTTCTCAGGCCGCACCGCCTAACCCGGCCGCCGGAATCCGACAGATAGAGCTCATGTCATGGTCGCAATTAGTCTCCGGAAGCGGGCAGCTGGTCGGCGCGGTGCTAGCGGGCTTCTTGCTGAACGTTGGCTCCTTCACGCTGGCGTTCGGCATCATCGCCGTTACTGCGCTGCTGGTCGTTGCGCGCACCTCTACCGCCGCTCGCGCCGCGCGCGATGGAGAGCTCGTCAGCGATGGTTAGCTCCTGACGGCAGGTCGGCGAGGGTAGGCAAATGACCAACCCACGCTGCTGTGGCTAGCCGTTCACTAGCTGATGCTGTTTGGAAGGAGGAGCTAGGCGGGGTGGGCTTGAGCCCACTCAACTATCCGCTGTGAACCCTGGATTACTTCACCGTCATCGGTAAGAAGAAGCGGCACCCAGCTGGTGCCCTTAGGCGAAAGTTCACGCACTTCGCGGCGGCCACGACTGCGGTTGATCCAGTTGGGTAGAGGGCCGAATCCATACGACTTGATTACCTCTGGCTTATAGCCAGCATCAAGCAGTGAGGTGTGGGCGTGCTCGCAAACATGCCCATGTACCTGTTCAAAGAATTTTGGTGACGAAAATGTTCCCCAGCAGACGTAAAGCTTCATGCCGTGAAAGATACAGATTGCTAGCCTGCCGTTGCCGCGGGTGATGAAGCGGGTCCAGCCAACGCTCCAATAACGAAGTTAGGACTCGCTTTCTTGAGTAAGCAGGCCAAAATTATCCGGTTGATTGTGAGAAACCCGCTTAGCGATGTGCGCGATGCACGGGGCAAGAGTGTGAGTCGAGGTGAGCGGGCGTGATGGCGTCAGTGGCTGATCACGACAAGCAGGTGCTGCTGCGGCGGGTTCAAACTGTTGCGATAGCGATGATGACGGTTCAGGGAGTGGCTCTAACTCTCTTCCCGCCGCTGCTGGCTTACTTCTCGCAGCTATTTGGCCTCTCCCCGTTTGGGAGCGGGCTGATGGTCGGCTTCTACATGGTCGGAGTAATCCTTGGCGGCGTACTCGCGCCGCTGCTGGTCAACATCGTGACCCTTAAGCCGTTGGCAATGATCACTGTTGGGCTCGCAGCCTTAGGGATGCTGATCACCGGGTTGTCGGACTCCTTTCCGATGCTGAGCGTCGGGCGGGCGATAGCGGGGTTTGGCAACTCACTGCTGTGGATCACATCCTTTACGTGGGTATTGAGCGTCAATGATGGTCCGGGAGCGCCACGTGCCCTTTCGGTAGTAGTCGGAATAAGCAGTATCGGCAACCTTCTCGGCCCACTGGTCGGTCCGCTCGCTATCAAGCACGGCTTTGACACGGTCTTCTTTGCAGTGTCTGGGTTAACGCTCCTGTTGCTGGTGCCGATGTCACGGCTGTCCGCTCCGCAACACCTGTCTAAGGCTGGCAACCACTTAGCGCTGCTGTTTCGGGCAAGGCCGATCCGTTCCGTCGTCATGGTGAACCTGGTTCGGACCTTGGCGATGGGGGCGATGTTGGTCCTGCTCCCACTTTTGCTAACGCGGGAAGGTTTCGCCAGCCACCACATTGCGGTCACGTTTATTGCCGGTGCACTCCTTTCATTTCCGCTGGCGTATCTGTTCGGGTTGGTCGCCAACCGTTTCGGAGTCTGGCCGACGATGAGAGTGATTCTCACTGTCATTGTGCTGATCCCCCTGCCGATACCGATGTTGCACTCAGATGCGCTGATCTTCTCGCTTGCGGCCTTGTTGATCGGATTGATGACGGCTGCGCCGGTCGTATTCAGTGCCGCTTTCTCGGAGGTCGCTCCGCCTGATCCGGAAGCTGGAATTAGGCATATAGAGCTCATGTCATGGTCATTGATAATCGCCGGCACTGGGCAACTTATTGGGTCGGTATTCGGGGGCTTCCTGCTCGAGTTCGGGTCGTTCATGCTGGCGCTCGGGGTCATCGCAGCGATCGCCCTTCTGGCCGTAGGTCGAGCATCCCCGGCGCTACGCGCTGCCCGCGACGGCAATCCAAACGCCGCCCACTAGAAGCCGGAGGGGGGATTCGAACCCCCGACCTCCAACTACTGACGTAGTATCGTCCTTTGCAGTCGCGCCCCAGCTTCAGGAAACCCAAGGAGACACCACGCCATGTCGATTCTGACCCCTAGTGATGCCGGCTACGACGAGGCCCGCAGAAGCGCCGTTTGGAATCGACTGATTCCCGACAACAATCCGAGCGTGATTGTTTTGGCAAAGACTGAAGACGACGTAATTACAGCTGTCACAGAAGCAAAGGCAGCTGGCCGCCAAGTGTCGATTCGCTCTGGTGGGCACAGCTGGTCGGGCAACCACATTCGCGAGGGCGCAACGTTGATCGACCTGTCAGCGATGGATTCGATCATCGAGATCAACCGCGAGGCTAAAACTGCAATCGTCGAGCCCGGGGCCCAAGGCACCGAGTTCTTGAAGGCGCTTATGGCAGAAGACCTGTTCTTTCCGGTCGGGCATTGCGTTGGCGTGGGCGTTGGCGGCTTCCTGCTGCAGGGCGGCTTCGGTTGGAACAGCCGCGTATATGGCCCGGCCTGCATGAGCGTCACTGCGATCGATGTAGTTACAGCTGACGGCCAGCTGGTTAGGGCCGACGAGAACAACAACTCGGATCTGTTCTGGGCAGCTCGCGGCTCAGGCCCTGGATTTTTTGGTGTTGTAACCCGCTTTCACCTCAAGGTCTATGACCGCCCAAAGGCGATTGTCAACTGCGCCTACATCTACCCAACTGATGTGCTCGAAGAGCTGTTCACCTGGGCTCATGAGGTCGGCCCAAAGGTGCCGGTTCAGATGGAAATGATTCTGCTGCCTCACTTCAGCTACGACGGCGGTAAAGAGATCCCAGTCGCAGGTGCGACCTTTGCCGACTCCGAGGAGGAGGCACGCGAGGTCGCAAAGATTCTTGAGACTTCGCCGGTGCTCGACAAGGCGATCATTGCGATCCCTTACGTGCCGGTTGACATGGACGCCTTCTTCGGAGCAGTGCACTTCCAGTACCCCGATAACCACCGCTGGCGGCCAGACAACATGTGGACTCACGCCTCTGCCGCCGAGTTGATTCCCGGCGTGAGTGAGATTGTGCGCACTCTGCCTGAGGACCCGTCCGATACTCAGAACTTCTCGCACCTGCAGTGGATGAACTGGCAGCCCAACCACCCCGATTCGCCAAAGCGGCCAGACATGGCATTCAGCAGTGAAGACGACATCTTCCTGTCGGCCTATGGAGTGTGGGCCGACCCAGCGCTCGATGCGACCCACAACAAGTGGGCGGGCGACCAGATGCGCGCCATGGAGCACCTCTCGACCGGCACTCAGCTGGCCGACGAGAATCTCGCTCAGCGCCCAGCGCCATTCATGACCGACGAGAACTACGCTCGCTACGACCAGATCAAGGCGAAGTACGACCCCGACAACCTGTTCCACACTTGGTGGGGCCGCCCATGAGCTCTTCGATGAACGCTGTTTTTGAGGAGTACTTGAAGCGTCCACTCAGTGAGCCCAATGCCGAGGCACTGGCCGCAGTGTCGAACGGCCCTATGGACCCTGCCGATGCTTTGCAGCTCAGCCAGATCAACAGGCAGCTTGATCCGACTCCGCTCAAGCGCGAGAGCGGCTGGTGCATCATGCCCGACGAGACTGTGAAGGTCCAGGCACTAACTCCGATGCCGAAGGTCACCGGTGAGATGGTCGACTGGTGGTTTGATTGGCACCCGCGTGAAGCCATTCGCTACCAGGTGTGGCATCCGCAGGCGCACATCAGCAACTCAGTGGTTGAGCCAGCTGTGGCTGGAGACAAGGCGCATTGGGGCACCACTCACTACCCGGTCGAGACGCTCGGCGAAGAGCTGATCAAGGCGCGGATCGAGTTTGTGCCACCAGTTGAGGTTGGGTTTTCAAGCAACGCACTCGACGACCCGAACGTCGCGACGATCGTCTGTGGCAAAGCTGGCGACATGAAGCTGCACGTTCGCCACACAGTGATGTCTCACGTGTGGCTAAACGACGGCAACGGCGGCACGCTGCTGCGCAGCCACTTCTGGGGTGGGGCAATCATGCGGCCCGACCTTCCTGGTGCTCTTGGTGACTTTGTCGGCAAGTTGGTAAACCGCCCTGCGATGCGCAAGAAGGCACTGCCCAAGGGCATTGGCGAGTCGTTGTCTGCCCACTGCGTCGAGGAGTTCAGCAACCTCGCCGACGTGCTGCCCGAGCTTTACGCGCAGTTCGGCCCAGCTGCCTGAGCATTAGCTAGCGGCCAATCCGACACGACGGCCTGAGTCGCGCTGCCCGTCGGTGCGAGCAGCGCGTTGGCTTTAGCCCTGAAGCGAAGCTTTAGCCGGCTGGCCCATGCCGAGCGGGCTGCAAAAAGCGATCATTGGTGGCTCAGCCAGCATCTCGGCTGCGAACTCGCCGAGCTTTGCCATGTGCGGAGCCTGAATGTGCGCGTTGAGCGCGTCCTGTGACTCCCAACGCTCGACCATCACTAGGCGCGCAGGGTTTGCGTTGTCACGGTGCAGCGCGTATGTAACGCAGCCTGGCTCGTCATGGGTGGCGGCGATCACGGTCTCGAAGCCTGCAATTGCTTCATCCATGAGGCCCTCTTTGATTGTGAAGGTGGCAACTACAACGATTTCGCTCATAGCGCGAAGGTTAACTGAGGGCGACTTGGACTCTGGCCGGCAACGTGGCTGCCACTTGAATTTCCAAGCCGAAGGGGGGGGGATTCGAAACCCCACCTTCCGACTGCACATCCTCGGCGCCCCTGGCCGTCAACTAGCCTGTCGGAATTGTGCTCATAAAAACAAATTAATTTGTTTTAGTTGTAACTAGGTGATCTTATGAGTACTCTCCGCGTGACTCGCGGAAAATCCCGCGCGGTTTTAGTTGCAAAGTGCAGTCAATTAAGGGGAAAGTCACACACATGCAAGGAATCAAGGCAGTCATTAATCGCAGCGACGCAGGCGGATCGGCCAAACAGGCCGGCGATCGCCACCGTGGTCGCAAGCGAATGACCACCTTGATAGGGGCCGCTATAGCGGCAGTTGCGATCGGCGCCGTCGGCGTCGCTTTCGCGTCTCCAGGGGCCACGTACTTTGTTGCCACCACTGGTGACAACGCGAACAACTGCACCGACTCCTCGACGCCGTGTCTGACGATTACCGCCGCGGTCACGAAGGCATCAAGCGGCGACACGATTCAGGTCGCTGCGGGTACTTACAACGAGAACTTGACGCTCAACAAGTCGTTGACCATCAACGGCCCGAATGCCTCGGTCGCTGCACTCTCTGGAACATCGCGTGGGGCGGAGGCGGTTATTGGGGCGACGGGCAATACAAACCCGCGTGTGACGGTTGGGACGACGGCCGTGGTGAGTATCGCCGGTTTGAAGTTCGTCGGTCCGACTTCGGGTAGCGCTGTGGGAGTCCAGGTTTCGGGGTCAACCACGTCAGGTGAGATCAAGAACAACTGGTTCTACAAGCTGAGCAAGCCCAATGTCAGTGCCTCGAATTCCGACATCTATATCCAGAACGGTTCGCCGAGCGGGTGGAATGTTACAGGCAACCTGCATGACGGCTCAGGTAATTGGCCCGACGATGCCCCTACCTACGGCTGGACCGCGATCAACGCTTGGAGTGTCAGCAACGCTGAGATTTCCGGCAACCTGATCCGTAACTACGAACGTGGCATCCAGACGGAAGGTTCGGGCACCACCCAGACCGGCGTCGTGATCAAGTCCAACCGGATCGAGAACACTGTCTACCACGCCATCCAGGCCGCCAACCAGAACGTCGGCACGAGGATCATCGGCAACACGATCGACAAGTCGCAGTTGGTTTCCGACTGGGCCAGCCTTTCATACGGCGACGATGGCGGCCTCGATTGGTGCACCGGCGCGATCAGGATCTGGGCCAACTCGACTTCGTCCGGTTTTGTGGTCGAGAACAACAAGATCACGAACACCGGAGGCGACTCGCCCGGCTGGTGCCCGTCGATCGGCGTCACAGGAACGGACGCTTCCGCCATCTCATCGATCAAGGACAACTCGGTCGCTGGGTCCGGAAACACCGGCTTCGCTTGGGCGGCAGTACAGGTCGCTTACGCGAGCCTGACGAGTAACGTGGTAACTCTGCAGACCACCAGCAGTAATGCGCTCGTCGCCGGTGATTCGGTGACGGTGTCCGGCGTCGGCGCTCCGTTCGACGGGACCTACACCGTCGCCAGCAAGCCGACCAGCTCCAAGATCACCTACGCGAAGACTGCCTCGAACGTCAGCATCTTCAGGACTGCGGCTTCGACCGACCCGACCGTCATCAAATCAAGCCAGGTTGGGGCCATCGCCCTCGGTCGTAACTGGTGGGGCGCGGCCTATGGCCCGGGCGCGACCGGGGCCAGCTTGAAGCTGGGCGCCACGGCAGTAACCGCCACACCGTGGACCGTTTCCTACAGTGACGGCTCCGCCGATGCCGGTTTCGACGGGAGCCTCGGTTTCTGGCCTTCGTCAGTCGTGTCGGGCACGAGCCCCAGCAACTCCGCGGTTCCGACGCTCTCCGGGACGGTCCGCGTCGGACAGACACTCACCTCCACGGATGGCACTTGGTCCGGCTCGCCGACTCCGACCTACTCCTACAAGTGGCAGCGCTCCGACACGGCGTCAGGCACGTACTCGGACATTAGCGGCGCCATATCCGCGACCTACGAGCTGACCAGTTCCGACTTCGGGAAGTATGTCCGCTCTGTCGTGACAGGGACCAACGCGGCTGGCTCGGCGAGCGCTAACTCGGCAGCGTCCACCCAAGTCGCGGCCCTTGCGACCTCCACTTCGGTCGAGAGCAGCGGTGCGATCAACCGCGGCCAGAGCGCGACCTTCACAGTGCGCCTTACCCCGAGCAGCGCGACCGGCACGGTCACCGTCAAGGACGGCAGCACCACGATCGGTACCTGCACGCTCTCGAGCGGCACCTGCACGGTGACCAAGAAGTTCCTGATCGTCGGAGGTCGGACGATCACGGCTGAGTACGCCGCCAGCGCACACTTCGCTGCGAGCACTTCCAGCTCGATCACGCAGACCGTTAACTCGGCGTCTTCGTCGATCGACGTAGCCCCGAGTGGAGGCGACTACTCGACGATCCAAGCTGCCGTCGATGCCGCAGACGCCGGCGACACGATTCAGGTCGCTGCGGGTACTTACAACGAGAACTTGACGCTCAACAAGTCGTTGACTATCAACGGCCCGAATGCCTCGGTCGCGGCGCTCTCTGGAACATCGCGTGGGGCGGAGGCGGTTATTGGGGCGACGGGCAATACAAACCCGCGTGTGACGGTTGGGACGACGGCCGTGGTGAGTATCGCCGGTTTGAAGTTCGTCGGTCCGACCTCGGGTAGCGCTGTGGGAGTCCAGGTTTCGGGGTCAACCACGTCAGGCGAGATCAAGAACAACTGGTTCTACAAGCTGAGCAAGCCCAATGTCAGTGCCTCGAATTCCGACATCTATATCCAGAACGGTTCGCCGAGCGGGTGGAATGTTACAGGCAACCTGCATGACGGCTCAGGTAATTGGCCCGACGATGCCCCTACCTACGGCTGGACCGCGATCAACGCTTGGAGTGTCAGCAACGCTGAGATTTCCGGCAACCTGATCCGTAACTACGAACGTGGCATCCAGACGGAAGGTTCGGGCACCACCCAGACCGGCGTCGTGATCAAGTCCAACCGGATCGAGAACACTGTCTACCACGCCATCCAGGCCGCCAACCAGAACGTCGGCACGAGGATCATCGGCAACACGATCGACAAGTCGCAGTTGGTTTCCGACTGGGCCAGCCTTTCATACGGCGACGATGGCGGCCTCGATTGGTGCACCGGCGCGATCAGGATCTGGGCCAACTCGACTTCGTCCGGTTTTGTGGTCGAGAACAACAAGATCACGAACACCGGAGGCGACTCGCCCGGCTGGTGCCCGTCGATCGGCGTCACAGGAACGGACGCTTCCGCCATCTCATCGATCAAGGACAACTCGGTCGCTGGGTCCGGAAACACCGGCTTCGCTTGGGCGGCAGTACAGGTCGCTTACGCGAGCCTGACGAGTAACGTGGTAACTCTGCAGACCACCAGCAGTAATGCGCTCGTCGCCGGTGATTCGGTGACGGTGTCCGGCGTCGGCGCTCCGTTCGACGGGACCTACACCGTCGCCAGCAAGCCGACCAGCTCCAAGATCACCTACGCGAAGACTGCCTCGAACGTCAGCATCTTCAGGACTGCGGCTTCGACCGACCCGACCGTCATCAAATCAAGCCAGGTTGGGGCCATCGCCCTCGGTCGTAACTGGTGGGGCGCGGCCTATGGCCCGGGCGCGACCGGGGCCAGCTTGAAGCTGGGCGCCACGGCAGTAACCGCCACACCGTGGACCGTTTCCTACAGTGACGGCTCCGCCGATGCCGGTTTCGACGGGAGCCTCGGTTTCTGGCCTTCGTCAGTCGTGTCGGGCACGAGCCCCAGCAACTCCGCGGTTCCGTCGCTCTCCGGGACGGTCCGCGTCGGACAGACACTCACCTCCACGGATGGCACTTGGTCCGGCTCGCCGACTCCGACCTACTCCTACAAGTGGCAGCGCTCCGACGACGGCAGCACCGGCTGGGCCGATATCTCCACTGCTACCTCCGCGACCTACGTTCTCAAGGCCGCTGACCTCAACAAGTACGTCCGATCGGTAGTCACGGCTACCAGCAGCGCAGGCAGCGTCAGCGCTCAGTCTGCCGCAACCAGCCAGGTTGGTGCCCCGCTGACGGTTTACGTCGCGACGACCGGCTCCGACTCGAATAGCGGTACGACGAGCGACGCTCCCTTTGCGACCTTCTCGGCGGCTATCAGTGCAGTCGCCGTGGGCGGCACAGTCAATGTTGCCGCTGGTACCTTCAACGAGAACGTCACGCTCAACAAGCTCGCGACCGTTAAGGGCGTGGGCTCCTCCACAGTCATCAACGCGACCGGAGTGGCCGTGACGGTCAACGCGAGTGGGGGTTCGGCAACTGACCGCGCTGTCCTCAAGGACCTCAAGCTGACCGGGTTTACGACCGATGCCGTGCGGGTCCTATCGAGCAACGTAACCTTTGACGGAGTAACCATGACCGGCGGTGGTGTCGCGGTCAGCCCGAACGCGATCAGGTTGCTGGATGTCAATGACGTGATCATCAAGGATTCGACGACGGAGCAGGTCGAGGTCGGACTCAAGATCCCGAGTGCGAACTCGGTCAGCAAGCTTCGTATTTCTGGCAGCACTTTCAAGGACGGAAAGCAGGGCGTGTACGCCGACGCCAGCTCAGCAACCAAGCCGACTCTGGACGATGTCGAGATCACCAATTCGACCTTCGCCGATAACCAGAATAAGGGCATCTACGCCGAGCGGCTCTCAAACGCGACGCTCTCCGGATTGACTTTCACCAACAATGGCAACGCGGTCTCGCCTGGCACGGCGCTCAACCTGAACCTGAAGTACAGGAACTACTCCAACATCAAGGTTCTCAACAGCACCTTCTCGAACAACGGTTCAGCCCGCGGAAGCTACTCCGGTGGTGAGGCTATGAATATCGCCGCCCGCAACGACAGCTCGTACGCCAGCAACCCGGCATCCCTCACAAACCTTGAGGTGAGCGGTAACACGATCGCGGACTCCCCCGTTGGCGTGCGAATCGAGAACAACACCAACGTCGGCGCGACTACGCTCGCGAACAACAAGTTCGAAAGCGTTGGAACCGGCACCTATGACGGCGGCCTTATACTGAACGTCTCCGGTGCTGCGGTCTCCGGCAGCCTGGCGGCATCAACCAACTCCTTCCCGAGCACTGGCCGTGCTATCGCGGCTTGGTCCGGCGCGGTCAACGCTGCCGGTAACTGGTGGGGGCAGGCGTCCGGTCCTGCCGCCGGCCAGACCGGCGCGGTGGGCGGAGGCAGCGTCACCACCAGCCCTTGGATTGGCAGCTATAGCTCGGGTAGTAATCCGACTTCGCCTTACACAACCGGTTTCTGGCCCACCGCGACCACCAACTACACGGCAACAGCCAACACTGTGGCACCCGGGCGCAGCGGCACCGCCGCAGTCGGCAGCGAACTGACCGGTACCGATGGCACGTGGACCGGTTCACCGACACCGACCCTGTCGCGCAAGTGGCAGCGCTCAAGCGACGGTTCGAACGGTTGGGTAGACATCGAGGGAGCTACCTCGTCGACCTACACTCTGGTCAGCGCTGATGCCGACAAGTTCGTGCGTTTTGTTGTCACCGGCAGCAACGTCGGTGGCTCAGCAACTGTTTCGACCTCGGCTACGGCACGGGTCACTGACGTCCCAGCCAACTCTGCGGCCCCGATTGTTTCCGGTACGGTCGCACTCGCCAGCGAGCTGTCCACCACGGCGGGCACATGGACCGGCGCTCCTACTCCGACCATCTCGTACAAGTGGCAGCGGTCCAACACGGCATCTGGCACTTACTCTGACATCAGCGGCGCGACGTCGTCCACGTACACGGTGACTGCTTCCGACGCAGGCAAGTATCTCCGTTCATTCGTAACTGCGACTAACTCAACCGGTACCCCGTCGAAGGAGTCCGCGGCCACCATTCAGGTGCCGCTGCCAAGCTCCGTCTACGTATCGCCTAGCGGTAACGACACGACGGGTCAGGCGACGAGCGCCTCACCCGTCGCAACCATCCAGCGTGCTCTCGACATCGTTGAATCAGGCGGTACCGTAAACGTCAAGTCCGGTACTTACACCGCTGATCTAACCGTCAGCAGAGGCGTGACGCTCAAGGGCTCAGGCACAGGCACGAAGACGATCGCCGGCACAAGCGGAGGCTCCGCTGCCATCACTGTCAGTGACGGCGCTTCCGGCTCATCTATTCAGGACCTGACTATCACCGCTGCCTCAGGTAAGAAGGGCGTTTCGGTCACCACGACCGACGTGACCCTGA
>Ga0194043_1001844_pt1 | contig 11819 bp, 11 predicted proteins | sample JunL4415m_MetaG_FD_161274 | JGI IMG/M metagenome (GOLD analysis project Ga0194043, IMG submission 161274) | Anoxic zone freshwater microbial communities from boreal shield lake in IISD Experimental Lakes Area, Ontario, Canada - Jun2016-L442-15m | ecosystem: Environmental > Aquatic > Freshwater >...
AAGATTCGAAACAGCGCCATGTGTGAGGAAGACAAGTGGTTGAGCGGTGACGGGAAGCGAAGGTATATTGACGAGGGAGGCATCATCAATCATTGTACCTCCGGCATTGGTATAGACATATTTATGGACATCGGATGGAAGTGAGATGAGGTAGTCCGCCATATTGGTGTAGTTCTGATTGAAGGCACCATGTTGATTGGGATTATTGGCGAAGAAATAAAAATACTTGATGGTGTTCCAGCTGGCGACGAGCATGAGGAAGATAACACATATCCATATGAAACCAAGTCGAGGTGTTGGGCGGGCGATGCGATACCATTCCCGGAGCCACATGAGAGGCAGCACGGCAATGAGGAAGACTACGGGGAGTGTGCCAATGGCGCGGAGGGAGTGAGGGAGACCTTCGTTCGTGAGGAATTCCGGCATCAACATCACGAAGAACCACCCGAGGATGAGGAAGAGTCGGGCGAGTTCGGGGTTGTAGGCATGATCTTTGAATCGTCTACGAAGTAAAATAAATATTCGCGAAAAAAGGAAAATGAACCCAAGCAAGAAGAGTGTGCCAGTGAATGGATCAAGGTTAGGATAGGGCGGATAGTTGTGACGCCAGTTTTGGTCGCCCCAAAAATTATATTTCAAGAGGCTGAGACCAAATGTTTCGCCGAGCGTGAGAGGAAGATTGCCATGATTGATATCGGGAGAAAAGACAGAAATGGAATTGGATCGGGATACGAAGTGGTCGGGATTTTTGGCGAAGTCATAAAACATCGGGAGTGCGGTAATGAAAGCGCCGAGAATAAATATGAGGATATGTTTCCAAAATCGCTTGAGGAAGTCCTGATACGCGAGGATGGCGCCGATGAAGAAGATGACGAGGATGAGCGGGGCGAGACGAAAGGCAATATAAGTATGCAGACCGAGTCCGAAGATGATGCCACTCCAAAAGAATGACCAAAGTCGGAGCGTGCGCAGGCCGCGGAGGAGGAAGTAGATGGAAAATGTCAGGATGAATGGCACCATGATCGCCCGGAAACCGATACGGGAAAAGTTGATGGCCCAATAAGAAAAGGTGAAGAGAAAGGCGGAGACGAGAGCGAGGGATTTGCGCCGCCAGAGTTCGAGAGCGACGAGGTAGACTCCGAGTACTGCGAGCGTACCGAAAAGAGCTGACCAGAGTCGGAGTGCCCAGGTATGAAAACCGAAAATGGCAAGTGCGAGTGCTTGGAGGTTGATGAACAGACCCTCGCGGCCATTGTTGTTTTGGTAGAAGAGTTGGAAGGAGTGTGTCTCGAGAGCGTGGATAGCATCGATGCCATTGACCGATTCGTCGGGATAGAGTCCTCCGGGGAGTGTGCCATTGTGCCAGAAACGAAGTGTGAAGGCGATCGCGAGGAGGAAAACCAACAGGATCAGAGCAATCGATCGATGTTGACGGAGGTTGGCAGTTGACATAAAAATTATTTGTATTTTTGATTGCGAAAAAATCTATGCTATTATTATACCATAACGCATTCGAAAAAAATAAAATTCTTTAAAGTATGTCTTTTGAACAGATGAAGGCAGAGTCTCGTGATGATGAAACCGTTGAATCGCAATCAGATCAAAAAGTGGATGATCTGCTTCGTTCGACGACGGTGGAATCACCAGCAGAGCAGGAATCGGTACATGAGAAGCCTCCTCAAAAGAAAGAAGATTTGAAGGTGACTTTGGATGTGAGTGTCAACATGGATGAGAATCAGCAGGCGATCACTTTTTTTCCGAAAAGTCCGCAGCAGTACCCCTCTGTTCCAGAGCTCATACCATCGCAGGTGGCAGAGGGAAGTCACTCCCATGCTATCGGTAAAAAGGTTTTGAATAAAATGATGAAGGTCTGGTGGAGTCGTCATGAAAGGCATCCTGCTCATCCGGAAGAAATGCTGAGTACGATTTATGTGCAGATACAAGATCAGGGACTGGATTGGTATGCTCTTCAGGAGATAGATAGCGATGCGGTCCAGTTGAGTCTGGTGTATTCGGATAACCCGCAGGCCCATTTTCGTAAGAGGACTTTTTCAGGTTCTCATGCGGAAGAGCACTTTGAGAAATTTTCTAAGGAATCAGGTTTGATATATGTCGATATCAATGCGGATCCCAATGAAATCCTTCCGGAGATACGAGTCGAAGTCGGTCGAAAACTCCAAACATTGATCAATAAGCGTGCTGTATTGGATAGTCAATTAAGACCAGATACCGAGGAAACCAAAGAACCTTTTTTTGACAAGGTCGCGCGACGGCTTGGGATTGAGCGACCTATGCCTTTCAAGGTACAAAAATCAACGGAAAGTGCGCCGGGTATCGCGGAGGTGCGTGAGGAGGTGGATATCGCACGCCGGGAATTAGCGGAACAATGCCGGCAGGTTAACGAACAGTTCGAACAAAGGGTCATCGCGTCCAAAACCAAATCCTTTGTTGTGAATTCCAGTCAACCGATCCAGACTCCACCACCACGACCAATTTCATTGGTTGAGGAGCCTCAGATGAATGCAAAAAAGATTTCTGAACAACCTAAAAAAAATGAGAGTGAAGATCGGAGGAGTGCTCTTGCGGGTTTATTGGCCGAACTGGCGACTACTCCAGCAGAGATGTCTTTGTTGAGAGAAAAAAAAGATTCTCTTTTAGAAAAGCTTGAGTTTCAGGGTATGATGAAGGAACGACTCCAAAAATTACAGGAGGAAGCGGAGAAAAATCATTTGGAGGTGAACAATTCGATGACGCTGCATCACTTTCTTATGGAACTTCTCTTGACGCGTTCTCAACACCGAAAATCACCAACGCGAAAACGAACGAAGAAGGTGAGCGAGAAAAATGAGGAAGTTTTCATTTGATTGAAAATTTTGTATGAGTGATGAGCAAGTCATCAAGCAGGAATATGGGCCAGAACCAGTAGATGATGCTGGCACGTTTTTACCTATGGGCGATTATAAAACTCCATATGGGGTTTTCCCGTCGGAATGGAATTCTGTTGAGGAGCAGATGCACGAAATATCGTCTACATCAGATGGGGAAGAATATCAGAATGTGAGCACCGTAAAAACAATTCTTAAAAAACAATACGGAAAATTTATTGAAGAATTAAAACAGTTGGCACAAAGAACAGATAAGTTGAATGCTAAAGAATTAGAACGAGTGAGGTGGCTGAGAGCGACACTGCAAACAACTCGAGCACAACTCGAAATATTAAGTGAACAATCGCGGGCAATTGGAGAGTCTTTTTTAGAAAAAGAAAATCAAAAAAAGAAATATATACAAGATTTACAATCATTAAGCGAGCGTGCTGAAAGTGAACGTATGAAATTTCGCGAGCAGGCGGCGGCTGCCATAGTAGAGGCAGTTAAGAAAGCACCTTCTTTGAACAAGACTGGAAAGAAAGAAAAAATAGAAGATATAGTAGAAGCAGTAAAAGTAGAAATTCCAGCAGAGCCGGTCGTGGCGGAGTTGGTAGATGAACCAGATCCGAAAGTAGAGGCAGTCAAAGTAGTGCTTCAAGCAGAACCAACAGAAAAAATCCCTTCTTTTGAACATTTGAATTTGGCAGAAGTAGAAGCAGCGTTAGTAGAATCTTCAGATTGGGCGAAGAGCGGCCGAGAAAGATTGGATCGACTCAAGTTGGCAGAACAAACATACGAAGAACAAAAAAAAGACTTAAAAATGAGGTTTAGATTAAAAGGAGACACTTTTGAAACGGGAAATCAAGAACAAATAGCACGCAAGAAAGAAATAGAAGAAACTGAGCGGTATCTAGATAAGCTTCGAGTGACGATACATGGATTGGTAAAGCGAAAAAAAGAACTCACTGAAAACGCTACTGCAAAACCGGTTGAGCCAACTCCTGAACCAGTACTACAAACAAAACCAGCTGAAACAATAATCCAAGCCGCACCAGTCGAACCAATTTCCAAGCCAACGCCTAAACCAACTCCACAAAACGAACCGCTAAAAACAAGTACAACGCCCGATCCGGTTGTACAACCTGAACCAGTGAAACAATCTGTTGAGCCAACGCCGGTTAAAAAATCAGAACCAATTGAGTCATCCAAGCCGACTGAAACCGAAACGAAAGAAAGTAATTTTTCTGAAACAATGCAGAAAGAGTTTGGTTTGACGCGAGAAGATTTGCGATCGTTGGGATTTGAAGGTCTTGAGCCGTCGCAACAGGCACTTGCACTGGAAAACTTGCGCCAGTTGACACTCGGTCGAATACACGAGGAGGCGAGTGACAAGCTCGATGCGGAGATGGGCAAACAAACAGAAGGAAATTTATTGAAAAGAAGTGGTCAGGTATTGGGAAAAATTTGGAAGGGTTTCACACATACCTATCAGATTGCCAAGCAAGAAAAAACAACCGCCCAACAATTGCAGGCGGGTGGATTGGCGATGCACGGCGAAACGTTGCAAAAATTGATTGAGAGCGCCAAAGCGGGACCAAATGCTTCTTTTGATAAAGACGGTAAAGTACAGGTAGATTTTCTGGATATCAGTGATCCGAAATTCAAGTTTCTTCTTGAGTCAGAGTCGGGGGAATCGGTGAAGAATTTCCAGTCCGCTGCACGAGCATTGTCGGGTATTCCTCGCGAGTATGCATATCCAGAGGCGACCAAGGAGCAGAAGAAACAGTATGGTGAGGCGAAAGATGCTTTGAATGGGGCGAAGGCAGCTCTACTTGGGCAATTTCTTCAGAGGGATGTTCGAGGGGTTTTGATGAAAGCAGGGAAAGCGGAGGATTTTCTCGAGGCAGTGAATCAGGCAGAATACCATATCGAGATGCAACGGTTTTTCAATCAATATCCCGATGCCGAAAATGCGATTATCGAGTTGGCTGATCAAGGCGTGATCAATCGTGTTTATAAAAGTTTATGGCGAGAGGTGCAAGCGGGAACTCAGAAGGAAAATATCATCTATTTTGTTCTAGGTGCTGCTCGGTCGACGGTCGTTGCAGGCATCGGTTTGGCGGCCGCACCGTTGGCTGGTGCCGGATTTGGGGCTTGGCGGGGTTGGCGTCAGGCGAAGGAGAATCTCGTCAAGCAAGACAAAAAGTCACGATTGAAAGGTGAAGTCGGTGAGAAAAAAACAGCAAAAAATATATTGAAGAGTTATCGGGCGGAGGAGCGATTGGCTGAATTGGTAAATGCCTATGATTCCCTGAAGAATGATCAAGAAAAAAGTGAGATGCGAGCCAAAATTAAGACTCGACTTGAATATACGAAACGAAAACTCGAAGAAGGTTTGATTTCGTTTGATGGAAAAACAACGAATGACGAAAAGAATCAGGAAACTATTGATACCCAATCAATTCGGGTGGGGCAGCAGATGCAACTATTGAGTGTGTTGGCACGAGCTGAGATATATGCCTCCGATAGCATTGGTGAAGAATCAACCTTGACTCGTTTGGAGCGTTTCTTGGACCACAGGGAAGTGTCTATCAATGATGCGCGAACGAAATATAAAATAGGCATGCTGGCGAAGGGTGCTGCAATTGGTCTTGGAGCTGCTACTGCCAGTGTCGCTTTGCGTGCGGCTTGGGATCATGGGTTTTTCGATTGGGCGCATCATCTCGATGGTAAAGCAGATAGCGTGGCAGTACTCGGCGTAGCGCAGAAAGAACAGCTTGCAAAAGTATTGAATGAGAATAATTTGAAATCTGTCGTATCACCGGTTCAAGGGGTCGTAACTCCAGAGGCGACTCAACAATTCGCTCCGGCTGCAATTCCTCAATCGTCTGAAATGATTCCGGCGCATATTGATATTAAGATTCCGCTTGATGTTCAGCATATTAGTGGGAAGAGTATTGAGGGCGAGATGATCAAGCAATTGATGCACGATCAAGGTGTTTCGCATGCCGAGGCGGGCAAGTTGGCGCACCGGGCCGTGTTGGCCTTTGCTAAGGAACATCATTTGGGGGCTTCACAACTCCACCAACTCGATCATATTCGCAGTGCTGATCTAGATATGCGGATAGTCAATGGTCGTCCTGAGATTCTCGAACTGAACACGATCCCGACGAGAGGGCACGAAGCAATTCATATCGCTCGGACGGTGCTGCCTCATACTGCTACGCCTCCTGCATCACTCGCTGAACAAGCTGCTACAGCCGTCCCTACAAGCGCATCTGTTCCGCAGTCTGCTGTTCCTATCCTGCACCCAGTCGAGACTCGTATGAGTGTGCCAGATATTATTCAGCCCGATGTTTCAGATCTACAGGACAAGGTTCTTCCGAGTGTGACAGAAAACTTACTTCCTCAAGAAGTGGTGACGCCGTCAGCCATATTTGAGCAACCTTTCACGACCGACAATAAGGCTCTTGATGCGATAGCTGCTCAATCGGCCATTGAACAAGGAGTGCATCAAACATATGCGCAAACATTTAAAGAAATGCTTGACTCAGCACTTGCCGGCTCTACTTTGCAAAAGCCTGAACTCTTGAAATCTTTAGCCGAGACTTCTTCAGTTGACAGTGAAGCGATCGAGAAAACTTTTGGGAAGAGTTTTAATACGGCATTGTTAGTCCTTGAGGCTACATTGATTGGTGCATTGGGATATTCTCTCTTGCGGTTCCGGAGGAAAAAGTCTTTGGCACAAGTGATTCATGAGGTGAGTGATGCGGCCGCTCACGAAGTTGACCCGAAGAAAAAAGAAGAAATCATCAAAGCGGTAAATGTATTTGAAAAGCAAATAAAAAATCCTAAAAAACAAGTTCCTCCAAAACAGAAAGCGAGTGAGATGTTGCGGAAAGAGAGTGAACAGAAAGCAAAGAAGCAGAAGGAACGGGAACAAAAACAACAAGAAAAAGTTTTGAAATCAGCGGCACGTGCGGAAGCAGAGGCGACAGCAAAATCCGCAAAGGTCAAGAGAGATGCAGAAGCAAGAGTAAAGAGAGATGCAGCCAAAAAGTTGCAGGTAGAGAAAAACAAGAAAAATAAAAAGAACTAGTGGTCGTGTGGTATACTGAAATTGTGTAAGTGTGTGAAAAATAATACTGAATGATATTCTTATGGCAGAAATTTTGACAGTACAGCAACAGGCGGAGGCTTTGGCGGAACAGACTCAGGAGAAAAAAAATGCCCAAGAAATTCCTCATTCGGCAGCGATTGCCGAGAAGAGTCCCGAGCGAGCCGAGGGCAAGAGTGAGCAGTTGTATCAACAGATTATCACCCAGGTGCAGAGCAAATCAACAGTGACGGCTGACGATGCTTCTACTGTTGATTTGGACGCTAAGGCGATCGTTGCCATCGAGGATATGCAAGTGCAGGTGGAGCGTTTGGTGCAACTGGCGGAGTTGAAGGGTGTGGTGTATGCGGTGCAGGTCGCGCGGAAATTGGATTTTTATGTGCTGGATCAGGTGCATGATCAATTGGCGAATCATCTCTATGATACATTGATTACCAAGGGCTTGATAGAGAAAGAATAAAGAGCTGTGTCATTCCCGCGAAGGCGGGAATCCAGGTACCACTGCACTTAATATAAATTCGGAAACAGATTAAAGGTTGCAAGACTTTTTATTTCTTCAGTTTATTTTGTTGTTATATACAGTCTTGTGGGTTCTGGATTCCCGCCTTCGCGGGAATGACAAAATACTAAATGGTGAGTGTAGCTATAAAACAAAAAGTATGAGTTTTTCTTTGAATAATCTATTTTTATTGTTGACGCTTGTTTTTGGTTTGGTGGCTCTGGTGACGGGGGTGATGTTGGTGTTGCGGGCGTGGCTCGGTTTCCGTTTGGAGGTTAACCGTTCGATCAATACCGATCTCGAAGTGATAAAGCTCGTGCGACCGAAAGCGACCAAAGATGACTCTCAAAAACGCCCCGATGAATGGCGGGAGGAGATCGGTTCGATGGAGCAACTCTTGGGGTCACTCTCTCATTTCAAGATTCCGCTTGCGTGGTGGAAGAAGCTCTTGTATGATCCGCCGACCGTAGTGTTCGAGATGGCCAATCCTTCGACGAGCGAAGAAATTTTTTTCTATTTGGGCGTGCCGAAACGGTTTCGCGAACATATCGAGAAGCAGGTGAGTAGTTTTTTCCCCGATTCGGTGATGGAGAAAGTCGATGACTATACGATTTTCTCTCCGAACAGCGTGACGGCCGCATCGATTTTGGGTCTGAACAAGACACATGCGTTGCCACTTCGGACATACGAGACGATGGATGTCGACCCGCTCAATGAGCTATCCAACTCGCTCAGTCGCCTCGATACCGAGAGTGAGGGAGCGGTGATACAGATAGTGCTCGCTCCGGTGGCGGAGAGTTGGCGGAGTCTCTCTCGCGATATCGCTCAAAAAATGCAGAGCGGTCAACGATTGAAAGATGCGTATTCTGATTCGTTGTTGAGGGACTTCGGTAATGAAGTGGGCAAAACGATAGCCACGGCTCTGCTTTCTTCCGACAAAAAGGATTCCTCCAATGAAAAAAAACAGGTCGTTTTGACACCCGAAGAGCAGGAGTTAGTGAAGACAATCGATCATAAAGCGAGTAAACCGGCATTCAAGGTGAATATCCGCCTGTTGACATCGGCGGCCAGTCGGGAGCGGGCGGAGGATATATTGGCGCATATCGAGAGCGCTTTTTCTCAGTTTGCCAATCCAGAAGTAAATCATTTTGATGTCCGATGCCGTTTTAAACAGAATGCCTTAAGGCGGTTTGTGTTCGATTATATTTTCCGATCGTTCGATGAGGGAAATGCGATGATATTGAACACCGAGGAAATAGCGAGCTTTTTCCATCTGCCTATTTCGACCACGAGCACACCGAAGATCAAATGGCTCAAGGCGGGCGCCTCACCACCACCAGTCAATGTTCCTGCCGAAGGTATTTTGTTAGGTTTCAACGAATATCGTGGTGCGAAAACGAGTATCCGTATCACAGAGAAGGATCGCCGTCGCCACAGCTATGTCATTGGTCAGACGGGTGTTGGTAAGTCGGTCTTCCTCCAAGAACTGGCCAAGCAGGATGCGCGTGAGGGGAGGGGATTCTGTTTCATCGATCCCCATGGCGATGCGATCGAGGATATCCTGATGTCGATACCACGGGAGCGAGCGGAAGATGTGATTGTGTTCGATCCCTCTGATACAGAGCGACCGTTTGGGTTGAATATGTTGGAGTATGATCCGGCACATCCGGAGCAGAAGACCTTCGTGATTAATGAAATGATCGGGATTTTCGATCAATTGTATGACCTCAAGGCGACGGGTGGTCCGATGTTCGAGCAATATATACGGAACGCGATGCTGCTCATTATGGATGATCCAGACAGTGGTTCGACTTTGCTCGAGATTTCCAAAGTGCTCTCAGATCCGGATTTTCGTAAATATAAACTCTCTAAATGTAAGAGTCCGACCGTAGTGGACTTTTGGACCAAGGAAGCGGAGAAGGCTGGCGGGGAAGCCTCGCTCGCCAATATGGTACCGTATATCACTTCGAAGTTGACGACTTTCATCTCGAACGATATGATGCGGCCAATCATCGCCCAACAAAAATCAACACTCAACTTTCGCGAGATTATGGATAGTGGCAAGATCCTTCTCATCAATCTTTCCAAGGGGAAAATCGGGGAGATCAACGCGCGTTTGCTCGGGATGGTGGTGGTGGGTAAAATTTTGATGGCGGGACTGTCGCGGGTAGATATCGCTGACGAGAGCCAGCGTCGGGACTTTTACCTCTATCTCGATGAGTTTCAAAATGTCACGACCAATTCGATCGCGCAGATTCTCTCTGAGGCGCGCAAGTATCATCTCGTTCTCCTTTTGGCGCACCAATTCATTGGCCAATTAAAAGAAGAGATTTCCAAAGCGGTGTTTGGCAATGTCGGTTCAATGTTTGCGTTTCGGGTTGGTCCCGAGGATGCCGAGTTCCTCGAAAAACAATTCGCACCGATTTTTACGGCGAACGAATTGGTGAATGTCGATAACTTCCATTGTTTTGCGCGCGTCCTAATGAACAATGAGCTCACCAAACCATTCAGTATGCAGGGGATGCCGCCGACACACGGGGATGCCGAGCTGGCTTATTATTTCAAGCAACTCTCACGCCTTCGCTATGGCCGCGATACCAATATCGTCAATCGCGAAATCCTCGAACGCTCCAGTATCGGCAGTCCCAAGCTTGACTGATCAGCGTTTTATCTAAAAAGAAAGCCACTTCTAACAGAGTGGTTTTTCTTTTTTTTAACCTTTTTACTTAGCAGGTTTCTCGAGGAGTTTTGAAGTGCAGAAGGGGCAGCGGGTGGCTTTGGTAGGAATCTTGCTGAAGCAGTGTGGGCAGGCGACAGTTTTTGCTTTCTTCTCCTCACCGCGGATTTTGTTGACCTGCTTGATGAGGAGGAAGAGAGCGAAGGCGATAATGAAAAAGCTGATGGTATTGTTGAGGAAGAGACCGTAGTTGATGGTGGGCGCCCCGGCGGCTTGGGCATCTGTCAGTGAGTTGTAGTCCGTGCCTGATAAATTAATGAAGAGATTGGAGAAGTCAACTCTGTGCAGAGCGAGGCCAATCGGCGGTAGGATGACATCCGTCACGAGCGAGTTGGCAATTTTGGCGAAAGATCCACCGATGACGATACCGACTGCCATATCGATTACGCTCCCTCGCATGGCGAACTTTTTGAATTCGCCGATGATGTTTTTGAAATACATAAAAATAAAAATTAAGATAGTATCGCCTTTATTCTACCAAAAAAACAAGACTCCCGCGAGTAGCGAGAGGATTCCCCCTCTCCTGAGATGAGGAGAGGACTGGGGTGAGGTTGAGGAACCAAACAATTAGGCTGCTTGATGCTTGGCGATCGTACGAATAGCTTTGGTGGAAAGGCGAACCTTCACACCGTCGATGTGCTTGACCTGCAAGTTGATCTTGAACTTGCGTCGGGTAGCGATATTGGAATGGCTGCGGGAGTTACCGGATCGGGTACCGCGGCCGGTCATTTGACAGACTCGAGACATAATCGTAGAGAAATAACATTTAAAAAAGACCTTATGAAGGCTTGTTTCTGTAACTCTTTTATGCTATCATAAGCTTATTGCTTTGGCAAGCTTTTCATTTTTGATATGTTCTCGTATGGCACCGGAAATCGTTTTGATGGGGTTTTATTTGAGTGTCCTCCTCTATGCCGTAATCATTCACGAAGTCTCGCACGGCGTCGTAGCTTTGTGGTTGGGGGATAATACCGCCAAATACGCGGGGCGACTCAGCCTGCGTCCCGGGAGTCATATCGATCCGATCGGTTCGATTTTGGTTCCAGTCCTTATGCTTTTCGTGACGGGATTTAAGTTCGCCTTCGGGTGGGCCAAGCCGGTGCCCTACAATCCCTATAATCTCCGCAATCAGCGTTGGGGGCCGGTTGGCGTGGCATTGGCAGGACCGGGTTCGAATTTCCTCATGGCTTTCATAGCCGCGATACTGGGCAAAGTATTGCCGATCGCTTTGGCGGAGAAAATGGATATTCTCAATCGTTTTATCGTGCTCACACAGGGAAGTGGTGATTGGACGGATCGGTGGGGCAATCTCGCTCAAGCGATGTCGGGATCTGTTGGCTCGGTATTTTTCGGCCTCTTGATGATGATCATCTTTTGGAATGTGATCCTTGGTACATTCAACCTTATTCCTATTCCACCGCTCGATGGTTCGAAACTCTTGTTCTCGATTTTCAATTTCCGTCCCGAGACTGTAGCACTTTTCGAACAGTATGGTTTTATCGTTCTCTTGATACTCATTCTTTCTCCGTTGGGCGCGTTGGTCAGCATTCCAATGGTGTGGGCGCTTAGTTTTTTCTTCGGGATAGCGTTGTAAAATAC
>Ga0194043_1001847_pt1 | contig 11816 bp, 11 predicted proteins | sample JunL4415m_MetaG_FD_161274 | JGI IMG/M metagenome (GOLD analysis project Ga0194043, IMG submission 161274) | Anoxic zone freshwater microbial communities from boreal shield lake in IISD Experimental Lakes Area, Ontario, Canada - Jun2016-L442-15m | ecosystem: Environmental > Aquatic > Freshwater >...
GCTTATCAGAGCAGTAGTAGAATAACGGCTTGACACCCATGTGGTCGCGGGCGCAGAAGAGGTGCTGTTTGTCAGCATCCCATATGGCGAAGGCGAAGTCGCCGAGGAGGTGGTCGACGCATGACTCGCCCCAACGCTCGAATGCGTGAAGGATGAGCTGGCTGTCGGCGATCTCTGCTGGTGGGGTGACGAGTCCCAAACCGGCGATGAGCTCGTTGCGATTGTCGATACGGGCGTCAGCGGCGATGGCGTAACGGTCGTCGTCACTGACTAACGGGAGCCGCTCATGGAGGGACTCAGGGGTAGTCCACAGCATGCGATGACCAAGGCCGACTGGACCGCGGTGCCACGTGCCGGAGCCGTCCGGACCGCGGTGGGCGAGGCGGTCGGTCATCTGGCTGAGTTTACTTGAGTCGATGATTTTGTCATCGAAGCAATAGATGCCGATAATACCGCTCATTTAAAGCCTCCAGTGAATACTACAACCTGAAATAACCTCATATTTATGAACGATTCCGCGGCTAACGGTCTCTGATTACCATCAAATGTGCTTATCTGGCCTATAAGTTAGCTCAGCGTGCAGTCCTACATCGAGACACGTTATTGTTCAGCGCGAACAAATGATACAGAAACACGTCTCAGTGTCGGGCACTTAGCGCACAAAGAGGAAGGCAACCGCGTTGTTGAGCACATGCAGCGTAATCGGAGCCATCAAATTGCCAGTCTTCTCGTATACGTACGCGAGAACAATACCGATGACGAATAACGGAGCGGCGGCCAGTAGCTCTAAATGAATGGCGGAAAACAGTGCGGCGCTCAGGATGATCGCGTATGAGGGCTTAAAGCGATCTCTAAAGGCTTTATAGAGGTACCCGCGGAACACGATCTCTTCCGCGATGGGGGCGATTACAACCCCAGATAAGAAGACAATGGGCAAAAGCCCCGGGACGGCGGCAGTTTGCGACAACGCCTCCTGCGTCGGGTCGACGCCGAACTGTTGTTGGATCGGGTAGCCAACGATGCCTGCAACAATGAAGGCAACAACGAACCCCACAACACCATAGAGGAGTGCTTTAGGTATTTTTTTCGTTGTGAGTCCAAGCGAAGAGAGCTTTTCCTTGTAGAAACCGAGAACGACTGCAACGATGAGCGCAATGGAAACGATATTCGCAATGTTCAGCAACCACAACGTTCCCGTGGTGATAATTCCAGAGGCCATATCGAGCGCTTCACGAGACGAGATTATCCCCGCCCGGATGAGGGGCGGCAGTAAGAACAGCGACACGCTGAACTGGCCTACCAGATATAGCAATATGCCGAGGACGATTGACCATTTCTTCCGTGGCGGTGAGCGCGGTATATACACGTCGTATTGACTCGTCGGATGGAATTCATCCCAATCGATCGCGGATATAGGCATCTCGTCTTCGTGATCTGTGGGCATCGCACTCCTTTCGTAGGTAACGTGGCTGCCTGATTATATACCCTTGCCCCACGCGCGGCACGGCGCTCCTCGACGTGCGAAAGCAGCGCATAATACGACTAAATCGACTGACGGTATCTTTATGAGCTCGAGCGTACATACATGTATATACAGACGATAAGGTGATTAGTTCATATGAGGGGTAAGTGGGGCAGCGATATAGGACTTTCAGTCCGTATGCTGCTGACGATGATTTTGCTTGGGCTCGTTTACGTCGTGTTCATTGGAATCATCTTGCTCTACGTGCGAAACATCGCGTTTGTAGCCATCTTTGTTGCACTGTTTCTTGGGGCGCAGTATTATTTCTCAGACCGGATTGTGCTCGCTGCAAGCGGCGCCCACATAGTCAGTGAGGACGAGGCCCCCCAGCTTCACAGCGCGATTGAACGCCTGTGCGCGATGGCGGACCTACCTAAGCCGAAGGTGGCCATAGCAAACAGCGCCGTTCCGAACGCCTTCGCGACGGGCCGTAATCAAAAGCACGCCGTGGTAGCGGTGACGAGTTCACTCCTCCAACGACTCGAAGAGCCTGAAATAGAGGCTGTGCTGGCGCACGAGCTGTCACACGTCAAGAATAGGGATATGTTGGTTATGACGGTCGCCAGCTTTGTCACGACGATTGCGGGATTCCTCATGCGCTACTGGTTCTTTATTGGCGCAGGTGGTGACCGGAGGGACAACAACGTCGTCCTCTTCTTTATCGCACTCGCCGCGATATGGATCATTAGCTTCCTAATCACGCGGGCGCTCTCACGCTACCGCGAGTACGCAGCCGACCGGGGCTCCGCAATCATAACGGCTCACCCGGCGAACCTCGCTAGTGCGCTCCTAAAAATCAGCGGCTACGTCGAACGCGTTCCAACTGAGGATATCCGAAAAGTTGAGGGCATCAGCCAATTTTTCATTATACCGGCAATATCGAAAGGCTCCGCACTAAGTCTTTTGTCGACCCATCCGCCCATTGAAAAGCGGATTGAGCGACTGCGGCAGATGGAGGCGCAGCTTGCGGGACAGAGCGCCTAACGGCGAGTGAGCTTCAGTCGTGAAGCGTGTTACTGCTTCCTGAGTTCGACTATCTCTAGGATCTCTGCCATATCACGGATCTCAAAATCGGGGCGTAATTCGGGCATTGGGGTGCGCTGTCTTTTATTGTACCATATGGCCGTCAGCCCTGCTTTTTTTGCTCCGCAAACATCGGATTTGATCGCGTCTCCGACGAAGGCAGTCTTTTCACGCACTGTACCCATCTTCTGGAGGGTCTCGTTGAATATTCGCGGATGCGGTTTGTAGACTTCGACCTCTTCGGAGGTGACGACCACGTCAAAAAGGTCAGAGACGCCGTTGAGATGGGCCGAAAGCTCCGCGGTGTCTCCGTTTGAAACCATTCCGAGCCGGTATCCGTTTGCATAGAGTGTATCGAGCGTCTTTTTGACGTTCGGAAGAATCGTAACCGCTTCGTCGAGCATTTTTTTGTAGGTATGGTTTAGCTTCTCAATGTAAGCGTCCGGCACCTGTATCCCGTAACGGTGAAAGACGTTTCTTGTGCTAATTCCATAGAGATCGCGCATATTTCTAAACTCGCCACAGTAAGCGATCACATCGTTAAATGCAAATTCAAACTCTTCGTTCCAGTACGCGTTGAACTCGTCGACTGATGTGTTGATGCCGAACAGCGTTTTTGACTGCTGGACGACGTGTTGAGTTATGTCGCGGTGGTACGTGCCGATGTCGAGCACGGTGCCATAAGCGTCAAAGAGAATGGCCTCTGCCTCTGTCATCAGCTAACGGTTTGCTTACAAAAGTAAATACCTATTTGTAAGGCGAAACATGTCAGGCCTCCGCTCTTTTTTAGCAGCTACCTGAAAGCCTGTATGCTCGCGTGTGCAGACTTGTGCAGTTCCAGACGTCCTCACGCCACGAAAGGGACGAAGAATATCCCAGTCGCAACGCGACATCCTACACGCTAAGACGTCGAGGGCGTGAGAGTCGTAGAAAAAGAACGCGTCTGAATGTAGTGGCACATGCGCCATAGCATTAACGTTTGACTCCTACTAATAGAACTGCAATTCTGTTTCCAATCCATAGAAGTAGAGAAATAGTTGATCTACGGCGGCAGATAAACATGAGCGTCGCTAATGTGGTACACGGCGAGGATGCAAAGAAACTGGGCCCCTTAGATCTTTGAAAACTCTTTCACCTTGTGAACTTAACTCGAAGCGCTGCGGCAAGACACTCGTTTGAAGGGGCAATTGCTTAAGTCCTGCACGAGCCCTGAGTGAGTCGTATACGCAGGCTTGCTTACTCCTATCTACTTAGTCTTACTGCGTCTTTTGCGTTAGCCCGCAGGCCAATGAGAAGTTTGGAAAATAAGAATTGAAAAATGAAAAAGGGGTGAAAAACGGCCGGATCGCGCATCCAAGCCGTTTATTGGCCCAGAAAAGATGACGGACCCAAGGCTTTTTTCGACCGAGGCAGGCCAGCATCTTTGGACACACAGCCACAACCGAGTTGTGACTAATATTTGTTCGGCGTGCGGACGTTTAAGTGTGTCGCAAGGAGAGTGTAGAGAGTATAGCCATTTGCGCAAGGGCTTTGTAAGCCGGCATTTTGGGGTAATGCGCCGCACAGCCGTATTATCTAGCTTGGAAAAACGCCGCTCGGGAGGTCTATATAGTATATGAAGCATGCGTTGACGTACCTCGTCGGCCACTATTGATTTTGGAGGTGAGAGGAGAAGATGCAAGCGAAAGAAAAACTAGAGAAACCCCTCAAGTGGTTTGTCCTGCCGAACGAATCGTTTAAGTGGGATTTCATCCTAGAGAAGTACGTTGTTGAGGATTCTCAGCAGGAAGTTGCTGGCGAAAGCGCAGGGACTAAACGGCTAGCTGATGATGGCTTTGACAAAGACTATATCATCACGCAAAAAAGACGAAAACAACGAGACCGCTACTACTATTGAGCGGCAGAGCAATATTTTTCTTGTGAAACGCACTCATTCTTTTGTCATAAGGAGGCGAGAAGCGCGTCGGATCGCAGCCCTTCTTCGCCCTATCAATTCGCTTTGGCTGTTCTTCTTTGTATCTTTTTCTGCCACCAGAAATACGCCCCTAAAACCCAACCTTTGCTGCGGGCAACTAAAGGGTCACGAGTTCGAGCTGCTTTTAACGAATTTCTTCTCTTGTGCGCAGTGGATGCAGACAGTTTGTGATAAAAAACCACCCACCCCTTCGTAAGAGTATAATCGCCACAGACTGAACAGCGCGGTCTATCAGTCTTCATAATCGTCACGATTCGTTCCTAAGCATAATCAATAGAAAAAAGGTGGTTCGAAGGAACCCGCTAAGTATCTTCAGAACAGAGAGCGAAGCGAATATCATCGAGGGCGCGTTCTAGACAGTAAACGCACGCCTCGTCCTTCACTCTCAGACGTCCTTTCGCGCATTCCCCGTACAGGTGGTAATAGCAATTCACCACTTTTTCTACCTGATCTGCATTTATCATGATTCACCTCCTTGAGTGGGGCTTGTGTGAGGCCGCCGATATACATTTCCTCTGTGCTCTCCAGAGTCCTACCTCCTCTCCTAAGTTGTATTTCCGCTCCTGGGGATACAGCGCACTGACACGACCGTCGACTGAAGGAAGAACCCAGTATCGAAAAACGCTTTGTCAGTGGTGGGCTCGGTGAAAAATGGTCAGCGGCAAAAAGAAGCGGTCATCGATATGCCGTTATGCTCACCATGTATAGAGAGGTTGATAGTCGCTCCAGAAACGCACGCTCAGTTTAATTTGCAAGGGAGAACGTGAGAGTAGCGAGGTTTGAATCCAGTTTAGTTCTCCCGAGCTTATTGCAGAGCAGGTTTTTTTACACGACCGTATCCTTGTTAGCGTCGTGCTAGAAATAGTCACTGCATATAGAATATGCAGTCTCCATACTTGTTCGATAGTCGTCTAAGCGGCTTTTTCTATTTACATACGAGCTCTTTCCGAGAGGTAAGGGAGAGCAGGTAAGAGATCGGCAAGTGATGATCACTACGGAAGGGGTAATTACGTGCCCAGGCATTCTAGATGCCTGTAGAAAAGGAGTTCTCTATTCTTTCACGGCAATATGCTCTAGCAGAGGAGTCACCTCATAACAGCGAGGTTTAGAAACAGAGTTCACTCGAAACTCACTTCTATCGTGAGACTATCCACGCCATATTCTCTTAACTCCCATCGGAGGAAAATAATGTGCGTTACTGAAACGGAGTATTTCGACCGCCACCAGATCGGTGCAGGAATGGCAAGATGCGAACGATGTAAAGACGAGCTTTATAGGGTGCTGTTCTGGAAGTGCGAACAGTGCCGGGGAACGACGATCCCGCTTGCATTGTGGGAGTAGCGGAGGCGCAGGCGAACTAGTGCCATTCCTAAGATCGCTGTTGTCTGTTGAGCATTCGAGGACTCGCTACTAGGTAACTGTCGTCAGCTGGCTTGTCATGGTCTTCGAGGCTCGCTAAATGCTTATCGTGGATGACAACAACCTTTTTTTGTCAGCGTGCACAGAATAAGGCGTTACTCCCTGTTCGAATTCTTTCCGAATGTCTCCATTAGCCACTCCTTAATCTGATCGCTTACGTGTCGAAAAGAAGCGCAGTTATCGTTATCTGATCCTACAGCGGACCCAGGATTCACAAAGGTGTGGTGGAGGTAATCCACTCCACCCGGAAAGATGGGGCAGCTCTCCTGCGCATCAGCACACATCGTCACGACGTAGTCAAAGGATGCGTTGTCAAACTCATCGAGTGACTTGGCGCGCTGTGGGGCAATGTCGATATCCTCCTCTGCCATCACTTCGATGGCACACGGGTTCACTTCCGTCGGTTCGCTGCCGGCGCTGTATGCCTCGTAACGATCACTATACCGGGAGTTGATGAACCCTTCGGCCATCTGTGAGCGCGCAGCGTTGTGCGTGCAAAGGAACAAGATCTTTTTCTTTTCATTCATTTTCTAAGAACCCTCCTATACACGGTTTCGAATGCATTTTTGTAGGGGGGGTTACAAGGTAAATTGGTTTATGACTGTATCATATGGTCTTTCTATAGAAGTAGGCATATGTAGCTAAGAACGACCTGAAAATAGGAAGGGTGTAGACGTCCAAAAAATAGTTCGATCGTTTGACGGTTCGTTGGCTACTGCGCCATTGAGGGGCGCGGCGTTCAAATCTCCAAGCTGTCGCACGCGGAGCTTATTATCAGGCTGCCATGTGAATTCCGTCGACTCGTCGGTGGCGCTGCGACGATTTATCAACGCCTTGTTCAACGCGTGCTGGACGTATTGAGCTTCGAGTTGCCACGTCCGTCATATCCCGAGTCCGAAGAACGCGGGACTGACAAATTTTCAATTAAAATAAAATGGATTTATAATTCTATTGAGCGTTATCGCTTCTCGACAGAGTATGGACTTACCCTTCGAAAACACTTCACTCCGGAGTGTTCTATAGTGTATTAGGGATGCATTGACGTAGGTCGTGTGAGCATCCATTGACTATGGAGGACGAGGAGAAGAAGCAAGCGAAAGAGCAACCGGAGGGACCCAAGTGCAGCTTGGTTCGACCGGGCCGCAGTTGCGTCAACTGTTTGTTCTGCCGAGCGAGTAGTACAAGTTGGATTTCATCCTTGAGCAGTATGTCGCTGGGGACTCCCAGCGGGAGGCCATTTCCAAATGACGAGGCGCCGCACGAACGAGTCGCCGTCTCGCGTGTAGCAGCAAAACAGGAGCTGAAAGTCAATGCTTAAGTTCTGCTAGCGTTGTGTTAACTCTCAAGTTCTTCTTGACAAAAACTGGCGGTAAAGAAGGCGAGAAGCGGCATCAAAGAACTCTTTGTCAGTGGTGAGCGCGGTGAAAAATGGTCAGCAGCACAAAGACGGAGGTAGTCTATATGCCAACACGCGCTCACCACATGGAGACGAATGAATTAAACTGTCGCTTCAGAAATGCGCGCCCGGTCTTAATTGCAATGGAGAACGGCAGAGCACGGCTTGGTTTGAACGTGCTTCCGTTCTCCCGACCTTTTTCCCGAGCAAGTTCTTTTACACGACCGTACCCTTGTTCTCGTCGTGCCAGAAATAGTCACTGCATAGAGAATATGTGATCTCTATACTTGTACTACACATTGAGAAGTGCCGGGCCTTTGTGTCGCAACACCCACAGACGAGGACCGCAGACACTACCGTTATTGAGGCCCGTGACAAACCCATCTTCTTCTCCGCTCTTATCAACGCTCTTTTTGGCGACTTCTCTGAAGCTTGCAAGAAACGGTCGTCATTAATATGAACAAACGGAGAGTGTGACCGACAAAAAGGGAAAATAGTCGAACTAATGGAATAGAGAGCTTCGTGGGCGATTTCGCAAGAATTTACTCCATACTGCTAGCAGCACTAGTGCGGCAAGCATGACTAAGGGAAGCAAGTGGATAGCAACGGTGATCGCGACAAGCAAGATTACGATAATTAAAAATATTGCAAGTTGATTTGACATTGTGCGGACGACGTAGCAAACCTACCTTTTTACACGTAAGTGATCTCTTGATCGCCTTTTTTCTCTTCGAGTTAGAATGTATTGAGAATGCTTGTGAGGACTGGTACTAAGCACCAGAGGTCTGTCGCACTCGTATGGCGCCAACGGCGGTAACTGTTGTTTTGAATATGTAGGCGGCTAATTCTATCATGGCCTTGAGTATACCTTACTGCCTCGACGTATTTGGTGTAAGATTGTATCAGATAACCACGATAACAGCGCGGCGGCGACCGTTACCGCAACTATGGGGGCGAACAGCGCGGCGGCGAGGATAGCCGATAAGGTCTCATCTTTTGCAGAGGTTCGACGCTTGGACACTTAGCTTCGATTTGAGCATGCTGCTCCGGTGTCATCTTACTGCAACAATGACGACGATTAATAAGTCAATAACCGCCGCCCAGCATATCGACAGTATTATTATTTCTTTATGTGATAACTGCCGCCGCTCGAAGCAAGGCGGGCTCGTGTTTATTTCGGTTAAACACTCGATACACGATTTGCGAGAAGCGCCTCCCAGGTTAGGGCAGTACATAGTTTACCGCCTCGCTTGTTTGGATACGCAAAGCGTTATACGGTCACGTTCGCGCTCGAGCTGGCTCGAGATCAAAGACGTCATAGACCCACTGGGTGCGCTTGTTCCAGTCCTGCCACAGCGCCTGTTTGGATATACTGTACTTAGCTGAGAGCTTATCAAGAATCTCCGTCATACTCAATTTTTGCACGTGAAGACGGTACATCTCCTGCCTTCGCGCGTAGATTTTTGCTTTGTCCTTCATAATTACACTCCTTTGCAACTCGCGCACGATTTACCTCTAGTGGGAGAGTGTCGTAGACAATCCCGCTAATAATGGGCCGAGTGATACCTATTTCTCCACGTATATGGAGCGTTTTCACTCCTTTACATTATTCTCGATAAAGAATAGAGTCTCCTTTCATGCGGCCATCGGAGATCTCTTGGCAATTACATACCGTGGCACTGCCTGTGTAATTGTTGCTTAGCGACCTCTTTCCTGCTTTGAGCCGTTGCTTTCGGAAAAAGCTCGAAGCCAACACCTCTTTTCCTCCAAACAGCACTGTCATTCAACCACAGGTCATTCGCTGTGCCCTTGCAGCTGGGGCTATCCCGTTCATATGGTAGCATAAATCCAGAGGGAACCCCCAGTCCGGCTATTCGACCCTGGGGGGACGAGCAGCCCAATGGCAGCTCTTGCTTTATAGACGCGATGATCTGGAAGCAACCCCGCGCTTGGAGCCATCACTCCACGCACAAAGGATGAGGCATTTTTATCTACTGATGGAGCAATATACGATGCAAATCGATGTGCGCTGATGAAAAATACGTAAAGAGGGTAAAAATCCGCTTTCACGAGTTGCGGGAAATTTCGGATGTGGTCGAGCTCGATAAGTTCCTTGCGCGGCGAAAAGGTATCATCAATGTTGAGGTAATCGCTGATTCGTTCACCTTCACCGTCACTTACGATGAACGTCTAACGTCTCCAGGACAGATCATTGCCGATCTGAGCAGCATCCGTTTTACCCCAGAGGGCTCCACTATACTCAACAACTAGCGATCAAGACACAGAAATACGCTACTAGGCCACTTACTAGTGTCGCCTTCTCTCGCTGCGGCCCGGCGAATCTGAAAGTCGCTCTCAAAGGTCAAACTGCCATGGGATTTCTGGACTCACTGCTCGGACGGACAAAAGGCATAGCGCCGAAAGTGGACGGTCTGTTTTCAATGGCGACTGTCTATATCACGCTAAGCACTGAGTTTAGCTTGCGCCCGACGGGCAAGGCGGGCATTTGTTTCAAGCCCGTTGAATCAGGCGGCTTTGCTCAGTGTGAGAACGAGATCGTGGAGCTGCTCAAAATAAGCGAAACCACTTTTGAAACGAAGCAAGACGAGTTTGGCTACGCGTGGGTCACCGTGTCTGACGCGCAGTTTGAGAACGTTGTCTCCGATATCCATGCGGTAAGCTCAACGCTTATCGACGGCGGATATGGCGAGCAGATCTTGTGCGCGGTTTTCCCTTTTCGGAACCTAAAGAGCGTCTTTTGGATTTACAACTACAAACGCGGACGGTTTTACCCCTTTGTACCCGTTGAACCGAAGCAACACAAGCGCGACTACGCCTACGAGTTCAGACTTCGGTCAGTCATGAGCCGTGAGCTGCCGATAGAACAAGAGCTCGAGCGTTGGTACCCTCTGTGGGACGTGCCGCTTTAGTTCGTTGTTACCCAGGAATAATACCATCCTTTGTGAACAGTTTTCGCGCCTCTTCTGGTGTGATATCAGGCGACGGGACGATCAGATCTGATGGGCGTATTTCTGCTGGATCGAGCGGCGTGCCTCTCTCTCGAATGGTCTGGATCATTTCGTGCAGGCAGCTATTAAATTCGTCGGCCTCCTCGTTGCTGAGGTGATCGACCATGCAATTATCGAGCTCATTGAGTTTATCGAGATACTTGCTGTCGAGCACATACTGGTTGTCGCCGAGGATGCGTACTATCATTGCTGTGCCTCCTGAGTCTCCTCTGTCTTGGCTTTCTTCTTGACGGGGACCTGTTGCTTTAAGATTTTGAGCTCTTGATCGACCTCTTCGCTCGACTTAATCTTGCTCAGCTCCTCTTCGACCTTTGTCTGATCGCCAGTCAAATCCTGGAGCGTACCGGCGTCAATAAGCTCATCGAGCGCCTGTGATCGTGCTTTCATCGATTCTGTCTTCTCCTCAGCACGTTGAACTGACATCCCGACGTCGGCCATTTCTTCCGAGATCCCAGTAACAGACTCGGTGATCTTGACCTGCGCTTCTGCCGCCGAATATTGCGCCTTTATGGTCTCCTTCTTCGTTCTGAACGCCTCGACTTTGGCAGAGAGCCGCCGTTCGGTGTTCACGAGCTTGATCTGTTCATTTTCGAGATCGGCAATCTGCGCGGTGAGGGACTCGATCTGCGCCATGGAGTCTTTTTTCCGCTCGAGTGCAATCCGGGCGAGATCGTCGCGTCCAAGGCTTACCGCCTCTCGCGCCTGATTGTTCAGGTCTTCGATGTTTGATTCGAGTTTTGCTTTCTGAAGTTCAAGCCGCTTCTTAGCAGTAACGACGTCGGCCACACCGCGCTTTACATTGGTGAGCAGCTCGAGCTGCTTTTCATAAGAGTAATCGAGCGTTTCACGTGGGTCCTCGTGTCGATCAAGAAACGAACTGATTTTTGCCTTAATCATCGTCGTGAGACGATCCAATATCCCCATTTTTCTCCTCCGTTTTCACCAGGGTGGCGTATCCTAACATGGTCTTATTCGTAAATTGTGCTCCTTAACTAAATAGCTTCGTTGTTGCTAAGCGCGATAAAATCGAAACGGCTAAGCACAAGCGATTCATGTATTCCACTATGGGGCCCTCACACGTAGCGAAGGAAGCAGCTGGAAGATCGATCGCCGAATTGGTCGATGACGGAATGATTGTAGGGCTCGGAACAGGGACCACGGTCGCGTACGCGATCGCTTATCTGGGGAGACGCATCGTTGATGAAGGGCTTTCTATTGCAGGCGTTCCCACGTCCCACCAGTCGCTGCTTCTTGCGGTGAAGCACCACGTGCCGCTTACGACCTTTTACGAGCACGAAGTCGTTGATATCGCACTCGACGGCGCTGATCAGGTGGATGCACGCCTTAACCTCATCAAAGGCGGTGGAGGCGCGCATACGCGCGAGAAAATCGTTGCACACGCCGCGAGGCGATTCTGTGTTGCTGTCGATGCTTCAAAACTGGCGCCGCGTC
>Ga0194043_1001851_pt1 | contig 11810 bp, 13 predicted proteins | sample JunL4415m_MetaG_FD_161274 | JGI IMG/M metagenome (GOLD analysis project Ga0194043, IMG submission 161274) | Anoxic zone freshwater microbial communities from boreal shield lake in IISD Experimental Lakes Area, Ontario, Canada - Jun2016-L442-15m | ecosystem: Environmental > Aquatic > Freshwater >...
GCTTGTTGCGCGCGATGTTGCCTGGGCCGTCACCGATCTGCGGGTGGACTGGGCGGACGAGGCTCCGGTCGGCGAGCTGACGGCTCTGTGGGCGCGCTGGGAGCCCGAGCTTGAGGGCTACGTGACGCGCGCGCTTCGGCCTGGGGTCGCACCGTCGTTTGGTGTGCCTGGCGACGAGTAAGCGCCCCGCCGTAGCTCGCGTCGAGGGGATAGCCCCACCGATTCGCGGCTCGCGATGGCAACGGACGAGATCCGGGTACGCTTTCTACTGGAACGTCACCATAGGAGGTAGTCCACCCATGAGCAGACGTCTGCTTTTTCTCATCACGACCCTCGGCGCGCTGTTCGTCTTGCCTGCGCTCGCCGGCGCGTCGCTTGTGTACCAGGCCGCCTCGTCCACTGCTACCACGTGGGAGACAGCGACCGACGAGAGCGACGCCAACAGCGCGGACGTGTCCGCCAGCGGCAACCGCGCGATCTACATGGCCGATGACGACGGCTCTAATCGGGTGACACTGCCGATCACAGGGCAGTTCCCGGTCGTCTCGCCGAACGGCGCGGTGGTCGCCTACCAGAAGGTCACGAACGCCAAGACCGGCGCAGCGCAGTTGCACTTTCTCACCGTCGCCACAGGCGCCGACTTCAACACCCATGCCTCCTGTGGCGGATCGATCTGGGCGCCGAACTCGTCGGCAGTCGCGTGCGGCACGACGCAGTCGGCCAGCAACTTCAAGGGGTTCGGCCTCAACACCATCACGACCGCCGGCGTGGTCTCGATCATCGTCCCTTCCGCCGGCACGCTGGTCAATGGCTACAGCTGGTCGCCGGATAGCACGAAGGTCGTCTGGGGCCAGACGCCGTTCGGCAAATGGACTGCGGACTCAAAACTGCGTTGGCTGCCGGCAGATGGCTCGGGCACCGTCGGCAAGCTTGGCAATGGGGCCCAGCCGGTCTGGGGCCCGAGCAAGATCGCTTTCATCCGCGCGACCCACGCGTCCGTCGCAGGCACGAGCGTGGAGCGCACGCAGGCCTGGACCGTCGACCCGGCGGTCGGCGCGACGTCAGCAAAGGCGCTGACGGCGTATCAGGCCAAGGGGTTCCTCTCCGGTCCCGTGCCGCTGCGCTGGACGCCTGATGGGACGAAGATCCTCGGCGAGCTGTATGGCGAGGACTACAGCCAGCCGATCTACATCACGATGAACGGCAAGATCCACAAGTTCGGTCCGAGCAACGCCGGCGTGTACGGCGTCTCGGCGGATGGCACACAGGCCCTCGTCGTGGCGAATCTGATGGGCGGCGGCAAGCAGCCCGTCTACGCCTCGCCGCTCGGCAAGCTGGCGAGCTCGCTCCTGGTCAAGGACGCCTGGGAGCCCTCGGTGACCGCCAACTGGCAGCCGTAGTCGTTTCGCGCGGGGAGTCGGCTGCGGGCCGACTCCCCGCTGCGGCACGTTCGCCATGTGCAGGTGGGCCGGGTGGCATACGCTGAGGGCACCCACCGCTCGAGGAGCAGCCATGTACAGCCGCCGTTTCGCCGTCGTCACCACCAGCGCCGTTGCAGCGCTATTCGTGCTCGCATCGTCTGCGGGTGCCACGATCGCGTACCAGTCGTCAAGCAATTCGCGGCTGATGATCGCGAGCGACAATGCGACGGGGGCCATCCGGCTCGGTGCGACAGGTAGCGCTCCGTTGATTTCACCAGACGGCACGCGCATCGCGTACCTCAGCGGTACGATCGAGCGGCCTCAGCTACGCATCCGCGCGATTGCCACGGGAGTTGAGGTGGTGGCTGCAGTGGTGCCTGGCACGTCGGTCGGGTTCGGCTCTGTCTGGGCACCTGATTCTGCGCACGTGGCCGTGCCGACCGAATCTGCCACGTCGAAGGGCTACATCACCGGCGCCGGACTGGATATCGTCGACGCGGTGACGGGCGCGGTGACCGTCGTTTTGGCTCCCAAGGGGCATGACATTGGTGGCTTCTCGTGGGCTCCGACTGCCGACCGACTCGCCTATGCCAGCCAGCGCTACGGCGCTACTTTCGGCAGCCACACGCTACGCATCGTCGGCCTCGATGGTGCAGTGATCTCCTCACTTGGAGCAGGAGCGAGCCCACTGTGGGGTCCGACACGGATTGTCTTCCAGCGTTACACCTCGGTGCGCTGGCATGGCATGAGACTCCAACACGCACAACTTTGGACCGTGGATCCGAGCGGGGCAGCCGTGCCTGCACAGCTGACGCACTATGCGAGCGTCGGCATGATCTACGGACCATTCGCGACAGTCTGGTCGCCAGACGGGACGATGCTCTATGGCGGTATCGGCGGCGAAGACGTTTCGATGCCTGGTCGGATCAATGCCACGACCGGTCGCTATACGCGGCTCCGCGACGCGACGGGTAAGGCGCTGTATGACGCCGGACCAGTGGCTATCTCGGCCGATGGCAAGACATTGCTACTCGACACTGGCGAGATCAGCGGCACGCCCGCCTACCGCACGATGCCGGCAGGTAATGGTGCGCTGCATGTCTTCCTCAAACACGCCTACAGCCTCACTGTCCAGCCATCGTGGCAGCCGTAGGTCGTCGCGCAGGTGACACCGCGAGTGTGCGTCCCTTCTCTGGGTGGTGACGATACCGAGCTTGGATGCACAGCCCGGCTACGCTTGCGGCTGAGACGAGGAGACGGCAATGGCAGACGATGGCAGTAGCGAGCAGTTGGAGACGCTCTACTGGTGGGGCGTTGCGACGTTCTTCCGCAGTCCGCATAACGAAGACCCGGCTGGGTGCGACATCGGTGTGCTCGGTATCCCTCACTCCTCGGGCAATGGCTCGACGGAGCGCGACCAGCACCTCGGGCCGCGCGCCGTCCGCAACGTCTCTGCCCACAATCGGCGACCACATCGCGACTACGGCCTGCATCCATTTGAAGCCTTCCGTGTCCACGACCTCGGCGATGTTGCGCTTCCGGAGGCCATGGACAATGAGGCCTGCGTCGATCGCATCGCGGCCGCCACGCGTCGAATCGCGGATGCGCAGACCCGATTGGTTTCGATCGGCGGCGACCATGCGATCACGGGCGCCGTCCTGTTGGGCCTGGCTGGACCTGGCTCCAAACTGACCAACGATGCTCCGGTTGCGTTGATCCATTTTGACGCCCACGTCGATTCGTACTCCCAGATCCCGCACTGGCTCGGCGCCAAGCGTTCCGCAGCCCATTGGGCGGCGTACCTCGTCGAGGCTGGCTGTATTGATCCTCACCGCAGCACCCAGATCGGCATGCGTGGTCAGCCGCGCACCGAGACCTGGCTGGATACGAGTCGCCAGCTCGGCTACGACGTGGTGACCATGCAGGAGTGTCGCCAGCGTGGTCTCGCAGAGGTGATCGCGACGGCCCGCGAGCGAGCGGGGGAGGGCCCTGTCTACATCACCTTCGATCTGGACTGCCTCGACCCGTCGATTGCACCCGCCGTCTCGAATATCGAAATTGGAGAAGGGGGTTTCTCGATCGACGAGGCCAACCAGCTGCTGCGCGGCTTGCGTGGCCTCGACATCGTCGGTGCCGACGTCGTCTGTCTGATGCCAACAAAAGACCTACCGAACAACCAGACAGCGATGGTGGCAGGGCACGTTGCCTTTGAGCAGGTCTCGTTGATCGCTGATCGGCTCAGTTCCGCCAATAGCTAGGACGCGGGTGTCCGTGTCACCCGTCCGCACTAGCGCGCGGAGAGCTCGGGGCGCACGTACTGTCCGTGCGTGAGTCCGACGGCGCCAAGACACAGCTCGGCCGTCGCCGGGTTTGTGGCGAGCGGAATGTTATGGACATCGCAGACCTTCATCAGGGCCTGAATGTCCGGATCGTGCGGGTGGGCGGTCAGCGGGTCACGGAGGAAGACGACGAGGTCGAGCTGCTCCTCGGCGGCGAGCGCGCCAATCTGCAGGTCGCCGCCCAGTGGGCCGGACATCAGGCAGTGGACGTTGAGGTCGAACTGCTCGTTGAGGAGGCTGCCCGTGGTGGCGGTGGCGACGAGGCGGCTGGCGCGCAGCACGCTCTGATGGCGTTCGACGAGCTCGAGCATTGCTGTTTTGGCACCGTCGTGCGCGACGAGTGCGATGCGTTGCGGGGTTCGTGTGTTCATGCCCTCAACGTACCCCCTCTGCATGGCGAATCCTGGGGTGTCTCCGGATCAACACCAGATTCGTACCGTTCCGATCAGCGAACGAGCACGCGCTCCCAATCGGACCACTCGGCGCCATCCGAAAAGCGAACCGACACGGAACGCACCGTTATGGGCTGATTGCGTAAGGTGATGCGGCTGCGAAAGTCGATCGTTCGAGAGGCGCGCCTGACCCGAATGCCGATCTGTGCTGCGTCTCCCCCGAGCAGGTGCAGGTCGATCTTCGTGCCTCGGCGAACGGCCGTCACAACGATCTCCGTCAAGTCAACCTCATCCGTACCAGCCGGCGGTGCTGTGGTGGGTGCGTCGACTGGGCTCGGGGTGAGCGGTGCGGGTGCCACTGGTGAGGTGATCACGAAGGGAGCATTGCGGCTCGGTACGTAGAGTTCGACGCAGTCGGCGACAACACCGCTCAGCAGGGGTGACCCAAACGTCCAGCGCATCGTCGTGGCAGAACTCGCCAGCTGCGCGACGCTCACGAGCGAGCCGTCGACGCCGCTGCGCTCGAGCGTGGCGCTCCGCTCGTACTGGCTGGTATCAGGCTCAGTCACGATGCGGGTGGTGTTGCGATACGCCCATGCGCCTGGCTTTGACCAGTGGTGCTGGGAACGCCACGCTTCGAAGCCCACGTAGACCCACCCCGTGCCCGGCCAGGTGTACGCAAAGGTGTAGCGCTCCTGTCCGGCGACCCAGTAGCGCTCAGCCTCGACGACTTCCCGCGTGGCGAGCACATCGCGTGCGACGATCATCAGCTGCAGCGTGTCCGCTGTGCACGAGCCGTCTTGCTGGCTGGCGCCAAACGCAACCTGCAGGTCGCCACGGCTTGGAACCTCGAAGAAGCTGAGTTGGAGCGAGAATTGTTTGGCACGATTGTCGTAGGTCGCAACGAGCTGGTCGAGATCGTTCGGGTTGAAGCCACCAGCGAAGCTCGGTGTGGTTGTGCGTTCAAACGAGCCAGATAGGCTCCAATCGCCCGTAAAAGCGTGCGCGCGCGTGGGGGAGACAACCAGGCAGAGCACGGCCAGCATGGTTGCGAGAAACGCAATTCGAGCAGTGGCGTGAAACATCGTGGTTCTCCAGACGCAGCAGTGAGTGCTGATGAGTCGGGCGAACGATGCACACGCTTACGGGGCAACGCTGGCCGCGTCCGACGGCGCGTGGCTCGTCGGACGCGGCTGGTCGTGCTACTTGATGGCGATCCGGTCCCAATCGGACCAATCCGTACCGTCCGAGAAGCGGACGTAGACGTAGCGGACGCTGGTCGGCTGGTTCTTGATCGACAGGCTGTTGGCAAACGCCAGCGTCTTCGACGACTTGCGGATTCGGACCTGAAGCTGAGCGGCATCACCGTTCATCGTGAGCTTGATCCGCGAGCCAACGCGGGTCGCCTGTGTCGTGATTTCGTCAAGCGTCACACCGTCTGTCGTCGACGGATCGGCTGGGGCGGTGCTCGGGGGTGGCGTTGGGGCTGCTGGCGGCTCCGTCACCGGAACGGCAGGCGGTGCGATTACAAATGGGGCTCGGCGTCCGGGGACCGTGATCTCAACGCAGTTGGCTGTTAGGCCGTTCAACTGCGGCGAGCCAAACGTCCAGCCCATCTCCGTCGCACCCGTATCGAGTTGGGAGACCTGCTGAAGGCTGCCGTCGACGCCATCACGCTCGAGGGTTGCGACCCGCTCGTAGTGATTGGGATCAACACCGGTCGTAGTGGTTGTCGTCCAGTAGCCGTCGCGCCAGAAGTGGCGGCCTTCGCTGTTGTACCACTGTGCGGGCACCCAGACACGCGAAGTCTGCGTTGAGGTGATGTCGCGCGAGGCGATCGTGACGTCGATCGCGCCGGTGTTGCACGAACCGTCGGGGAGTCCAGTGCCAAACGAGACGTAGACGTTGTCGCGTCCTGGTACCTGGAAGTAGTCGAGGTTAATCGCGAGCGTCTTGGCGCGGTTGTCGTACGCGGCCGAGAACTCGTCGACGTCGTTGGGGTTGAAGCCGCCAGCGAAACTGGGGGTCGTGGTGCGTTCGAACTCGCCGGAGATCGACCAATCGCCGGGGTAGGCCTGTGCGGCTGGTGCGACCGCCAAGACGGCCAGGCTGACAGCGCCGATGATGACGTTGCGGGCGCGAGGGGTGGAACGGGACATCGTGTCCTCCTGAAGACGGTGGTCAGGCATCTGCCCGACACCTATGACGACGTCCGTGGGTCGAGAATCTGACGCGGCGTCTTGCGTTCGCGTCGGGCCGGCGTGTATGTTTCCAGCGATGGGACGCTTTCGCACAGGTCTACGAATGGCTGGCGCGAGCTGGCGCGTCGTGCGCAAGGAGAAGAGTCTGCTTGCGTTTCCGGTTCTTGCCGCCGCCTTTGGCTTGGGCTATGCGATCTTGGTTGTCGCTCCACTCGGCCTGATCGGCTTTGTGGCGTTTGGTGAGAACACGATTCTCGGCTATGTCCTACTCGCAATTGCCCTGCTGGGTATGAATGTCGGTGCGACCTTCTTTGGTGTGGCAGCAGCCTCGAATGCTTCTCGGGTGCTCAATGGCGAAGATCCGAAGCTCGGCGACGGCATTCGCGTTGCGCGTTCGCGCCTGAAGGTGATCATCCAGTGGGGCGTCGTCTCGGCCACGGTGGGCCTCGTCTTGCAGTTGATCAGCGATCGTGCCGGCGGCCTTGGTGGTGCGCTTGTGCAGATGATTGGTGGCGCAGCGTGGAGCATTGCGAGCTTCTTTGTCCTGCCTATTCTCGCGCTCGAGGGACTCGGGCCATTTGATGCCATCAAGCAGTCGCTGAAGGTAGTGCGCGAGAAGTGGGGCGAGTCGCTGATCGGTGGTGCGGTCGTCAGCCTGGTTCCCGGCTTGATTGCCTTCGCTGGTATCGGCATAGCTGCGCTGGGAGTCTTCGTGGGGCTCGGTGGCTTGTGGGCGGTGGGTGCGCCGCTGATCGTGATCGGCGTGGTCGTGCTTGTCGCGGCGATCACGGTTGGCCAGATCTTGCATGCAGTCTTCACGGTCGTCGTCTACCGCTACGCGACTGAGGGCGTCACGCCAGAGGGATTCTCGGCGGGTGATCTCGAAGCCGTTTTTCGAGCGAAGAAGCAGCGCCGCTAAGACCCCTCGCTGACGGCCTTTCTGAGCCGCCTCTCAGGATTCAGGATTCTTTCAGGTTCGCATTGCATGCTCCGTGTGCCGGTCGAGTGATCGGCACAACCTCACCTAAGGAGCACGTCATGAATCTGAACCGCCGCAACATCATCGCCCTCGTTGGCGTCACCGCCAGCCTGGCCCTTCCCGTCGCCGCCTTTGCACAGTCGAGCACGGGCTCGTCTACGACCACACCGACCCAGTCGACTCAGGCCCGCATCGGGCACCCTCGGATCGACTTTGCTGCCATCGCCAAGGAACTCAACTTGACGACCGAGCAGGTCCACACGGCGTTCCATGACAACCGTCCGCCCAAGACCGGTACGCGACCAACTGAGGCGCAGCGAGATGCGGCGATTACGGCAACGGCGGCTGCTCTTGGCGTCAACGCCGACACGTTGAAGGACCTCGTTGGCGAGTACGGTGGCGGCGCGCCTGCAGGTGCTCCGCAAGCCGGCATGCGGGGACCGAAGGCCGACGCAATTGCGCAGCAGCTCGGCCTCTCGACGGCCACCGTCAAGAGTGCAATCTCGGCAGCGCACGTCACTAACCCTCGCCCTGAGGGTCGACCGACCGCAGCGCAGCGCTCTGCCTTCGAGGCGGCTGTCGCCAGCAACCTCGGCATCTCCAAGGATGCGGTCTCGGCTGCGTTCGCTGCCGTCAAGGCCGCACACGACGCCGGCCGGGCCTCCTAGCTCAACCCCGCGGGACGGGCGCCCCGACAATAGCGCCCAGGCTCGATCCTCCTAGGAACGAAAACGGCCCCCCGGGAAACCGGGGGGCCGCTCTGTCATGCGCTGGAGAGGACTTGAACCTCCACGCCCTTGCGGGCACAAGGCCCTCAACCTTGCGCGTCTACCAATTCCGCCACCAGCGCGTGCCCGCGGATCGTAAACGAAGCGGGTGGGTCGCCGCGCTAGGACATCGAATTTAGCCCAGTTTGCAATCCGACTTGCGAACACGTGTTCGATGTGCCATAGTTCGATTCGAACACCCGTTCGATTGGAGTCCACGCATGGCACTCACGAAGCGTCAACAACAAGTCCTCGACGTCGTCGAGCAGTACATGGAAGAAAATGGCTACCCGCCGACCGTGCGCGAAATTGGCGACGCAGTCGGACTGGCGTCGCCCTCGACGGTGCACGCGCACCTCAAGGCGCTTGAATTGAGTGGCGATCTTCGACGCGACGCGACGAAGCCACGCGCGATTGATCTTGGCGAGCGGCGTGCAGCCCGCATCGCGCAGCACGCCGAGGCGGCCGAACGTGCGGGCGTACGGATGCTGCCGATGCTGGGCAGCATTGCCGCTGGTTCGCCGATCTTGGCCGAGGAAAACATCGAAGAGCACATTGCGGTGCCCGAGCAGATTACGAGCAGTGGCGACAATTTTCTGCTCAAGGTTCGCGGCGAGTCGATGATCAACGCGGGCATTCTCGATGGCGATACCGTGGTCGTACGGCGGCAAGAGGATTGTGCCGATGGCGAGATTGTTGCCTGCCTCGTCGATGGCGAAGAGGCGACTGTCAAGCGCTTGCGTCGCATCGATGGTCGTGTACGTCTGGATCCAGAAAATGATCAACTTGAGCCATTCTTCCCCGACGATGTCCGCGTGATGGGCCTTGTTGTGGGCGTCTTTAGGAGGATGTAAGCAATGCTTCTACTCGATATGCACTCCGTAGCACCAGTCACCACGACCTTGGACGAGCTCCTCGCCTCGTGGGCATCACACGATCACGCAACGACCGAAGGTACCTGTGTCGTCTGTGAAGGCGAGACCTTCCGGGTCGAGTTGCGAGGTGGCCTGCGCGCCTGGGCCTGCCGCGAATGTGGTTCTGTGCTCGAAGACGAGCCTGCTGTGCTGACGGTCTAGCACCGTCCGTTGCAGCGGTGGCGACGAGGCGAGGGATGACATCTGCCGATCGATTCGGCAGTATTCCCCCAACGTGCTCTCCACCGACACTCTTCTACTGACGCGCGCACAGCGCGATCTCTACGCCGAGCTCGATGGTGACACCGTCGACGATCTCGAGCGCTTTGTCACCGTACTCGTGGCACGCGTCGTGATTCTCGTGCGGCACCGCTGCGTGCGGGGCAAAGACCGCGACCTCACGCTCGAGTACGCCGAGAGCCTCTATGGCCGGATTGTGGAGGCCCCCCGCGGGGATCAGACACGAGCAGCAATTTGGAGCCTGGTCGAGTGGCTGACACGCTGGCCTTGGGGGCCCGGCGCGTACGGCGCGATCGATCGGCTGGTCGTGGCAGGCGCGATCGTCGACGAGCTCGCGCGCGACTCGGCGCCGTGATTACCTTCGTGCTGTCGGGGCTGGTGGGCTATGCCTGCGGGTGTATTCCCTTCGCCAACCTCGTCGCACGGCGCCATGGTGTGGAGGACCTGCGGAGTGTTGGTGACCGCAACCCCGGCTATTGGAATGCGCGCCAGCGCCTTGGGATTCGCTCGGCGCTGCCGGTCCTCGTGCTCGATGGGGCGAAAGGTGTGGCCGGTGCCGCCGCTGGCCTGATGATCGCGGGCCTCTGGGGTGGTGTGATTGGCTGGACGGCTGCGATTGTTGGGCACATGTTTCCGGTCACGATGCGCTTCCGAGGTGGCCGTGGAATCCTCTGTTTTGCGGGCGGTGCGATTGTGATCGTCCCGCTGGCCTGCGCCGTCGCCATCGTGGCCTTGCTGATCGTGCGCTGGCGTTGGGACTTTGCGCGTGGCATCCAGGCAGCGATGATCACAGCGCCGTTTGCCACGTGGGTCATTTACGGCGCCGGTATCGAATTGTTCGCGATAGTCGCACTCTTGGTACTGATCGGCGCTCGCTCGGGGCTGGCTGATCTGGCGCTCAAACGCGCAGGGATCGATAAGCATCAGCCCGATTGATCGTACGAACGCCCACGCCAGGTGCGATTTGGGCGCACGGCCGAGACGATCAGACGCAGCACGGCGGCGCCATCGGCTAGCGGTGCAAGCCAATAGGTCCAGCCTGGGCTCTCGTAGTTTGGGCGCAGGACGATTTGGAACATCACTCGAACCGCGAGCAGCACCAGTGCGGGAATTGCGATCAGCGGATTCTGCGTGAGGATCGCGGCCACAACCATCCAAGGTGGTAGTGCGAGCGCGAAAAAGAGCACGACGCTATCGACAAATTGCTCTCGGCCGGAGGCGACGCCGGGGAGGGCGATCGATCGTCCCCATTCGCGCCACGCCTCACGGGTGGAGGCGTGCATGTCCACCAGTAGCAACGGAGCGGCATTTGCCATCCCGAGCTTCCATCCAGACCGCACGAGGTGGCGGGCAAGCGCCACGTCCTCCGTCATGTTGGCGGCGACTGGCTCCCAACCGCCAGCCAAGCGAAAGCGCGCAGTCGGCACCAGCAGGCACTGACCATTGGCAATCATTCGGGTGCTCGTGACGGGCGCAACGGTCGGCGGCCCGAAGCGGTACACGAGAGTTGCGAGCAGAGCCGGGTGCAGCATTGCCTCGCCGGCAGTATCAACTGCGAAACGGGGGCCGGCAGTGACGACGTCGTAGCCGTACTCCTCAGCTGTCTGCAACAAGGCGTCCGGCAGGGCCGGGTTGGGACAGGTATCCGCATCGAGACACAGCGTCCATGGCGCTTCAGCAAGCAGGAGCCCCTGTTGGAGCGCGTGCTGCTTGCCGACCCAGCCAGGCTTCCGTTTTTTGCCACGCACGACGCGGATGCGCGGATCCAGCACAGTAAACTCGGCGACGATTGAGGCTGTCTGGTCCTTGGAGCGATCGTCAATCACGATCACTTCCCGCACGGTGCTCGCGGTCTGCACGAGGGCCGTCAAAAGTGGACGAATGCGGTCTGCCTCATTCCGTGCCGGGATGACGATGCTGATCGATCCAGGGCGGGCGGTGTGACCTGCCCGCAGCGGCTTGGGACGATCTTTGCCACGCGTGAGGCGCGCTAGAACGATGATCGCAGCGACGGCTTCGGCAGCAGCCAAGAGGTACAACACGATCATGTCGGCGGGGTGAGCCCTGCGAGCGGATCGACGCCGCCCCACGTGCCCTCGCTCGACACCGGTCGAAAGCGCGCGAACAGCTCTTCGGAATACCAACGCTCGTCGGTGCGCCGCCGCATGGCCTCACGATGAGCGGCCGTACCGTAGGCAAATTCGCGCATCGACGCCTGCGACTTCCAGAGCGTAAGAGTGCCTTGATGGACAACCGGGGATTCGCCGAAACCCACGCTGCCGAGCAGGCCATGCGCTCGCGCTAGATCTAGGTCGATGGCGGGAACGGCATCATGAAAACTCTTGGTATGGCGGGCACGGAGCGTCGCACGGGTAATTACGGCGCAGGGACCATCCTCAGGGGTGTCTTCTGCGGCGGTGAAGGGATTCGTACCGCCCCATTCGCCGACCGACTTAATCGGGATCATCCGCATCGTCCAGAGCTCACTGGCATGTTCGCGCCAGCGCTCTGCGATGGGCGATTCGGCGAGAAACTCGTCGAGGTGTTCCTCGTTGTC
>Ga0194043_1001852_pt1 | contig 11810 bp, 14 predicted proteins | sample JunL4415m_MetaG_FD_161274 | JGI IMG/M metagenome (GOLD analysis project Ga0194043, IMG submission 161274) | Anoxic zone freshwater microbial communities from boreal shield lake in IISD Experimental Lakes Area, Ontario, Canada - Jun2016-L442-15m | ecosystem: Environmental > Aquatic > Freshwater >...
AGACACGAGATCGCGGTAGATCAGGACCAAGCAACGAACCTCGCACGAAGCTGCTCTATGGAACTGGCTTCGGTACTGTGGAGCTTACAATGGAAGAGGCAGCTTTCTATTTTGGGCGTCCTATGATGCGTTAACTTCTCAACGTCTACTCATTTGACCGATCACCACGATCAAGAGCAACAAAGCTAGACCTGATGCGCTGAAAGCTATGATTTTCCAAATGTCCAGCGTATACTTTATGACGAACGTTCCAAATGTGTTAGCACCCTCCCGAAGTTGATAAGGAGTTCTTAATAATGTCGTCGGAGTAACATCGACGTCGCAAATATAATCAAGTGTTTGAAAAAAACTTGGTTTTTTATTATTTACAGCTATCAAAAGTCCAGAAAGAGAAAAGTCTTGAACGCCACTTGGTGACGAGGAACTTGGTGTCATAGGAATTAGACTTGGGTCATCTATGCAATGCTTGAGAGTCATTTACCAAGACCCATGAAAAATATTCACGAAGCTTCACGGTCTTAGAAATAAAAGTCATGGGCAAGCATTCCCATGATTCCTTCGGTGACATTCAAGCTTCCGTCGGACAGGTGAGCGCTGGCATAGGGGTCATTAGCGCTTGGTTTCTTCTTGTAGTGGCTGTTGGAGTAGCTATCGCTGGTATTTGGATCTTTGCAAACTCGAGGAAGGATCCAAATGCCACTGCAGACCAGAAGAAGACTGGCATGTGGTGGCTCGTTGGGGGAGGCATCGCCATCGTGGTGGCAGTCTTCAATCTCTTCATCTCGCGTTGGTGGAATAGTGAGGTTCATCACAATAAAGGGTTTGCAGAGGCTGCTGGCACGATGGCTGAACTATCCGCTATCACCGATGCTTTCAGACCTCCAATGACTATGAATACGAACCCTACTCAATCTTCTGGCTTCTCCATCAACTTTTAGGCATTGAAGTAACGAGATAAATGATCTGGAATCTCTCACTACATCTCAAGGGCGGCATGTCACTGCGAAACTCAAGACTCGGTAACTCTCCTATGGCGGCAATTGTGAACTTGATATGAGATCCATCACCCTCAGCCGTAAGCAATGATCCATCTAGCATCATGTCTACACCACGAGATTGTGGAGCACAGAACACCGCTGTCGCAGTGCAGAGGCGCATAAGTAATTCTTCTGCCGACAAAGCTTCTAACTCATGCGTCAGCTTTGCTGGTATCAGAAGGGTGCATTGCTCTGGGAGACTGCTCGCGGCGAGACTCATGGCAGCTCGTAAACTCTGGCAGCCAGCATTTTCATCGATGAGCTCATGTAATGTCTTAGAGGTGGCAGAATTTGAAAGCATCGGTTGTGGTTGTTCTGAAACTGCTTGCAAAGTTACAGTCAGACAGTGACTATAAGGTAATGCATCAGACAAGGTCGTCTGTTTCTGCTCTAAGCCTATTCCGGGCTGTAAGCGAAGTTCTCCAGCTACCAGGACGAGTTGATGAGACTTTTGCTTCGTACCCTCTGCGAATGGAAGATCTATGCGAACGTCATTTGCTACAATACCTGCAAAAGCCGTAGAACCGCCTATTTCAATATCTGCTACATGCGTATCCATGAATGCACTACCCACCGGAGTCCATGATTGAGCACGCATACTTACTGGTGTTGTCAATGAGTTGCGTATGATTATGAGTATCGAGGCATTGGGTGAGACGGGAGGAGGTATCTTAGCAGCAACAGGCATTGGCCATCCTGGTCCGCGGTGTATTGTAGACTGAACCGTGCCAGCAGACCTACGATCTCGTGTCGATGAAAACATCGAAGTTTGCATGAGAAGTACTAGGACTCTCTTCTATGTCCGAACGCCTCCAAGATGTTGTGCATCACTCATCAGTACATGGCTCGGCAACCGAGTCATACAAGCACAATTATGCCTTCTACGGCACATCGAACACAGTTCACCATATCCATCTCGTATACGAGGTGGTTTGAAGCTGCAAGGCATCAGCTGCATCGACTGTGAAACATAAACATGACAGTTCAAGCATTGAAGCATGGTAAGATCGGCATTCATCAAATCTTGCTGCTTCAACAAGCTCTCCAAGCGAGCCATGCCAAAGGCATCTGCGCAGTACCGCAGAGCTTCAGTATCATCCTTATGCTTGATATGCCCAGTCAATAAATAACTCTGTAAAGCTACACGAGTTGACTTTTCCATGTGTCCTAAATCTATCGCTTGTGCAGGCGAGAATCGATGATGGGCTAAAAAATAGGAGTGCGCGCCTTCACGCTTCAAAATCGCCCAGGGAATCATAATTTTATGCTTTTCCCATTCCAGACGACTGTCATGTATGGGTGATACCATGAGCACCTCAAGGCGCTGCCATGGAGCAGGCTCTTCTGCCATTTTAGATATTTCTTCCTTCAAAATCTGATGTAAGATCCATTGGTTGCCGCACTATAAGTGGACGTCGGCTGCACATTGAAGGCCACTCCATCACGCTTGCTGAAGTAACCTGCCGCACCATTGTCTCTTGGGCAACATTGTGTGACTACTGGTGCAGGTAGCTCTGCAATAGCCAAACCTCGAGTGCTTAGGAGCTTGTTGACCTGTTGACATCCTCCAGCTACAGTCGAGACTCGAGAGGGTAACATGGTGACGCTGGCTATTGAGGCTGTGACATTGCTAATGCTGGGTGCATCTAAGCCTGCGCCGCAGCCAACCAGCAATATCGCCTGTGCGCCTCTGATAGGATTGCCGTCGCGATCAACTCCTCGGACCCAAGCTGTAGACAGCGTTCTCATAGCTAAGCTGTCATCTTCTACATTCAGAGAGTAACCATAAGCATAGGTTATTCTTGCATAAGGCGCACAGTCAAGACTTGGTACGAAGCCTACACCTAGAGACTTCGCTGCTGAGAGACGAAGTTTATAGGCCTCTGCTAGTGGTTCGTCGTAACTTCCTACTGCCACTTGACTCACACCAGGGCCGGCTACCGCAAACCTCACAGAATGCTCGCGGTAATACATCTCGAGTTGCAGCACTTGTACATTTTGCAACACCACGCTAGTGCTCGTGTTCGCCACCGGATAGCTGGGTGCATCGCCAAGAGCATTTGGTACGACAGCTACACCCGTGAGATGACTCGTTTCCTGAACTGCTACATTATCTGGTGACGCATTCCAAGCTGCCAAGGCTGAATTCGACACTGCTGCGCCATAAGCCTGAAGTGCAAAAGTCTCCTGTGACACGTCCAAAGATGTCAGATTTGGTCCTATCACTGCATCGCTTAGAAAAAATCCTTGAGGAGAATATGCCGTAATGCCAGACTCAGCAAATTGATAAATCTGCAAGGTAGCTGCTTGGACAGCTTGACAGCCGAGACCGAAGAAGAGACCTATGGAGCTACGACCCAAGCTACCATTTTTGATGCTTATGTTGCGAGCTCCTGCTTTGACTCCTATCAGCACGACCCCTTGGGGCTGGTCATTGGCCACAGCCAATTCGAAACCTCCCAAATCTACAACCACATCATCGGTGTCTATACGAAGAATGCAAGGTCTCGCTTCAAACCACACTGTCCATGATTGCGTGGTGGGGAAAATTGGAAGTTGAGGAGCAGCAGATGCTTGCAGTACATAACTACCAGCGCTACTGAGCACCAGACCTGTAGCTAGTTGTGATACCGTGATAGCGGTACTCATTCGTTTTCTCCTTGATGGCCATCTCTAGATTGCACAGGCATCGACAGTCCTGGTGGTAAGCGCATGTGCTGAGGTGGAAGTACTACTCTTGGTTCTCTTAATTTTGCACGCACCCAAGTGGAGTCTCTCCAAGAGAACTGCTCTATGCGAGTGGGATCCAGTTCTAGAGCTGCATGTAGATTTGTAGTGGTTAGTGGCATCTTGCCATCCCAGGAGCCTTGTTGAATGATCTTCAGCAGCACGGCTTCTGTAGAAAGCCATGGCATTTCGTTCTGAGAGGATCTCGATCCATAGCGTAGAATGCCTAGAGCTCTGCGAAAGAGACGCTCTTGCTCGGAGAGCTTTCTGCGTTGCGTAGCTTTGGGAGGAGGCTCCATGTTAGAGATGACAATGAATGTTGTCGAGAAGCTATTTTTCAATGACTTCACCACTGAACCTGGATGTCTGACCGCAGATCATGCTTTTGCAATGCCCCCAGTGGGTTCTGGTAATTGACAGATGCCCATTGGTACAGCATCCAGAAGCTTAGAAGCTAATGAATTGTTTACACAAGTCAAATCTGTAACATTGGATTTGTTGCAAACTGACTTATTACCATCTGTACTGCAACAACAGTCATTGGTATCTAGCGACTTACATTTGGTTTCGTTATCTCCGATACATGAAGGGTTAATGGACCATAAAGGATCTGGGGTTTCACTCGTCTTATGACAGGTTCCAGTAGATGTTTTGTCTGCCCAGCAAGTGTATGCTGGAGGGCAAGTGAATGCACCAGTGAAGCAGCCATTTGAATCAGCTTGAGGACAACAACAAGCACCTTCAGGATTAGTAGCAGTCATAAGTGCACAGGTTCCTTGCACTCGACATAGCGCACATGACCTGCGACCTTGAGAGTATGGATTGAAGGCATAAAAGGTAAGCCAAGCAATAGTAACCATCGCTGCTGTGCTTACAATGATGAGCATGAGGAAGCGAGCCCCTATAGCCATGATGACGTCTTTGTCATGAAGGAGGTAAGTGCAGGTCATGCGGCACACAAACTCCTGCTTTGCTGAGAAACCTATAACTGTCTTGGTGACATGTCAAACTGGGAGAACATGCAGGCTTTTGGGTATTAGAAGTTGCTTCTTGTGGACAACAACAGTCACCAAAATTATCTGCTGTGCAATTTTGATAATTCGAAGTTTGGCAGGTTTTGATGCTTAACATATCAGGAGTAATAGTATCAGGTGAATCAATTTTTTGACACGTACCAGTACTGGTTAGATCTACCACGCAAGTCAGATTTTCTTGGCAAAGACCTATTCCATGATAACAACCATCTCTATCAGTGGCTCTGCAGCAACACTCATTCTCACCACCTGGCTGACATTGACCGCTGGCTCTGCAAAGACTACAGCCTCGTTGACCATGCGCTTGGTACAGAGTTTGAATCCAGAGACATACCACTAGACATGTTATAGCCACAATGCTCAAAAATAAAATGGAAGGCCAACTCATGACTGTTTTTCATAAGCAATATTGTCGATCAAAGATTTCGAATACCTATGACGAAAGTAGGTCGCATCGGATGCAGAACTGCTCTGAACATAGCGTTGTGATGTAAAGAGAAGCAGTGTCTTCTGGTGTTAGGACCTCTCGTCAGGAGCGCTTCACCACCATCGTCGCATCGAAGCTGCAGTAGCACTTTGAAGGTTCCGTGCTTTGACATATTCTTCTCATATGGAAGCGGCTCCAGGCAACACAGTCTGTAGGTTCTACCTTCGACCTCTTGAGGTGAAAGTGGTAAGGTGAGAGATTGCTGCAGGTCCTTGGCCTTGAAACGCCAAACCAATGTGTTCAACGTCATCGATTTTAACGCTCCCTGCTTATTAGTCTCATTTGCAGACTCTGGCTGCATCACAGCTGGTTCAAGATTATGCCAGTTGTAGCCAGGCACAGCATAGAACAAGCAAGGAGGATGCTGCTTCGATGGCTGCACCTGAGTAGAATATTCTAAGGTCCTATGCATCGCCTTACGGAAAATATCAGCAGACTCATCATCTCCACGAATCAGATGGTACAAAACTTCAGCGTCTCCTGCTGCTTTCGCCAGAGATGTCCAAGGTATACATTTGTGCTTCAAGGCTGCCAAAGCTAGTTGTCTCCAGTCCAAACTGAATGCAGCTTCATAGAGACAAGCCTCGCAGAGTGCTTTCACTTCAGCATTCTGGTAGTGCCATATCATGCAATGTTGCAGTACAATCCTTCCATGTGGTGATGGCACGAAGCGATCTAGAGGACCCTCATCGATGAGTCTCTGAAGAACTGAAGCTCCTTCTGCGCTTGTCAGCATAGCGATAACAAGACGTGATCCTAAGCTTTCTGTCGATAATGCTGACACTTCTGGCATTATGGTCAGCAACATGGTCTGACGTTGACCTGGTGAAGCCAGAACCCACAAAAGCATCGCAGTAGACTTGCCTTGACGTGTTCTCGAAAGCCAAGCTACTTGGCGCATGTAGTTGATGCATACAGAGTGGTCATCAGGCAACCAATCATCTGCAGAGCTTACTAGAAACTCATGAGCCTTGATGCTGGAAGTCATGTTGTATCTTACCCTGGATACTGAAGGTAGCTCTAAGAACTTAGTCTTAGACATATCTACGCGGTTTTAGGATGCGTTTGCTACTATGCTGTTGCAAGGCCCAGCGATGCGAATCAGTCTGGTATTTCTAGTCCTCTAGTCATACAGAGTTCTGCTAGATCACGCCAGAATAAGACAGGCACTCTGCTAAATTTAATGTTTTTTGGATTGGGTATGAAACCTTGACGCAAGGGTAGCAAGTCATCATCACTCAAGCCTGTCTCTAAGCGTGCATGTGCGAATGTGAGTATTTTATGCTCTGGAGAACTTCTGCAAGCGTCGCATATCTGCTGTCGAGTGCATTTTCTCCACCGAGATGGAGCATATATACAGACCTCACAAAGTGGAGCATGCTCCGGTGACCATGGTAATCTTGGTCTTCGACATCGAGTGCTAGAATTCGCAGTCACATCGATGTCTCTCACGTCATCATCTGTCATGAGGCACTAGCAGAGCTTAGTTCTATTTGAGATTCCTACAGAAACTTTTCAGCTTGCTTGATCAAAACTTCTTGTAACATCTCTGCGTCAGAGCATTTGATAAAGTCGGCCTCTTCTCGAAGAACATCTTCCACCGCCCAGGTTGAAGCATCGATGCCTAATGCTGTACATTCATTTTTGGCTTGCTTCAACCGCTGCTTCGTCATCACAGCCTTGGCAAAGGTCTCAGCCTCATATTTGCTGCTTCCTGTCAATGTTGTAAGCTTTGCTGGACTTACCATAAAATCTTGATGCTTGCTCTTGAACCAAAGCGAAGTTTCTGACAATGCTGTGAGGCATTGCCATACCATACCTTCACCTGGACCTTCAATACCAAAATATAACCCAACAGGGCATATCGAAGCTACCTGAGATGTGATTGCTTCCACTTCAGCTAAGGACTGCTCAGGTTGCCCTCTGTGAAGCTCTAGGCTCCATATACCAAAATCGAGAACATCATGAATGCGATGCAACGGTTCTCCCAAACCTCCAAAGCGTCGCAAGTCTTGGTAAGAACCATCGAGAGCCACTGCGAAGATACAGTAAAATTTTGGTATCATGCTTACTGCTACATTTTTTTGGACTCCTTGCCCTGCAAATTCTCCAAACATATGTATCGATCCTTCGGCTTGTGTTGTATCCCGTATCTTCTGGAAGATTTTCATGAAGACTTCAGCTCTTTGCTCAACAAAGGTTGCAAACCCAAAGTTGTCGCAAGATTTGTCTATCAACCGGTTCCTCGATTGCATCAATATGGACTCACCTGGAGCTGATTGCAAGACTGCTGCATTGGTTCCATGCAACTTCACCGTACCTCGATATGTCATCAATTCAGTAGGATGAAGCGCTTCATCGTGGTTCAAGGTCTTACAGAGGTGCCTCAGTTGCCCAATATGAGGAAAAGCCCTAAAAGTCATGAGCCTTTTCTATCAGAGTGTGTTGAACATACAAGCGCAGCGTTAATGCATTAAAGCATATTGTCTGCAGAATGATGCAACACCCTTCGGATGCTTTTCTTATAGCAATATCTCTTATCTCTCTATATGAACGCACGTAGGACTTTTCAGACGCTCTCATAGTCTGTTGGGCTTCGAGCAGATTTCTTGCAAGCTTGCCCATCCACTAAAAAGCAGCAGCGCTTGCCTCCTCCATGCTTCACGCAGAAGTCAGTTGGGGCTTGCGCAAACTTCTTGCAAGCTTCACCATCCACTAAAAAGCTACATATTTTCCTTTTTCTCTTTCTGGTTTTCATCCTATTCCTTGATTGCTCACTTAATTGAGATGAGCTTCGCGATGACATCTTGGAAGCGTCTTCTTTACAGATTATTTATTGCATCCTCCATGCTGCCTAAAAAATCAGTTAAATACTGAGCATATTTCTTTCAAGCTTGATCATCTATTAAAAAGCAGCAGCGCTTGCCTCTTCCATACTGCTTGCAATGACTTATGCTCGAAGCATGGAGGAGGCAAGCGCTGCTGCTTTTTAGTGGATGGGCAAGCTTGCAAGAAGTCTGCTCAAGCAGACAGCTATTTGACAGCGATTGATATCTTTTCTGTGACTTAGCCACAAGCACACCTTGTAGGCCCTTTGATTGGTCGATTGGTGACTGGTGGTGGCCTATTACTAGGTCTTGCTAAAGGTGCTGAGATTCCAGCACCTCCAGAAGCTCCAGAAGACTGCAGAGAGGTATTGAGAACTCCTTTCGAAAATTCAGACTGTCCAGCCTGAGTACGACCTGAAAAAGCTGAAGCAGCGCCTGCTGATTTCCACATGTTAGGCGGTTTTATTATTGCTAGTACAATAAAATGGTGTTGACGAACGATTCACCTCAGCTTGATTTTCATTGGGGCCTACCATTGAATGTCAGTCCTGTACTCCCCAATAGTTGCTCTGGTTCTGTCAGCGGCACAACCAATCCAGATGGTCAGTGTGTTCTAGGAGGCACCATGCTTGGTGGTGTCTGCACTGCTGATCCTACAATTTGGTATCAGGAGATGGTTCCCTATACCACCGGTCGTGTATCATCAACGAACTACAGACTCCTGGATAACATATGGACCAGAGGCAACAATACCAGACTCAACAATGTTAACATCACACGGCGCAGTTGAACCAAGAACATATGCGATTGTGAATCTCTTGGACACTCCACCAGCGTCGATGTCAAGATTTTGATTTTCAATGGCTTCTGGCAATGCTGCTCTCCATCTCTGCATTAAGGCCACTGGTACAGAAAATCTTCTTGTGCGAACCATCCAAAGCTTAGCATGAAACGCTAACCTCTTCTCCGTCGAAGAAAATGTAGCCCAGAGAGCATCATCTTCGAAACCATCGCACATTCAGACTTCTAAGCGGCAACAACTGTATCAAGCCAGCCTGCTACTATAAGTTTTGGATCATCAAAAAATTCAGCTGCATCTGACAAACCTAATGCTCTACAGACTTCCAACCAAGAGCCTAAATATCTTCCAGGGGCTGATAGATTTGTTGCATGATAGAGGCGAGGATTTTTACCACCAGGTTCAGATGTCAAAACCAACTGCCTAGTCACTGCTCCATGGCCTTGAATAGCTGGATCAAGCACTGCGCCGATTTGAGCTCCAATGTCTTCAATAATCTTATCGGCTGCACATTCCTTAACTCCTGCAGGCAAGCCAACTCTTACAAAGGTGTCCCAAACTCCAAAGCAATTTGGAAGCATGATCATGACCATGCTATTGACGAGTTTCTGAACCAGAGGTGGTGCAATATCAAGCAGTTGATGGCTACCGTCCACCGTGTCTACTTCAGACGCAATCAGCAAGCATCGGTCTCTGACCCGATGACGCAGACCAGCTGGTCGCAGTTCACCACGAAACCTTGCTGCTAGCTCATGCGCAGCCATCTCAGTTGGAAGCAGCACCCTTAAAAGAGCTGGTGGCTCTGGTGCACCTAACAACAATCGAACGAGTTGCTCTAAAGTGCTTACTGAGGCTACGTCTCTGAGAGACAGCAACACCGATACAACTTGTTTTCTACTAGCGCAAACTGGCCATGGCTTTAGAAAGTCACGAAGTTTACTTTGAAAGGCAGCTTCTTCTACATCTATTTCAGACTGAGACAAATTGGGCTCAGGATCTTGCTGAGGCATTGCCGACCCCATATCAGGCACTTCCCAGCCTAGCTCCATTGCCTGTCCTTTTACTTCTCACTTAGAGTTGCCTGCTGCCACTGGATCAGACGCACGCCAGCAAAGGGCTTCACGAAGGGGCTGTGGAAATGAAAGTTGCTGTGCTATGGGGAGACGCTGCACTTGACAGAGCAATTCTTCTCGCAGCTCAGGAGCCATGGAAGCGGCCCTACCTAGAAGTCTTGCTCCAGCATCATCACAGACTAGCATTTTGACTGCTACTAGAGAAGCTACTATGCTTCTGGCAACAGTAACATGACCAGCTATGAGTGAGGTTTCTAGTAAACCAGAACTGTCTGATTGTGCTAACTTGTCCATCAAGCTGCAGCAGGCAAATGCGAGTCTTGAACTCAATGTTCGCTTTGGAGGCTGCAGTTGCAAGCCTCTCTTGAGTGCATTTCCGATGCGACTCTGCTTGGGCAAAGGCTGCACCAAAGGCGTCAAAGCATCAGCCAGACGAGTCTCGAAACCTAATGGCCAAGACTGCTCTCTATTCAGGAGTGCCAGAATAAAATTATCAGCAGATGACTTCTTCACTGCATCTACTAGGCCTTCTTGAAGCTCTGAAGCCAAAAACACTGACAAGTGCTCATCTGGCATGGAATTGATGATGGTGCAGATAACTGCACTGGCAAAGGGTTCACCTACGAGTTGGATAGCGCAACCTTTCAGAGCATCAACGTGCCTACGACGAGCTTCGGCACCTGCATGAATAGCTACGCATGCTGCTGCAGAACCTTCTGCGCTATAGAAGCTATTGACATCGATATGATCATGTTGTCGACGACGTCTAGTGGACTCCGCCTCGTAGTTATTCTGAAAATTCCGATTACGGCCCGTATTACGTCTATTTGATCGACGCATGACATGTTGCAAGACAGATGCAGGTTCTGTAGTCTGCGCTCCGTCATCGAGCAATGTTGGAAATATTGCTACAAACGATTGACCAGGATGGTCAAAATGCAACGTCTCAGGAAAGAACAGCACTACCTTCCCTTCTAATTCATGTGCATATGGCAGCTGAGTCAACGTGACCTGAGGACCTATTTGTGGAGCCTGAGGCGGTCCTGGAGTGAACTGCTGTTGCATGACAGGAGACTGCATAGGGGTACCACCACCATCACTGCTCATGACATCATTCCAACGTGGTGCTTCTCCTCCTCCTGGACACCAGTTGGTGTAAGCAAAGGGCTGACTATGTTGAGCGTGATAAGGCACTTGCACATGCCAACCTTGGTACACGCTATTCTCAGGCGTCATGATACCCATCTGAGCACTAATGCCACCAGTTGACTCAAGATCATGGAAGCCACATAATGTAGCAGTTCCATCTTGTGCACTTACCATCGAGGAAGGCCGATGAAATAAAGCCACTGGTGAAGATGGCTGGGACATTGCCACCAGAATTGAGCTACAATGGTACTACGTATCGCTATTCTAAAACACTAGGCAAAGGCGGTACAGGTGCAGTAGGATTGTATGGTGATTCCAGCATCGGAAAAATTGTACTCAAAGTAAGCTATTGCAACGTGGCAGACGGGCTGCGACTCTCTACTGAAGAGGCTACCAATGCGACAACGGTGAGCGCCAGCGGAGCCTGTGATGTCAGTGATGTTCTTTGGCATGGCGGCTCCAATGAAGCTTATACTGCTGCGATGACACTTCGAGCGCCTCTAGCTACAGACTTCAAGAATGGTTGTTCCTATGCTCTTTATGATTATGCACCTCAGAACTTGGCGCAATGGTTGCTGGCCAATCCTACTCGTAAAGCAACAGATATTGTGAGCATCTTTTTGCAAGTCGTCACCATTCTTAGATGTTTGAAACGTCGTAATATGTACTACGACGA
>Ga0194043_1001857_pt1 | contig 11789 bp, 14 predicted proteins | sample JunL4415m_MetaG_FD_161274 | JGI IMG/M metagenome (GOLD analysis project Ga0194043, IMG submission 161274) | Anoxic zone freshwater microbial communities from boreal shield lake in IISD Experimental Lakes Area, Ontario, Canada - Jun2016-L442-15m | ecosystem: Environmental > Aquatic > Freshwater >...
CGCGCTCTTCACAGGTGCTACCGGCGGTGTCGGCAAGGCGACGGCTCGTAAGCTCCTCTCGGAGGGCTGGGAAGTGGTGATCGTGGGGCGCAACCCCGAGCGGTGCGATTCAACCGTGTTGGAACTGCGTTCTGCGGGCGAAGCCGTGTCGGCGCTCGTGGGCGACCTCACACTCATGGAGGATGTCTCGCGAATTGCTGGCGAATTCCTGTCGTGCCACGAGCGGCTCGACTTCCTGATGCTCAACGCCAACGCGATCATCCAGACACGCGTTCTCACCCGCGAGAGCTTCGAATCCAACTTCGCGATTGGCCATCTCGGTCGAGCACTGCTGTTGCTTCGGCTACAGGATGTGCTCGAAGCGACTCCCGGCGCTCAGGTGATGACGGTCGTCGGACTCAACACCGAGCGGCCGGACCTGGACGACCTGACAATGGCTACCGGCTACAGTGCGCAAGCGGCTCTCGGGGGCTGGCAATGGGTCAACCAGGTTTTCATCGGCGAGTTCAACAGGCGCAGCCCTGTGCTTGCGAACATCTACATGCCGGGGCTGGTGCGGACGAAGATTCTCGTGAATGAGCCGCAGCCCATGAGGGCCATCGTCCGCATCATGAACCTGATCATCGCATCTCGGTCGACAAGGCGGCTGACAACGTGTTCGCGACGACGCAGATTGTCGAGCCCACCGGCTCGAAAGGCGGAACATTCGTCTGGCGCAAGGAGCGCAAGCCGCTCGATCTGAAGGCGCAGCCGGGCGACGAGGAGCGAGTATGGGCGCTGACAGAGGAGATGCTGCGGCCGTTCAGCTAACCGCTGATTGCCTACGGTATCCCCCTGCCCCACAAAGGCGGCAGCAGAGCGCCAGAAGGTAGAATCGAACGGTGAGCAGCATCGCGCCTATTCATGTGAAGAACGTTCAGTGAGACGAAGCGAGGGGATTGGGATGACGGACAATATCGATCCCGAGATGGTCTCGGGCGAGATCATCGCGCGGCGTGCGGCTCGGGACGCCAAGGCCCGACTGATTGCGGGTCGCACCATTCCGTGGTGGCTGCTGGTGTTCCCCGTGGGCGTTTGGCTCATGGCTGGATTCGCGCCTTATGGCGCGGCTATCTCCGCCGTGGTCACATTCGCGGTGATTGGCTGGCTGATGTACTCGATCAATCAGCGGTTCGACGCCGTCCTGCGGTTGATTGGAGACACCGACCAGGACGACCAGCGCGGTGACGAAGGGGTGCACCTGTGAGTGCCGAGACGTCGGAATTCCAATGCGGATGCCGATCGGTCAGGCATCATTTGGTGAGTCGCCCGTGCTTGCGGTTCTGCCGTACGAGAACGGTACGGGAACCTGTACGGGATAGGGAAGGAAATGACGTTCAGGTACCCTGAGCTCGGGAGACAAGCCGCAGGTCAGGCGTTTGCTTGGTCGCAATTGTGGGCGGATGTTCCTCTACACGGAAGAGGTCGGGGGTTCGAATCCCTCATCGCCCACCAGCAGTATCAGGCCCGTCACCTGCGGAAACGCGAGTGGCGGGCCTTGCTTCTCCTACCGAACGCCTGTCGCGCCCAAGGTGTTCTCCTAGGGTTGTGACGTCAGGCCGAACGATGGCCGCCATCCCCTTGGACGATGACGTCGCCCTCAGCGTCCTCGCGGAGAGGCGCCACGGGTTGTCAGGTGCCGATATCGCCTTCGTGCCACGCGAGGCCGCGTACAACTGCCTCCGACGCACCCTTGACCTTCAATCTCTAGTTCGCGGAGGCCGCCGAGCACTCTCTGGAGGAACTGAAGATCAGCTCATCCGACTATGTCGAGGCAATCCGGACGGCCCTGAGGTCAGAGTCGTCCTAGCACCAGCGAGTTGGACCTCACGCTGCTGCCTGCGCGCAAACGTGCATTCACCTTGCGGCCGGCTGAGGAGACGACCGCGGGGCTCACCTCAACGTCAACTCAACACAAGGGGTGTAGGCTTGATGCCGTCAGCGAATGTAGAGCAGTGACCACGCTCACATCTTTGGCAGAAACTGCTCAATAACTGTGAAGGCAAGTCGATGACATCATCATGGCGATCGCAATGGAAGGGTGAGGATATGAACAAGCCCATCTCAGCACTTCTTGCGATGACGATGCTCGTAGCGCTCGTCGCACCCGCCGTGGCCGTTGCGAAGGACGGACAAGATAACTCCGGACGAGGGGCTTCGCAATCGCACTCGTCGAACCCTCGCTCATTGAAGTCACCGCCGCCCACCACTCATGCGGAGAAGGGCGCCCGTGCACTTGAGAGCGAGTCTGTGAAGAGGGCCCGTGAGTCCGAGAAGGCTGTTCATAAGGCGGCCGGCGAGGCTCAACACGCGGCACGGGAAGCGAGCCGTTCAGCGAATGCCGAGGTCGAGTCCGATAGCCCGCAGGAGTCCGATGAGATCAGCTCCTCGACCGAGGGCACCCCGGCCGTGGGCACTGCATTCAGCCACATCACGACCAATCTCGAGAGATCTGTCGCCAAGGTGGTAGATGGCCGAAAGAAGCAGCTGCCGCCGGGGTTGGTTCGGGTATGGCTCAAGTTTGCGGCGTGGCTGGGCGTGGACCAGACCACGATCCCACAGGTGCCGAAGCAGACGCCAAGCACGGAGACGTCGCCTACCCCGGAGGCCTCGGTCGCTCCCTAGCCGACTCCAGCAGGTGCGACCTGGCTGGCTGGCCGTTCGAAGCGCGTCCACCATCGCTCACCATGGATGACAGAATGCCCCTTTTGGGTTTCTGCGGAGATACTCGAAGGGGCGTTTTCGCTGGTAGGACACTCTTCCTTCGGGAGCCAGCATGATGACCGCCGCACTATCCGGGCCTATGACCTCGCGGACAAGGTATAGACTCAGCCTTGGGACTCGCGAACGAGGAGGAGAATCGAATGGGCCGTCGAGGGGTCTTGAGTGCGCTGCTGGCAGCGACGATCGCTCTGCTCTTGCTTCCGAACGTTGCGCGCACTTCGACCCTGATGCCCGTCTACCGATTCTACAACGCTGGGTCCGGCGTTCATCTCTACACCGCGGATGAGACTGAGAAGAACAACGTCCAGGCCAACCTCTCATCGACCTACACGTACGAGGGTGCCGGCTACTGGATCGACACCTCCGACCCGGTGAACTCGAATCCGCTGTATCGCTTCTACAACTTCCGCGAGGGCGTTCACTTCTACACCGCCGATGAGACTGAGAAGAACAACGTCCTGACGAAGCTCTCATCGACTTACAGGTACGAAGGCGTTGCCTACAACATTTCACTCACGCCCACGTCCATGCCGGCATACCGCTTCCTGAATGTCAGGACGGGTGTGCATTTCTACACGGCGACTGAGGGTGAGAAGGACTACGTCATCAAGCACTACGGATCGACTTACAGGTATGAAGGCGTCGGTTTCTACATCGCTGGCAGTATCCCCCTTTGGTCACCACCGCCTTCGGCGTGGGATCCAACGCTTCCACAGACCTACCGTGGCGTGCTCATCCACGGAGTCAAGACCACGAGCAAGGTCATCGCGATGGACTTCGACGACGGCCCCATCAACAGCAATGCCATAGTCGACATCTTTGAACAGTACGGTGGCACGCCCACGCTGTTCTGGGTGGGTGGCCGCATCACGCCTGGCGCAGCCGAGTACGCCGTTGCGCACGGCGCAGAGATCGCCAACCACAGCTGGAGTCACAAAGACATGAGCGGCATGAGCTCAACATCGCAGTTCAACCAGATTGACTGGACAGACGCGCTCATTGCGCAGTTCACGGGCGAGAAGCCACGGTGGTTTCGCGCGCCGTTCAACAACACCAACGGCAGCTTGTTCGACCAGGTCGCTTCGACGCAGCATCTCTATGCTGACCAGTACGTCAGCACACGGGACTATGACGGTATTCCCGCCGCAGACCTGGTGAAGATCTTCGACACGCCCAAGCCGGGGGCCATTTACCTGTTCCACGAAGGCCGGGCGAACACGATCGCCGCGCTTCCGACTATTCTCACCAATCTGAAGAAAAAGGGATACACGGTCGTCACCAACACCGAGTTGCTCAAATACGGCGTGCCTACCGCGAGCCTGGGCCCCTAGCACCAGTTCGATCCGCGCCCGCTTCAGGGACTCCCTCAGGCACGTTGCGCCGTGCCGCAGTGGTAGACACCGCCGCGCGATTCGCGCATCATCCTAGATAAGGGTCAACTCGTGGCCCGAGTTAGCGGCGTGACTTAGTCTCGCGCTTGGAGCAGCGACTAGCGGCTTGGGCGGTCGGGATTCGTTACTGCGACACGCCGCATGTTGTTGCCCCTGTGGGGGGCAGGAAAGAGAGTATGGAATGGCTGAGGGTACCGTTAAGTGGTTCAATCCGGACAAGGGCTATGGTTTCGTCTCGCGTGAGGATGGCGACGATCTGTTCGTCCACTTCTCCGAGATCCAGGGCGAGGGTTTCAAGACTCTCGACGAGGGTGAGGCCGTAGTATTCGACATCACCACTGGTCAGAACGGCAAGCTGCAGGCCAGCAACGTCCGCAAGGCGTAGTTCCTGCACCGCACGCGCAAAGGACACACATCGCAGAAGGGCGGTCCACCAGGGCCGCCCTTCTCGTCGTCTTCTAGCGGTTGAACAGCCTAATGAGGAGATTCAGTACGATCGTCAGCAGAATCGACAGCACGATCGACATGCCCAGCCACACGAAGCATTTCACGGATTCACTCCTCCGATGTCGGCTTGCGACGTGTCGACTTCTTGGCAGAAAGCTGCGACTTGTCGGCGAGCCTTCGGGCCTTGGCGGAGCGAGACGGCTTGGTTGCGACGCGTGGTGCGACCGGGCGCTGGGCGAGTTGGATTCGCTTGCGCAGGCGTTTGAGGCACTCCAGCTTATTGCGCAGCTGGCTTCGTTCTCGGCGGCCGACGACCACGATGCCTGTCGGCTGGTGTATGAGCCGCACGGCTGAGTCGGTCGTATTCACGCCCTGACCTCCGGGACCGGTGGCCTTGAACACCTGGACGATGCACTCAGCGAGCAGCGCTTCGTCGGTGTCGGGCAGGATGTAGTCGGCGGGAACCTCGCTCATTCTTTGATCGAGATCGCTTCAGTGGGGCACCCATCCATGGCGTCGCGCACGCATCCGTACAGGTCCTCGCCCACATCGCCAACGATGACGTGAGATACGCCGTCGTCCCCCAGCCGGAAGACCTCAGGGCAATCCGTTTCGCACGCGCCGCATCCGATGCACAGATCAGTGTCGACGGTGGGTTTCATTTGGCCTCCTGGCTGAATCCGCCACGCGAGCGCGTGTATAGGGAGTCTACCCGCGAAAGTTGCCGAGATTCACTTCGTATTCACAAGTGGCGCCGATACTAGCCAAAGACCGATACCCGCGAAGGTGCGCGAGTGCGTACCCAGGAGGTACCCGATGAGCATCAAGAAAGTCACCGCACTTGTGATGGCCGCGCTGATCGCCGGCGTCGTTTTGGGCAGTATCAGCATCGCGACTGCCGGTACCACTGCTACCCCCAAGGCCCCTGTGGCCGCTGCGGCAACAGCTGCGGTTGCGTGTCCCAACGCCGCCAACGGCACCTGTGCCAAGGCCGCGGGCGGCACCTGTCCGACTGGCGGACAGTGCGTCAACGGTGGAGCGTGCGCCTCGGGTGGCACCTGCGCCAGCGGCAAGGCAGCTGCGGGCGGCGGCGCATGTGGGAGTGGCGGCGCCTGCGGCTCTTGCACAACTCCGCAGCAGCAGTAGCACCACAAACTACACAGCGTCACTGATTGAAGGCCGTCCGCCAGGGCGGCCTTCGTCGTTCTCGGTGAACGGCCGGAGTGAGGGCTGACGGGCGGGTGGCGCGGGCAGGGCTTTCGGGCACCGTCGCGCTGACAGACGGAGCGGGTAGAAACTCGGCAGGAGAGCAGTGAGGCTGGTCGTGCGGACGTCGGGAGGTGTGAGCCATGGGGGACGTGGTGCTCGGCACGTGCTCGTGGACCGACAAGACGATGGTCGAGCGCTGGTATCCAAAGGGCGTCTCCACGCCCGAAGCACGGCTTCGCTACTACGCCGCGCACTTTGATGCCGTTGAGGTGGACTCCACGTTTTACGGCCTGCCGCGCCCCGACTACGCGCAGGCGTGGGTCGATCGCACTCCTCCAGGGTTCACCTTTCACGTGAAGGCCTATGGTCTGCTCACCGGCCACGATGTCGACGAGCGCGCACTCCATCCCGAGCTCCGCGACTTCGACTACCAGCTCACCGCCCGTGGGCGGGTTGGCAATCCCGAGCAGCGCATGGTTGATCGCGCCTTCGAGCTGTTTCTAGAGGGCATCGATCCCTTGCGGCATGGTGGTCGGATGGGCGGAGTGCTGATGCAGTATCCGCCGTATTTCACCGCAGTCGATCGCGACCACGAGCGGCGCAACCTCGCTGCGATTGAGCGTGCCGTCGAGATGCTCAAACCGCTGCCGCTCTTTGTGGAGTTCCGCCACTCTTCGTGGGTCGAGGGCAAGCAGATGGCGCGCACCATGCAGTTCCTCTCGGATCGCTTCCTGACCTATGTCGCAGTCGACGCCCCACGTTTGGCGGGCGCACACGTGATGCCACCCGTGACCGCTGCAACGTCCCCGCTCGGCTACGTGCGGTTTCATGGCCGCAACTCGGGTACGTGGAACGCACGTACCGTGAGCGCGGCCGACCGTTTCGACTACCTCTACGCGCGCGACGAACTCGAGGAGTGGCGCGAGCCAATCCGCCACCTTGCCGAGGAGACCGAGCGGACCTGGGTGATGTTCAACAACTGCAAATACGACTACGCGCCCAGAAATGCTCGCGAGATGGCTGAGATCCTGGGCGACGCGGTCGCGCCGCGCTTGGGAGGCGAGCTTGCAATGGAGGAGGAGTCGGGCGGCGATTTGCTCGAAGGCGAGGATGCACCGGGAGACGGCTTCTCGGGCAGGCTGTTCTAGCGCACGCCGGTCGCCGCGCCTCGGCGAAGCGTGATGACGTGGATCTGCGGCGGCGCCCCGAGCCTTATGGGCGCAACGACCGTTCCGATGCCGTTGGAGACGAGCATCGTCGTGTCGCCAATCGTGTGCCAGCCAGTGCGGTAGCGGTTGCCATAGCGGGAATTGGTGAATGGCGCCCAGAGGCCGAATACGGTGAGCTGCCCACCGTGGATGTGCCCCGAGAGGGCGAGGTCGAACGTGTGAGGTGCGGTGGGCAGCATGTCCACCAACGGATCTGGGCTGTGTGACAGCAGGATCGCGAATTCATCGTCACGAATGCCCGCAGTCGTTGCTGAGAAGTTGGGAGCCCCTGCAACGTCTTCGACGCCGGCCACGACGATTGTCTGGCCATCGCGCGTCAGCCGCACGGAAGAGTTGTTGAGCAGAGTAATCTTGCTCGCCGAGAGCCCCGCGGTGGCCTCGGCGCGTCCCTCCCAGATGTCGTGATTGCCCAAGATGGCGTAGATGCCCAGCGGTGCCGAGAGCCGCGCGGCCTCGGGGTAGAACCACCGGGCGGCATGACTCCAGCCACCGACGAAGTCTCCGCCCATGAGGATTGCGTCGGGATCGAGTGTCGCGACGCGGTCGAGCGCTGCAATCACGCGCGCCCTTGAGAGATAGGGTCCCGCATGGACGTCGGTGAGGTAGACGATGCGCGCTCCGTCGAAGGCGGGTGGTACCTGCGGGCTGGTGAATTCGCTCTGCACAACCTGCAGGGTGTACGGCTCCACCAAGGACCAAGCCACCGCGGCGGCTATCGCCACGACAAGCACGATCGCAGTCGGCAAGACCCAGCGGCTGGCGTGGGGCTTCTGGGGCTTGTTGGACAGGGCGGTCTCCTCTGTGGGCGGCGATGTGAGTGTGATGAGAGCGTAGCGCAGGAACGTGCGCCTCGCATTCGCCGTCAGCGGGCTGTGAACCGAAGGCAGGAGCGGGCTGCGGTGTATTGACCGGAGTGGGCGCGCTATCCTTGTGAGGCCGGCGTCGAGTGAGAGGAGGTTTCGATGCCTGATGTGCTCGTAGTGGACGACGAAGCCAACATTCGCGAGCTGGTGAGCCTGTACCTGACGGCGGCGGGATGCTCGGTCACGTGCGCATCCGATGGCGAGGCGGCAGTGGAGCTTGTCCGCACCGGTGCGCCCGATCTGGTCGTGCTGGACATCGGGCTGCCCAAGATGAGCGGGGCCGAGGTGTGCTCGGCAATCAGGGTGTTCTCATCGGTGCCGATCGTGATGCTGACGGCTCGTGACACCGACCTCGACAAGGTTGCTCTTCTGGAGGCCGGCGCTGACGACTACGTGGTCAAACCATTCTCGCCACCCGAGCTGGTCGCCCGCGTCCGAGCGGTGTTGCGCAGAACCGAGGTGCGCGCGGCGGCGGATTCGACGAGTGGTGCCGAAGAGGGCGCGAGTGCGGCGAGCTCTAGGGTGTCGATCGGCGCGCTGTCGCTGGACGCCGAGGCGCGCGAGGTCACCGTGGATGGCGCTCCAATCGCGCTGACTGCGCGCGAGTTTGACCTGCTCATGGCGATGGCTCGCCGCCCCGGCGTCGTGTTCAGCCGAGAGCAGCTGCTAGATGCCGCGCTCGGCTTCGCGGACTATTCGGAGGCGCGGGGTGTTGACGTGCATGTGCGGCATCTGCGGGAGAAGCTCGGCGATGACGCCGGCTCGCCGCGGTTCATCGAGACGGTGCGCGGGGTTGGCTACCGTGTGAAGCGAGACGCAACGTGAGTGTGGGTCCCAAGGACGCGGCGGAATCGATGAAACCGCGTCGGAGCGTGGCGACGCGGGCCCGCCTGTACCTGATGGGCGCGGCGATGCTGGCGCTGATTGTTGCGTTCGGGGTCTTTGTGCTCGCGTGGGGGCAGTACTCGATCAGCCAGCGCACCGACGAGCTTGCGCGCCAAGTGAGCGCGCTGGCCAAGGGCCAAGCGGTTGCCGACCAGCTCGGCGCGAGTGCCGAGCAGACTGCGACGTCGGTGTCACGGGACCGTCTGCTGCGCGTCCAGGCAGGGCTCATGGGCGCGGGATTGTTCGTCACCGACTCGAGCGGATCGGTTCAGCGTGCCACCACCGACGAGCCGCCAGCCTCCATTCCCCTCAATCGCCTCAGGCGCGGTACCTCCAGTGGCGCATCGAGCGGGGTGCTGCGCTCGGCGGGCGGCCCTCAACTACTAGTTGTATCGGGGGCGATCGATGAGGGGCACCGGCTGGTCGCGGTCCAGGGGCTACGAGAGATCCGGCAGACGCAAGCTGGCATTCTCGCGATTGGCGCCATCGCCCTACTGGTCGCTGCTCTTGTCGCGTACCTCGCCGGCGGCTTGCTGGCGCGACGGCTGACGGCTCCGCTCGTGCGCCTCGAAGCAGCTGCTGAGTCGGTGGCCGAGGGCGCCTTCGGGACCCAAGTGGCCGAGGAGGGCGATGCTGAAACCGCGTCGCTCGCGCGCTCCTTCAACCGTATGTCCGCTCGCGTCGCCGATGCCTACTCGGCGCAGAAGGCATTCGTTGGCGACGTGTCTCACGAGATCCGCACGCCGCTGACCTCGATCCGAGGCTTCGCCGAGGCGATGCTCGATGGCACGGTGACCAATCCCGAGCAGCAGCGCCACGCGCTCGGCGTCATTCGCGACGAGGCGGTGCGAATCGGAGAGGTCTCACAGACGCTGCTCGCGCTCTCCGAGCTTGAGGCAGGCGCCGTGCGGATTGCTCGGGTCCCGGTGGACGCGGCGCTTCTGGGCGACGCGCTGCGCGGGCGCTTCGAGGCTGCGGCGCACGAGGCGGGAATCCGGCTCGAGATCGCTCTGTCAGAGCCGGCGCGCCCGCTTGGGGACCCGGAGAGGCTGCTCCAAGCGGTGTCGACGTTGGTCGCCAACGCGATCGCCTACACCCCGGTCGGTGGTGACGTACGCGTGTGCACGGTGGTCTCGACCGGGCGGTGGCGGCTACGCGTCGATGACTCGGGACCCGGAATACCTGCCGAGAAGCGCTCCGAGGTGTTTGGCCGGTTCTCTCGGCTTGACGAGTCGGGAAGTGGCGGCTCTGGTTTGGGGTTGTCTATCTGCAAGAGATTGGTCGAGCTCATGGAGGGCGATGTGAGCGTCACGACGAGCGACTTGGGTGGCGCGTGCTTCGAGATTGATCTGCCCGTGGCGTCTGGGCAACTCAACACAAACTCAACATGAGGCCAATATGCTCGCAACCTGCGACGACGATACTCAAGTCGTAGGACAGGTTGGCAGGGGTCGTGCTGCCTACCGGACGGATGCGAACAGATTGAAGGTGCAGAGATGATCGAGAGCACAAAACGAATTGCAGCGGCGGTGACAGCCGGGGCGCTGGTCGCCATCTTGGTTGTGCCGATTGCGGCAGTGGCGGTTCCCGGTCAGGGTGGGCTGAAGCGGTCGATCAAGTCACAGGTCGCGCCGGCGCCCGGTCAGGGTGGGCTGAAGTCGTCGGTCAAGTCGCAGGGCGCGTCTGCCACGAGCGAGGTCAAGGGGCAGCCTCTCGCGAACCTGAAGAATCGCATCGTCAACGTCTTGGCGGCACGCAAGGCCAGGTTTGACGCAGCCATGAGCAATCTCCACGCGCGGATCACGCGTGTCTCTGCGATCGCCGACAAGGTCGAGGCTGCTGGCGGCGACGTGAGCTCGGCGCGCGCGAGCCTCGAGGCAGCCCAGGCGCACCTCGACAAGGCAGCGACTCTTGAGGCCGAAGCCATCGCGGCGTTTGAGGCTATCCCCACCACATCGAGCAACCGAGGGGTTGCATTCAAGGCCGCTCGCGAGAAGGGCCGTCTCACCAATGCCGAGATCAAGGCCGCACGGACCGATATCCGCACGGCTGCTCAGGGACTGAGGACGATCGTCGATCAGCTGAAGACCCAGTAACCACAAGGACGGCGAATGCACATAACACGCGGCACCATGTGCGCGATCACGGCGCTCCTGCTTTTCGCAGGGGCGCTTGTGGCTGTTTCCGGATGCGCGCGACAGCCAATGGCGCAGATCACTGAAGCGACGTCTTCGGTTGAGCCGACCGCCTCGGTCACCGCGACTGTGGGGGCGGGAGGCTCTTCGACCAACGGCGACTCGGGCTCATCGGGGGCTGGCGCTTCGGGCACCGGCGGCTCATCTGGCTCGTCGAAGATCGACTCGAAAGCCGCCAGCTCGCTTGACGCTGAGCTTTCTGCGATCCAGTCAGAACTCGACAAGATGAGTCTCCCCAGCGACAGCGACTTCGACAGCATCGGGTCGGGACTCAAGTAGTACTCTGGGGGGCGCGCGGTGCCGTCCACCCGCCGCCGAGGAGTACGGATGCATTTCTGGTACCTGCCCACCGTCGACTATCCCCAGCTCTGGCCGTGCGTCGGCGTGTTCTTCTTGTTCTTCATCCCAGTGAGCGTCTGGCATGACCGGGCTTGGAGGCGAACGCTCGCCGAATACGGCGTCTTGCGCGCCGCTGCGGGAGCGGTCGACCCGTGGCCGCCGGCGGGCATGCGCACTCTGATCGGTGTGCAAGCGTGGTTGGTGTTGACCGCGGCTGGCCTGCTCGCGGCGATGACGGCGCTGGGAATCGCTGCTTTGGCCGCATGGCCCAGCAAGCTGCCGTTCTTCGACTACCCGATCAACTACTTCGACCGTCCATACCTGCTGGGCGCGGTGGTCGCGGGGACGGCTGCCGTCGTGGGTGCGGTGGCGCTGGGAGCCGACCTGGTGCGCTCGCCGTGGGCGGCCGTCGCGCACAAGGTGCGGCGGGCGACGCACGCGCCAGCTGCCACCCGCGAGCGCCTCCGC
>Ga0194043_1001866_pt1 | contig 11759 bp, 10 predicted proteins | sample JunL4415m_MetaG_FD_161274 | JGI IMG/M metagenome (GOLD analysis project Ga0194043, IMG submission 161274) | Anoxic zone freshwater microbial communities from boreal shield lake in IISD Experimental Lakes Area, Ontario, Canada - Jun2016-L442-15m | ecosystem: Environmental > Aquatic > Freshwater >...
CCGCCATGCCGTGGAGTCTGCCATCATCACGCGGCCCGATGTCATCCCGCCGGCGACCAAAGACAAGCTCGACCTGTTGATCGGCAAGTACCTGCACTGAGGCGCCGCCGCCGGTTTCCGGGGCGGCGTGTGCGCGGGACAGGAGAGTGACGGGCATCGGGGAGATGCCCACGAAGTCAGGGGTGGCGCGGCAAGGCCCGCACGGGCTGTGCCGCGACCACGTGGAGCCAGGAAAGGAGTCTGCCAAGTGAGCTCGTTCTTCTCTAACAACGCGGTGCTGATCGCGGTGATCTGCGCCCTTGGGGCCGTGGTCTACGGGGTGCTTCTCATCCGTTGGCTGCTGGCGCTGCCATCGGGCGACGAGAAGATGCTCGAGGTCGCGGGGGCCGTCCAGGAGGGCGCCAAGGCGTACCTCGGGCGTCAGTACCGCACCATCGCCATGGTCGGCGTCGTCGTCTTCGTCATCATCGGCGTCGCCCTCGGCGTCAAGCAGGGCTGGGGCCTCGGCTGGGAGACCGCCCTGGGCTTCGTCGTCGGCGCTTCCCTGTCGGCGGCCGCCGGCTACATCGGCATGATGGTCAGTGTGCGCGTCAACATCCGCACCGCCGAGGCCGCCAAGAAGGGTCTGGGACCGGCGCTCTCCGTGGCCTTCCGCGGGGGCTCCGTCACGGGCCTGCTGGTCGTTGGTCTCGCGCTCTTCGGCGTGGCCGTGTACTACTGGCTGGGCACGCAGTTCTGGCCCGAGCACGCCGTGCGCGCGCTCATCGGGCTCGGTTTCGGCGGCAGCCTCATCAGCGTCTTCGCGCGCGTCGGCGGCGGCATCTTCACCAAGGCCGCCGACGTCGGCGCCGACCTGGTCGGCAAGCTCGAGGCGGGCATCCCCGAGGACGACCCGCGCAACCCGGCCGTCATCGCCGACAACGTCGGCGACAACGTCGGCGACTGCGCCGGTATGGCCGCCGACCTCTTCGAGACCTACGCCGTCACGGCCGTCGCCGCCATGCTGCTGGCCTATCTCTTCTGGCCACACGTCACGGCCGCTCTCACCTACCCGCTGGTCCTCGGGGGCGCGTCCATCATCGCCTCGATCATCGGCACGTTCTTCGTGCGCCTCGGCAGCGGCAGCACCAACATCATGAACGCTCTGTACAGAGGCCTCGGCATCGCCGCCCTCATCGCCATCGCGCTCTTCTACCCGCTCACCAACTGGATGCTCGGCGCCGAGAAGTACCGTATCGCCGGCATCCCCAGCGTCGGCCGCCTGTTCCTCTGCGCGGTCAGCGGCATCGTCGTCACGGCCCTCCTCGTGGTCATCACCGAGTACTTCACGGCCACCCGCTACAACCCGGTGAAGAGCATCGCCAAGGCGAGCCTCACTGGCCATGCCACCAACATCATCCAGGGCCTCGCCGTGTCCATGCAGTCGACGGCCCTGCCGGTGCTCGTCATCGCCGCCGGCATTCTCGCCAGCTATACGGCCGCCGGTGGCGGCACCGCCGGCCTGTATGGCATCGCCGTGGCCGTCATGGCCATGCTCTCGATGACCGGCATCATCGTCGCCATCGACGCCTACGGCCCCATCACCGACAACGCCGGCGGCATCGCCGAGATGGCCGGCCTGCCCGAAAGCGTGCGCGCGGTCACCGACCCGCTCGACGCGGTCGGCAACACCACCAAGGCCATCACCAAGGGTTATGCCATTGGCTCTGCGGGCTTTGCCGCCCTCATCCTCTTCGTGTCGTACACCTACGACCTCAAAGACAGCTTCGGCTCCGGGGTGATCAACGAGTTCAAGGTCAGTGAGCCCTGGGTATTGGTCGGCCTGCTCATCGGCGGTCTGTTGCCCTACCTCTTCGCCTCGCTCTGCATGCAGTCCGTGGGGCGCGCCGGCGGCAAGGTCGTCGAAGAGGTCCGCCGCCAGTTCCGCGAGCTGCCCGGCATCATGGAGGGCACCGACAAGCCCGAGTACGGCACGGCCGTCGACATCGTCACCAGGTCGGCGATCCGCGAGATGATGCTCCCGGCCGCCATCCCCGTGCTCACGCCGATCATCATCGCCCTCGTCTTCTGGAACCATGCGTACCTGGTGCTCGGCGGCGTGCTCATGGGCTCCATCATCACCGGCCTGTTCCTCGCCATCTCCATGACCAGCGGCGGCGGCGCCTGGGACAACGCCAAGAAGCTCATCGAAGACGGTGAGTACGGCGGCAAGGGCTCCGACGCCCACGCGGCCGCCGTCACCGGCGACACCGTCGGCGACCCATACAAAGACACTGCGGGCCCGGCCATCAACCCGATGATCAAGGTCATCAACATCGTCGCCCTGCTCGTGATCCCGTTCCTCGTCAAGTAGACGTCACGGCGGAGCTTTCGCTCCGCCGCTGAGGGCGCGGCGGGTGGCCCTTTCGGCCGCCCGCCGCGCCTGCGCCATGCGCCACGCCGGTAGCGCGTTAAGAACCCATGAAGGCCGCTTGTGCGGCGTTTCTCCCGGTGGTACTGTCCGTGTTTGGGCCGGCTCGTTCTCGGGTCGGCCTTTCTGGATTCTGGACTATGTGGACCACGCGCAGGATCATCACGCTTATCATGGGAGCGATCGGGGTGGCGCTCATCGCCCGCGGCATCTGGGGTGGGGTGTGGCCGCTGTCGGTGCAGCTTGTCGCCGGGATCCTGCTCCTCGCCCTCGCGGTGTTGCGCTGGCGCTTCGTCCTCTGACCCGGGGCTGATCTCACATGGCACGACGCAAGAAGCGAGAAGGACAGAGCCTGCACAAGGTGCTGGGCGTCCCGGCGCTGTTCAGCACCGCGTACGGCAACGTGGGCTCGTCCATCTACTACGCCCTCGGCGTCGTCGCCGCCTCGGCGATGGGCCTCACGCCGGTTGTGTTCATGCTCACCGGACTCCTCTTCGTCACCACCGCCTTCTCGTACGCGGAAGCGACGACGATGTTCCCCGAGGCGGGAGGCTCTTCCAGCTTCGCCCGTCACACCTTCAACGAGTTCGTGAGCTTCTTCGCCGGCTGGGCGCTGATGCTCGACTACATCATCACCATCGCGATCTCGGCGTTCTTCGTGCCCAACTACCTCGCCACCTTCTGGCCGCTGCTCAAGACGTGGCCCTACAACTCCATCGGCGGCATCCTCGTCATTGCCTTCCTTGTGGCTATCAACATCGTAGGCATCAAGGAGGCTGCGCGGATCAACATCCTCCTCGCCATCCTTGACCTGGGCACGCAGGTCCTGCTCGCGATCGTCGGCCTCTTCGTGTTCCTCTCCCCGAAGATCCTCATCACCCAGATCCACGTTGGTACGGCTCCCACGTGGCATCAGCTGATCTACGGCATCTCCATCGGCACGGTCGCCTACACGGGCATCGAGACCATCTCCAACATGGCCGAGGAGTCCTCCAATCCCGGGCGCGACGTGCCGCGAGCGGTCAAGTACGTACTCGTGGCGGTCCTCGGCGTGTACTTCGCGATCTCGATGGTGGGTCTCTCGGCCATGACCGTGAACAACAACGTGCTGCCGGTCGATCCGCAGACCAGGATGACGGCGCCGGTCCCGGTCCAGCCGGAGCCAGGCAAGCTGGCCGAGACGGGCCCCTACGTCTTCAAGAGCGACCCCAGCCAGAAGGTGTACGTGCGCGTCGACAAGACCGACCTGCACGCGCTCGTCGTCAAGTCCGTCGCCGCGACGGGAGAGATCTTCCAGGAGAATGGGCGCTGGGTGACCAGACTGTGGGGCACCCAGCTTGGCAACGTCTACGAGGCCGATCCGCTGCAGGGCATCGTCCAGAACCTTCCCGCCAAGCTCGACTGGATGAAGATCATCCTCGGCCCCTGGATCGCCATCCTTGCGGCGACGATCCTGGTCATCGGCACCAACGCCGGCATCATCGGCTCATCGCGGCTCGCCTACTCGATGGCCGGTCACAAGCAGCTGCCGCCGATCCTGAGTCGCGTGCACCCGAAGCGCCACACGCCGTACGTGGCCATCGCCTTGTTCGGGGGCATCGCGGCACTGCTTGTCGCGCCCGGTAGCATCGCGGCGCTCGCCGACCTGTACGCCTTCGGTGCCATGATCTCGTTCACGGTGGCACATGTGTGCGTCGTTACGCTGCGCTTCAAGATGCCCGACGTTGAGCGCCCGTGGCGAACGCCGATCAACATCCCCTTCAGGGGCAAGAGCATTCCCGTCCTGGCGGTGCTCGGCGGGCTCGGCACGGCGTCCGTCTGGGTCGTGGTCGTGATGACGCACGCGACGGGCCGCACGGTCGGCATGGCCTGGATGGTCGCGGGCGTCGTCATGTACGTCCTGTACCGCCGCGCCAAGGGCTACTCGCTTACGAAGACCGAGAAGACCGTACCGCTGCCGGCATCGGTGAACGAGGACATCGACTACAACCAGATCCTCGTCCCCATCGTCGGCTCGCGCATCACCGATGAGATGATGGTGCTCGCCTGCCAGCTGGCGACGGAGAAGAAGTCGTCCATCGACGGCCTCTACGTGATCGAGGTGCCGCTCAATCTGCCTCTCGACGCGCGCCTCACCGTGGACCGGCAGAAGGCCGACCGGGTGCTTGCCACGGCGGCTCGCGTTGCCGACGCGTTCAAGGTCAAGTTCACCCCACACGTGATCACCGCGCGGCAGGCCGGGAAGGCCATCGTCGAACAGGCCATCGAGCGCCGTTCCGAAGTCATCATCCTCGGGACCATGCGCAAGCGCCGCATCGGCAACATCGTGTTCGGTCGAACCTCCGACTTCGTCCTCGACCACGCCCCTTGCGAGGTGCTGTTGAATCTCGTCCCCAGGGACTATCCTACCGAGGGTTCGGCGGTCCTCGAGAGCGAACCCCAGGCCTCGGCGCCCAAGCCCCCCGCCTCCGAGGGCGGGCGCCAGGGCCCACCGGCCACCAAGTGAGAGGTGAACCATGCACGTACTGATCGCCGGCTGCGGGCGCGTCGGCTCCGGCCTCGCCCGCGACCTCGTGACCGAGGGGTTCGACGTCACCATCCTCGACGAGAGCGCCGATGCCTTCCATTTGCTGGGCGACGATTTTCCCGGCGAGTTCGTGGTCGGACGGGCGCTCGATTGGGATGTCCTGCGTCGCGCCGGCATCGAGGACGCCGCGGCGTTCGTCGCCTGCACCGACGGCGACAACACCAACATCGTCATCGCGCAGATCGCGCAGAAGAAGTACGGCATCCGCTGCGTGGTGGCGCGCGTCTACGATCCGCTGCGCGCCGAGCTGTTCGCGCAGATCGGCATCAACACGGTGTGCCCGACGCGAGACGTCCGCGTGTCGCTCTTCGACGCCGTACGCTCCTGTCAGCTTCCCTTGCCGAACCAGGAGGGCTGAGCGGTGTTCGTGCTCATCATCGGTGGCGGCAAGGTCGGCCTGAACACCGCGCGTCAGCTCATGCAGCTCGGCCACGAGATCGCCCTCGTCGAGCAGCGCAAGACGCGCTACAATCTCATCGCCGGCTGGCTCGGCGAAGACGCTCTCGTGTTCGGCGACGGTACCGAGATATGGGTGCTCGAGAAGGCCGGCATCGGCCGCGCCGATCTTGTCGTGGCGGTCACCGGCGACGACGAAGACAACATCATCATCTCGCAGGTCGCCAAGCTCAAGTTCGGCGTGCCCAAGGTCGTGGCCCGGGTCAACAACCCGTTCAACCAGCCCACCTTCGACCTGCTCGGCGTCGAGAACACGGTGTGCGCCACCACGGCGATGCTCAACCTCATCATGCACGAGCTGCCCACGCACAAGTTCGTGCATCTCCTTTCCCTGAAGCGCGAGCAGGTGGAGGTCGTCGAGCTCGAAGTCGGCGAGAACTCGCCGTTCGCCCACACCTACGTGCAGGACATCGCTCTCCCCGATGGCGTGGTGCTCGCGGCCATCGTGCGCGCCGGTCACGCCCTGGTGGCCCGCGGCTCCACCGAGATCCTGCCCGGCGACTACGTGCTCTGCCTCCTGCCACCCGGCAAGGAGAAGGAGCTCATCAAGGTCTTTTTGCCCGAAGAAGAGCCCGAGCGCGTGCAGTTCGAGTCCGAGCTCGACACCTCCGAGGGCTGAGGCGAACCCGGGAGCGCGCGAAGGCCGGAGGGGGCCGCCCAGCCCCCGCCGGCCTTCGCCGTTCCGCCGGCGCGCGCCCAGTTCTCGCCGGCGCCCCCCAGCTCCCGCCGGCCTTCGCCGTTCCGCCGGCGCCCCCGGCAGGCTCCGGCGCCCGGCGCCGGAGCCTGCCGAAGGTTGACCGTCCACAGCCTCGCGGGTAGCATGGAACGCGCTCTTCCGAGAGCCGCGTTCTCTCGGTGGCGAGGTAGCTCAGTTGGTAGAGCACACGACTGAAAATCGTGGTGTCGTCAGTTCAATTCTGACCCTCGCCACCAACATCTGAAGCTCGAACCGGCCAAGAATGCCGGTTTGTTCTTTATCCGTCCTTGAGTTGTCCTACACTTCATCCGATACTTAGGGCCTATCCCGTTAGGTCTGCACGCACGGATGCGCCCGTGGACACGTCGCGGATGCGGCCCCTCCCCGGATCCCCACGTAACTGGGCTACGAGGGGACCGTCTCGTGACCGCCCCGCTCGGTCCACGAACGCCCCGCACGCACATCCCTATCGGGATAGGCCCTTAGTCCGTAAGTGGATGTCGGAGGGAGGCTCGCCGTGTCGATTCGCGAGGTGCCGGGCAAGCCCGGTGTGTATGACGTTCGCGTGTATGACCGCGTGCAGAACCCTGGTGAGCGGCCCAAGCCAATCGACCGCCGCGTGAAGGGTGAGAGGGCCGCACAGGACGTAGAGCGCGAGCTCAAGAACCAGCGGGATCGCGGCAGCCTCATCGGCCGAAACGCGACGCTGTCGCAGTATGCTGCCGTTTGGTTGCGATCGCGCCGAGCGGAGGTGAGCCGCCAGACGCTGAACGGCTACACTGAGTACGTGCAGCGGTACATCGACCGTCACGCCATCGGCGGCAAGCGCATCGGCGGCATGGACGTGACCACCGTCTCTGACTTCTACGCCGACCTGCTGGACGGAGAGGGCCGCGACACCGTTGACGAGGACGGCAGCGCCGTGCCAGCCGCTCCGATATCGACCGCGACAGTGCACGGCGTGCACCGCGTCCTGTCGATGGTCCTCAAGCGGGCGACCGTGGACGGCCTGCTCTACGTGAACCCGTGCGCGGTCGCCAAGCCCCCGAAGGACGACAGGGACGACGACGAAGAGGAGGACGCGGAGCGCGGTCTCGACCCCGTGGACGCCCGCCGCCTACTGAGTGCCCTGCAGGGCACCGAGGTTGCTACAGCAGCCAGCGTGGCCCTGGGCACGGGCCTGCGCCGATCAGAGCTACTGGCCCTCCGCTGGCGGGATGTCGATGTCAAGGCGGGTGAGCTCCGCGTCAATGGAAAGCTTGAGCAAGTAGGCCGCATCGTGGAGCGGAAGGCTCCGAAGACCAGGAGGAGCAGGCGCACGGTGCCGTTCAGTGATGCCATCGGGGCGGTGTTCAAGGCCCAGAAGGCGTGGATCGCGGAGTGCAAGCTGGCCGCCGCGCGGAAAGACCTTTGGCTCGATGAAGGGTGGGTCTTCCCTTGCCTGAACGTGTCGTTGGACAGGAGCCGCGACGTGCTCCGGGCGGGCCGATGCTGGACGCCGAACGCCTTCGCCCAAGCTTGGCGGCGGGCGATGACGTCGCCAACGGTCGCCTGATGGGTGCGCACGTGGCGGCCGGGGGAGATGCGGAGGACTTCGAGCCTCTGGGTGTCGGCGTCCACGCGCTCCGACACACGTACGCGACGATGCAGCTCCGGGCGGGGGTGCGTGACGAAGTCGTCTCGCGCCGACTAGGCCACTCCTCAAGTCTCGTCACGTGCAGGGTCTACAGCCACGCCACGGAGGATGAGAGGCGGGACGGCGTGGACGTGACCGACGAGGCGCTGGCACAGGGCGGCGGTCTTCCCTGACCTGAAGGTCTTCCGAGGTCCGCCGCGAGGTCCCGCGCAGGGGGGCTCGCGCCGATAGTCGCGTTCCCGTGCGGGTGTCCCTGAGGGCTGGAAGGCCCTCGTTGTCCTATCGGACAACACTTGCTCAGGCTCGCCACGCGCTTTCTACTGCAGAGAATCGGGTCGAACCGGTATAAGGAGTATGCGAGTTCGATCCACAGATGCCCGAGACACCATCCCCGTCCGTGACCGGATCGTCGTAGGCGAGAACGACGCTGCGGCACTCCTGAGCATATCGAAGCCCACATTCAGAGGCTTCGTCCGTCTCGGACTGATCTCCCCGGTAACGCTGCCTGGCGGCGTCCGGCGCAAGCTGTACAGGCCTCAGGACCTTGAAGACTTCGTGGCGTCGCTACCTGAGGCGACGACTGCACGAGGTGGGCGGCGGTGAAGATCCCCCTTGGGCCGCCAACGTCCGCGACCGCCTTCGACGCCATCCCTGCGGAGCTTCGCGCCATCCCCCGGTGGGTGTGCTGGCGCTATCAGCCACACGAGGGCGGCAGGCCCGCCAAGGTGCCGAAGCGTGCGACAAGTCGCGGCAACGCCAGCAGCACCGACCCGACGACCTGGAGCACCTACCAGCAGGCGGTCGCGGGCATCCTCCAGTTCGGACACGACGGCATCGGATTCGTCCTGTCCGGCGACGACGACCTCGTGGGCATCGACCTGGACGACTGCCGCGACCCGCAGACGGGTGCCCTGACCCAAATGGCAGAGGCACTCGTGGAGAGATTCCCCACGTATGTTGAGGCGAGCGTATCGGGGATAGGCGCGCACATAGTTCTGCGCGGACAGCGGCCGGCTGGTGCAGGTAACAAGAGAACGCTGACTGAGGTCGGCGTGGAGATCTACTACACCGGCCGGTTCTTGGTGATGACAGGCAACGCTATCCGCCGAGAGCCCGTGGAGGACTGCCAGCGGCAGCTCGAGGGGCTCTGTCGGCGCTTGTGGCCGCAGCCCCCGTCCGACCCCGGCACGCCCGCGCGGCCCGCGTCCGCCGTGCGTCTTGATGACCACAAGTTGATTGAGAAGGCGTCGGCGGCGGCCAATGGCTCCAAGTTCGCCGCCCTCTGGACGGGGGACTGGTCGGGCTACGCCAGTCAGTCAGAGGCCGACCTCGCGCTCGTGGAGTCCCTTGTCTGGTGGAGCAACTGCGACAGGGCGCAGGTCGCTCGTCTGTGGCCTCGGTCCGGTCTCCAGCGGGCGAAGATGGACCGGGAGGACTACCGGGAGCGGACCATCGATAGCGCGTGCGAGTACGTCGCCGCTCGCGGCGGAGGGTATCAAGGGCGCGCACCAGACACCGAGACAAGCACACAAGAAAGGGCAGCAATGAAAACCATCTAGCCTATTTCAGGCTCAGTCCCCGGATATGGGACCAGCCCTGGAGCGAGCCCGCGAAGGTGCTCGCCATCTACATCCTCGTCAACCGGCATCGCATTACCGAGGGCCTGTACCGCTTGCCGAAGGCGTACATCTGCCAGGATCTCGGATGGACGCTTGAGCAGATGACCGCGCCGTTCGCAGAGCTTCTGAAGGCCGGCTTCATCAAATACGACGACAAAGCGTCCGTGGTCTTGGTCGCTAAGGGCCTATCCCGATAGGGATGTGCGTGCGGGGCGTTCGTGGACCGAGCGGGGCGGTCACGAGACGGTTCCCTCGTAGCCGAGCTACGTGGGGATCCGGGGAGGGGCCGCAGCCGCGATGCGTCCACGGGCGCATCCGTGCGTGCAGACCTATTGGGATAGGCCCTAAGGCTCTGAAGTGGCAGCGGCCCGACAACCCCAACGGTGGGAAGCACGCCGTCAAGCGCCTTCGAGAAGTACCCGATACGCCTCTCTTTGACGGGCTCTTCAGGGCGGCCGTGGAGTACGCACCTGTCTTCTCAGAACAGTTGCGCGAACTGATGCCAGAACGGTTTGCGCAACCTCCTACTCTATCTCAACCTCTAGCTCCTGGTCATACACAGGTATCTAATGGCTGCGAGGAAGGTGGCTCAGACGCCCCGAGCACAGAGCCCCGCAGAAGCTCCTAGAAGGTTCGTAGAGAAGTCGAAGGCACGCGGGGCCACCACCACCCGAGCCCGTCAGTGGAAGCGCCCCAGAAGGCTTCCTATGGTCTCTGGCGTTCATCGACATAGGGCAAGAGCGCGTCACCGGGAGTGCCGCGTTCATCGACACGCAGGCCGACGTTGCAGCGTTGCCAGAAGAAGACCGCGCGAACGTATGTCCTCCGCACAGTTGCATCTTGTTCAGAAGAACCGCATGGGAACCCTATAGGTAGGTAGACACCGGCTCCGCCTGCCTACTTGTTGCGTTCGTGCGCCTTGTTGATGCCTGAGATGATGAAGGACGCAGACACGCCGAGCAGGAGGGCCACGACCATCGCAGCAACAGCACCGAAGAGGACGGCCGCCAGCCCAGCCACGAGCGTTCCCAAGATGACCACGGCTATCCAGACGCCGAAAGCGAGCCCGCCGCTGATGAGAGGCTTAGGCTTGCGACTCCGCTCCCAAGAGACGTCTGCTATTGCGCCCACGCCCGGAAGTGTGGCAAGGGACACTTCGTCACATAGATGGCACATCAAGCGTATGTAGATGTAATACAGATGAGAGAGAAACGGCAGGAGGATGAACAAGATGAGCCAGCCGCGCCAGCCGTACAAATACGAGTGGGCATCGGAGTCGTAGAGCCCATTCAAGCCGACGTCGTTCATGGCGGAGTCGTACAAGAAGAAGCCACTGACGGCCATGCCGACGAAGAAGACGACCCAACCCATAGCTCCCCCTCCGGAGTTCGCTTGATGGTCTCTTTGTCGGCATTCGCAACGGAGAAGGTGAATGTTCCGTACGCCAGTCCGGATCATGGTCCCCCTCAAGTGGCGGCCCCCGTTAACGGCAACGGCTACCCCCGCAACGTCATCGCGGGGAGTAGACTGTGCTTGGACTCACCGGGCAGAGTCCCCGCTGACAGAGGAGGCGCGAGTGGCGAAGAGATTGGCGCTAGCCATCATTGCAGTCGCCGTCTGCATCGCCGCCGCTCTGGCAGCGACCGGCTGCGGCAAAGACCCCATCGTGGGCTCTTGGAGAATCACCGACCCCGACGCTGCGCAGATCGTGTTCAGCGTGACGGGGCGGGGGGACGAAGACCTATACACCGTGACTTGGAGCAACGGCGCGGGTTCTGCGTCTGGGCCGATGACCTTCTACATCAAGAAGGAGAGCGACGGCGTCTACGTCACGAGCCACAGCACCGGCAGCCCCATGAGATTCACCATTGTGGGCGACAAGAACGTTGGTGTGCGCTATACCACCACCGCACAGAAGGTCGTCAACTTCAACTTCAGCAAGCAGCAATAGGGGGAGACCCGCAAGGATTCTGACTGTCAGCTGCAGCGGCTGAAAGTGACCGCGTTGCCCGACCGGAACGTGCCGACCAGCATGACTCCTCCTCTAAGCAGATGCCCCATTATCGACAGATGCAACGCTGACCTGAGCGGCCGAAAGGCAAGCGCCTCGACGTGCCGCCGATGGGGCGGGTGGGGCGGACGTTCGAGAACGCACCCCGAGCGACTGAGGCCGCTGAGCCGCACCCCGAGCTGCCCCTGGGTTACTAATCGCCCGCCGGCTACGCACATTGAAACCGGCCCGCCCGCCGAGCCCCATATGTTGCTTCACCCTGTGGCCCAATCGCCGAAGTCGCCTTGACGAACGTCTAGGGCAGGACCACCGACCATATAGGAACCATATAGATGGGTATGGG
>Ga0194043_1001868_pt1 | contig 11756 bp, 10 predicted proteins | sample JunL4415m_MetaG_FD_161274 | JGI IMG/M metagenome (GOLD analysis project Ga0194043, IMG submission 161274) | Anoxic zone freshwater microbial communities from boreal shield lake in IISD Experimental Lakes Area, Ontario, Canada - Jun2016-L442-15m | ecosystem: Environmental > Aquatic > Freshwater >...
CACCAACTACACATTAATAAAAATGACCTAGCGTTCTCACGCTAAGTCATTGATTTTGTTGGTGGGCCCAGCTGGACTCGAACCAGCGACCAAAGGATTATGAGAGCAGACACCCAAGATAGACCATTATAAACAGTGGCTCTGCGGGTGGTCAGTGTCGGTGTGTAAGCAAATGTGTAAGCAAATTCGGGGATTTAAAGGAAGTGGTCTCTCGGTCTTTGGTTTCGAAAACTACAGGAATTTTGGAACAACCGTTTAGCACTTCGTTGCTCCAAAGTAGTTTTATGGGAGCATAAGCGTTACTTTAAGTAACGCTTGGTTAAACAATAAGGAAGAACAACCCATATGAAACAAAAAAACCACCCGAAGGCAGTTTTTTTGTGAGTAGAAGCTATCTTACCAATCGTTATCCTTTTTTCCACCTGATTTGGGGGCAGGCGATGAAGGTGCTGCAGCTGCAGGAGCGCTAGCTGGCGTTGGCGTAGAAGGAGAAGCGGCAACTTGCAGGACCTCTTCTCTAACCTGGAGTACACCAGGCTTTACTCCATCAAGTTTGATTTTTACATCCGCGAGAGTGCCATAAGACATTTTGGGCGTCACGCGATTAATAGTAACCACACAGCATTCACTTTCCATATTACCCAGAGACTGGCCAGTCTGGGGATCCTTCATCTCTTTTCCCATTGAAAAGATCTTAAACTGCTGACCCTCTTTAACTGAGCCCTCACCTTGGCTCAAAGCAACAGTGCTTCCATCAATTTCAAGAATTGAAATTGGGAAGGTTTTCATCATTATTGCGTTTGTAGCTTTTCGTGCAATGTTTGCCTGGATATCCTTGAGTGTATTAACCTCATTTATACCTGCACCCATTGTGGTAGGTGCCACGCGCGGAAACTCACCAGTTAATGTATTGGAAAGCATGATTTGACGGGTCGTAAGATTAACCAATCTTTGAGAGATTGCCCAAGATCCACCAAAGCTTACTAATTCACGGTCAGCTGAAACTAATTTTCGAGCGCTACGCTCGTAAGCTAGGTTATTAACAACCCCAACCCATACAATATCCGCACTCAAAGCTTGACCTAATTTTGCTAAATCAGCCGTGCTAGTTTGACCAGATGAAATCATACTTAACTCGCCCTGTATCTCACTGTCAAACTGACGATCAAGCACTGTATACCGTCCGCTTTGAGATAAAGAGTCAATAATCAATTGGCGGACAGGATCTAAGACCTCGGCCGCAGGAACCTCTTTGCCGCCAATATTAAATGTTGGACGACTAGCTCTCAGGGGTGTAACAACAATCTTGATCTTTCCAGCATCTGCAGGGGCTTTAAATTTAGCAATCTTTGCGCTGATCTGAACGGTATACATACCTCCATCCTTTGCAGGAGCAGCACTTGAAATTACTTTGAAATTTGATATCACGCCATTCGAGGCTGAAATAATTTGCTCGGCGAATGCATTACCTTGCATGGTTGCAGTGGCTTTGGCCGAATCATTGCCATCCTTAGATTCAACATCCAGGGTAGCGGTAGCTTTTGCCATTACATTTAAGTTAGCGGAGCTAGCATCAACTACGGCTCCGTTTACTTGCTGTATAGCAAGTTTTAGAGCGTCATTTACTGCTGCGCCAGGAGTAATTCCAACACCTTTTGCAGAGACTTCAACCTGCACAACCTTCCCAACATCCGGGATTGAAGTTAGGTTTGGAGCATTTTTATCTCCACATGAAGTTAACCCAAGCACTACTAAAAGTATTACTAAAACACGCTTAATCATATAAAACTCCGAGTAATTTATAGAACCTGAGCAGCTAGCTAATTAAAAGTTATCCAACATTTTAGTTACTTCAGCAGAATCTTTTGGTGGAGCAATATTATTAGACTTCGCATAGTCATATAAAGCGCCAAATGTACCTTTAAGATTGCTCATGTCATCTGGAACATTTTTAGCAATGGCAATTGCCATACCTGCACTTGATAGATCACTAACACTAGGACTAAAACCTTTAACACTTAATGCTAGCTTTCCATAAGCTAGAACTCCAAGAGCAAAATCACCAAATCCACTCAAGAAAACCTTTTGTCCATTAGCATCAAGCTTCATTGCCTTATTGGCATAGGCCTCTTGAATAGCTTTAGCACGCTCAGTAATGATCTTATTAACATCTTCAACTTCTTGCGACGTTGCGCCAGCTGTCAATGTAGCAATTTGAGCAGCATTTAGATCAGAAGTGACTTTAATATTTGCAGCCTTCATTAGCTTTTCTTGCGAAGAAGCAATTTGCTTGGAACCAGCAATATAGTTTTGAGTAATTTGCTCCAAAGAAGCGCCACCACCACCCATCAAAGAGGAGGCCATACTTAATAAATTTCCAAATTGTGCATGGGCCAAATTACTCAATACCAAAGTAAATACTACAAATAAAATCTTTTTCATCTTCCCAACTTTATTTAAAATAATTTCACAGCAATTAGATTTAAACGGATTACTACATCTATTGCAGTAGCTAAAGCGCAATCTTTCAATGTCTTAAAAATTTCGAGCAAAATATACCTCTAGGGTAGTTACTTAATTAAAAGTTATCTAACATTTTGGTTACTTCAGCGGAATCTTTCGGTGGGGTAATGTTGTTAGATTTTGAATAATCATAAAGAGCCCCAAATGTGCCTTTAAGATTGCTCATGTCATCTGGAACACTTTTCGCAATGGCAATTGCCATACCCGCTTTTGAAATATCGCTAGGATTTGGCGTAAAACCTTTAACACTTAATGCTAGCTTTCCATAAGCAAGAACTCCAAGAGCAAAATCTCCAAACCCACTCATGAAAGCCTTTTTTCCATTAGCATCAAGCTTCATTGAGGAATTTGAATAGGTTTCTTTAAGAACCTTAGAACGCTCAGTAATGATCTTATTAGCATCTTGAACTTGTTGCGACGTTGCGCCAGCTGTCAATGCATTAACTTGAGCCGCATCTAGATCAGAGGTAACTTTAATATTGGCAGCCTTCATAAGCTTATCTTGTGCAGTGGCAATTTGCTTCGATCCGGCAATATAATTTTGAGTTATTTGCTCCAAAGAAGCTCCGCCGCCGCCCGCTAGTGATGTGGCTGCGCCTATTAAGTTTCCAAATTGCGCATGAGCTAAATTACTTAGCAAGAAAGTAAATACTACAAATAAAATCTTTTTCATCTTTAATCCTTTGTTTAAAATTATTTCGCACCAATTGCATTTAAACGACTTACAACCTCTTTTGCAGCAGCTAAAGCACCATCCTTCAATGCTTTATCACGAGCTTCATCATTAGTTTGACCTAATCCAAACTGATTAACTGATGGCACTGATGCTATTTCTGATCCATCCGACACATCTAGCGCTCGCGCAGCAATTCTCACGCCTTCACGAGACATACCGGAGCTAGGATCAATAGTTGGCGCACCTAAGGTTAGAGTCGCCAGTACGAAAACTGGAACTCCCCCAGCCCTAAGGGATTGATAAATACCCCTGATAGTAGATTGACTAAGATCGCTTCCGGTTGAAAAATCTTTTGTAATGGCCTTTATATCTTTATCGCTTAAAGCCATATCTGAATCAATAACTTTATAACCGGCTTGAGAAAATACGCTCGTAATATTTGATCGCTGATCAGAGAGTGGGAACGCACGATATGAAGTATCGTCAGCTTTACGAGTGGTGCTACCACCAGTTTCAGTCCTCATTGATGCACTAGCATTGTCAGTTCTTGAAGAATTCGTACTGATTTTGGAATCTGTTATTGATTCACCCTCAGTACCGCTTGTGCTCTTTGTCCCAGTTGCATTGACCTCTGCCCTTTTGACAACTCGCGCATCAAATGAGCGAATACTTGCAGCTTCCCGCCCAACAAATATGAAGACAATTTTAGATTTTGAACCGGGAGGAGCCTTTGCTACAGTGCTAGATTTACGCATCAAGACATTAAGCTTAGTTTCGTTGATCGATACTTTTACGGAAACTGAATACTTATTCATACTAGATTGATCTTGCTCGTTTAATACCACCGTACCGGTAGTAAAACTATCAATATCGCCCATAATTTTGTCGCGATTAGCATCAAAGGCCTCGTAATCAGCCTGTCCACGCTCTGAAAAATAATTTTCAAGGGCAGATTCTTGCGCTTTTTGATATGCCTTATCTTTATCACCCGATCCCAAGAAACCAGAATACTTAACTGTGCCAAGACCCTTAACCGTAACTGTTTGAGAATAACTTGCACCGCTAATAAATAACAGAGAGGCAAACAAGAACATTATTAATTTCTTCATATTACATATTACTTTCTATCAATTTGCGAGTTTTAGAAATCTCAGAACTAATATTGGAGCTTGATGCAGCAGCCTTGGCCCAACCAAGATCATCTGTTTTAATTGCATCTGCGAACTTCTTAAATATTCCGTTTAAAGAATCCATGTAGCCAGGAAAGTCATCGCCAGCCTGTTTATTAATTGGGGCTATGGATAATTCACCATTTTTAAAATCTGACTGAAGGAAATGCTGATCACTAAGTTGCTCGTAGATATCAATATTTACAGATGTTGCATAAATGTTTGATACCTCTACTGCGGTTTCTTCTTTTTTGATTTTCGCGTACTTATTCAGTTTTAAATTAACCAAATAATCACCGTCACCAATCTTAATTTTTATTTGTCCATCAGAGTTATCAAGCTTTAAAGTCATCATGCCTAGCGCCTGCCCAATTTTTGATGGGAGTATAGCCACACCAGTTTTAGCTGAAAGAGCTGAGGAAAATCCATCCAATAAAATATCCGCAACAGTATTCTTATTGGCCCTCAATTGAGGGGGAAACATTCCGTAGGCTTCTGGGTTTACCTCAACTTTAGCAACTTGAATTGATTTTGCACCGTCTTTAGGTAATGTAGCCCCTGAGAGTCTATTTAAATATTGAGATATCAAGCCCTTATCGTCACTACGTGTAACCATATCCAAAATTAACTCTTGTATTTTTTGTTTTGATGGCGGCTGACTACCAGTGCTAGCATCAAAAAGCACAAGGTTTAGTGGGTAACTTCGGACAATTGTCTTGTTTTTATAATCAAAAATTAGCGCATCAGCACTCAGATTAATAAATGTCTTGTTATAGCTTCCATAATTTTCATTAAGTACAGTTTCGCCAGTAACGAGTAATACAGTAACCAGGCTACCATCCATATTTTTCAGATTCATCATGGAATCTGGGGGGCCCATCGTTAAAGCAGGATTGGTAACCCGCCCTAATCTATTTAATACTTGAGAACTTAAACTACTCATGCCCTTAGGAGTCTTCTGCTTATAAAGCTCATTTAGGTATGGATATCTTGCTTGGATGCTGCCAGCCTCACCTGAAAAAGTAAAACCAGCAAATATCAAGCTTTCGCCATAGGAAAGGGGCGAATAAAGCACTGCACTACAAATAATCGCAACAATTAACGATACGATTTTTTTCATAAAGTTAACTTTATACTGTTTTGAATGTTATAAATTTTTATTTATAACATTATTAATGGTATACCCTACGACTTTTGCAAGTTGGGAATAGAACCATCTATTTTTTGATAATAAAAAGCGAAATTGCTGACCCCTAACGCCTAGAGCTAGTGGTAATTGAATAGCCAAGAATAATCTTAAATCTTACTGGCACTATAAAACAGAATTATTACGGGAACTAAGGTACACAACTCCATCCAATTACCAGTCGCTATCTCGGAATCCGCCTATGTCTTTAGATCGTTTTTGTGGTGTCATCTTATCAGGCTTATTGACTGGATTTAATTCCACTACTGGCGGATTGCTGCTATTTGTAGTCTGTTCTGGTTTATACGAAGGCTTATCAGGCTTATTGGCTGGATTTATTTTCACAACAGTTGGCGGATTAATCTTATTTGTAGTCTGTTGGGGTGTGTACGAAGGCTTATTGGGTGTTTGATCAACTTTATCGTCATTTTTAGGTTGGAGATCATCTGATCCTCCAATCATTTGGGTATTATTAACTGGTTCTACTTTACTATTGCTCCAGCTAAACCCATTCACCACCTTGTCGCGTACCTGATCGCAACCAATAAGACACAGGCTCATCGCAAAAAGCATCATTAATTTAAATTTCAACATAAATTTATTTGCTCAATTCAAAAATTAGCCCAAACCATGTTCTCAACTAAACCCATCAAATTTCTTAAATCACTTGGGACAATTGGGTTTCTAATATTAACGCTGGGTGCATTATTTCCAATCAATACCTCTCTTAACTCAAGAGACAGCGAGTTGCTGCTATTAAAGCCTATAAGAGAATATAAGGTTGCCACAACTGCCCAGAGTTACTGCGAAGAGGTACTACAAAATAATTTTGGTGCAATACATTGCACAACAATCAATCCACAATATACAGGAACTATAAATATTCATGCTAAGGATTTAGCAAAGCAAGAGCTCAGCAATGCGATGGATTCATATCAGAGCTTACTTGATCTATTATCAAGCTCAAAAAATCCTAGCGGGCAATTATTTGATCTAATAGATAGTGTCAATCGAAAAATACAACAGCTGACGGGTGCTATAAATTACAGCAAAGATCTTTCATCCTCCTCTGACTATCTAACTAAATTCAATGCCTTGCTAAGCGCCCAAGGAATGAGCTACTCGGCATACGCATATAAGTTTAAGAGCCTTCCGCAAAGTATTGCTAACTACACAATTAATCAAAGTAAATTGCAATTACAACTATCGACTCTTAAATTTTTATCCACATACTTTCCTTTAATAATTTTTATAGCATTTGTATTAATACTACTAATTTTCTCGAGAATAATTAGGCCCGATGGTATTTTTTATATTGCATTTTATTTTTTAGCCATATCTATAGGGATTAATATCGTTAGAGATGCCTCTCTCCACTTTGGTTACGAATCTACTAATTTTGAACTTAATCCTTTTCGGCAACTGCTTGAGCGTCAAACACTTATATACATGGCCTCAATTACACTGTTTTATATATCAGCTGTTTATACCAACAAAATTGGAAATTTATTTTATAAACTACATGAGAAATTATCTCTATCTGGACTTGCTGGAATCTCAATTTGCCTAACTATCTTGGCATATTTAATTTTCGGATCTGCGATTGGATCTGAAACATTCAAGATTGTGAGCTGTCTAATTGCTGCAGGTGTGCTAACAAGATATGGAAGGGCTATTGAATTGGCCCAAGAGCAATTTGGCCTGAATGCAATAGCAATAGCATCCATAAGAAATTTTAGATTGAGAAATTTATGGTCTTTTAAGCTTAATAAAAATATTGATTTAGATGAATACTTCTCATATTTTGCAATAAGAAAAATTGCATTCCATGTATTTTTAATGCTAAGCTTGATCATCACTGTTTCCATAGCATTCAGTGACCTAGGTGGCTCTTTAGTAGCAGCGTCTTTATTTCTGTTCAGCCTTTTTATTTTGCTTGGGAATAAATTTGCTGCCATTCTTAGCGTTACGCTCGCCATTTTATCGACTGCAATCTACATGTCATCCGAAAAGGTTCAGGGGAGAGTTACCCTTATGCTGGAACCAATGCAAGCAAATATTAGTGATTTTGCTAGATTGATGCAATTTAATGATGCCGCACAACCTTTGGGATATGGGTCTGGAAGTATTCAGTGGTGCTCCAATGAGGGGGTTTGTCTTCCACTTCAATCCTTAAGTGACTATATGCCAACTTTAATAAGTGGTTTGATTGGCCAGGGACTAAGCTTTATTTTCATTGGCGTATTTGGACTCATCTTACTTAGACTTGCCTACATAGCTTTTATAAACTCCTGGTTTTATAGCGATAAGCTGAAGTTTATTAAATCATTTGGCTCACTCCTTTGCTTGGCCGCTTTTTTTCAACTGCTAGTTACTGTTCTAGGAAATCTCCGAATCATACCTTTGACGGGCCTGGGAACCCCCTTAATAAGCATAGGAATTTCATCCTCAATTACTGCATCTATTGGAATGGGATTGGTAATCGGTCTTTGCTTTAATAAAAAGAAATGAATACTTCAATTAATCGTATCCATATTAGATTTTTTATTGGTGTCTCATCTATAGCTATGATTTTATTTCTTGGCTTTGTAGCGCAAGTAGTAAAAAAGCAATACGAGATTGACTCCAATGGGTTATTTATTCCCATTTCTATAATTGAGCAAACGAAGGTTGTATATCTAGCGCTATCAGACAATAATCAAACAGAATCGACACCTTTTCAATGTGGAGATGCGGCGGAAAAAATATTGAGTGAAAAAATTTCTAATAATGAAAAAATTGCTCTAGATAGCTCAAGTGCTAAGTTGAGGTTTTTATGGAAAAAGTATTCTGAAAACGTTAGTAATCCCTCATGTAAATACTTCCCAGAAATTCTCAATGGAGGTTATCTTCTTAAAGACTCACTAAAAGCCAACCCAAGAATTCCCTTAAATACCCAGTCTCGTCAGCTCTATTCTCAAAACCTCATCTGGAAAAGCCAGATATTTTGTATTTATGGAAAAGATAATCTAGGTAAATTTTTAGTTTATGGCCGCGCTGCAAATTGTGACGTGAAGGATGTGACACCGATTACTAATAATCTGGCCAGAATTAATATTAAAGATTTTTTAAAGCCTATTATTACTTTAGCAAAAAATAGGGCAACTGACTCAAATGACCCCAAAATATCGAATCAAACAGTCACTCTAGACCCGCAATTACAAATCCTGGTACAACGTCTTGGTAATTGCAATGCGCTAGATAATGATTGTCCTAGCGAAATAAAAAACATTCTTAAGGATACGGAATACGCGACTTTTACTATTATGGATGCTACTAGTAGAGATATTTTAGCCTCCGGATGCTCTGGAGATCTATGTAATGATGACAAAAAATTTGCATCTCCTGTAATTGCAGGAATGAGCATAGAAAGTCCGCCAGCCTCCACAGAAAAGCTGCTTTTTGCGTATGCGCTTGCTAAAAGCGGGCGAGTTTCCCAAAAGATGCTTGCGCTGCAAATCAAAACATCTGGCGAGCTAGATGATCAGGTATCCAAAAGAAATGAATGGTGGGAGAGACAAGCTATTTGTGATCCAAAAAAATCTGGGATGAATTGCCCAGTAACTAAAGATGTAATAGATTATTCTCGTGCAATTGGATGGAATCAGGAATGCAGCTCAAAGGTCAGCCTTCTTTGTGGCACAAGCAATATCTATGATGTATTGGGTCTTAGAAAGTTCAGCCCTACTAGTGGCCGAGCCTTAATAAATGCTGATAAAAAAGGTTACTACTTTAATGAAAAGCTATTAAATCATCCTGCAATACCCTGGGATGAGTATGAGGCAGTCAGATCTGGCAAAAAAGCCCCAAAGGATTACAGGGGTCTTGAAAGTACAAGTATGCTAGTCCAATCAGTCATTGGCGCTGGTGATAATAGGGTTACATCTCTTGGGCTTGCAATGCTTTCTAGCGGTATCTACCAGAGCGCCATGTCTGGGAAGGTGTCTGATGCTAGATTATTTAAAAGCGAAAATTCAACCCCATTTTATTCCACCACTTCAAGTCCAGCAGCGCAAAATATCCTCCAGGGGATGCAAAAGGTCATGACTGCAAGTGAATCTGGATGGAAGGGAGAGGGTACTAGTTATGGCGCTTTCAAATTTGCCTTCGGTAAACCTTGCGGAACAGACTGCCCCATCTATGCAAAGACGGGCACTGTAAGCTCAAAGGATCAGAGTCACGCAGCTTCAACTCTATTTACCGCTATCGTGAAAGAAAAGGAATTAAAGTCATTATTAGCCTTAAAAAATTCAAATCATGATAGAACGCTTGCTATTGGAATAATTTGCAAGCCAAATAAAAAAAATGCGGGGCATCAAGCTAGCAAGCTAGGACTATTAATCGCCAAAGAAATAATTCGCCATTCAGAGCAATCAGAATGAAAATCACTTTTCAGATAAACCCAGCCCTATCACCAACAGGAAGCCTTTTTTTATTTGGTACATTTATTAGGGAAGAAATATCTAATAATCAAATTATTGAACTTGTAATCCCAAGACTGATTTATACAAGTGTCTCTAAAAATGAATTTAATCAATACTTTAGTGACTTTTTGATAGAGGGTGGCTTTCATGAAAGCAGAATTACTATCAAGATTCAGGATCTAAATTATTTCCGATTAACTCTAGGTAAACAGATATGAAAATTACATCCTTCTTTCAAAGTATTATTAATCAAGATGTAGATAATGATGAACCTCTAAAATCAACCGATTCATTTGCAGATACATTGGCTGTAGATTTTAAAAGGGCTGCATCTGATGCCATATATCAAGAATTACAAAGATTCGAAGGAAAATATCTAAGCTCCACCTTAAAAAATTCCTACTTTCCTATTGAGGCTATTGCCTTTCACCCCATGGGACATTCAATAGCAATTGAATTGGAGGAATTTTTCAGAATCCACTCTGAGATTGATCCTTCATTCGAGATGAATTTCTTTAATAGCATTCTGCTTAAAGAATATAAAACGAAACAAGGCGGTTTAGCGATAATTCAGTCGAACTTAACGCCTGTGATACAGCCAAATGAATCAAGTTTAGATAATCCTACCCCAGACGAAACATATCAAATATCACTAAGGGGAAATAAAAAACGGTTATCCGCGACAGTGAGACTTGGCAGCCCAAAGCACAGAATTACTAAAGAACATGAAATATTTGGCAATAAGGATCCGATTAATCTAGGCAAAAGTGATTTAGGCACCACATCCAGAAGACCTCATTCGCATGTTATCAAAAATACTCCGATAGATATATCAGGCAGCGATCAAGAGATTTCTTTAGCACTTCAAATTTCAGACGGAAATGGTATATCCAATTTAATTATCAAAACTCCATTTATGATTGGCAGAAATTCCCCAGATAACCCTGAGACCAGTTTAAAAAAAATCTCTATTAATGGCATGTATTCATCAAGAAAACAGTTAATTGTCTTTCAGCTCAATGGCAATGCTTATGCCTTTATCCCAGAAGATGCAAAACTATGCGCCATAGCCAATTCATCAAAAATTATTGAGCATATGCATTTATTCGAAATATCTTCAAATGGCCTAGAAATCACTTTTGGCCAACCCCCAAATCTAGAAAAGATTTCAGTTGATAAAGAACAGCCTCAGCTTTATCCGACAATCATGGTTAGAAAAATTAACTATGATGATACTAACCGATTAGAGTCCACTCCAATTCCAGGCATAACCAAATGATTGAAGTGGTATCTGGACATTCGCTGAACTATGAACTGGGAAATTCCCAGGGATTTGATGCGATGTATGTTGATATGACATCTCTAACATTTGTGTTGTGTGATGGCGCCAATAGCACACCATGGGGCGGACATTGTGCTGAATTGTGCTCCTCTCAATTAGGAAAATCTCTTTCATCCCAAGAAATATCCTCCCCATTTACTATTAAGACAATCTTTGATGATGTGCAAAACAAAATTAGTGAAACATTCTCAAATGCTGCTTGTACCGCAGTGTCTTTAAAATATTCTTCAGACAGGTTATGGATTGCAAACTGCGGAGATAGTCAGATTGAGATACTAAAAGAGCATGCACTATGGGGCTGGAAAAGTAATTTTATAACTATTTTGGATCAAAACTGTGACGGAAATCCCAATCAACTCATGGGTAGGAACGCATATTTATCTCCAGATATTTACTC
>Ga0194043_1001870_pt1 | contig 11744 bp, 7 predicted proteins | sample JunL4415m_MetaG_FD_161274 | JGI IMG/M metagenome (GOLD analysis project Ga0194043, IMG submission 161274) | Anoxic zone freshwater microbial communities from boreal shield lake in IISD Experimental Lakes Area, Ontario, Canada - Jun2016-L442-15m | ecosystem: Environmental > Aquatic > Freshwater >...
TCGTGCTTGTTTGTGCGCCTGGCAACGCGTTTGCAGGCCGCGTGCAGCTGTCGCTTGGAGAACTCCACGGCCAGCGGATGGTGGGCTTTGATCCCGATCTTGTTATCCGCCACGAGCTCGACCGCGCCGTCGCAGCCCGCGGCGTTGAGCCAAACGTGGTGATGGAGTTTGACAACATCGAAACAATCAAGCGGGCTGTCGAGATCGATGCGGGCGTGGCGCTTCTGCCGGAGCCGACCATCGGCCGTGAACTCGCGGCCGGCACGCTCTGCATGGTCCGGCTTGCCGACGAAGACCTCGTTCGCCCGTTGGGCATCATCCATGCCCGCGGCAAGCCGCTGGCCCCTACGGCGCAGCGGTTTGTCGAATTACTTCGCGGCCATGCCCACGACGCGGAGGCGGTTGCCTTGGCGGCGGCTACCTCGCCAGCCTGAGCCCCATATTATTTCCGGTGAATCCCAGCGTTTTTCGGACCACACTTCCTGCCTTCCTGCCTCAAGAGTATCGCAATGACCCGCTCCCCAGGTCTTCCGCCAGCACAGGGCCTCTACGATCCCGCCAACGAGCACGACGCCTGCGGCGTGGGGTTTGTCGTTGATCTGCATGGTCGCAAGCGCCACCAGATTGTTCGGCAGGGGCTCGAGGTGCTGGAAAATCTCACCCACCGCGGCGCGTGCGGCTGCGACCCGCTCACTGGCGACGGTGCCGGCATTCTCATCCAGATGCCGCAGGAATTCTTCACCGCCGTGACGCCGCAGGCCGGCATCAAGCTGCCGCCACCGGGCGACTGGGCCGCTGGCAATATCTTTTTGCCGCCCTCCGACGGCGATCGCGAGGCCGCGGAGCAGTTCTTTGAGACGCTCTGCCGTCAGGAAGGGCTTGATTTCCTCGGTTGGCGGACTGTTCCAACAGACAACCGTGCCATCGGTGGCACCGCCCGCGAGGTGGAGCCAGTCGTGCGACAGGCATTCGTGGGCCGCGGCAAAAAGACGGCCCGCGACCACTTCGAGTGGAAGCTGTTTGTGCTCCGGAAGCGGTTTGGAATCGAACTGGGCAGTCTGGGCCTGACCGAACAGACGTTTGTGTATGTCTGTTCGCTCTCGGCGCGGACGATCGTCTACAAGGGCCTGCTGCTGGCCGACCAAGTCGATAAATATTATTCCGATCTCTCCGACGCAAAGATGACCAGCGCCCTGGCGCTGGTGCACCAGCGCTACAGCACCAACACATTTCCCACCTGGGATCTCGCCCATCCTTTCCGGTTCATCGCCCACAACGGTGAGATCAATACGGTTCGCGGCAACATCAACTGGATGCACGCGCGGGAGAGCATGCTCGCCCATCCGGTCTTTGGCCCTGACCTCGATAAGATCAAGCCGGTGGTGCGGGAGGGTGGCAGCGACTCGGCCACGTTTGATAACGTCTTAGAACTGCTCGTGTTGGCTGGCCGGCCGATCGAGGAGGCTGTCAGCATGCTCATTCCCGAGCCGTGGAGCCGCCATGAAACCATGGCCGACGACCTCAAGGCCTATTACGAATTCCAGGCTTGCCTCGTGGAGCCGTGGGATGGTCCAGCGGCGCTCGCCTTCACCGACGGCACGCGGATCGGCGCCACGCTCGATCGCAACGGCCTGCGGCCAGGCCGCTGGTGGCAGATGAAAGACGGGCTCATCGTGATGGCAAGCGAGGCGGGTGTCTTGCAATTGCCCGCCGGCGAGGTGGTCCGCAAGGGACGGCTGCGGCCCGGCCGGATGTTTTTGGTCGACACCAAGGAAGGTCGGATCGTCGAGGACGAAGAGATCAAGCGGAAGCTGGCGGTCGCGAAGCCGTGGCGGGAATGGATTGCATCGCAGCAGGTCCGCCTCGAGGAGCTTCCCGACCCAGCGCATGTCGCCGACGTGACGAAGTCGCGGGCGGTAATTTCCGATGAACTGCTCTCGGCGACGGGGAATGGCGAAAACGCGCTGGCGCACGCCGTCGATCCTTGGCGGGCGGCCGGCGTGGCGGGCGAACGCTCGAGCCTCCTGGAGCTCCAGCGGGCCCACGGCTACACGCTTGAAGAACTGAAGATGATCATCGTTCCGATGGCCACCGACGGCGCGGAGCCGATCGGATCGATGGGCAATGACACTCCGCTGGCCGTGCTCTCCGATCGGCCGCAATTACTCGCCAACTACTTTAAGCAACTCTTCGCGCAGGTCACCAACCCGCCGCTCGACGCCATCCGCGAGGAGATCATCACCTCGATGATCACGACGATTGGCAGCGAGGGAAACCTGCTCGACTCCCGGCCCGAACAGTGCCGACTGCTGCGGCTCGAGACTCCGGTGATCACCAATGCCGAGTGTGCCCGCATCAAGTCGCTCAATCAGCCGGGGCTCGTGGCCCACACGGTCTCGCTGCTCTTCCCAGCGGCCTCTGGCGTCGCGGGAATGCGAGAGCGGCTCGACGCGATCCGCGCTGAGGCTTCGCAGGCTGTCAAGGATGGCGCAGCGATCATCGTGCTCTCCGACCGTGGCATCTGCCGCGAGCAGGCGGCCGTGCCGGTGTTGCTGGCAACGGGCGGCGTGCACCACCACCTCGTCAGAGCGGGCACGCGAACGAGGTGTGGGATTGTGGTCGAGACGGGCGAGGCCCGCGAGGTGCAGCACTTCGCACTGCTCACCGGCTACGGGGCGGGTGCGGTGAATCCCTACATCGCCTTTGCCACGATCGATCAGATGCAGGCCGAGCGGATGATCTCTGCCGATCATTCGCGAGAGAAGCTCCACAAGAACTTCGCCAAGGCGGCCACCAAGGGCCTGCTGAAGGTGATGAGCAAGATGGGCATATCGACGCAGCAAAGCTACCGCGGCGCGCAGATATTTGAAGCAGTCGGCCTCGAACAGGCACTCGTCAGCGAGTTTTTCACACGGACTCCCAGCCGCATCGGCGGCATCGGGCTGGAGGGCGTGGCCGCGGAGTCGCTGCGGCGGCATGAACATGCCTGGCCGCAGACGGTCGTGCCGCAGACCCTCGAACTCGACGTGGGTGGCCGCTATGCCTGGCGGCGGAAGGGGGAGTCGCACATGCTTTCTCCAGACGTTGTCTCCAAGCTGCAACTGGCCACGCAGATCAATAGTCGGGCGGAATTTAAAAAGTATCAGCAGCTGATCGACGAGCAGCAGACGAAGCTCCTGACGCTCCGTGGTCTGCTCGACTTCAAGTGGGCCGACACGCCCATATCGCTTGAGGATGTGGAGCCCGCCAAGGAAATCGTCAAGCGGTTTGCAACCGGCGCGATGTCGTATGGCTCGATCTCAAAGGAGGCCCATGAGACACTCGCGATTGCCATGAACCGGCTGGGCGGCCGCAGCAACACTGGCGAAGGGGGCGAAGACCCAATTCGCTACCAGCCCGATCCCTCGGGCGATAGTAAAAACTCCTCGATCAAGCAGGTTGCCAGCGGCCGCTTTGGCGTGACGAGCCTCTATCTCGTCAATGCCAAGGAGTTGCAGATCAAGATGGCGCAGGGCGCGAAGCCCGGCGAGGGAGGCCAGCTTCCCGGTCATAAGGTCGACCGTGAGATCGCGAGGATTCGCCACAGCACGCCGGGCGTGGGCCTGATCTCCCCGCCGCCGCACCACGACATCTACTCAATTGAGGATCTCGCTCAGCTGATTCACGACCTCAAAAATGCCAACCACCACGCGCGGATCAGTGTGAAGCTGGTCGCTGAGGTGGGTGTCGGCACGGTGGCGGCGGGTGTCTCGAAGGGAAAGGCCGACGTGGTGCTGATTTCGGGCCACGACGGCGGCACCGGCGCCAGCCCCCAGACGTCGATCATGCACTGCGGACTGCCGTGGGAGCTTGGGCTCGCCGAGGCCCATCAGGTGCTTGTGATGAACGATCTCCGCGGCCGGATCATCGTGCAGACCGACGGCATGATCCGCACTGCCAAAGACGTGGTGATCGCCACGATGCTCGGCGCTGAGGAATTCGGCATCGCGACGGCGTCGCTGGTGGTGATCGGCTGCATCATGATGCGGAAGTGTCATCTCAATACCTGTCCGGTGGGCGTCGCCACGCAGGATCCAGAGCTGCGGAAGAAATTTACGGGCCAGCCAGAGCACGTCGTCAACTTCTTCTTCATGCTCGCCGAGGAGATTCGCGAACTGATGGCGAAGCTTGGCTTCCGCACGATTGAGGAGATGGTCGGCCGGGTCGACCGGCTCGACACGCGGGTCGCGATCGCGCACTGGAAGGCGAAGGGCCTTGATTTCTCGACAATTCTGCACAAGCCCGAGGTGCCAAAGCACGTGAAGACGCACTGTGAGCAGTCGCAAGACCACGGCATCGCGGAGTCGCTCGACATGACCACGCTGCTGGGTCTCTGCCGGCCGGCCCTGGAAAACCGGACGCCTATCACGGTCGATCTACCGATCCGTAATACCAACCGCACCGCCTGCACCGTGCTCTCAAGCGAGGTGACACGACGGTATGGCGCGGCGGGCCTCCCCGATGGCACGATCCAGATCAATTTCACCGGCACAGCTGGCCAGAGCGTGATGGCTTTTGGCGTGCCAGGCATCACAGTGAAGATCGAGGGCGATGTCAACGACTACTGCGGCAAGGGGCTCTCTGGCGGCAGGGTGATCGTGCGGCCGGCCCGCGAGGCGAAATTTAAGGCTGAAGAAAACGTGATCGCCGGCAACGTGGTGGCCTATGGGGCGACCAGCGGCGAAATCTATATCCGTGGCATCTGCGGCGAGCGGTTTTGTGTGCGCAACAGCGGCGCGGAGGCGGTTGTCGAGGGCACGGGCGACCATGGCTGCGAATACATGACGGCTGGCCGAGCGGTGATCCTCGGCGAGACCGGCAGAAACTTCGCAGCCGGCATGAGCGGCGGCATCGCCTATGTCTGGGATAATACCGGGACGTTTCGCCCCAAAGTGAACATGGAGATGGTGGAGCTTGAGCCGCTCGACGCTGGCGATCTTGCGTATGTGAAGGACCGGATCGAGAAGCACGTTGCCTACACCGACAGCACCCGTGGCCGCCAGATTCTCGACCACTGGCAGACCGAGCAGTCACGGTTTGTGAAGGTGATGCCAACTGACTACAAGCGGGCGATCGCGGAGCTGCGAAAGCTCGCGGAGCAGGAACAACTGGAAGCCAAGCAGGCGGAGGAAAAAGTCCATGGGTGAGCCACGCGGATTCATGAAGTATGAGCGGCAGGTTGCCGGCTATGCGCCGGTCGCCGAACGTCTCAAACATCACAACGAGTTTCTCACGATCCTCTCGCCAGAGGAGCTTAAGACTCAGGGCGCCCGCTGCATGGATTGTGGCGTGCCCTTTTGCCATACCGGCTGCCCACTGGGAAACATCATTCCCGACTTCAACGATCTTGTGTATCGCCAGCAGTGGCATGAGGCGAGCCAGCGGCTGCATGCCACGAATAACTTTCCCGAATTCACAGGCCGCATCTGCCCAGCGCCGTGTGAGTCGGCCTGCGTGCTTGGCATCAATGAAGATCCGGTCGCCATCAAGCAGATCGAGATGGCGATCGCCGATCGGGCCTTTGATGAAGGCTGGATCGTGCCGGAGCCACCGGCCGTCCGGAGCGGCAAGCGAGTGGCGGTCGTAGGCAGCGGCCCGGCTGGGCTCGCCACCGCCCAGCAGCTCAACCGAGCCGGTCATCTTGTCACGCTCTTTGAGCGGTCTGATCGGCCCGGCGGGCTCCTGATGTATGGCATCCCCGACTTTAAACTCGAGAAGTGGCGGGTCTGGCGGCGGGTCGAGCAGATGCGTGACGAGGGAGTTGAGTTTCGCTGCAGCGTGAACGTCGGCACGGATCTGCCGACGCAAGCACTCGTCGACGATTACGACGCTATCGTGCTCACCGGCGGCGCGACGTTGGGCCGCGATCTTCCGATTGCCGGCCGCGAGCTCAAGGGCGTGCACTATGCGATGGATTTTCTCCCGCTGCAAAACAAGCGCAACGCCGGCGATGAAGTGCCAGGGCAGATCGTTGCCGAGGGTAAGGATGTGGTGGTGATCGGAGGCGGCGACACCGGCTCCGATTGCGACGGCACGAGCAACCGACAGGGGGCCAAGAGCATCACGCAGTTTGAGTTGCTGCCGCAGCCACCGAATCTCGGCAAATATCCGCGGCGGGAGGATCGTCCGGCCAGCACACCATGGCCGCTCTGGCCGGTGATCCTGCGAACGAGTTCTTCGCACGAGGAGGGCTGCGGTCGAGAATGGGGCATCCTCTCGAAGGAATTTGTCGGTGATGAAAACGGCCAGCTGCGGGCGGTGAAGACCGTGCGGATCGAGTGGTATACCGATGCCGCCTCGGGCCAGCAGAAGTTTCGCGAACTGCCAGGCAGCGAGCAGGAATGGCCGTGTCAGCTGGCGCTCTTGGCGATGGGCTTTATGGGTCCGGAAAAGCAGGGACCGATTGCGGACCTCGGGCTCGAACTCGACCCGCGTGGCAACGTGAAGGCTGGAGCCGACTACATGACCAGCCGCGAGGGTGTTTTCGCAGCGGGCGACTTGCGCCGCGGGCAGTCGCTTGTCGTTTGGGCGATCCACGAGGGGCGTGAGGCAGCGCGGGCTGTCGACCTCTGGCTGATGGGGCAGACGAACTTACCGAGCGTGTCGGAAGGTGAATTTGCCATGCACGCCTGATTGCGGAATCGGCAAGTTGGAAAACTCGCCTCCACCGGAGAAGCAGAGCCGGCAGGCTCACTGTTTGAGTGGCGCAAGCTCGACAGTGAGCCGGCCAGCGTTGTCGGCCAGTTCGCCCGGCGGCTCGTTGATCTTGAGGTAGATCACGCCGTCGGTCATCGCCCTAAACTCGCCCGTCGCGCCTTCGGCGAGCACCGCGAATCGAGGCCTGTCTGCAGCAGTATCCCCGTGCACCCACTGGCTGAGCAGCAGCCTGCCGAGGGGCCGGCCGCGATACCAACGCAGCGAGATGCCGTCGGCTTCGCTTTCAAGGGCCATCTCCGGCAGCCGGCCAATCGTGCAGCGGCCCGTCGCCCGCAGGGTGTAGCGGTCGCCTTTGCTGACCGACCAGCCCGAGTGCTGCCAGCCCTGGTCGCCGCCGACGAGGGCCTGTTGCCGAACGTCGAGCGGCCGGCCAGATGACCAGTCGATCTGGGAGCGGTTGAAGTCGTAGCCGTAGTCGAGTTCGGAAAGAAAGGCGTCGAAATCACGGCTGGCCCGCGCTGCGTCCCAGCCGGGTGCGTGGACAAGCCGCTCGGTGAAATCAGCGTCGAGGGAGCCCCGCTGGACAGTCGCAAACGTCGGAGCATGAGCAGGATGCAGCGACAGCAGCGCCACCGCAGCCCAGCTGGCGGCGTAGGCGGAGAGATCGCCGTGATTCGCGGCCGGCGTTGCAAAGACATCGTCGAGGCCGGGGCAGGTGCCGGGCTTGAGCCCCCGCAGCATCTCGATGCGACCGAGCTGCTCGACATCAGTAGACCGGGATGGCATCGGTGTCGAGACGAAGCCAGTGGTGCTTTGCTCGGGAGCTGGGTCTGCATCGAGGCGGTGGGTGGCGAGGTATTCGGCGATGCCTTCGAGATACCACGGCTGGGTGTTGAGGCCGCGGAGCGTGATCGTGAAGGCATGCACGCCCTCGTGGAGGAGGAGGTGCCGCCGATAGGCTGGATTGGACTGGTCGGCCATCCAAAACCGGTGGCGGTCGCAGAAGCCGTTGGCAAAGTCAGGGATCGCGTCGGGTAGCAGGCCGGCTTCGCGAAACCGCTCCCGATCGACGACGAGACAGCCGCACGCCCGCCACTCGCGATGCGCGGCGAGATCGAGGTCGAAGTGTTGGCACCAGGTCTTCCAGGCGGCATCGAAAATGCGGGGGAGGTCTTCGACGCCGTCACCAGCGCGGACTGGCCGATCGGTGATCAGCGTGAGGTGATCCCCCTGAAGTACCCGGAGGCCGGCCCGTCGGGCCGAGGCCGTCAGCGACGCGATAGACGGCTCATCAGCGGCCCGCGCGTGGCTGGCCGCGCTGACGACAAGGAGCGCTGCAAGGAGAAGTGGTCGAATCCGCATGGAGTCGAGTGTAGACCGGGACCTACGGGAGAGGAATTTTGGCTTACCGAAGAAGACCAAGAGGACAAGTTGGAAAACTTATCCCACTTAAAGCCCCCCTAGCTTGCCAGGTCGCTGCAGTCGGTGGCGGCGCGGCAAGCGGTGCCGTGAACGAGCCGGCCATTCGATCGGTTTCCCTCAAAAAACCGATGCCTTCTTGCGGAGACCAGTGGACGCGAAAACCCTGGAAACCGCAGAAAAAGTCCTCTCGGACTGGGCGGCCCGAGACTGATACAACCCCAGAGTCGCCAGGAGGGCGAACGATTTGCGGCAGGGACGCCGACACCGCTGGGGAGATCTGTTTGTCCGGTTGCTTGCAGGGATTTTTCTCTGCCTGGCCGGCCGCGGTGGCTCTGCGCAATCACCTGTTGGTGGTGGTGCAGGAGCACATCCCTACTGGCAGGCGCCTCCACTTCCTTCGGCCGTTATTCAGGGGGGCGCGATACCAGCAGGCTGGACGCCGCAGGCCGTGCCGTATCAGGGCGTGGGGCCGGACGGTCGGCCGTTCACGATGTATTACGCGCCCACTTATGTCTTTACGTATCAGGTCGGACCGCCGGTATTGGCTCCGCCAACCAAGCCCGTCGCTTCGCCAGTCAACCGGCGGCAGGCCCCGCCCGCGGTGCCACAACCGGCTTCGATGCAGGGATGGAACTATCAGACGCAGACCGCGGCACCGTCAACATACAGTTTGCCGCCGGCCACGGTGGCCCGCTATCAGCCAACACCTTATCAATATCCACCTGGGTCGCGGGCGCTCAGCGGCACGCCGGTCGTGCCGCCGCAGAGCCAGCCTGCGGCCTCTGCCTTGCCGGCCCCGCCCCCGGTAGACCAGTGGACGTCATCGGGACTGCCGCCCTCGCCGGGTGTGGTGGCAGACGCTCCACCCCCGATGGCACCGGCCCCCATGAGCCAGGCTGTGGCCGCCGCGGCGCCGCCGATGGTCGCTGGCGCGGCTGGTGCGATCGCGGCGGCATCACAGCCACAGTCTCTCGCACCGCCAACGTCGATTCCAGCGCAGCCGGTCAGCGTTTCGCCAGTGCAGCCGCCCGCCAGCCGCGCGGCCAGTCCCCATCTCTGGCGGGTGGTGGGCGTGCACGACGGCGACACCGTGACTTGCCTCGACGAATCCAACCAGCAGCAGAAGGTGCGACTCGCCGAGATCGATGCGCCAGAGATCGGCCAGGAATATGGCAGGAACTCGCGGGAGGCGCTGGCCGAACTGGTCTTCGGCAAGACGGTGGAGGTGACGGAAGACGGTAAGGATCGTTATGGACGGTGGATCGGCCATCTGTCCGCGGGTGGCAGCGATATGAACCGGCAGATGGTCGCCACCGGGAATGCCTGGCACTACGTAGACTATTCGACCGACGCCTCTCTGGCGGCGCTTCAGTCCCAGGCCCAGTCGCAGCGGCTCGGCCTCTGGGCCCAGCCCAACCCAATCCCGCCCTGGACATTTCGCAAAAACTAAACTGCTCGATTTGAAGCGAGCCACGCATGACAGAGCGCAGCCTGCGGCACGTGATCCTGGTGGCCGTGGGGAGTGCCGGGGATGTGCATCCGTTTGTCGGGCTGGGACGAACGCTACGGCAACGGGGCTACCGTGTAACGCTCGTCACGGCCGGTTATTTTCGCGGGCTCGTCGAGGCGGCTGGCCTGGAGTTTATCGACCCGCTGCCGGAGGTCGACTTTCGGGAGATGATCCGCAACCCGCGGATCTGGCATCCCTTGCATGGCCCACGAATGATCATGGATCTGGCGGGGCGGCCTCTGCTTGAGCCGATCTATCGCGTCATCGCAGGCCGTCACGCTCAAGGCCAGACGCTCGTTGTCGGCTCGACTCTCGCCTTTGGCGCCCGCGTTGCCCAAGAACACCTCGGCGTCCCGATGGTGAGCGTGCACCTCTCACCGGCGATCTTTCGCAGCCTTCATGAAGGGCCGCTGCTGCCAGGGCTCTGCGTGCATCGCGGGCCGATCTGGTTTCGAAAGGCCCAGTGGTATCTGGCTGACACGCTGGTGATCGATCGGATGATCGGCCCCTGGCTGAATGCGTTTCGCACCAGCCTCGGCCTGCCTCGTGTCCGCGGCATCTACCGCGACTGGCTCCATTCACCGCTCAAGGTGCTGGGAATGTTTCCCGAGTGGTTTGCGCCGCGGCAGCCCGACTGGCCGCCGCAGCTGCAGCTGACGGGCTTTCCGCTCTACAGTGAGGAGGGCGCGGTCGAACCCTCGGCGGCTGTCTGCGACTTTATCGACGCCGGCCCGCCGCCGCTGGTTTTCACGCCCGGGTCGGCGAATATATTTGGTCGCGACTTCTTCACGGCCGCGGCCGATGCCTGCCGGCTGCTCGGTCGACGCGGCCTCCTGCTGACGCGGTTTCCCGAGCAGCTGCCGGCCAGCCTGCCCGCGTGCGTGCGGCACTTCGACTTCGTGCCATTTCGCTGGCTCCTGACGCGGTCGGCCCTGCTCGTGCATCATGGTGGGATCGGATCGATGTCACAGGCGCTGTCGGCCGGCGTGCCGCAGGTGATCATGCCGCAGGGATTTGATCAGTTTGACAATGCGGCCCGCGCTGCGCGGCTCGGCGTGGCCGCCAGCCTTCCACCGCGGCGGTTTCGCGGCCCGGCGGTGGCGGCGCTGATCGACGGCCTGCTGGCCGATCCTGCCGTCGCGGAACGCTGCCGTAAAACCGCTCTCCTGCTGACAAACTCAGACGGGCTCGACCGCGGTTGCGACGAGATTGAGGCGGCGTGGGCGGTTCACACGCAGGGCTTGGCTAGGCACGAGTAGGCTTGAGGCAGGCACGCCGTAATAAAGCTAGGCCTTGATCGCCGCGAGTGCCTTGCTGACATGGTCAGCGGCCGTCAGCGTCGAATTGTGGATGAGTCGGACAACGCCCAACTTATCGATCACGTAGGTGACGCGACCGGGGATGACCCACAACGCATTGGGCACGCCAAACAGTCTGCGGAGTGAGCCATCGGGATCACTGATAATCGGAAACGGCAGTTTGTGCTGCTCGGCAAATTGCCGGTGGCTAGCGGGCGAATCGCTGCTGACGCCGATGACTTCGACGTCTGCCTTCACAAACTCGTCGTAGGCATCGCGAAACCCGCAGGCCTCTCGCGTGCAGACGGGCGTGTTGTCTTTGGGATAGAAAAACAGCACGAGCGACTTCTGGCCGGTCAGCGTTGCCGAATCAAACGTGCTGCCATCTTGCAGCGTGGCGGTAAACCGGGGCACTGTGGCGCCGACTGCGATGGAAGGCATGGCAAGAGTCGGCCGAGAGGCCGCCTTCAAATGGTGTACGGCAGAAAGCTCTAGCCGATGAATCCGTGAGCTTAACAACTCCGAGAAGAAGGTGCCGCCGTAGCGAGAAAATGTGAGCAGCACGAAATCGGGACGGCAGGGCGGCCAAAAGTGTGTTGTGCGGGAGCCGGGGTGAATTGAATCCGGATTTCATGGTCACAGGACAATCGCCTGCTCCCGATCGTCTGCCATGCAGCCCACAATTCCGTTCCGCTGGCTGGCCACGAAGGCGATGGTGGGGATCTGGAGAAAGCCGATTATCCGAGAGACGATCGTGCGTGGCGTGCTGGGCGTCTGCCATGAACTGAGGATATTGTGACGGCCGAGGGCGCTGAAAC
>Ga0194043_1001873_pt1 | contig 11723 bp, 8 predicted proteins | sample JunL4415m_MetaG_FD_161274 | JGI IMG/M metagenome (GOLD analysis project Ga0194043, IMG submission 161274) | Anoxic zone freshwater microbial communities from boreal shield lake in IISD Experimental Lakes Area, Ontario, Canada - Jun2016-L442-15m | ecosystem: Environmental > Aquatic > Freshwater >...
GCAGGCCGCTCGTTGCCTATACGAGTGTTGCCGCGCACTCGAGCGTCGAGAAGGGGCTCGGCATTGCGGGTATCGGCCGGCAGCATCTGCGAAAAATCGCCACGGATGTCCGGGGACGCATGGATGCCGATGCGCTGGCTGCCGCGATGGATGCCGATGCACTGGCGGGAAAGATCCCTTTCTTCGTGGCCGCCACAGTCGGTACGACGGCCTCGGGAGCATTTGATCCGGTGCCCGCGATCGCGGCGGCCGCGCGGCGGCATGCCGCTTGGCTGCATGTAGACGCCGCCTGGGCCGGGGCGGCGGCCATCTGCCCAGAATTTCGCGACTCCATTCTCGCGGGTGCAGGCTCAGCGGACAGCTGGGGCTTCAATCCACACAAGTGGCTGCTCGTCAATTTCGATTGCCACACGCTCTGGGTGGCTGACCGCGGTCCGCTCATCCGGGCCCTCTCCATGAAGCCCGACTACCTCCGCAATGCCGCCTCAGAGAGCGGTGCCGTCATCGACTACAGCGACTGGCAGGTGCCACTCGGTCGCCGCTTTCGGGCCCTCAAGCTGTGGATGACGCTCCGCATGATCGGTGCGGATGCCCTGCGGCAGCGGATCCGCGACCATGTTGCCTGGGCCGCCGCCTTCGCCGAGTGGGTGCGGAACGACCCCCGGTTCGACCTCCTCAGCCCGCCCTCGCTCAGCCTCGTCTGCTTCGCGCCGCGGGCCGGCGACGATGCAGCCACCGCCCTGCTCGACCGAGTCAACGCGGGCGGCAGGGTGTTTTTAAGCAGCGGCTTGGTGGCCGGTCGAAGGGCCCTGAGGCTGGCCATCGGCGGCCCGCTCACCCGTCGGGAAGACGTGGAAACTGCCTGGCAGGAACTCACCAAACTGGTTTGACCGGCGGGCTACCGGACCAGAAAAACGGTCAGAATCGATTTTCCTTCATTTTCTAAGGCATTTCCGCCGAAGTTTGAAAAGATCGGGGTTTTGGGGATTGGGGGCGAACCAATTCCTCAGGCGACCCGTATTACTGGTTGCGACCTGGTTAGAGACGGCTACAGTTCGGTAGCCGAATCGGGCGAGGAGTAAAAAAATGGCACGTAAAGATTCTCTTTTAAACCTCCGAGTGATCTTGGTTCGCCGTCGTGATGCCCTTCGCAGCGCCTTAGCGGGTGACCTTTCTCTGCTGAAAGAACTGCGCAGTGAGTCCCCCGGCGACGTTATCGACGCAGCCTACGACTCGGCTCAGGATGAGATTAGCTCGCAACTCGCCGAGGTGGAGAGCCGCGAACTGGCGCAGATCGAAAACGCCTTGGAGCGCATGCGGGCCGGGAAGTATGGCTCCTGCGAGTATTGCGGTGGCAAAATCCCCCTGGCCCGGCTCAACGCCCTCCCCTACGCGACCATGTGCATCGAATGCCAGCGCGAGCTGGAACGATCCGGCTCCGCGGGCCTGTCGTTGCCGGAAGAACGCGGGCAACAGGGCGAAGAAATCGTCATGGGCGACCTTGAGTTCTGATCACGCCGGGCAGTTGCGGTATGCTCTTCCTCGAGCGACCGATCTGCCGATGGATCACGGCCCAAGAGCGAGTGTTCCATGATGCCAGCTGAGATGCCAGTAGACAGCAGCGTGCGTAGACCTTTCATCCTTCTGGTGATCGCAATCGCGATCGCTATCCGGATGACAGGAGCCCCTATTTCCACAGTCTGGGGTGAGGAACCGCCGGTCAGGCTGGCGCCGATTGAGCGGCCGGCGGCCGGCAGCGGTGGCCGAGTCGATCCAATGCGGCCGGCTCGGCTTTCCTTGGCGGAGCGAGACAAACTCTACGATCAGGTATCGCGGGATGCCGAAGCGCTTGAGCGGCAGGGCGCTCAACTTCGCCGGCTCACGCAGTTGCTCCGCCCCACGGTCGTTCACATCGATGCCAAGAAGCCGGCCCTGCGGCCCAAAAATGGCAAGGCGAGTGAGGACGAAGCAGGCTCGGGCGTCATCGCGCTTGTTTCAACGCGAACCGTGGTGATCACCAACCGGCATGTCATCAACCGAGCCGAACTCGACAACATCACGATCCGCCTCGATGACGGCCGGGAGATCCGTCCGATCCGGCTCTGGTCTGACCCCGGCACCGACATCGCGGTGCTGGATATCGAGGAGCCGGAAATCGAAACCGCCCGGCTCGCCAGTGGCGATTCGCTGCAGATCGGTGACACGGTGCTGGCGATCGGCAGCCCGTTCGGCCTGTCGCACTCCGTCACACTCGGCATTGTGTCGGCCAAGGGCCGCCGTGATCTCGAACTCGGCGAAGAGGGGGTGAAATTTCAAGACTTCATCCAGACTGACGCCGCCATTAATCCTGGCAACAGTGGCGGTCCGCTGGTGAACCTCCGCGGCGAGGTCGTTGGTCTGAACACGGCGATCGCCAGCAATTCAGGAGGCAGCGAGGGGATCGGTTTCGCGATTCCGATCTCAATGGTGATGTTTGTGACCCGCCAACTCGTGGAAACCGGCTCAGTGTCGCGTGCCTATCTCGGCGTCACACTCGACCGGGCCTTTACACAGAAAGCCGCGCACCGGCTCGGCATGGTGCGGGCCGTTGGGGCGCATGTGTCGGCAGTCACGAAGGGATCACCGGCCAACGTTGCCAGCATTCAGGCCGACGACGTTATCCTGGAAGTAGACGGAGTGGCGATCGAGGACGACAACCATCTCGTCAGTCTTGTCAGCGTTACTCCTACCAACCGCACGGTGACGCTCGTCGTGTTTCGCAGCGGTGAGCGGATCACGCTCAAACTGCCCGTAGCCAGCCGCGAGCAGTTTGAAGGGCAGTGACTGCGCTCCCCCGTGGGATCCATTTTCCAACTTGTCCTTAGCTCGCGTCGCGGCTCACGTCGCGGCGGCGGCAGTAGCGAGGCTGCGAAGAATACAGTCCTTCACGGCCGCGACGTCAGAGTTGATGAAGAGATCGGTATTGGGCCGCTGCTGGCGGATCTGCCGGCGGTCAACCACCAGCATGCCGGCCGTGAGTTCGCCTGCCGTCTCAACATCGGCCACAATCGCGACGCGCTCAAAGAGTTCGGGGTTCGTTGCCGCCACCAGCGCCACGACATCATGCAGCCAAATCCCCTCGCTGCCCAGCAGCTGGCGGTGGGCCCGAAACGCATGTGGCAGCATTCGACGCAAGAGCAGGCCAGCCCGCGAGCCTTCGTCCGGCAACTGTGAGAGGAAGTCAAACTCCAGCATGATCTGGCTGGAGGTCTCCAGTGGCACGAGCGACTTGGGGAGCGGCTCGCGGACCACGTGCCGGGCCGCCACCGGATCGCAGTAGAAGTTGAGGTCGGCAACGGCCGTCACATTACCGGCGGCATTCGCAGTGCCGCCGGAGATGATCACGCGTTCGATGATCTCGGCGATTGCGGGATCCCGCCTGAGGAGTCGGGAAAGATTGGTGAGCGGGCCCAGCGCGATAATCGTGACCTCACGCGGGTTCGCCCGAATGACCTCCCACATCACCTTCTCTGCCACGTGCCCTCCGTGGAGCTGGGCCCGCGGGAGATCAATGCCGCCTAGGCCATCGGTGCCGTGCATATTAAACGGCTTCTCGGGCAGCCCCGTGTCGGTCGGGGCGATGCCGATTCGCGGCAGCCGCGGCGGATCGAGATAGGCCACAATCGCTTGCAGGTTGCCGGTGGCCTGTTCCGGCAAAACATTCCCACCGGCTGCCGTAACGGCCAGCACCTCGAGCCGCGGATCAAACAGTGCCATGGTCAGGGCCACGGCATCATCGATCCCCGGATCCACATCCAGAATCACCTTACGAGGCACGGCTGCAGGCTCCTCTTTTCCGGTCTGTCTGTTCGGGCGCATCAGGCCGGTCAGAACAAGCTGAATGCTACGGCCACCGCGGAATGGTAGCCTAATCTTGTCACCATGACCGTACAGAAGCCCAAGTCCTGGCGAGATTTCGATGCCCCTCCCGAGAGACACCCCCGACATTGCCTCGTCTCTCGGCCGCCTGCGGCAAGGCTTGCATGCCGGCCGCGACGAGACCCGCCAGCTCGTCGACGGCGTGCTGGCTGGGTCTGTGGACCTCGATGCCTTCGGCCTGTGGCTGGTGGCACTGGCCGATCTTGGCGAATCAGCCGACGAAATCGCCGGCGTGGCGGAGGCCCTCCGCAGCCGGATGCTCCCGGTTCATACCACCCACCCAATCGTGGCCGATACCTGCGGCACCGGTGGCGACGGCTCGGGCTCGTTCAACATTTCAACCGCAGCGGCACTGGTCGCGGCGGCGGCCGGCCTGCCGGTCGCGAAACACGGCAACCGTGCAGTGACCAGCCGCACCGGCTCGGCCGACGTGCTCGAGCAGCTCGGCATGCCGGTCGGAGTGCCACCGGAAACGGCTGCCCGCATGCTCGACGCCCACGGCTTCTGCTTCTGCCTCGCGCCGGTGCATCATCCAGCCATGGCCCGCGTAGGACCGCTGCGTCGGTCGCTCGGTCGGCCCACCGTCTTCAATCTCGTCGGGCCGCTCTGCAATCCGGCCGGAGCGGGCGTGCAGGTGATCGGCGTCGGCCGGCCTACCGCGCGGGAACCGCTGGCCCAGGCGGCGCTGCTGCTGGCAGCGAAGCGGGTGCTTGTCGTATCGGGTCACATCGGTGCCGCCACCACGGCCTTCGATGAGATTAGCCTCTTTGGCCCCACGGACGTCATCGACGTCTCAACCGCAGGAACGACCCGCATGCGTTGGACGCCCGAGGATTTTGGAATCGCGACCCAGCCCGTAGAACACCTTCGGGAGTTGGCGGTCGACGGGCCCACGGAGAGCGCAGCCGCCATCCGCAGCGTGCTCGCTGGAACGCCTGGCCCGCGTCGCGACGTTGTCGTGCTGAATGCCGCCGCGGTGCTCTGGGCGGCAGGACGGGCCAGCGACCTGCCAGCAGCACGGGCTCTCGCCGAGGCCGCGATCGATTCCGGCGCCGCCACGCAACTCCTTGAAAAAGGTGGCAGCCACCAAATCTAGGCAGATTCGGTGCCAGGCACCGTTTTTAGAGCGGCAGCGAAAGGCCGTCGTAGGCGAGTTCAACGCCGGCGGGCAGCGTGGCTTCGATAGCGGCGTGCTCCACCTCATGCGACATATGGACCAACAGCGTGCGGCGGGCGTTTACCCGGGCTGCCACGGCGAGCGCCTCCGGCAAGCTGAAGTGGGTTGGGTGAGGCGTTGGCCGGAGACAGTCGAGAATCAGCGTGTCAACGCCCGCCAACTTCGGCCAGGTATCGTCGGGAATAGAGTTTGTGTCGGTGCAGTAGGCAAGGTTTCCGAAGCGAAAGCCGAGGACAGCAAACGGACCGTGGTTGAGCCGCAGCGGCACGACCCGCTCCCCGAGCACCTCAAAAGGCTCGAGTCCGATTCGCTCAAATACTACTTTTGGCACACCGCCACCCGCCGGTGGCCCGGCCGCAAAGGCGTAGTCGAAGGCAGTGCGGATTCGCTTCTCGACGCGCTCCTCGCAGAAGAGCGGCAGCGAACGGCCGGATGCGAAACAGATCGGTCGGATGTCGTCGAGGCCGTAGACGTGGTCGACATGATCATGCGTGTAGAGAAGAGCATCGACCCGCTCGATGCGTTCGCGAAGCAGTTGGGTACGGAGGTCGGGAGTCGTATCGATGAGCAGCACGCCGTCAGGAAGACCGAGGATGACGCTCGTACGGGTGCGGTTGTCGCGTGGATCCCCGCTCCGGCAGGTCACGCACCCGCAGCCCACGACCGGCACTCCCATGCTCGTGCCGGTGCCAAGAAACAACAGCCGGTCGGCCACGTTTGCAAATGCTTTCGGCGTGCTCGTCATTGATGCCATCCTGTCGGCTCGTGGAGGGGGCTTCCTGGAGGCGATTCCGGCGGCTCCCACAGCAACGTACTATGACGCCTATTCCCTCCGAGTGCTGTACCAAACCTGACTGGATTGCGGCAGCATACCGGCAGATCGGCCCGTCAATCCAGTCAGCCAGCCACCGGGTCGCCTTGACCCATGCGGTAGAAGACCGCGACAATAAAGCAAAGGATATTTATTCGCCATGCAACAGCTTGAACGCCTCTGGGACGGTTTCTCAAACATTGCTGCCGGAGCCGGTTCTCGGCTGGAACGGTTCATCACCGGGCTGTTTGGGTCGTCCAATGCCCGGTATCTGCGGCGGTTGGAGCCCCGGATCGAAGCGATCAACTCCCTGGAGCCCAAATACCTTGCCATGTCCGCAGCCGAACTCTGCGGCCAGACTGCGGAGTTTCGGCGCCGGCTCGCCGGCGGGGAGACGCTCGACGACATCCTCGTCGAGGCTTTTGCCGTCTGCCGCGAGGGGGGCAAGCGATTCCTCGGTATGCGGCACTACGACGTGCAACTGATCGGCGGCATGGTGCTCCACTCGGGGGCCATCGCCGAAATGATCACGGGTGAGGGCAAGACGCTCGTCGCGACGCTGCCAGCCTACTTAAACGCGCTGGAGGGTAAGGGGGTCCATGTTGTTACCGTCAACGACTACCTCGCCCGCCGTGATATGGAATGGATGGGGCCGCTCTACATCGGACTCGGCCTCACAGTAGGCACCATTCAGTCGGGCATGGATTCGGCGGAGCGCCAGGAGTCGTATGCCCGCGACATCACCTACGGCACCAACAATGAATTTGGCTTCGACTACCTCCGCGACAACATGCGGATGGCAGCGCGAGACGACAACCGCTTCCCCAAGCACATGCAGCAGAGCCAGGGGCCGCTCACGTTCGCAATCGTCGACGAGGTCGACAACATCCTCATCGACGAGGCTCGCACGCCGCTGATCATCTCCGGCCCGGCCCACGACGACGTCACAAAATACACCAAGGCCGACCAGATCGCCCGACAGCTCGTCGCCGAGCGACACTTTGAAGTCAAAGAGAAGGAACACACCGTCGCCCTCACCGAGGAGGGCGTGCGAACCGCTGAGAAGCTCGCCGGCGTCGAGAGCTTTTACACCGCCGGCAACATGGAGTGGCCACATCTTATCGACAACTCCCTCAAGGCCCACTTTCTTTACAAGCGCGATGTCAACTACGTCGTGCAGAACGGCGAGGTGGTGATCGTCGACGAGTTCACGGGCCGGCTCATGCCGGGCCGGCAGTGGTCTGACGGCCTGCACCAGTCGGTGGAGGCAAAGGAGGGGGTGAAGGTCAAGGAGGAGTCGCAGACCCTCGCCACCGTCACGCTCCAAAACTTCTTCAAGCTCTACAAGAAGGTCGGCGGCATGACCGGCACCGCCATGACTGAGGCGAACGAGTTTTGGAAGATCTACAAGCTCGATGTGATCGCCATTCCGCCTAACCGCGGCATGCGGCGGCTTAATCACCCCGACGTCATCTACCGCACTGAGCGGGAGAAGTGGATCGCAGTCGCCGAAGAACTGGAGCGGGTCCACCGCTGGGATACGCTGGCAATGACCGACGGCAGTTGGAAGATCGGCACGCTGCTCAAAACGGCTGACGGAAAGCACGAGTTTCAGCCTAAGGGCGAGCGGACCACCGAGAGTATCCCCGTAGCCAAGGTGAAAGAGGTCCAGCCGAAGGGCCTGCCAGTGCTCGTAGGCACCGTCTCGATCGAAAAGAGCGAGCACCTCTCCAACCTGCTCGAGAAGCGGGGCGTGGAGCATCAGGTCTTAAACGCCAAGCAGCACAAACGCGAGGCGGAGATCATCTCACAAGCGGGCCGCCTGAACGCCGTTACGATTGCCACCAACATGGCGGGCCGCGGCACCGACATTATCCTCGGCGGTAATCCCGACACGCTCGTGTGGGCGCAGCTGCAAGACAAATACTCCACCCGGCTCGACGTGCCCAAGGAGGAATGGGATGCACTCGTCACGGAGATTTCCGACCGCGAGCACATGAAGGAAGAGGGGGCGCTCGTCCGTACCATGGGCGGCCTGCAGATCATCGGCACGGAGCGGCACGAGGCGCGTCGGATCGACCTCCAACTCCGCGGCCGCTGCGGGCGTCAAGGCGACCCCGGCTCGAGCCGATTTTTCCTCTCGCTCGAAGATGACCTGATGCGGATCTTTGCCGGTGAGTGGGTAAAGAACGTGCTCACCAGGCTTGGCATGCAGGAAGGCGAGGCGATCGAGAGCCGGATGGTGACCCGTCGGGTGGAGGCCGCCCAAAAGAAGGTCGAAGAGCGGAACTTTGAGGTCCGCAAAAACCTGCTTGAATACGATGAGGTGATGGACGAGCAGCGGAAGCGGGTGTATGGCTTCCGGCAACGGATCCTCGACGGTGAGCCCTGCCGCGAGCTGATCCTCGATATGATCAGCCGGCAGATCGACCAAAACATCGGTACCTTCCTCGACCGCGACTACGGCCCGCAAACGTATGCGTCGTGGGCCTCGGGCCAGCTCTCCTGCGAACTCGACGGCAACGACTTCCGAGGCATGTCGCCGGAAGAGGCCCAGCAGCGGGCGGTGGACGAGGCGGTGCGGCAGTCGGAGGCACAGATTTTCGAGGCCGTCGAGGAAAACCTGCCTGCCAGCGAAGACGAGGCGGAGTGGAACTGGTCGGCGCTGGCGTCGTTTGCGACCACGCGGTGGAAGCTCTCGATCAATGACCGTGACCTCAAGCGGCTAGGCCGCGATAACGTCGCGGAATTCCTCCAGGAGCAAGCGCGAGAGGCGATCCTGAAGTTCGACCTGGCAGAGGGATCGCGGTTTCTGGATTCCGACTTCGGCCTGCGAAGCGCCTGCGGCTGGACGGAGTGGCGATTTGGAGTGCAACTTGATGCCCAAGAGCTCGCCGCGGTCGAGAAGAATGGTATCGATTCGCAGGCCTTCAAGCAGCTCGTCAGCCGCAAGGCCCGCGATGTCTACGCCCACCGCGAGGTCGAATACCCGGTGCTCGTAGGGCTCTCGCATTTCTCGGGTCGCGGCCCCGACGGCTCGCGACGACTCAACCGCGAGGAACTTCTCGCGTGGGCCCAGAAACGGTTTGATCCGTCCCTCACGCTCGACGATCTCGCGTCGCACGATCTCGATCAACTCAAGCAAGTGCTCGCGGCGGCCAGCCGGCGACGGCACGCGGCGGGAGACGAATCGCGTGACGAGATGAAGCGCATGGAGCGATCGGTGCTTCTGCAAATCCTTGACAACGCCTGGAAGGATCACCTCCTCGCGATGGACCATCTGCGGGCGAGCGTCGGCCTTCGCGGCTATGCACAGGTCGATCCGAAGGTGGAGTACAAGCGGGAGGGAATGCGGACGTTTGACCTGATGTGGAAGGGGATCGACGAACGCGTCACCGACATCGTCTACCGGATCGAGCAGGTCGAGGACGACGAGTTGCGGAGCACCTGGAAGGAAACCGCCGCGATCCATGCGGAGGCTACCCCTGCCACGCTGCCGTCCCCGGGCCAAACTGCTGGCGGTCTGCCGGAAACAGCGGGGGACACGCAGGGGTCGCAACCGCTCGAGCCGATTCGCAACCTCGGCCAGAAGGTCGGTCGCAACGACCCCTGTCCCTGCGGCAGCGGCAAGAAGTTTAAAAACTGCTGCGGTAAATCGAGCAGTGTGGCAGCGGGCTGACGTTCACCGACGAAGCTTCACGGCATGCACGGCCACGTAGTGGCCAGTGAGCCACCGCGTCGGCCACCGCTCCAGTCGCTCCCACGCCCGTAGGCTCCGCATGAAGGCCTGCTGCCAAGCGCGGCTGAGGCGGCCTACGGGCACGGGCAATGCCACAGCGATTACCCGGGGACAGTGCATGACGGCGGTCGTTTCGACGACCTCGAAGCCGGCGGCTCGCACCGCCTTTCTAAGGGCCCGCGGCCCGAGCGTGAGACCCACCTGATAGGGCACGATGCCCAGTCGGCTGAGCGGCGTCAGGAGCGGCCCGTTGCGGAGCCAGCTCAACGGATGAACGGGGTTATCGAGCGTAAGGATAAGCCTGCCGCCGGGGCGAAGCACGCGACAGAGTTCAGCCAGCGCCCTGCAGCGTGGGAGCAGATGATGCTGGCATCCCGGCGGTCATGCGGTCTCGATACTGCCGGATATCCCACCGGCTCCTCGAGCACGGTGGCGCGGGGTCGAGGAATACGGTTATCTGCCCGATATCGTGGCCCGAGTCCGCCCCCACGCACTCGTGCCCATCGACACGCCCGCCACGCTGACCGCTGTCCGGCACCGCGACCGCATGGCCGGGGTGACGCGGATGAATCTTCCCCGACTCGATTCCTTCATGGCGGCCTACGATAAGCGACTCTGCCAGGCGGAGTGCCGCCGGCTCCACATTCCCGGGCCAGAGTCCGACACGCTCGACGAGGCGTTGGCACTCCTGCACCGCGGCCGTGGCGAAACCCAGGTCGTCGTCAAGCCTGATAGGGATTGCGGTGCGGGCCTTGGCGTGCAGTGTGTTCGTGAGCCGGCCGACCTCGCCCACTCCGTCGGCACCCGTCGCACAATTTTTGGTGGCGCGATGATTCAAGAATTTATTCCGGGCGACGTATCGCAGCAGCACATGGCACTCCTCCTCTGCTCGCCAGCGAGCAAGCTGATGGCCGCCTTCACCAGCCGCAAGCTCAGACAATGGCCCACGAGTGGCGGCACGACCACAGTCAGCGAAAGCACGGCGATGACGGGCATCGTCGAACAGATGCTGCCGTTCTTTGATCACTGGCGGTGGCGCGGCCCCGCCGAGGTCGACCTCAAGTTCGACCGCCGTGATGGGACATCCAAAGTGCTCGAAATCAATCCACGATTCCCCGGCTACCTGCGGTTCGTCAGGCATTGCGGCCTCGATCTGCCACTGCTGGCCGCGCTGCTCGCGCTCGAGCCAGGATCTGTTGCTGCCAGAGACTTTCCGGCCTCCGAGGTGGGGCAGAGGTTTTTCTGCCCGGACACCTCGGCACCTGCTGGACATGGCAACCCGCCAGAATGCTCCAGCGGTGGCGGAATGCCGCCGATATCACGGTGGCCCGCGTCGATCGGTTCTCGCCAGTCTGCTAGCCTTGGGCGACATGCTGCTCAACGTCCTCTATCTGCTGGCCTTCGTCGCTCTCCTGCCCTGGATGGCATGGCGGAAGCTCTCCGGCGGCCGGCCGGTGGCGGCCACCTGGAAGCGGTTCACTGGCTCGATCCCTTCCCTGCCCCGTCGTGCCGGCGTCTCACGGATCTGGCTGCATGGCGTGAGCGTCGGCGAAGTGCAGTTGCTGTCTGTCTTGGCGGCAGAACTAAAGCAGCAGGCCGATGAAGCTGGCCAGACCGTGGAGTGCGTCGCCTCCAGTTCCACGACCACTGGCCTGGATGTCGCCGCCAAACGATTCGGACCGGAACAGACCTTTCCCTGCCCGCTCGACTTCACGTGGGCGATCAACCGGACGTTCGACCGCATGCGTCCCGATCTCCTCGTGCTCGGTGAACTCGAACTCTGGCCCAATCTCCTCGCCTGCGCCCACGCCCGCGGTATTCCCGTTGTGGTGGCGAATGCCCGCATGAGCTCGCGAAGCGCCGCGGGTTACCGCCGCATCCGACCGCTCGTCAGGCGGATGCTCGCAAACCTGAGCCTTGTCATCGCGCGATCGCAGGAGGATGCCGATCGCTTCACGGCGCTCGGGGGCCGCAACATGACCGTGACCGGCTCCATGAAGTTTGACGGCGTGAAGGGAGATCGCGCTGCCCCGGACGTGCGGCGACTGCAGACGCTCGCGGGCATCGCAGACAACGAG
>Ga0194043_1001878_pt1 | contig 11711 bp, 10 predicted proteins | sample JunL4415m_MetaG_FD_161274 | JGI IMG/M metagenome (GOLD analysis project Ga0194043, IMG submission 161274) | Anoxic zone freshwater microbial communities from boreal shield lake in IISD Experimental Lakes Area, Ontario, Canada - Jun2016-L442-15m | ecosystem: Environmental > Aquatic > Freshwater >...
GTCTTGGGAAACAGATGGTTGCGATGATTCAAAGAGACCCGTGGGCATGATTTCAACTGCTCGCTGCTGCATCGCAGTGCGGAGCCTCTCACTTGCAGGCTCACGCACGCTTGTCTTTTTATTTTCCGGTTGCACCCGACCGACAAGCCGATCGCGAGAAGAACCCGATGAGAAGCACGACGGCCCCCCACACGCCCCACTTCGCGAGGGTCAGCCAACTGTTTGAGGCCGTCTTCCCATCGGCCACAGGCATCCGCGAGGGATCGACCCCATCCCGGTCATCCGTAGCTTCTTCGTCGGCCAGCACAGGCGCGATCTTGGCTGCCAAGGCCGTATCCTCGGGGGCGGCCTCGCCGCCAACGCGAGAGGATGGCTGGCTATTTGGTGCGTCTTCTTCGTCCACAGAAGGCTGCTTGGCCGAAGGCGCCCCTGCCCCTGCAAAGCCGGCCAGCGTGGCTGCCCGACGCACCGCCTCTGGGTCGATCTTCTCGAGTTTTTCAAGGGCCACAGCCGCCCGTGGCAGCGGGCATGCCTTGAGATAGTTGACCACAGGCTCCCGCACAAAGATGTTGTCGGCATCGGCTTTTTCAAAGAGCTCCGACAGTGTGTCGATGACCGACCAGTCTTCCCAGCGAGCCAGATCTGCGATCACAAGATCGGCAAGCTTTGGTTCCTTGAGCAGCAGTCGCAGGGATTGAAGCACGCGAGCACGGGGCACGGTATCTGATTCCTCACCCAAAAATCGCAGGGCCATCACGGCCGCGTAGGTTTCTGTAAAAGGCACGTCCCGACCCTGCCGATCCAGAAAAAGCCTGTCGATGAGATCGAGGCCATCGGCACCTCGCAGTGTCACTGAGCAGGCGATTAACGCATCGAGTCCCGATCGCAATTCGGCCTGATCTCGTATCGCAGCCGAATCATCGGCCGAGTCGCCTCCGTTCTCTGGTTGATCTTTGGGTGTCTCGCCGCCGATGAGAATCTTTTCGATTCGTTCCGCATCCGATTTGGTACCACAGACGCCTAGCATCGTGGCGTAAAGTCTGCGGCGGCTGCCCTGAATCTTCGGATTCTCAATCCACTCCAGTAACTGCGTCGGATCCATACGGCTTTCGAGGCCGCGGACATCGTCGTAGGGTGCCACTGCGAATTCGTCGTAAGCGTCGCGGGCCAGCATTTCGTCGGGACTCTCCAGATACTGTTGAAAAAACGCCAGCCGGTCCGCGCCCTTTTCGGGCAAATCAGCCAGCTTCTTCAGATATGCCACTGCTTTCTCACTGATCGGAATCGGGCTCGACCAGATCAGGTTGGGCGGCTCGATGCCCATCAATAGAAAGAGAGTGCCAATCGGCTTCTCTTCCAACGTAATTGTTTCGATCGGCTTGGCATCGCCCCCGAGGAACCCGGCTTCTTGGACCAGATCAGATCCCTTGAGCACTTCCACGACCGCAAACTTTCCCTTGGGCAGCGGCCCTTCGGCTCGCGGTGAGAGGGAGCCGGCTGTCGGCGGTTCAACCAATCGGGCCAGAACGGCCGCCTGGCTCTGCGCTATTTCCTGAGCGAACGTCAGCGATACCGCCGAGCAGAACGGGCAACCGCGAGCCACTGGCGCATCACCGCAGAACGCCGCAATCACGATGAGAGCGAACGCTACGATTCGGATCGACTGGGGATATTTTGACATGCCGGCATTCTAGTGGCGCAGCCCTGCAGACGGCGAATAGCAGTGAGAAAATGGCTGTTCTACCCGGGGCCTTGCAACCATTTGGCCACATCGGTGCGGTAGGCGGCAATGGCTGGCAGGAGGGCCGCAACGATGGCCAGCATGATTAAAAATGGCACCAGCAAGGCCTCGACAGGTGAGGCAGAAAACACGCTAGCCGACACGCCCGCATTGGTCGTAATCCACGAACCAACGCCGCCCACAAGCAGGTGCCCTAGCACCCATCCTGTTACACCGCCGCCCACGGCTAAGAGCACCGCCTCGATCAGCACGGTGGTGAGTACGTGGAATCGCCGCGCCCCCAGGGCCCGCATGATTGCCACATCGCGGCTGCGTTCCAGCGACGAGCCGACCATGCTCACGAGGATTCCAATGGCAGACACAAGCACAACAAGCGCCGTGACGAACAGGAGCAAGAGCTCTAACGGTCGCACGAAGAGGTCGAGCAACTGCCTGATTTCTGCGATCGGCAAAGCTGCCTGCGCGTCGCGGCCTTCGTTGATTGCTGTGCGCAAGCCCATCGCCGTCAGTTCCGCTGGCAGGCCCGGCAGGGATGCCGTAGTGAGCAAAACGGCAGTGACTTCCCGCTGAGCTTCTGGCAGCGGTTCGTGGCCTGAATCGTGATCGTAACGGGGGGCCGGGCTAGCGGCCGCAGGATCGACTGCGTTTTCGAGCGTGGCATGTTCCCCGTTTTCAACGGAATCCACTGGCTTGGCGTGGCCATCCTGCAAATAAAAGCCTTCCATATTCACAAACACACCACGGTCGATCGGCGTATCGGTTCGGGCCAGAATGCCTTTGACGGTGAACGGATCGTGCACCTTGCCGTCATCGGCGCCATGCGTCGGAGCAAATGGATCGCCCACCTTCAGCCCCGTCTGAGCCGCGACCGTCGCCCCCAGCACGCCATCAAAAAAATCGCTGTCTCGTAGGTTGCCGCCGCTCATAAAAATAAACGGCTGACCGTCACCGCGGGTCAGCCGATCGAACATCGCCGCATTTGTGCCCACGACGCGGAAGCCGCGAAAGTAGTCTCCCATGCAGATCGGCACAGCCGTCTGCGTGCTGGCGGCAAACTGGCCATCAATGCCGTCAAGCCTCGCGATGGCAGGCAGAAATGCTTGGTACACCGTCCAAGGAATATTTTCGATAGGTTTGCTGATGAAATAAACGCTGTTTAACACCAACTGGAGGGGGCTACCTTTCGCGCCGACAATCATGTTGTAGCCAAGGCCGGAACCCGACTCGAATGCTTTCTGCACCAAGCCTCCTGTAACGAGCGTTGCCACTACCAACGCAACACCAAGCGCTAGCGACAGCGACGTGAGTAACGATGTCAGCAACCGCTGACGAATGTTGCGCCAGGCGATCCCCAAAAGGCTCATATTCGAGCCTCACCGGCAGGGTGGACCGCGGCACGATTGAAATCTTCCAACCGCACGCGGCGAGGAAACTGCTTGGCCACTTCGTGGGCGTGCGTAACGACGACAAGCGCCACGCCTTGCTCGGTGCACGTGGTGCGGAGCAGATCAATGACTTGCTGCTGATGCATCGCATCGATGCTGGCCGTGGGCTCATCCGCCAGAATCGCGCGAGGTCGGTTTGCCAGCGAGCGTGCCACAGCTACTCGCTGCTGCTGGCCGATGCTGAGTGCCGCTGGTTTATGGTGCAACCGATCTGCCAGACCGACCGCAGCCAGCAGTCCGATGGCCCGGGCCTTGTTGGGCCTCCCAGAGCCAAATGCCATTGCCACCAGCACGTTCTCAAGTGCCGTGAACCCAGGCAACAGATTGAACTGCTGAAACACGAGACCCAGCGTATCGGCTCGCACGCGGTCGCGTCTGGCTTCGTCGAGTCTCGCCACATCAATTGAATCGATCAGCACTTTCCCAGAGTCCGGTCGCATGATTCCCGAGATCACATTGAGGAGCGTCGATTTGCCCGAACCGCTTTGCCCTTCGAGTGCACAGTGCTCCCCTTGGGCCACAGTGAAGGAATCAATGTCCAAAACGTTCACCGCCTCACCGCCTGGCATGGCGAACGATTTGCGAACATTGACGAGTTCAATCACCGGTGCTGGCATGGTGGGGGTTATAACAAAGAAGCGAACTGGTGTGGAATTCGGGCCGCCTCGCGTGTCGCGATGCGGTTCGGCGAAACAGAATTCAAAATGCCGCGGCACCGCCGACCTGGATTACCGATGGCGGGGCACCAGCCTCGACGCCCGTATTGTAGCTGGCAAAGAGAACGGTGCGGCGGCCGATGTACCGAACAAACCCGCCGCCCAGCACGGTACTCTTGGCAAATCGCGGGAGCGACGACCCATTGACGAGCCCCTGAACAAAAATCTGAAAGTCGTCTGTGATTGGCTTGGTAAAAGAAAACTGGAGCGTTTCTTGATAGGTTACGCTGCCCGACTGTGGCCCGTTGATCGCTCCGAGGCCGATGTTCCACTCCAGTTCGATATCCCATGGAAGCGAGTTAGAGAAGAGCATGGCGACTCCCGGTTGCGTGCCCGATTGGAGTTGCGGACTAGCCCAGTCGGTCTGCACGTAGAGTTCAATCCCGGCGCCTGGCAGGATGTACTCAGGCTTCTCGCCCCAGAGGTGAACCTTGGCATCCAGAATCAAAGGGGCGATGCCCACGAAGGCCTGTTGGCCGTAGTTCGCCTGAGATGCGGTAAGGCCATTTGAAAAAAGCCGAAACTCAAATCGATCGGTGACACCCAATCGCAGCAGATACTCCCAGTTCCATGATGCCGGCTGGCTAGGCCGACTCGCCGCCGTCCAGACCATCGGCGTTGTTTCCAGATAGATCCCGCCGCGGGGCAGCGTGTAGGGACTATTCGGGAAATTAGCCGTGTCGGGGCCCGGGTCGCGAATATTTGTTGGCTCGTGTGACCGCCAGGAATCCACCCTGTCTGGAAAGGCGCGGGCCAGGCATCTGGTTCGCCACAAGGGACTGCTGAGAGCCGGATCCACCGGTGGCAGTCGCATCAATTCCTTGTCTGTGACCGTCTCTTCTGCGTCATCCACCAGCCACACCACCCCGCGCGGCAAGTTGAGTACGGCGTTGGTCTCTTCCACAGGATTGGGCAGAACCGAGACGTCCCCTCGAACGGCCGTCGCAAGCAAGAGGACCATCATCAGCCCGATTGCACCGCGAGAGGCGATTGAGAGAGGAAATAAAGCCGTATTCTTGCGGGCGGATTGAGTGGGCACCGCGGAACGGTGTATATTTCTTCGCCATCCCAGTGCCGCCTGCTCGCAACGTCGCGACAGCAGCATATCCCCTCGACGTCCCGCCTCAGGAGATCGCCTGTGTCTATTCGTGTCGGCATCAACGGCTTCGGCCGCATCGGTCGCCTTACCTTCCGCGCCATCTACGAGAAGTATGGGCTCGACGGCGATGTTCAAGTCGTTGCTTTGAACGATCTCACCGACGCCAAAACCAACGCGCACCTGCTGGAATTCGATTCCAACTACGGCCCTTTCAAAGGGAAGGTCAGCTACGAGGGAAACGATCTTGTCGTTGATGGCCACACGATCAAGGTCTTTGCCGAGAAGGACCCAGGTTCGATCCCGTGGGGCAGTCAAGACGTGCAGATCGTCGTGGAAAGCACGGGCTTTTTTACCGATGCCACAAAGGCTGTTGCTCACAAACGAGACAGCGTGAAGAAGGTTGTCATCTCTGCCCCGGCCAAGAACGAAGATCTTACGATCGTGCTGGGTGTCAACGATCGCATGTACGATCCCAAGAAACACCACGTGATCTCCAATGCTTCTTGCACGACCAACGGCCTGGCGCCGGTCGCCAAAGTGCTGCACGAAACCTACGGTATCGACCGCGGTCTGCTCACGACCGTTCACGCCTACACAAACTCGCAGAAAACCGTTGACACCGCGGCCAAGGATCTCCGCGATGCGAGGGCCGCCGCGCTCAACATCGTGCCATCGAGTACCGGTGCGGCGCGGGCCGTGGGGCTCGTGATTCCTGAATTGCAGGGGAAATTTACAGGCATGGCGTTTCGTGTGCCGGTTGCTACGGTGAGCGTTGTCGACTTTACGGCGATTCTGAACAAGGAAGCCTCGCCCGCCGAAATCAACGCGGCCATGAAGAAGGCAGCCGATGGCCCACTCAAGGGAATCCTCCGCTATACAGACAAGGAACTCGTTTCGACAGACCTGAAGGGGGATCCGCACAGTTCGATCTTCTCCGCAGTCGATACGATCGGCTTGGGCAACTTCGTGAAGGTGGTGAGTTGGTACGACAATGAGTGGGGCTACTCCAATCGCGTTGCCGATCTGCTGAAATTCCTCGAAGACAAAGGTCTTTGAGGCGTAACCACTGCGGTCCATTTTTAGTGGACCGCCACGGTGCCGTCGGTTTGAAACACCGTGCCGTCGAATGTTGTGAGCCGCACCAGCACGCGCAGGTGACTGGCCTCGGGTGGCTGACCGGGCCACCGCAGCACAAAGTGCAGTCCCCTGGCGCGTGAGGTTCTACGGAAGTGTGTAGCGGCCTCGGCTGAGGGAATGTTCCACGTGGCGATACACACACCCTCGTCGGAAGCGTGCGGGGCTGGATCATCACCGTCGGCGACTGCAACGGTGGCTTGCGCGGTTGGTGCATAAACAGCAATCGACACGTCGCCAGAGGATGTCACCAATCGTTCGTCAGTATCACGAGGCTCGAACACGACAGCCAAGCCTTCAGAAACGCCATCGCCGTTGCCATCGAAGCATTCGCACCTCGCTGGATTGAGGACAAGATGCGTGATCTTGCCTTCGCCAGCGAGGCTCTCCTCGTGAGACAACCGCCGGCCTACAGGGGCTGTGGCACCCCTGGCAGTTGGCTCATCGGGCAGCGGCGGCACACCATTCAGCGTCGGAGGCTCAAACTTTGCTGGAGGACCAAATTGCAAGCCATCTGGGGAACCAGCACTGGGCACCTTCGGTTCGGCTGGCCCGCCGGGCACATCGCTTTTGATCGGCGGAACGCCTGTTGGTTCAGGTAATGCCGGCACCTCAATGGTGGGCAAGCCAATCGCGGGCGGCACGAACATCGGCGCAGAGACCCCCGAAGGCGGACCCGCAAACGGTCGTGCAGGCGCAGCCACACTAGGCGGTACGTGCACTCTCGAGGGCAACGATGCATCGGCATCCACAATCCCGAGCTGTTTTTTAAGGCTGTTATTCTCGCCAGCAGTGCGATCCAACCGGGCGCACTTCTGCTGGAGTTCATCTTGGAGCAAGTAGATCTGATCTTCCTGCATCCGCAGTTCGCGCTCGAGCAACTGCTGATTGATGTCGCTCTTACAGCCGGCCAGCAGCATCGCCGCTGCCATCGCTGCTGGCAGAGCTGCCTGCCGTACTGCTTGGCATGTGAATCTGGCCATGATGCGCCTCCTTGCGCCTCAGACTTTCATCGAAAACCGTTCGCTTCAACCGTATACGTTCGCGACTATCCGGATGAATCTCCATCTCTCACAGAATGCTTTACACGGCGCTTTTTACGTCGTCCATATTCTCGATCACTTTGTCGATCAACCGGTAGTCAAGGGCCTCCTGCGCTGACATAAACCGATCCCGATCAGTGTCCTGCTCTATTTTATCCATCGCGTGGCCGGTGTGTTTGAGCAGGATCATATTCAACTTTTGCTTGACGTTTTTGAATTCCTTGGCGTGGATCATGATCTCCTCCGCCGTGCCCTCCATGCCAGCAAGCGGCTGATGGATCATGATCCTGGCATTGGGCAGCGAACGACGCTTTCCTTTTGTGCCAGCCGTCAGCAATACAGCCCCCATCGAAGCACACTGACCGATGCAGTACGTCGCCACGTCGCAGGTCACGAATTGCATGGTGTCGTAAATTGCCAGACCTGCCGTCACGCTGCCGCCGGGGGAGTTGATATAGAGATGGATGTCGCTTTTGGGATCGTCCGACTGAAGAAAAAGCATCTGCGCGACAATGGCATTGGCCACTTCATCGTTGACTTGCGAACCTAGGAAGACAATCCGGTCTTTGAGCAGACGGCTATAAATATCCATCGCCCGCTCTTCGCGGCCGCTCTTCTCAATGACGTAGGGAATAAGAGGCATTGGCTTAGTCTTTCTCCTTCTCGTCGTCGGCTGTCACCGGCGGCTTTGTGAGCACATCGTCGACGAGACCGTATTCTTTCGATTCGATGGCAGTGAGGTAGCAATCGCGGTCGGTGTCTTTGGCAATGCGATCAAGCGGTTGACCCGTGTGGTGGGCCAAAATCTCGTTGAGTACCAATCGCGTTTTGAGAATTTCATCGGCCTGAATCTCAATATCGCTAACCTGCCCACCCACCTGGCCGTAGGGTTGGTGAATCATCACCTTGGCGTGCGGCAAAGCGAATCGCTTGCCTTTGGCACCGCCAGCAAGCAATACAGCGCCACCGCTGGCAGCAAGCCCCACGCAGTAGGTTGCCACAGGGCAGGAGAGGATCTGCATCGTGTCGTAAATGGCCATTGTGGCTGTCACGCTACCGCCCGGTGAATTGATATAGAAATGGATATCTTTGCGGCGATTTTCGCTCTGGAGATAGAGCAACTTCATCACCAACTCGTTGGCGTTGCCGTCGTAAATCTCCCCTTGAAGAAGGATGATCCTGTTTTCAAGAAGCAGATCCCCAAGGGTCATCTGCCGCTGCCGCTGGTAGTCTCGCTGGGCACTGGACCCAGCGATCTGATCAGGCGACCGAGAGGCCATTGAATCGATAAAACGCTTCTGCATAGTGACTCTCAAAAAATGCTCGTAGGAGTTGTTTGAAATTATCTGCCAACGAAAAACCTGCCCGAACGTTCAGCAATAAAGCCCACTTTTATCGTCGCGCGGGCGAACGAATCTCACCTGCTTCGGCATGCGTCGCCTCCGGAATCTCGTCGGCGCCCACAAAGGCACCACAGACGGCGTGATCCACGGCCTCGACATCAGTCTTCTGGAATTCAAAAGGGGTGTTTGTGAACTTCGCATTTTCAGTGACGCGGTCGAGTGTTTTTCTTTCGATAATCTGATTGCGCAGCACGTCCATTAATCCACGCTTTTCGAGGCTCGCCCGCACACGCCTCGGCGACTCGCCCGATTGCGCGGCAATGGCGCGAATCTCCTCATCGTAATCGGCCGCCGAATCCGAAATTGATTCCCCCTCGGCAATCCGCTCCAGAATGAAGTGTTCCTTGAGAGACCGTGAGGTGCTAGCCATCACGGTCTGACGCAGTTCGTTGACGTGCCGACGGATCGAGTCGTCATCAAAACCGCTACGACGCAGTTCGAGAATCGACCGCTCCAACTCCCGCTGGCTTTGGCGCCGCAGCAGTGCTGGCGGCAGATCCCACGTGGCCGAAGCAGTCAGGGCGCTGGCCACCTGCTGTCGCACCTGCCTGCGACGGTGCCATTCGATCTGGTTTTCCAACTGCAACTTCACCGCAGCACGGAGGGCCTCAGGCGTCTCAAACCCGCCGAGTTCGTCGAGTAGTTCCGGCGAAAGTTCGGGCATCTCGAGCTTTTTGATCTCCAGCACCGTTAATTCCACAGTAACTTTTTTGCCTCGCAAATCCTCGACGGCGGCCTCAGTCGACACTGTCACTTGGGCTGTGACCTTCGAGCCGATCGTGGCCGACTTCACGAGTGTGTCAAAACCTTTCAGTTCGGCATCCGCGAACGACAGTTTCGGACGCACAACGATTGACAGTTCGCTGGCTTCCGAAAGCAGCGTGTCGCCGTTCAAGACACGCAGGTCCGCAACGATCATGTCGCCTAGGACTGGCGCACCTTCGTGCGGCGCAAGCCGACTTCGCTCTCGCAACAGATTGGCGACTGCCTCGTCCACGTCTGACTCTTCGATCTGGCGTGTTGGGCGGTTGATCGACAACCCCTTCCACTCGGGCATCTCGAATTCGGGCCTGACCTCAATTGAAAATTCAAACGTCATTGGCCCATCCTCAGGCAGCGATACGGCGCCGATGTCGAGGTCGGGCTCGCTGATCGGGGAGAGTTTCTCCTGCTCCGCAGCTTGCGTCATGGCTTCAGTTAAAAGCTTTGTGCGAATCTGGTCGGAGAGTTCCGACTTGAACCGACTTCCAACAAGGGATCGGGGAGCACGACCAGGCCGAAATCCAGGAAGCATCGCGCTGGGCATGAGTTCGCCAATAGCCTCATCGTGAAACCGATTGATGTCGTCCCGCGGAATCGAGACCTTTACGCGTCGCTGGCACGTCGACACCGTCTCGATCGTGACATCGAGTTTGAGCGGAGGACGGGCGGCTTCATCGGCAACAACAGGAGTGTCGAGGGGGGAAGTCGGGTCGGCGGACAGTTCAGTAGAAGACATGAGTGGTTCCGAACAGGATCCAAAGGAAAGCATCGCTCAGACAGAACGATGCCCCCAAGATGGAAAGGGGCACAAGAAAGCAACGAACAACTGATTCACTGGGAGATAATACAAAAGCGGGTGATGGGATTCGAACCCACGACAACCACGTTGGCAACGTGGTGCTCTACCAACTGAGCTACACCCGCAAAGGCCATGGCGATCAAAGACAGATGGCCACGAAACCCCGCGATTATAGGGGCTAGAAGGGTGGCCGCAAGATCACCCCTCTAGAGAATTGCGGTTTTCTGGGAAAGCTGGGCTGTTCCGTTGGAAAGCCCCGTTCTGGAGTTAGAATCGGTTCAGTCCCTTGTGTGTGCAATCATTTGTCCTGAACTGTAGGGCCGCTGCTCGCTCAAATGGGTCTGAAATCGCTTAGAACGCTCCAGAAGAGGAATCTATGATCGTTTCCTTTATTGTGACTGCCCCCGAAGCGAAGCAGGGCGCTCATTCGGTGAAACTGCCGATTGTTATGGGCCGCGGCGAAGGCGTCAAATTTCGGATCCCGCAAGACAGGGTGAGCCGGAGGCACTGCGAATTTTCTTCTCAGGGAGGCACCGTTTATGTGGAGGATCTAAATTCCACCAACGGCACGTTCCTGAACGACGTACAAGTGCCCCCCAAAACCAAGACAGTCGTTGCTTCCGGGGCCTCCGTTCGCGTGGGCAGCCTCACGGTTCGAGTGGAGTACAACATGGCCGCGACGGAACGCACCACTGAGATTCATCGAAAGCATCTCGATCTAGGCGAAGTGGCAGTGGGCGTGCAGCACGCTGCCGAGGACGAAGCCATCGGTCCGTTTGAAGATCTGCAGGTGGAGCACGCAGAAGAACCAGCCGAGGCGATCGTGGAAGTGCTCGCAGAACCGGTTGAGGAACTGCTGGAGGATTCCGAAGACTCCCCGGAAGCCGCTGCACAATTTCTGGTCGCTGAGCCAGAACAGGCTGTAGAAAAATTCCCCGAAGAAACGCCGGAGCCAGTTGTATCGGTGAAACCACTCGCGGCGACTAAGGACGCGCCAGGCAAGGCGAAGCCGAAGCCGAAGGAAAAGCAGCAGCCGTCTCCTGGTTTTGATTTTCTTTCCGGGGGTGTCGAATCACCTGCCACCGCAGCCGAAGACGACAAACTGGACGACTTTTTCAAAGGCCTCTCGTAGAGAGGAAATAAGGGGTTAGCTTGAGACAAGCGTGCCGAGAATTCGGTTCAGCGAGTCGTTGGTTTGATAGATGAGCGCTTCTGGATAGTGCGGGTAGGGATGGAAATACTCAAATGTCACAAACCCCTCGTAGCCGACTGCATCAAGAGCTTCCAGCACGGCCGGCCAGTTGGTAGTGCCGTCCAGCAGCGGGCGAAATGTTTCTAGCGAGTAGTCGGTCCCCTTCTTTGTAAATTCCTTGAAGTGGATGTTCTTGGTGCGTTTCCCCAAAATAGGCACCCAGTGCTCGGCATTCTGAAACATCGAAATGTTGCCCGTGTCAAAATGAACGCGGACGTGGTCGCTGCCAAAACTATCGACGAATGCGTTCATCTCCATCGGGGTCATGAGATAGCCGTTAAAAAAAATGTTTTCGATGTTGAGCGACACCTTGAGCT
>Ga0194043_1001879_pt1 | contig 11707 bp, 8 predicted proteins | sample JunL4415m_MetaG_FD_161274 | JGI IMG/M metagenome (GOLD analysis project Ga0194043, IMG submission 161274) | Anoxic zone freshwater microbial communities from boreal shield lake in IISD Experimental Lakes Area, Ontario, Canada - Jun2016-L442-15m | ecosystem: Environmental > Aquatic > Freshwater >...
TTGTCTTTGGTTTATCCATCATACTATGAAGGTTTTGGCTTACCACTGGTGGAGGCTATGGCTTGTGGCTGTCCGGTCGTTGCTGGAGCCAATTCTTCGCAAGGCGAGGTGGTGGCTGAGGCTGGATTATTAGTTGATCCTTATAATGTTAATGAAATAAAAAAAGCCATGGAAATCATGGCCGAGGATGTTGATTTAAGAAATAGATTAATTGAAATAGGGCAGGTGAGAGCCAAAAATTTCAGTTGGCAGAAAACCGCGAGTGAGTTTTTGGAGTTATTAAAAAAATAACAGCCGCGAAAATCTTTTTAGGGATAATCGCGGCTTGGTGCGGGGGTTGGCTTAGATGGCCACTTTGAGGCCGTCTTCGCGAACCAGGATTAGCTTGTTGCTACGGGTTAGGCAACAAGAGACGAACGGTAGTGTGTTGAGCGCCACGTATGGCGTCACAACAATTATGTCGTTTTCGACTTCGTCGTGGTTGCGTTGTGCGCGGTGCGCTTCCAGACGCTGGGAGCGACGCCGGCTGTTGGCCAGTGCTTGGTGCAACTGGCGCTTATACAACGAATTCAAGTTCGTTGTCTTTTCACCACCGAAGCGGTGCTGTTCGCGTTTGGCTTTTCCGCCGGGGACTTCCACAAACACTTTCTTCATCTGTTTTTTCCTTTTTGGTTTTTTTCTTTGGTTTCTGTTTTTTGTTGTTTGTGGCCGATTTAGAAACGGCCGAATTCGTTGTTGCGTTGCCAGCCAATGTTCAGCTGGGTTTGAAAAAGTTGTTCGTTGTGGTGTCTGCGACGGATTTGTTGGGGGTCAAACAAAAACTCCCAAATTAATTGCGACCGACAGTCAGACTCAACCTTGCTCCACAAATAGCGGAGCATCTCAATTTGTTGTGAAAGGGCCTTCATAACAACTTCTCCTTTGTTAGGGTTAACTTCAGAATTCATCAATTATTACAGTATAGCATACATCTAATATTTTGTCAATAGCAGTTAATATATTTTATTTAAATTTAGCTAAAATTTATGAAAATAGGCATAGATGCGCGACTATATGGCACCAAACATGGCGGTATTGGTCGCTATACTCAGGAGCTGATCAAATATTTGGAACAAAATGTGTCAAGAGAGCCAAAGGCTGGTGATCAGTATTTGGTTTTTGTATCTCGTGACGGATTTAAGGATTATCAGCCACAAAATCCAAACTTCAAAAAAGTCAAAGCTAATTTTCGCGTTTATTCTTGGCAGGAACAATTGATTTTTCCGTTTTTGCTGTGGCGACATCGTCTTAATTTAGTACATTTTACGCATTTTAATGCGCCGATTTTTTATCTGGGCGAATTTGTGGTGACTATTCACGACTTGATTATTTCGCATTTTCCAGACAGTCGCGCCACCACTCTCGGGCCGTTTAAATATTTGATTAAATTAAAGCTATACAAAGTGGTTGTATCGCACATAGCGCACAAAGCTCAAAAAATTATTGCTGTGTCTAATTTTACCAAAGAAGATATTGCCAAACAATTAAAAGTTAATATAGCCAAAATTCAGACAATTTATGAAGGTGTTGATTTTTCACCAGCTGTGGAAAAGTCAAACTGTGGAAAAGTTTTGACTGATCTTGGGCTAAATAAAAGATTTTTAATTTATGTTGGTTCGGCTTATCCTCACAAGAATTTGGAAAAATTGGTTTTGGCTTTTCAAAAAATAGTCAGAGAAGGCGCTGATTTGCAATTAGCTCTAGTTGGCAAAAAGAATTTTTTTTATAACCAAGTGGAAAAGTTTATTGCCAAAGGCGAGAATTTGTCCGGACAGCCAACCAAAAACATTATCCTGACCGATTATCTTGAAGATGACAAATTAGCTTGTCTATATCAGTCTGCTAATGTTTATGTTTTTCCCTCGCTAATAGAAGGTTTTGGCTTGCCACCATTAGAGGCTCAGCATTATGGTTTGCCGGTTGTTAGCTCCAATGCCACTTGTTTGCCGGAAATATTAGGTAATAGCGCCTTATATTTTGATCCTAGTAATGTTGATGATATGGCTGAAAAAATTAAGCAACTTATTGATAATGAACCCTTAAAAATGGATTTAATACTAAAAGGCCAGGAAAATTTGAAAAGGTACTCTTGGGATAAAACCGCCAAAGAGACATTGCAGGTTTATGAAAATATTTTAAGTAAGTAGTAAATTTTTTAATTTGTAATTGATTTAGAGTTATCCCCAATAATTTTAAAGACGGTTGTTCACAACCGTCTTTTTATGTTATAATAAATGTAAATTAAATTATTTTACATATCAACAGGCGATAATTTATTCGCCTAATTTAAACATACATACGAAGGTGGCAACTAAAAAAGCCCCAATCAAAAAGTTATTGGCCAAACGGCCGGCAAAACAGGTTAAAAAAGCTATTAAAAATAGCAATTTGACCAAGCCGAGCCGTGCTTTGCTTTCTGAAAAAACAAAGCCGGAAAGCGAGGAGAATGTGCCACTTCCTCTGAACAAGCAAAAAGAAATCGTTATTAAGATTAGCGATAGTCCCATGGACATTTACACTTCGCCCCATGTTTTGGATTTATCGCAAACACGATTTATTGAAAAAGTCAGACCACCAGAAGAATTGGCCAGCAATGATTACAGTGATTTGCCAGGTGGAGAAATGCTGGAAAAATTTTATTTTTTTGAATTTTGGGATTTTGAAAAAAGCGAAGTTTTGAATTTTTTTAAAAATTTTGGGCGGAATGTCTTACATTGGCGTGAAAAAGTATTTCCGCGTTTGGAATTATTGCCAAAAACTCCAGCCATAGACAAAGAAAAAATACATTTGCCAGATAGTAGCTTGGCTACTTGGCAAGAAGTGTCTATTATTAACTTATTTTTGTTTATTTTTAGCGTCTTTAATAAGATTTTTTCTACCATTAAAGATCTTCGTTTTTATTTTTCTAAATCAGCAGAACCTGAAGATGAGGAAATTGAATTTAATCAAAAAGAAATTTTGCCAGAGGAACTGACTAAAGCCCTTAAGTCTCCAGGCATGTTGGAGTTGGAACGTCAAATTTTAGCTGAAGTTGCAGTTGACGAAATGTGGGCTCATTATCAAAATCTTGGTGTTATGAAAAGAGCTAATGAGCCTATTTTTGAAGAAGAAATTAAGTCTAAAAACCCCAAAGAAGAATTATTCAAAGATTTTTTTGGTTCAGCTCAGACGCCGGTTTTTCCTGTTCAGCCACTCAAACCGGTTGGACCTAATATTTTTCAAAGAATGCGCTTATCTTTGGCTGAATGGATCAAGCCAAAAGAGCGGGTAAAAAGAGAATCAAAATTAAAATTCAGTTGGTCTTTAGGTTTTGAAAAAGCTATTTTCAAAAAACCGAATTTTCAGATGCCACATATTCCTAGACCTCATTTGCCACACATGCCACACATGGAAATGCCTCATTTTGAAATGCCAGAAGTGCATTTACCTAATATTTCCATGCCCCAAATCAAAATGCCACATTTTGAAATGCCACACATGGAAATGCCAGAAGTGCATTTGCCAGAAATTAATTGGCCCAAATTTAACGGCCGAAAATATTACGATTGGCAAATCAAGCAAATCAGTTCTTGGCGTGTGGCTGTCAGACCAACTTTGATTTTTGCTTTGATAATTATTGTGGCGGTTATTTTGCCCATTAAAGGTATGGCTTATTGGCAAAAAATAAATTCAGCTAAAGGTGAAATTTTAGGCCAAGCTAAAGAAGCTTTGACCAATATGAAATCAGCTCAAACCGAGCTTTTCAAGTTTGATGTTCAAGGTGCTCAAAGCTATATGACTGTTGCTAATAGTAATTTTGTTTCGGCTCAGAACCAACTGGAAGATGTCAGATCTTTTTTTACTGATTTAGCTGAAATTTCTCCCATCAATAATAGCTTCAAAAGTGGCAAAAATTTATTGGAATTAGGACAGCATTTGTCCACGGCTGGCGAGCATTTATTGATTGGAGTTGAATTATTAAAACAGCCGACAGATGGCAAATTGACTGAAAAAATAAAAGGTTTTCAAAAAGAAAATCAAATTGTAATGGCCGAGCTTGGTATTGCTCAAACTAATTTGCAGAATATTGATGCCAAATATTTGCCCGAAGAACAGCGCGCACAATTTTTGGAACTCAAAGATAAGATGCCACAACTAATGGAAGCTTTGCAAAAATTTCAAGGCTTGACTGATTTTGCTATTAATTTTTTGGGTGATAATGATATCCGTCGTTATTTGGTTATTTTTCAAAATAGCAACGAGCTTCGTGCCAGTGGCGGTTTTATGGGCAGTTTTTCGCTTGTTGATTTTAAATCAGGACAAGTCAAAAATTTGCAATTGCCAAGCGGTGGCACTTATGATGTGCGCGCAGGTTTGAATCAATTATTGCAAGCGCCTCAGCCGTTGCAAATAGTTAATGCACGTTGGGAATTCCAAGACACCAACTGGTGGCCTGATTGGCCGACCACTGCCGAAAAAGTCAGCTGGTTTTATGAAAAAAGCGGTGGCCCCACAGTTGATGGTATTATTGCTATTAATTCTCAATGGCTAGGTGAAATTTTAAAAATTGTCGGCGATGTGCCCATGCCAGAATACAACAAAATTATCACGGCTGATAATTATGAAATGGAATTGCAAAAAAGTGTAGAAATTCAATATGCTGATAAAAAAGCGCCCAAAAAGATTTTGTCAGATTTGGCGCCAAAGCTTTTGGAAAAGTTATTAAAAGTCCAGCCTGATAAATTTTTGAATTTAATGTTGGCTGTTAAGAGTGGTTTGGATCAAAAAAATATTATGATGTATTTATCTAATTCTGATCAAGAAAAATTTGCATCTGACAATAATTGGGACGGCAGACAAAAAGATGCTGGCGGTGATTATTTGAATGTGGTAGCCACTAATATTGGTGGTGGTAAAACAGATAATGTGATCAACCAAAACATTTATCATCAAGCCAAGATCATGCCTGATGGCTCAATTATTGATAGTGTGGTGATTTCTCGTTATCATTTTGGTCCTATAGATGATATTTTTACCACTCATTTTAATCGCAGTTATTTGCGTGTTTATGTGCCAGAAGGCAGTAAGCTCATCAAGGCTGTGGGATTTGAAGCGCCAGAAGCTAATACTTACAAAAAAATTGATGATTATTTGCAAGTTGATCCTGCTCTTATAAATGAAAACACAGCCACAATTGATGCTTCTTCCCAAACAAAAATTTATACTGAAAACGGTAAAACCGTTTTTGCTAATTGGATGACTCTAAAACCAGGCCAGACTCAAGAAGCAGTTTTGACTTATCAATTGCCATTTAAACTAACAAAATTGCCAACGCCAACATCCAGTCCTGATTTGATTGGAAGAATAAAAAATGCTTTTGCTCCGGCAACCAATGTTAATTATGAGTCGTATAGTTTATTAATTCAAAAACAATCAGGCAGTCGCAATAATTCCATTATCAGTGGTTTGTCTTATGCTGATAATTTGCAACCGGTCATTGATTATCCTCAAGAATTGATAAGTGACGAAGCCAACAGAGAAACCACCTTCAAAAGCACGCTAGATACTGACAAGTTTTATTTTGTAGGTTTCAAGTCAAAATAATCATTTATAATATATATAATTTTAAAATTATGCCACCAGAAAAAAAACAATCAAATTCGTCAGATGACAATTTTGACGCCAAGAAAGTTTTTACCACTAGCGACATCACCACGATGGATGATGATGAGGCTTATTTGATTGCCAAAAAAAATAACCCTCGTTTTATCCAGCCGACTAGGACGCCCGATCAAAAGAAAAAAAATATCCAGCGCGGTTTGGCCGAGGTTTATACTGATGGCGATGGAGAAATTCCAGATCTGAGCAAATTAGAAAATGGTAATAGGCCATTGTGGAAAACTATTTTGTACACCTTGATTGTAATTTTGATTGTGTTGTTTAGCGCGGCTGCGGCTGGTTTTTATATTTTTAATAATCTCATGAAAGGTGACAGTTTTACTAATGAAAATGTTTTGCTAAAAATTCAGCCACCTCTAACTTTAGTTTCCGGTGCCGATGGCGATTATGTGGTCACTATCACTAATAAAGAAAAAGTCAATTTATATGATTTGAAATTGCAAATTATATATCCCGACAGTTTTGTTTTTGGCAGTGCTGACCCCAAGCCCATGGGAGATGGCAATAATATTTGGAATTTTAGTATTTTAAAAGCCGGTGAATCGCTCCGTGTTAATTTAAAAGGCAAAGCCGTGGCTTCGCTCAGCTCAGCGCTTACTTTCAGAGCTGATTTGGATTTCAAGCCAGCTGATCTTAATGCCACTTATCGTCAAGAAGCTATTATAGATTTAACAATAACTTCTTCTATCATTGGTTTGTCAGTCATTGGACCGGAAACTGCTCTATCAAAAGACAATGTTGAATATGATATTAAATATCAAAATACCGGAATTGATGATTTGTCTGATTTACAAATCGTGGTTGATTATCCGGCTGGTTTTATCTTTGGTTCTTCCACACCAATTGCGCAAGCTGGCAATAGCAATACTTGGGTTGTGGATAAGTTAAAAGCCAGTTCCACTGGAGAAATAAAAATTGGTGGAAATTATTCGGCCACTGAGGCTACTGGAAATCAAGAGTTTAAAGTGCGAGTGCAACTCAAAAACAAAGGTGATTATTATCCGCAAAGCGAGCAGTCAGTGGTGACTAATGTGATCAAGGATCAATTGAGTTTGCAACTTATTGCCAATGGTTCGGCTCAGGATCAACCAATTAATTTTGGCGACATGCTTATTTATTCTATTAATTTTAAAAATACCGGACAAGATATTATTCAAAGCGCTAAGGTGGTTTTGACTTTGGATTCGCAAATAGTTGATTGGGATACTCTTGCTGATGAACATCGTGGCGTGGCCGATGCTGGAAAAGGCACAATCACCTGGACTGGACGCAATGTGCCTCAGCTTTTGAAATTAGCTCAAGGTGAGGAGGGAACTATTTCTGTTTCTGTGAGATTAAAGGATTTTGCCACGGCCAAAGCTGATAATGTTAGTAAGTATAGCGTAGAAAGTTCAGTAGAAGCTACAGGCGCCCAAGCCAGTGGTATTAGTGTTGATGTTAAAAGTAATAGTATTACAAATGCTATTAATTCAGATCTGACCTTTGTGTCTGGAGCCAAATATTATAATAGTGATAATATTGCTTTGGGACTCGGACCAATTACTCCAAAAAACGGGGAAGTGTCCAGTTATAATATTGAAATGAATGTTGGTAATAATATTCATGATATTAGTGATGGTAAAGTAGTAATCACTTTGCCAAAGGGTGTGGCTTGGGCCAATAATACCAGCGCCGACAGGGGAGATATTGTCTATAATAGCAAAACCAATCAGGCGATTTGGGCTATCGGCGATTTGGCAAAATCAAATGGATTGATTTCTGGATCGTTTAATGTCAGTATTCAGCCAACCAGCAATGATGTTGGCAAGGTTTTACTTTTGGTTTCTGATGCTACCTTGACCGCCAAAGATGGTGTGACTGGTGCTACCATGAAAAAGAGTGTTAAAGCTATCACTACGGCGTTTGAAGATCCGATTTTGGGACAATTGGGCGGAATGGTTGAATAAAAAATAAAAATGTTTAAACTTTTAAAAAAATCAAATAAATCTCAAGCGCGCTTGGGCAGTCTTAAAACTGCGCATGGTATTTTACCAACGCCGTTTTTTATGCCCATTGCCACCAAAGCGGCTGTCAAAAATTTGACGGCTGATGATATTAAAGTTTTGGGTTCGCCAATTTTGTTGTCCAATACTTATCATTTATATCTCACGCCTGGCATGGAAGTTATGAAGATGGCCGGCGGACTGCACAAATTTATGGATTGGAATGGCGCCATTCTGACAGACAGTGGCGGGTTTCAAGTTTTTTCATTATCAAAAATAAGAAAACTTCTGCCTGGTGGTGTGGAATTTCGTTCGCATTTGGATGGTAGCAAGCACATACTCACGCCGAAAAAAGTTTTGGAAATTCAAAAAATAATAGGTTCGGATATTGCCATGATTCTGGATGTTTGCCCGCCATCAATGGCCAAAAGGGAAGAAGTGGCTGAAGCTGTTAAACTCACGTCTAAATGGGCAAAAATGGCCAAACAAGCCATTATGAAAGGCAATTTTGGAAACAAACAATTACATTTTGGAATTATTCAGGGTGGAATTTTTAGGGATCTAAGAGAAAAAAGTTTAAAAGAATTAGTTGATTTGAATTTTGATGGTTATGCTGTTGGCGGATTGGCCGTGGGTGAAACTAATCATGAAATGTACGAAGTCTTGGATTATTTGACGCCACTTATGCCAGAGAAAAAACCTCGCTATCTTATGGGTGTGGGCACACCGGAAAATATTATTGAAGCTGTAAAAAGGGGAGTGGATATGTTTGATTGTGTTATTCCGACTCGTGAAGCCAGACATGGAAGATTATATTGTTTTCTTGGCAAGGGTTTGAAGTATGAGACAATTAATATGACCAATGCCAAATATAAAAACGATTTTTCGTCAATCAATAACACTAATTTAAAAAAATATTCCAAAGCTTATTTGCATCATTTGTTCAAAACCGGTGAACCTCTAGCCATGCGACTGGCCACCTTGAATAATTTGGATTTTTATCTTAAGCTGATGGCGTGTATTAGACAAGATATTCTAAAAGGCAAAATATGATGAATAGTAATATTTTTAATCTGACAAATTTATTGGCAATATTGATTAGCTTGGCTATTTCGGTTGTTTTGGTGCCTTTAGTTATTAAATTGGCAGTTAAAAATGGGGCTGTGGATAACCCCAAATCAGCAAGTAGAAAAATTCATCAACTGCCCACACCGCTACTGGGCGGTTTGCCGATTTTTATTTCTTTTTTTATTGGTTTGTTTGTGTTTCGTTTTTTTGGTTTAGCAAATTTTTCTTTGATTTCTGATAATTTTATTTTGGCTCTTTTTATTTCTTCATTATTAATTATGATTGGTGGTGTGCTTGATGATAAATATTCACTTCGGCCGTGGCAACAAATCATTTGGCCCATTGGGGCGACATTAGTGGTTTTATTGGCCGGCATGCGCATCGGTTATATTTCCAATCCTTTTGGCACAGAGCTTAATACCATTATTTATTTATCGCCAATATTTGGCATGATTTTGTCATTTTTTTGGCTGATGGGCATGATGTATACCACCAAATTTTTGGATGGTCTTGATGGATTGGTGGCTGGTATTAGTATGATTGCATCAGCAGTAATTTTTTTCCTGTCACAAAATTGGGACGTCCAAAATTCAGCCACTGGCGTTATGGCGCTTTTACTTCTTGGTGCCACGCTTGGTTTTTGGATTTTTAATTGGCGACCAGCCAAGATTTTTCTTGGTGAAGGTGGCAGTATTTTTTTGGGTTTTATTCTTGGCGTGCTGTCCATTATTTCCGGATCAAAAATCAGCACCACTTTGCTGGTTATGGGTATTCCGGCTTTGGATGTGTTGTGGGTGATTATTCAGCGCTTGTCTCATCATGAATCGCCATTTTCTCATGCTGATAAAAAACATTTGCATTTCCGTTTGTTGGATTTGGGTTTTTCCAAAGTTGGCGCTGTGCTATTTTTATATTTCGTGGCTTTGTCTTTTGGATTAATTGCCGTTTGGAGTGACAGTTGGGGCAAGATTATTGGATTGTTTGTCCTATTACTTATAATGATTTTTTTAATTACCTATACTTATAAAAATAATAAAAAATAAAATTTATGCCAACAATAGAAACAAAAACAGCAGTTGTTAAAGGACTTAATTTACTCACGGCCATTGCAGTGGGCGCCACTTTGTTTTTTTCTTTTTACTCTTTAGTAGTGATGAGATTAAATATAAATAGTTCTGACCAATCAGTCCCCGGTCAATTAGCTTCAGGACAAAAAATTATTTCAATTGGCACCCATAAATTTAAAGTTGATGTTGCTAGTGATGATATTAGTCGCGCCATTGGATTGAGTGGTCGTGCTTCTTTGTCTGCTAATGAAGGTATGTTGTTTGATTTTGGCACTTCTTATTCGCCGTATTTTCATATGAGAGGCATGCTTTTCCCGTTGGATATTATTTGGATTACTAATAATAAGGTGTCTGGTTTTGAAAAAAATGCGCCCATAGCCAAAGAAGGAGAAGAAACAAAATATTACAGGCCAGGTTTTGGCTATGTAGAGTATGCTTTAGAGGTTAATGCTGGTACAGTTGATAGTTTAGGTATTAAAGTTGATGATGGATTTAGTTTTTAATTTTATTATCAAAAAATAATTTTTATGCCAAAAAGGGAGGGCTTGGCTCCAATTGTTAAAAGTAAAGAAATAAAATCAGTCAAAGAAATCGCGCCACTAGGCGAGCAGGTGGGTTTGTTGTTGAATAAAATTACGGAATTAAACAGAGAGCAAGACCGAAGTCAGATTGTGGAATTGGCGGCAAGAGTTTTTGAAAATTCAGTGGAAGATGGCTTAAAACTGGCTGAAAAGTTGCGACTCACGCCAATAGAATTGCAAGAAATTATCAAACGCAAAACTTTTATTGTCAAGCATGGTGAGTTTTATAATAATGTTGTTAGTGAGATAATGCGCAAGGAAGATATCAAAAATGAACACAACTTGGATCAGTTGATTGCCTTGCGCAATGATTATCGGGCCAGCAGAGATAATTTTTCCGTGGAGAACTTTTTGGCAGAAGAAAAAAAACAACAGCAACGAGTCAAATTATTTGCGCCGGAAATAAAAGATGTTAGTCGTGAACTAGATCAGGTGTATGCCCAGTATTTGGCGCAAAGAGAATTGGCGTCAACAGATCAGCCCCAAACTGGCAGTCAGGGTGAAGTTATGGCTCGGCAAAATCTGCTCAAGGCTGAAAGGTATTTGAATGAAAACTATTTTTCCGGTCCGGCAAAAAAATTAATCACGACTTTGGCAGTTGAACAAGGTATTAGTCCGGCCAAAGTTGAGCAGGCACTGACAGATATTACAATGCCTGATTTTTGGTCTTTAAATGACATTGAAGAGGAAATAAAATTTTTCAAAATAAATATTAGCCGAGAGGAAATTAAAAAACGTCTCAAAGGCCAAGAATATGTCAGTGTCGTTTATGGATTTGAAAAAAAATTTACGGAAACACAGTTAGTCAATGAATTAAATAAATCGCTAGTAGACACTGGACAACGCATTGAATTAAATTCCAAGACTGATAAATTTGAAGTGACGGGTGAAAAAAAGAAAGAAGAAAAACAAAAAGAAAAGGAAAATTTGGAAGCGAAAGTTTTTGACACCCCTACTGGCGGTGTGAGATTTGAATTTGCTTCTTATAGAACTATGTCATTTGAATTTTACAAAGAAAAAAATGGCCTATGGAATTTGGAACAAAGAAGCGATGTTTATGGAAAAGATATTCGTCCGCCAAAATTTTTGATTAAAGATCCTTTTAAATATTTTGATATTAAAAAAATTCAAGATATAAATTTGTCCGATGATGGAAAAGAATTAGGGGTTGTTGGTTTTAATAATAATGACGAAATCGGCGCTCAGGTGGTCAAATTACCACCAGAAACCATTGAAGATTTAAAAAAAGCTAAAAAAATTGTGGCTGAAATTGATGGAGAAAGTGCCGAACAAAGAAAAGTGGGGGAGATTC
>Ga0194043_1001880_pt1 | contig 11706 bp, 11 predicted proteins | sample JunL4415m_MetaG_FD_161274 | JGI IMG/M metagenome (GOLD analysis project Ga0194043, IMG submission 161274) | Anoxic zone freshwater microbial communities from boreal shield lake in IISD Experimental Lakes Area, Ontario, Canada - Jun2016-L442-15m | ecosystem: Environmental > Aquatic > Freshwater >...
TGTCGGGCGTGCCCGAGGAGCGGATCGTCGAGCTGTATGCCGAGGCCGAGGTCGCTGTCGTGCCGTCGTTGTACGAGGGGTTCTCACTTCCCGCCATTGAGGCGATGGCCTGCGGTGTCCCGGTGGTGGCGACGACGGGCGGCGCGCTGCCCGAGGTCGTCGGCACTGACGGCGACACCGCGCGCACCGTCCCACCAGCCGATCCGTCCGCGCTGACGCAGGCGATCCTCGACCTCCTGCAGGACCCAGACGAGCGGGCCCGCATCGCCGAGAACGGCCGCCGCCGCGTGCTTGAGCGGTTCACCTGGCGTGCGCACGCGCAGGGCCTCATCGACAACTGGTACGCACTCCTGAGCGAGCACCGGGCCGATGCTCACCGTTGACCTCGACCTGCTCGGCGTCGGCCCGAAGAACACGCTGCTCGACATGGGCTGCGGGGGTGGGCGTCATGCCTTCGCGGCGCTCCGCCGGGGTGCCCGCGTGGTGGCCCTCGATGCCGACGACGCGGAACTGAAGCAGGTGCTCGGCACGGTCACCGCGATGGGCGAGGCAGGTGAGCTTCCTGCGACCGCGGACTCGGTGCCGGTGCAGGGCGACGCGCTGCACCTTCCGTTCGCCGACGCAACGTTCGACCGCATCATTGCCGCCGAGGTGCTCGAGCACATCCCCGACGACCAGTCCGCCATCGCCGAGCTCACCCGCGTGCTCGCTCCGGGCGGTCGCATCGCGGTGACCGTGCCGGCCAGGTTCCCCGAGCGCATCAACTGGGCGCTGGACGACGACTACCACGACTTCCCCGGCGGGCACATCCGCATCTACACCCAGTCCGTCCTCGGGGACCGGCTCACGGCCGCGGGCCTGCGGGTGCGCGGAGCGCGCCGCGCGCACGCCCTGCACTCGCCGTACTGGTGGATCCGCTGCGCAGGCGGCGTCAACAACGCCGACCGCCTGCTGGCCCGTCGCTACCACGACCTCCTCGTGTGGCAGATCATGAAGAACCCGCCGGTCCTGCGACTGCTCGACGATGCGTTGAATCCGGTCATAGGCAAGAGCCTGATCGTCTACGCGGACAAGCCCGCATGAGCCTCACCGGGGAGCAGATCGACCAGACGGTCGCGGCGATCGCGTCCGTGCAGTGCGCCGACGGCCACATCCCGTGGATCCCGGGCGGCAAGGCCGATCCGTGGAACATGGTCGAGGCGGCGATGGCACTCGATGTCGGCGGACGGCACGACGATGCACGGCGCGTCTACACCTGGCTCCGCGAACAGCAGCTCCCTGACGGCGGCTGGTACTCGTACTACACCGGCGGCGAGGTGAGCGATCGCACGCTGGACACCAACGTCTCGGCCTACATCGCCGCGGGTGCATGGCATCACTACCTGGCGACCGACGACGCCGCCTTCCTGCGGCAGCTGTGGCCGGTGATCGAGTCGGTCATGGATCACGTGCTGGAGTTCCAGACGACGACCGGGCACATCGCGTGGCGCGCGGACGATCCCGCGGACGGATCGCTCCTGACGGGCTCGTCCAGCATTCACATGAGCCTGCGCTGCGCGATCGCGATCGCCGAGCGGCTCGGCCACGAGCGCCCGGACTGGGAGCTCTCTGTCGGGGCTCTCGCCGTGGCGATCGAGCATCGCCCGGAAGGCTTCCTCGACAAGTCGCGCTGGGCGATGGACTGGTACTACCCGATCCTCGGCGGCGTCCTGCGCGGCCAGGCGGCCCAGCGCCGCATCGACGAAGGGTGGGACACGTTCGTGGTCGAGGGCCTCGGCGTGCGGTGCGTCTCCGACCGGCCGTGGATCACGGCCGCGGAGACATGCGAGCTCGTCATGTCTCTCGACGCGATCGGCGACACCACGCGCGCGCGGCTGCTGCTCGAGTGGGTGCAGTTCCTGCGCCACGACGACGGGTCCTACTGGTGCGGCATGAACTTCGAGGGCGAGCGCTTCGATCGGCCGGGCCAGTACTTCACGGCCGACCAGCCGACCTGGAACTCCGCCGCCGTGGTGCTGGCGGCCCATGCCCTGGACGGGGAGGGGCGCACGGCCGGCCTCTTCCGCGGCGAAACCCTCCCCGCCCCCTCGTTGACGGGCGAGCTGTGGCCGTCCGAGGACTCCGCGTAGCGGCCACGACTCGCCACTCGACGGAAGGGGGCTAGGGCAAGCGGCGCAGGATCCGCAGGCTGCCTGTGGTGGATACCGGCTCGAAGCCGTCGGCCACGGCCTGCTGCCACACCTCGAACGGCGCCTGCCCGCCGTCGGCGGGATCCTCGAAGACGTCATGGATGGCGAGCAGTCCGCCCGGCGCCACGAAGCCTGACCACACGCGGTAGTCGGTCATCGCCACGTCGAGCGCGTGCCCGCCGTCGATGAACAGCAGGCCGACGGGCGTTCGCCAATGCCGGCCCACGGTGGGGGAGTCGCCGATGACGGGGATGACGACGTCCGCCAGCCCCGCGTCCTCGATCGTCCGCCGGAGGAACGGCAGGGTGTCCATGCGGCCGGTGCGCGGATCGACGACCTCGGGATCGTGGTGCTCCCAGCCGGCCTGGTTCTCCTCGGACCCGTGGTGGTGGTCGACGGTGAACAGGACGGTGCCCGCCTCGCGAGCTGCCGAGCCGAGGTACACCGCGGACTTGCCGCAGTACGAGCCGATCTCCAGCAGTGGGCCCACGGCACCTGCCTGGACGCCCACCTGTTGGAGGGACAGGCCCTCACGCTCGGGCATGAACCCCTTGGCAGCGCGGGCGACGGCGAGCTCGTGTTCGTTCATCAGGCGGTAGTGTCTCGCGCCATGACGCCGACCCGCACCCTGTCCTTGGCCACCGTCTTGCTCGTCGCTGCGGCGACCCTGCTGACCGGCTGCAGTTCGGGCTCCGACTCGTCGTCCTCGAGCTCCGCGGCGGCCTCGGCGCCGGCAGCTTCCGCGCCCGCGGCATCGGCCCCCGGTTCAGCGGCTGCCGCCGGATCCGGTGCCCCCAGCGCTGAGCTCACGGCATGGGCGGGCGAGGTGTGCACGCAGGCGGGCGCGGTCAAGACGTCCGTGACCGACATCGGCGCCGCCCTCGCCACGGGAGGCAGCGACGTGGGGGCCAGCCTCGCCAAGCAGTTCGACGTGATCAAGGCGTCGGCGGCCACCTTGGTGACGACCGTCGAGGCGGTCCCTGCCGACGCTGCCAGTGGTCCCGACGCCGTTGCCCTGAAGGACTCGGCTGCCAAGACCCAGTCGGCGATCGCTGCACTGGGCACGAGTGTCACGGATGTGCAGAACGCCTCGGGTGTCGGCAAGGTGGCGGCCCTGGCGGGGGTCGGCTCTGCTGCCAAGGACGCCGGTGACGCCATCAGCGCGACCGTCGAGACGATCGGCACGGCCTTGCAGGACGGCCAGGGCACCCTCGGCCAGGCGTTCGCGGCCAACCCGTCGTGCGCGGCGCTCAAGCAGTAGTCAGGAGTCGGCCTTGGCCTTCGCGCGAGCTGCGCGACTATCCGCCTGGGCCTTCTCGAAGCCGGCGATGTACTGCTCGACGGTGCAGGACCGGATCGCCTCACCGATCACGTCGAGCGGTAGCCCGTCGAGCGTCTTGAAGCGCACGCATGACTTGCCCATGTCGAGCTTCTTGCCGCTGGCCCGGTAGGCGTCCTCGAACCTCGCCCGGAGGGCCTCGCTGCCGTAGATCGCGGTGAGGTAGACGGCCATGTGGTTCTTCTGGGACCCGAGCGCCGCGTACATCAGCGGCTGGCCGTTGTACGTGTCCGGGTAGGTCTTCAGCGGGATCTCGTAGCTGATCATTCCCCAGTTCATCGTCTCGACGATCCCGGTCGGCAGGTTCTTCCGGATGACCTGGCGCACGGCCGTGAGCGCCCGCCGGCGGTCGTCCGGCAGCGAGTCCAGGTAGCCCTTGACCGTCACGGCGTCGCTTTGCATGTCCGTTCCTCTTTTCCTCTCGGTTTGCAACGGCGTCAGCCCGTCGGTTAACGTAGCTTGTACTTAGGTAACCCTAACTTGAAGGAAAGGGGCAGGGGGATCGTGTTCAGCAACTACCTCATCGGGCTTCGCGAGGGCTTCGAGGCGGCGCTGATCGTGGCGATCCTTGCCTCCTACCTGGTCCGCACCGGCAACGGCCACGCCCTTCGGCACGTCTGGATCGGCGTGGGGGCCGCCATTGGCGTCTCGGTCCTTTTCGGCGTCGTCCTCGTGCGGATCGACGAGTCGCTCGGCGAGACGATCGAGCCGGCCTTCGCGGGGACGATGTCGCTCGTCGCGGTGGGGCTGATCACGTGGATGGTCTTCTGGATGGCCTCGCGGGCCAAGGGCATCAGCACGCATCTCAGGGGCGAGGTCGATCGCGCACTGGCGACGAGTGCCGTCGCCGTCACCATGGTCGCCTTCGTCGCCGTCGTGCGTGAGGGCGCCGAGACGGCACTGTTCCTGTGGGCCGGCATCAACTCCGCCGGCAGCACGATGGCGCCGCTGATCGGCGCGCTGCTGGGCCTGGCCACGGCCGTCGTGCTCGGCATCGTCGTGTACCGGGGCGCGGTCAGGCTCAACATGGGCAAGCTCTTCATGTGGACCGGGGCCCTCCTCATCGTCGTGGCCGGCGGAGTGCTTCGCTACGCCATCGCGGAGTTCCAGGAGATCGGCTGGCTGCCGGGTGCCGACAACGTCGCCTTCGACGTCAGTGGCACGTTCCCGGCCGACGGCATCCCGGCGACCCTGGTCCGCGGACTGGTGAACCTCACGCCGACGATGACGTGGCTCGAGGTGGTCGCCTGGGTGCTCTACGTGGGCATCACGCTGGCGCTGTTCTTCCGGGTCATTCGCCGGGGTCACCCGCGCCCGCAAGCGGCGAGCCAGTCGGCAGCAACGACGTCCGTCAGCTCGGGCTGAGGGACGCACGCTCCTTCACGAGCGGTAGACGAACACCCGCCCTCCCATCGGCACCCGCTCGAACAGCCACGTGGCCTTGTCCATCTCCCGGATCCCGATGCAGCCGTGCGAGCCGCCGTTGTAGCCGTCGCGCTGGAAGTACGGGGAGAAGTGGACGGCCTGGTCGCCGTTGAAGAACATCGCCCTCGGCATCCACGTGTGGTACAGCGACGACGTGTGGTCGAACGCCTTCTCGTGAACGCGGAAGGCACCCTCGCCGGTCTCCATCCCCGGCAGCCCGAAGCGCGCGTCGACCGTCAGCTTGATCGTGCCCTTGTCGACGAACCGGATGATCTTCTGCGTCTTGTCGGCGCAGATGGTCTTCGTCTGCGTGCACTCCTTGGGCAGCTTGCCGATCTCGCCGGCGATGCTCGACAGCTTCTTCCACGTCGCTGTGTCGATCACGCCGGTGGGCTTCAGCCAGAACTTCACCTGGAAGCGCTTCACGGCGGCCGCCGTGGTGTCGCCGTAGAGCCACGCGTCCAAGGTCGGCTGGGTGATCGAGTAGCCCAGCCACGTGAGCCGATGCTGCGCCTTGCTGATGAGGGGACCGAAGTCGCCCTTGCGCAGCGGCAGCTTCCTGCGCGGCTGCTTGACGGGCTTGGCCGGCGGCGTCGTCGCATCGGTGGGGCTCGGAGTCGCAGTCGCGCTGGCGTCCGGTGCCGGAGTGGTCGCCTCGGGTGTCGGGGCGCTGGGACTCGGGCTGACGGATGCGCCGGGGGTGGGCGCCTCGGAAGCAGAGGGAGTGGGAGTGGGCGACACGTCAGCGAGCGCGGGTGAGACCGCCATGGTCGCGGCCACCGCTGTCAATACGAGGGTCGCCCCCGTGCGACGCCAACTCACGATGCAACGGTACGTCAACACAGGTACTGAAGGAACCATGACTGGGCGAGCCGGCTGACCTGGCACAGCGCTCCCGGTTCCTCGAACAGGTGCGTCGCGCCCCTGACCACCTCGATCAGGTTCGGGCAGTGCAGTCTGCGCTGCGCCTCGCGGTTGAGGTCCATCACGTGCTTGTCGTGGCTCCCGACGATGAGCAGCGTCGGCGCACTGACGTGGGCGAGCCAGCCGCCGGCAAGGTCGGGCCGCCCGCCGCGGGACACGATCGCGGAGACGACGTCCGGCTTCTTGGCATTGGCCACGAGCGCTGCGGCGGCTCCGGTCGAGGCACCGAAGTACCCGAGCTTGCGATCCTCCGCGTAGGGCTGTTCAAGAACCCAGTCCGTGACGAGGCTGAGTCGGTCGGCGAGCAGCTCGATGTCGAACACGTTGTTGCGAACGTCGGCCTCGTGATCGGTGAGCAGGTCGAAGAGCAGCGTGCCGAGCCCTGCCCCGTTGAGGGCGTTGGCGACCGCGACGTTGCGCGGGCTGAAACGGCTGCTGCCGCTGCCGTGCGCGAACAGCACGACTCCCTTCGCGCTTGCGGGGATGCGGATGTGGCCGTTGAGGCGCACGCCCGCGGACTCGATGACGACGTCGTCGTTGACGCGATCCTCGTGGGCGGCCAGCGGTTCGTGCCGGTGCGGATGGGCGGCGATCAGCAGGACGACGTCCTCGTCGCTCAGCTGGGGGAAGGCGGCGTAGTGCTGGCTCACGGCGTGCAGCGGCTCCGGCTGCTCGAGGCACACGACGTCGTCGGCCACCGTGCGCAGCCACTCGGTCGCCTGGACGGAGCCGAGCGGGACGGCGACCGTCACGTGCGCGGCCCCGAGCCGACGCGCGACCGCCACGGCCGCTGCCGCGGTGGACCCTGTCGCCAGGCCGTCATCGACGATGAGCACGTTGCGATGGGCCACGACGAGGCGCTCTCGGGCGCCTCGGTACCGCTGGACCCGTCTGGCGACCTCGCGGGCCTCGTCCGCGGCGGCATGGTCGATCTGGTCGTCGGTGACCCGCAGTTGGCGCACAAGCGCGGTGTCGAGGATCCGCACGCCGTCCTCGCCGATGGCCCCCATGGCGAACTCCGGGTTGCCCGGGACGCCCAGCTTGCGCACGACCAGCACGTCCAGGTCGGCTCCGAGGGAATGCGCGACCTCCGCTGCCACCGGGAGGCCGCCACGCGGCAGCGCCAGCACCAGCGGATCGGGCCGGGAGTAGTGGAGAAGCAGCCGAGCGGCCAGTTGCCGGCCCGCGTCGGATCGGTCAGCGAACACGTCTGCACCCCCTGGTGGATCGTGTTGATGGCACTTTGCGCCCATCGTGTCACCGAGGGCAGGGGCATGAACCCATGAAAGGGTTCAAGATTGGCAAAGGGCCGCTGGCAGGTCCCCATGGGGCGGCCCCTAGACTCTGCCAAGCCTGCGTGGCCGGAGCGCAGCGGTCGGACGAAGGAGCGCGGGGCGTAGCGTAGTGGCTAGCGCGCCTGCTTTGGGAGCAGGAGATCGGGAGTTCGAGTCTCCCCGCCCCGACTAACAAACACGACCACGCTGTCCTCGGACTACGTGCCAAACGAACAGATGGAGAGCAAGCAGCCGTGAAGAGTGACGTCGAGACCCTGTCCCCGACCCGGGTGAAGCTGACCGTCGAGGTCCCCTTCGACGAGTTGAAGCCGAGCCTGGACGCGGCCTACGGGCGCATCGCGCAGTCGGTGACCATCCCGGGCTTCCGCAAGGGCAAGGTTCCGGCGCGCATCATCGAGCAGCGCTTCGGCCGCGGGGCCGTGCTCGAGGAGGCTGTCAACGAGGCCGTCCCCAAGGCGTACGACGAGGCCATCCGCACCAACGGCATCGTCCCGCTAGGGCAGCCCGAGGTCGACGTCACCGAGATCAAGGACGGCGAGGCGCTGCACTTCACCGCTGAGGTCGACGTCCGCCCCGAGTTCGAACTGCCCGACTACTCCACGCTCACCATCGAGGTCGCCAGCCCCGTCCCGTCGGATGCCGACGTCGACGAGCAGCTCGACGGACTCCGCGGGCGCTTCGCCACCCTCAAGGACATCGACACGGCTGCGGCCGACGGCGACATGCTCCTCGTCGACATCCTCGGCAGTACGCCGGAGGGCGACGAGCTGGAGGACCTCTCCGCCAGCGCGCTGTCCTACGAGCTCGGCACGGACGGGCTGCTGCCTGGCCTCGACGATGCGGTCCGCGGCGCGGTCAAGGACGAGGAGCGCGAGTTCGAGTTCGTCCCGGAGAACGGCGACTGGGCCGGCATCTCGTTGAAGGTCAAGGTCACTGTCGCGGGTGTTCGCGAGCGCGAGCTGCCGGCCCTGGACGACGACTTCGCCCAGCTTGCGTCGGAGTTCGACACGGTCGACGAGCTCCGCGAAGACATCCGGGAGCGCCTCACGCGCATGCGGAAGATGGAGCAGGGCGTGGAGGCCCGCAACAAGGTCCTCGAGACGCTCATGGCGTCGGTGGAGATCCCGCTGCCTGAGGCCCTCATCGAGCATGAGGTCCAGCACCACTTCGAGGACGGCCACGACAGCGGCGAGGAGCACCGCGCCGAGGTCGAGAAGCAGGCCCGCGACGCCATGAAGAGCCAGTTCATCCTGGACAAGGTCGCCGAGAAGGAGGAGGTCACGGTCGGCGAGACCGAGCTCTCCGCCTGGCTCGTGCAGCAGGCACCTCGCTACGGCATGGGCCCTGACCAGTTCGCCGAGATGCTGGTGGAGTCCGGCCAGGTGCCGGTCGCCGTCCAGGACATCCGTCGGGCGAAGGCGCTCAGCGTGGTGCTCGAGTCGGCGAAGGTCGTCGACACCGACGGCAACGAGGTCGACCTCAAGGCGCTCGACGAGGAGCTTGCGGCCGCACAGCAGCGCGCTGCCGTCGAGCAGGCGCTGGCCGCCATGCAGGACCCCAACTCGCAGTTCGAGATGGAAGAGATCGAGGACGACGAGTAGTTCGTCGCGTCCCCCCGCCACTCGACTGTTTGGAGGGGGGTCAGGTAATTGCGCCGTCGATGAGGACGAGCCGGGCCATCGTGTCCAGCAGCACGCCGGCCGCCTCGGCCGGCAGGGCACCCTCGAGGATGAGCATGCTCATGCCGTGCACGGTCGACCACGTCGTGATGTCCAGGTTCTCGCGGGTGCCCGAGCGTAGGAGCCCGCGCGCGTCCAGGTCGTCAAGAGCGTCCGACAACCGCTGGAACGGTCCGGATGCCTTGCTCTCGTCCAAGGACATGAAGCACAACGGGCCGAACGTGAGCCGGAACAGGTTGGGGTCCTCCACCGCGAATTCGACGTAGGCCGCGCCCAGCGCGCGGAAGCGGGCGACCGCTGCCGCGTCCGAGTCGCCGCGGTGCTCGGCGATCGCTGCGGCCATCCGCTCGTCGAGGTCGTTGTGACCGCACTCGCCGACCTGGTGGAGAAGGGCGTCCTTGTCGGCGAAGTGGTTGTACGCCGCGCTGGGGGAGACCCCCAGGGTCGTCGCGATGCGGCGCAACGAGACCTCGTCGGGCCCGACCTCGCGGACCTCCCGGAGGGCTTCGTCGACCATCGCCTCGGCCAGTGCGCCGTGGTGGTACGAATTCATGGAATCGCCTGCCTTCAAATATTGACAGTGTTCATATTACCCTGCATGATGCGCGATATGAACAGTGTTCACCTTACCGCCCCTGCCCCTACCGAGCACACTTCTCGGGTGTCCGTCTTTGAGCGTGCCGCCCGACTGATCGTCCGCTACCGCTGGACGGTCCTCATCGGGTACGTCATCTCGCTGGTGATCCTCGGCCTCCTCGGCGCGGGCGTCTTCGGCGCCATGAAGAGCCGCGGCTTCGACGACCCCTCCAGCCAGTCCGCCGAGGCCGCGTCGCTGCTCAGCGGCTCGTTCGGCGCCGTCGAGCCGTTCGCCGTCCTGGCCGTCGAGGCGACGCAGCCGATCGACGCTCCCGCGGTCGCCAGCGCGGGAGCCGCCCTCGCCGGCGACGTCGCGGCGATGCCGGGCGTCACCGACGTGGTGTCGTACTGGACGTCCGGGCAGCCGCCGCAGCTCAAGAGCATCGATGGCAAGACCGGCCAGATCCTCGTGTACGCGTCCAAGGATGCCGACGGACCGCAGCTGGCCAAGGACCTCATCGCGAAGTTCGGCGGGCAGCGTGACAGCGTCACCGTGTACGTCTACGGCTGGAACGTCGTCGGGAACGCGTTGACCACGACGATCACCGCCGACCTCGGCAAGGCCGAGGGGATCGCCATTCCCATCACGGTGATCCTGCTGCTGTTCGTCTTCGGCAGCGTCGTCGCGGCCGGGCTCCCGTTCATGGTCGCGGGCGCCTCCATCCTCGGCAGCTTCGCGTTCTTGTTCCTGCTCACGAAGTTCACCGACGTCTCGATCTTCGCGCTCAACCTCGTCACCGGTCTGGGCCTGGCCCTGGGCATCGACTACGCGTTGCTCATGATCAGCCGGTTCCGCGAGGAGCTCAAGGCCGGTGCCTCGACGGAGGATGCCGTGGCCACCACCATGGGAACGGCCGGCAAGACCGTCCTGGTGTCGGGCATCACCGTGGCCATCACGCTGGCCTCCATGCTGGTGTTCCCGCAGTACTTCCTGAAGTCGTTCGCCTATGCGGGCGTGTCCGTCAGCCTGTTCGCGGTCTTCGGCGCGCTCACCGCCCTGCCGGCGATGCTCGCGATCCTCGGCCCCAACGTCAACCGCTTCAAGCTTCGCCGCGGCGACCTTGCCCCGAAGGATGACGGCGCCTGGTCGCGCGTCGCCCGAACCGTGATGCGCCGCCCGTGGCCGGTGATGATCGGTGCGATCTCCCTGCTGCTCGTCATGGCGTACCCGGCACTGAGCGTCGCGTTCGGTCAGGTGGACGAGCGTGCGCTGCCGCCCAGCAACCCCGCGGCTGTCGCCGGTCAGGTGCTCCACGACCGCTTCCCCGGTCAGGAGTCGTCCCCGTACGACGTCGTGCTCATCAATCCGCAGGCCGACGCTGCCGGTATCGACGGGTACGCCAAGACGGTGTCGCAGATCCCCAATGTCGTCCGCGTCATCACGCCGACGTCGGTCGTCGTCAACGGTGCCGTCGTGGCGCCCAACCCGTCACCTCAGACGTTCACCACTGACGGCTTGGCGCGCATCTCGGTGATCGGCGACGTTCCGCCGATCGACACCGCGGGCGTCGACATTGTCGACGCGCTTCGATCGACGCCGGCCCCTGCCGACCGTGTCGTGGTGGGCGGCTCGGCTGCGGCCTACGCCGACTCCAACGACGGCATCCTCGGCAACGTGTGGATCGTGGCGCTGTGGATCGCGATCACCACCCTGATCGTGCTGTTCCTCTTCACCGGCAGCGTGCTGCTTCCGATCAAGGCGCTGGTGCTCAACGTGTTGAGCCTGTCCGCGACGCTGGGCGCCCTGGTCTGGGTGTTCCAGGGCGGGCACCTGACGTGGCTGGTCGGTGACTACACCAACACCGGCAACGTCGACATCTCGAGCATCGCGCTGATCGCCGTCGTGGCGTTCGCACTGTCGATGGACTACGAGCTGTTCATGATCTCGCGCATCAAGGAGGAGCACGACGCCGGACGCAACACCACCGATGCCGTCGCGTTCGGACTGCAGCGGACCGGGCGCATCATCACCGCGGCCGCCGTGCTGATCGCCGTCGTGTTCGTCTCGTTCCTGTCCAGCGGCGTCACGAACATCAAGCAGCTCGGCTTCGGCATCACGGTCGCGATCCTCGTCGACGCGACGATCGTGCGGGCGCTGCTCGTGCCGGCGTTCATGCGGATCGCCGGCGGCGCCAACTGGTGGGCCCCGGCTCCGCTGCGTCGACTGCACGACCGCATCGGCCTGCGCGAGGGCTGATTCTCCACCCACCCCCTCCCCC
>Ga0194043_1001881_pt1 | contig 11696 bp, 12 predicted proteins | sample JunL4415m_MetaG_FD_161274 | JGI IMG/M metagenome (GOLD analysis project Ga0194043, IMG submission 161274) | Anoxic zone freshwater microbial communities from boreal shield lake in IISD Experimental Lakes Area, Ontario, Canada - Jun2016-L442-15m | ecosystem: Environmental > Aquatic > Freshwater >...
CATGGCAGCAATTGACGGCAACTGCGTCAACCCTACCCTGCTAAATGGCGAACCCGACTATTCTACAAAATACTGTCCCGCTTTCCAACCGAAGGATACTACGATTGATGACCAAGAATGCATGACTTGTGGATACTATGAATACACGGCCGATTGTGCAAAATTTGATATTCCAAACAACCCTGATAAATGCCTGCTGTATGGTAAATACAAATACAATCAGCCTCCCGATGGCGCAACTTATTATTCTGGCCCAATGCCTGGCGGCGGTGGTGGTGGTGGTGGCGACGGTGGTGGTGGCAAAGGCGATGGTGGCAAAGGCAACAGCGACAAGAGTGGAAACAGTTGCAGCACATGCAAGTTGAATGTTAATAAAATAACACAGTGTGTTCTTCCTGGGTGTTTTTCGGCCGACGACGGATATCTGCCATTTCCCGATGACGGTGGCTACAATTTTGCGGAGGGATGTTTTTATTACAATCCAGATCCAAGCAATCCAAGCAAAATCCTCCCTGGAATGGAAGGCCGATCCCCTGGATACTATTGTCCATCCATAACAACTGGCGGATCATTTGATTCTGGCGGTGGAGACGGAGATCCGTGCTACACAAAACCAGACCCAATCCTAGACACCGCTAATCCCAATGCGCCCAGTTACAGTCTGGATTATGCAAAGTTTGTTAAAATGGACAAAATCTGTTCCAACGACAAGCAGGAATCCAAGCAAAAATTTGTGCCTGGAAAAGATGCGCCAGTTGACGACAATGACATGCCGCCACCCAAAAACACAAAGCATCGGGCCCCGGGCGCCACCATCAACCACCAACACCAACACAGCGGCGCAATCAACGTGTATCACCATTCGTCAAACCAAAAATATGGTAAAGGCGGCAAACAAGGCAACAAAGGCAATTCCAGCAATTCCAACAATTCCAACAACACGTACATTGAACCGGTAGGCGGCGCCACTGTGCTGGGTTATTTGTAAAATTCAAAAACTCTAAAACAAAATGTCAGGGGCTATTCGGATTCGTGCTCCATTTTTATTCATTGCCATGATGTGAAATGAACGATGTTCGCAATCTTCTATTGAAGAACATTCTGTTCCAAATGGTTGAATGTTTAATTTGCATTTGGTTGATGCAATGGCAGTTTCCTTGCAATGCGTTGGTAGCAAATCCATGCGATGACTTCCATCATAATAACAATTTACAAATTTGCAAGTGCGATAAATCGCAAATCCATTGAATGCTGAATGACATTCCAACAAACCGCCCGGAGGAACTTCACACAACAATTTGTTTACATGATTTTTCATTTTATCATGCAAATAATACCATGCTGAATCAAAATGTCTAAAACTAATAAGATAAGGTTGTATGGAAAGTGCCCAAATGTCATAATAATTTGTTTTATTGAAGGACAATGCATCCCATGTGTCTGAATGTAGATGTTTTTGCAATGCATCAATTTTAACATCTTCAAAACAAACATCATCAAAATCTATCATTGCGAAATATGGATATTTAAACTTTTCATGAACTAGTTTGATGCACTTATTCCTACCATGAGCCAAACGGTGTGTTCTATACTTGGAAACTTCTTTTGCATTGTGATGATACACAAATCGTGGATTTTTTTCCTTATATTCTTTCATGATGTTTAAAGAATTATCTTCGGAGTTGTCAAAATACACCACAATCATGTAATCATCAAATAATGTACACAGTTTTTCTATGTTTTCAAATACCTTGTTCAAATAAGGACCACAATTCTTAACAGTTCCACAAAAGCAACAGTTCATTGTTTTATGTATGACGCATGACATTGATTCAGAAAATATATATCATGAATTGACGTTGAATTGAACAACAATGCATCATTTTATGATTTGATGCCCTGCATCAGTTCCAGCATGTCGGCCTTGTTGATGTGCGTCTCCTTCGCAATGATCTTCAGGATTTTGCGGTGCGCGGCGTTGTCTTTCTCAATGTTCTTGTACAGCTCCTTGCAAATGCTCTGATACTCCATGTGCATTTTCTCCTTGTTCTCCCACCCGGGATGAGCCTCCATCCAATCCTGTATGACGCGTGTTTGATAGCACGACGTCATGTAAATGAATTTCTTGACGTGTTCATGAATGTCGTCCTTGATCCATTCGTCGCTCTTGATGTACATGGTTTCACGCTTGGCGTCCGTGCAGTGAATCGGGCGCAGGTGCACGTCCATGCCCTTCAGATTGTTAACGATAATGGAGCTGACGCCCTCCACAATGCCGTTCGTCTTCGTGAATTCCAGGTCCTGCAGCGTGATTTTCAGCGTTTTCATGAAATCGCTCAGCTTGATGGCGTCCTTGCACTCCGTGTTCAAAAACACCTGCACGTTGAACTGATTGTTGTTGTGAATTGTTTGAGTGTTTGTCACATGTGCCACTTGCATTGGTTTTTCTTTTATTGTTTCAACAAACGTGGTAAGCATGTCTTTGTGCATTGTTATCATAGTTTCCATAAACTTCTTAATTTCGGCTGTCTGTGCAGACTCTTTTTTTGAATTTTGCTTATGTTTTTCACTTTCACAATGCTGCACATAGTGGCTCTTTTTGTTGCAGCTATATTCGCATGCTTCGCAAACATACTTAGGTTTAGTAGAGTTTTGCTTATGTTTTTCAGTTTCACAATGCTGCACATAGTGGCTCTTTTTGTTACAGCTATATTCACATGCTTCGCAAACATACTTCGGTTTAGAGTCCATTGCAATAAATTTGAGAGATTTTTATATAATGAAAATATTAAAATTTATGCTTTAAGCATTTTTCACATTGGTTGAATATTATCCGCTAAGCAAATGAGTCGGCCTATTTTGGGCCTATTATAGGCTTTTTGCCTAGGGGGCACTGCATATTTCAGCCTATTTAGACTATTTTCCCTAGGGAAAACAGCCTATTTTAGCCTATAAAATAGGCTGTTTTTTAGGCCGTTGTCCCAAAAATGCACCCAGTTTGGTGCTTTTTTTTAAGCTTTTTTTCGGTCCAAAAAATCACTTTTTTCCGCGCCATTTTTTGTCAGACCTGTATGCTCTCATTTTTCACGTATTATTTCATAAATTAAAATTGTTATATTTTGATTCGACTTTGCACAAGACTCGAAAAATTTTTGAGAATCGGACATAAAAAGTATGTCCTAAAATCGATACCTCGAAACCTTTTTGCGCAAAAACGCGCGGCGCTAGGTAATTTGCGGAACTTTTTTATAATGTTGTTTGAGAGACCATATATGCGGTCGTGAAATCAAATGATCAAATGTGCTGGATTTCAAGACATGTGGTGTTAATATCTGGACCCAAAAACAACATAAATGCATTTGGTTTATTTGTGTAATTCACAATTACGTAGGACACCACAACCCCAACCCTCAACCAACAACAACTGAAAAAATGATTGAGTTTGTCATCCTTTCAATGCTAACATCGCTGCAAATTTTATTTGTTGGGCCACTGGTGGTTGGTCATTTGTTTCGCATTCAAGGTTATAAAATCACGGATCAAACGGAATGCAACACGATGGTCAAAAAACTAAATATAAATCGTTCGTCGCTTGTCCAAAACGAAAAACCATATGGATTTTTTTATGGAAAGTGGTTTTTGGGATACATATGCTCATGCGAAACAGAATCACAAAAGGGCAGCCAAATCATGTATTTAATTATTCGGCGCGTACATTTTGACAAAATAAAAAAATGCAATAAAACTGAAATCAATGAAAACGGTGAAGAAGTGAATCAGATGATTATGAAAATACGAGAACGTCGTGGAAACCCTTGGTGGTGGGAATACACTGAAAGACAATACAATGCAACAAAATTCCTGCAAAAAGAACCGCGAGATTACCAGCATGACATTATGAAGGACATGCTGTCCATTGTGAATGGCAAATCGTCTAAAAGTGGCACTTTTTTCATTCACGGAGAACCGGGAACTGGCAAATCCTTGCTGACACTGCTTTTGGCAAAACAAATCGGGGCACATTATTGCGACACTTGGAAACCAACCGATCCTGGCGACACATTGGCGCAGGTTTACAGCACCATTGCTCCGGATGAAGAAAACCCGTTGGTTCTTGTAGTAGAAGAATGCGACAAAATTCTATTTGATGTGTTGGATGGGAAAATTGTGCAACACAAACACGTTCTCATCCAAGTTAGAGAGAAAAGCGACTGGAACGGAATGCTGGACAAAGTCACAGATTTGGGGTTTTACCCTAATTTGATTCTTATTTTAACTTCAAATGTGTGTGTTGAAAAAATAAACGAGAGAGACGCGTCACTTTTGCGCAAAGGACGCATTGACAAAACATATCACATGACGGGTTAATCACAACATGCATGTTTATATTTGGTAAATTCGTCTATAGAGAAAATGACAAATATTTATGCGTGATTATTGCGAATATCTCTCAACTATAATATATGAGAATGAGAATGCAGTTATCAACGAAAACGCGTCGTTCATGTCGTCCTCCGAGTAAAACGAGTTACCCCAAAGCACTGTATGCATTTTCAAGTCCCAAACAAGCGCAAAAGATGGCGCACAAGTATTTAGGTAAGTCAGCCAAATTGTATCCTGCGAGCAATCCTGTGAAAAAATACCAAATATGCGACCCAAAGTTGAAGCAATGGGTCAACTTTGGTCAAATGGGGTATCAAGATTACACCCGTCATAAAAATAAAACGCGCAGACAGAATTACTTGACGCGCACAGCTGGAATGCTGGGCAACTGGAAGGACAACAAATACTCGGCAAACAATCTGAGTCGCAACATTTTGTGGTGAGCCCCTGGTGCTTTTTTTTAAGCTGGCCTGGCATTATTCCCAGACGACGACGGGGCCTCCGGAGGGCCACGCGGCATACGGTATCGCCTTGCTGGTTGACTGTGCTAAATCAAGCAGCTTTTGCAGCGCGGCTTTGCGACGTTCCAGCGGGGTTTGATTCACATCCGACCGTTCGCGGCGCGTCAGCTGCTTGAACCGCCATTCAAATTGCAGCGCGGCCTGCCAGGTGGGGAAGCCGGTCACATGGCATGCGCGGCGCCAGGTTTCGCCACGGGCCACTTTGGCGCCGGTGGCATGTGCTCCGCCCGCGAGTTCCTTATTGTGCTGGCGCAGGCGGCGTTCCAGGTTCACGGTGGCTCCCACATACGTGGCGCATTTGGAGGATGATTCCAGCAAATACACGAAGAATTCTTTGGCTTCAGCGACGGATTCTTCCGCAAGTCCATTGGTTTCATCGTTGTCCATATTGGGTCGTGTTTATACATTGGTGTTATTTATTATTTATTTTGATTTTTATGAAAACAAACATAAAGCGCATACCACATGAATAATTAAAATGGAGAAAATGGAGCAAGGGTTTATCATTTTGAGACACGTCAACTCGGAACAAACTAACCAGTACTGGATCATTTGTTATGACAAGATCCGTGAATTTTATCCCAATAATAAGATTCTGCTGATAGATGACAACAGCAATTACGATTATGTTTCAAAAGAGAAAGAAGCTACACTGACGCACACCACGATCATTAACTCTGAATTCAAGGGTCGTGGTGAAATTTTGCCATATTATTATTACTTGCGCAACAAATTGTTTGACATTGCAGTCATTATTCATGATTCGGTGTTCATTCAGAAACACGTTGACTTTGGCACTGAAAATCGGTTTATTTGGGATTTTGAACATCATTGGGATCATTTATATCATCAAATCCGATTAATTAATTTGCTTAAAAACAATGAAAAAATTATGCAGTTATACAATAACAACTCATTATGGAAAGGCTGTTTTGGGGTGATGACTGTGGTCAAACACGATTTTTTATTAGCACTTGAGGACCAATTCAATTTTACAAATTTAATAAACCACATCACGTGTCGGTATGATAGAATGTCTTTGGAACGAGTGTTTGCAGTGTTGTTTACATTGGAAAACACCGATAAACCGTCCATTTTTGGAAACATTCACAACTATTGCACATGGGACACAACCTATCAGCAATACAATGAAGGGCAAGCTGGCGATTTGCCATTAGTCAAAATATGGTCCACTAGATAATGGAACCAGTCATAAGTGAATGTGAAAATGCTTGTTATTTTTTTTATGGGATTTGTTTTTTTTTCTATAACCGCCCTTCTTTGGATTTGGATTTGTGCCTTCGCTTCGTTTTATGGTTTCCTCCACTTCGTCTTTTTGAAATCATGCGTTTTAATTGATCGAGTTCTTTGGGTCGTATTTGTGATTGTTGTGGTTGCACAAGAGCATCCACCACTGATTTCATAATTCCACCGCTTGCAAGCATTTCCGCGTGGTCTTTACTAGTTATGGATGGATCAGATGTTGACAACAATGCCTTTGCTTTATTTGCAATTGCATTTACTTCAGGTAAATTTTCCTTAGTTGGATATAAATGTCTGGATGCATCCATCCATGTTTTCTTTTCTTGCTGGTGTTTTCCCCATTCAACTGCCATAGTTTCAGTTCGCAAAAGCCTTTCTGCCTTCATTTTTAATTGTGTTAGTGTTTCTATCGGGGTCATTTCACCTCTGATTATATGAAAAATTTCACAACCGGGTTCCAAAACTATCCGTTCAATATTTGCAATAATGGCCGGGTCCACAGATAGATTATGAATCATCGCATTTATAATTTTTATATAACAACCAATGTCGTAACAGATGGCGCGATAATAATGTCTACGTGACTCCTGCATATGTGTGTAAATCCCATCAAAATATAGTGTTTTAGCACGTTTTTGAAATTCTGCCTGTTCTTGTTGTGTCGCAGTATCCAACATGTATTCAGAACGGTCCAAACTATCAATATATCCATTATACGTAATTAGTTCGGCTGAGGCGTCGTCGGGACTAACATAATTTTGTTCAAAATCAGCTAACCTCGTCCTAAATTGTATCATAAGTTTCATAAATGTGGTTTCATCCGCAATTACCCCGTCAGTTGATATACCCTCACTACATAGTAGATACTCTTTTTTTCTAAGGAACTCTTGCATATTATTAACATTCTTACACAAGGCACGAATGTCAATTAGAGTATTGGAATGAGTTTTCATGAAATTAATTTTGCGTGACAATAACTGTATTATTTTGTCTATAATGTCTCTCCATTGTTTTCGCGTGGCTGTATGTTCGTTAAATAGAAAATGTAATTCTCCATTCAATGATGATTTCACCATGTCATGATCAATTTTCCCATGTCTACAGGACAGATAATCCTCCGAGGCCATCTCCTCCTCATGCCCTTGCACGTTTCCCATTAACCCGTTTATAAAATTATATAAATATAATAAAAATTTGATGAAGAAACAATCAAATGTAACACGGAAACTAAAAAATGCCTGCCTTCAAATATGCGTTTTAAATGTACAAAGGTGTAAAACTGAAAAATATATATAATTTTTTCAGTTTTTTGAGTTTTAGGTTTTGAAGTTTGAAGCAAGCTTGAAGTTTGCGAATTTAGAACCTCCCGCCTGCACTTGCAGCCCTTCTGGGGGGAGCAGCACTGGCTACATCATCCGACACAAAAGCGTAGTCGTCTGATGGCTGTGAATCAATGTGCCCATAGAGGTCGTATTCGTCGTGGTGGACAGGATCAGGGTGGGTGTGGTGACGAGCTGACGCAGGTGCAGACAGCTGGATGTCGTCGTCGTTGAATTCCGTGCTTTGAGTGTCACCAGAAATGCAGCGCCCCAGTGCACGACGGCACACCTCATATGCAACCGGGGTGTCATGTGAATCGTGCTGAATGGAGTGCACGCGATCCAATCCCATGCCAACGGCATTGCGTTTCGCCGACGGGTCCGACCCAATGAAGAGAATGGAATGCATCGGATTGCGTTTTTTGTTGTCGGCGATCATTTCATTCACGTCCGACTGCCGGTGGTTGATTGAATCGTTGTTGTCGCCATCGGTGAAGATGTATGTCGTTGCTGGAACTCCTGCGCTGTGCGTGTTCATCTGTTCAATTGCGATGGCGACTGCATCCCACAACGCAGTCATTCCATCACACAACAAATCAGCAGGGTTCATGAGCTGGACATCACGCACTGGAACTCGTTCACCCGTGCGAATGTTGTCATGCGACGAGAATTGGATGATGCGAATGTGGGCCTGAAATGCACAAGGTTCGCGGTAGCGGTTTTTCATGTCCCCCATGATTTCATTGATGCCACTGACAACTGAACGACGCTGGTTCTCCATTGAGCCGCTGACGTCTTGCACAAACGTGACATCCATGTCTTTCGTGGCAATGGGAGGTAAATGAGCCTGCTGTGTTTGGTCTTGATTGTCTTGACATTGATTGGCTTGATCTTGATTTTGATTGATTTCGTTGATTGCGGTCTCGTTGATTGCGGTCTCGTTGATTGCGGCCATGTTGTGGTTGTTGTTCTGAACTAATTCCACCTTTTGTTTTCAAAAGAAGCTTTCAATTTTTTTTTAAATGCAGAATTCAACTAAATTTTATGTCGCATGAATAAAATATGTTGTAAATGCATAGTTGCCCTGATGAACAAAATTGTGAAACTTTTGATTTTTGTTGTGTTCATTTTTATAGCCAGTTTGGCATATTCATTTGCTAATTTTAGCGAAGCAAAAAACAAAACAAACATAGATATACTATCTTTAAAATTTTTACCCCTCGTTGCAATTGCACTTGGTTATGCGTTTGTTGAATATTCGTGCAAGATACCAGCTTATTATTTAGTTAGAGACATACTGAGTCCGATTGATTTGCAAATGTTTTGGCTGATATTTACATCAATGAGTGTGATGTTGTTTCAAAAGTTTTACCTGAAACAAGAGATTCAATTTCATTCTTACGTTGCATTTATTCTCATCATGCTTATTTTAATAATTGATATGCAATTCAAAAAGTAGGTTGACGACTTACTTCAAAAATTGAAAAATTCAGTTTACACGCGCAGTGACGCATTTTTCATAAACGTGTTTGCATGCACCTAACGTGGTTATTCCAATGAAGATCCATGATTGATTGTAAAAATATTTAGACATGTCCATCACTTGGAGCGCATAAGAACACACCGGGTTGGCTATATTGAAAAATGTCACAATGTATCCGTAAAATCCAGGGGGTGCGCAAAAATGCGCATATGTTTGTGCAGCAGCCCAATGCAGCGATGCAAACGCAATCGGCAGCAACATAATGGATGTAATTTGTTTGCCACGCATTTGGTGTGTAAATATGTGGTTAATTATCTATCTTTGTTTTTAAATGATTACAGCGATGATTGGATAAGTTTGTCAATTGTACCGCATGTTGCGCATAGACCGCAACTTCACATTTTTATTTGCATTGTTGGGCGGTAAATCATCACCAATGATCCACTTCATGGATGGCTTGTGCCAAAACTTTTTATAAAAGACAGTTCCATGGGTGAGTATTGCGGCAACATAACTAAATGAACTGGCGGATGTGACCAGCGCATCCGCAAACACCAGTCCATTGAACGTATCTTCCACCGATTCATCCAAATGCATGACAACTTCTGCGAATGCCGCAAATTCCACAACATTCCCTTGTGAATAAATATGAAACCGAATCGGTTTTGTGCCTTTGTAACCCGCAGTTATGAATCGCATGACGTTGACATAATACGAAGTTGGTTCATTCATACGCCGGTGAATTCGCATGTCACTGGCACTGTATTTGCGCACATGAACTGCCACATTGTAAAATTCAGCATCATGTGGAGTGCTTTTGCCTTCAAAAAACAGTTGTTGCATTGATTTGAAACCGGTCGTTTCCAATAACCGCGTCAAATTGGTTTCACAGAATGCATAGTTCTTGACACCATTATAAAAAATCACTGATCTTTTGGGCTGTCGCGGTTGCGGTCGCTGTTGTCGTCTTGAAATTATAATGAGTGTTCAAATTCATCAAACGAATCAATCTATCAGAAAATGTTGGATCATTTCCATAATTGTGTTCAAACTTCATGCGCGTGACATTGGATGGAAACACGTATTGTACGGCAGGGGTCATCGCATGCGTGAACAAAATGTCAAATATTATGTTTTGAAATTGTGCTCCAAATCCATCTAATCTTGGCTGAGTTGAAACATATTGCATTTGTTGAATCTGCATATTATAATATTGTCTCTCTCTCTCTCTAAATAATTATTTGAACCGATCATTTAGTTAATCACATATGGTTGTTTCAATGTTAGGTCAATGTGTCAAATTCGTTCATAAATTTTGCAATCATTGCAACTCTTGTATATCATAATGAAGTAGTTAATCAATTGCGCATCGGTGCAATCATTCATTTCATAACATTTCATTTTGTCCAGGCCCAATTTATCCAATTCATTGCACAACACGTCAGTGTCAGATGAATTTTTATTATCAAGCACTATGAAATCATTTTTATCGTCTTCATAAAAATGCAGGATCTCATCCAGGTTGCAATATAATGTTTCTAATCCAATTATACAGTATTGTTTTTTATAATTTACGTTAATCACCTCATTGCAATACTTGTAAGTATACTCATTGCGTTTCCATATTTGTGAATGATGATTCATGTGGTTTTCATCTTCGTGCGCATTTAATTTTTTCATTGTTTCTTGAACATTGTATTTTTTATAACAATGATCTGTTAAATGATGTCTCAATCGGTTTATTTCACTATTTCTGATATATGAAAAATTATTTCCTCCGTCATTCATGTATTGAACATATCCCAATTTGTGAATTTTGGCAATTTTGGTTTTGACTGCTGTTCTAATCAACAACTCATAATCATCGCTCACTGGCAAATATTCCGAGTAATTTCCAATTTCCAGTAATGTCGTTTTTCTCCATATTCTTGGATGATTTGGCACACTCACAATGTGGCTTAGCGTGATGTTGTTTATGTTGCCATGACTAGATACATACACCCACATGCCATTGTATTTTTGTCTGTAATATCCAGCATAACCCAATGCAAAAAAATCACCATACCTGAAATTGGTTTTGTTTTCATGTAAATTAATGTAATCCATGTATATAAATCCAATTTCATCATTATTGTCAAACACATTTTTTGCATCCAATAACACGTCTTGCAATATTTCATCATCATGATCTAATTCTATCACATATTTGCCACGACACAATGAAACGGCTTCATTTTTGACATTGCCAATATTACCACTGTTCTCCGAACGCTTGTATAATCTCACTCTGTGATCATTATTGAACAATTCTCTTAAAAATGTAAAATGATCATATTCGGATGTATCATCTAATATTACCCATTCCCAATGCTTCAGTGTCTGCAGTTTAACACTGTCATATGCTCTTTTTATTTTATCATATGATTTATAACATGTTGTAAATATGGAAAACACCGGTCTTACGGTTTCAACGGGCAAAGTCACAACTGACATGTAACAATAATTCACCATTGAATTGAAATTATCAATATCTATTTCATTATTTTCATTTGCTTTTATATGTATCCATTGTTTTCTCATAGCATCCCCTATTATGCTGTTAACTTCATGGTTCAATTTGTTCTCATCGCCGTATGTGACTAATATTTGATAACTACAATTGAACAACTTATTTAATGCTTCCTTGTTGTTAACTATAAACACCGAACACAATAATTTGTCTTTATT
>Ga0194043_1001882_pt1 | contig 11693 bp, 12 predicted proteins | sample JunL4415m_MetaG_FD_161274 | JGI IMG/M metagenome (GOLD analysis project Ga0194043, IMG submission 161274) | Anoxic zone freshwater microbial communities from boreal shield lake in IISD Experimental Lakes Area, Ontario, Canada - Jun2016-L442-15m | ecosystem: Environmental > Aquatic > Freshwater >...
CCTCGCTGTGCACCGGCGCCCTGGCCGGGCTCGGCGGCGGGTACATGGCCATCGTCACGGCGGGGATCTTCGTGCCCTTCATGACCGGCGGCCTGGGGTTCATCGCCATCGTCATCGCCATGCTCGGTCGCGGCCGCCCCGTCTGGGTGCTCATCGGCTCTCTGCTCTTCGGCGTCGCGCTGTCCATCTCCACGGCTCTTCAGCTTGCCGGCGTCAACATCCCCACCGACGTCGTCCAGATGCTGCCCTTCGTCACCGTCATGGTCGCCCTGGCGCTGTTCGCACGGCAATCGTATCTGCCGGCGGCGCTCGCCCAGCCGTTTGTACGCGGCCGGCGGTGACGGCTCGGGACGCGCTCCCGGGCACGCCGACCGGGTGACTCCGGGGCGGCGATGGCGGCCGCCGCGAGGCGCCTGCGCCGGGCATGCTAGAATCGTCCGAGTGGCTGGACAACCGCATTCCCTCTTCGTCGGCGTCACCGGTGCGAGTGGCGCTCCCTACGTGCTCCGCCTTGTGGAGCAGCTCGCCGCCAAAGACCGCCGCATCCACCTTTGCATCTCCAACGCGGGTCTTGACGTCGTCGCCTACGAGCTGGCTCTCGCCGGCGCCGACAGACAAGGCATCACGGCGGCGTTTCTTGCGAAGGCGGGCGCCGCGCAAGCGACCACGGTCCATCACCCCGACGACCTCGGCGCGACCTGTGCCAGCGGCTCGGCCTTTCCGGACGCCGCGGTCATCTGCCCGTGCTCGCTCTCGACCGCCGCGGAGATCGCCGTCGGCAGCACGCGCACGCTCATCCATCGCGCCGGGTCAGTGGCGCTCAAGGAGCGCAAGCCGCTGGTCCTGGTGCCGCGCGAGATGCCGCTGTCGACCATCCATCTGCGCCGTCTGCTCGAGGTGAGCGAGGCCGGCGCTTTCGTGGTGCCGCCCATGCCCGCGTTCTACAACCACCCGCGGTCGTTGCAGGACATCGTCGACTTCGTCGTCGGCAAGATCCTCTCGGTGCTGGGCATCGAACAGGATCTGTATCCCGCCTGGGGTGGCGAGGACCGGTGAGCGGTGCGCCGGCGGGCGCTCTCGGGCGGATGCGCCTCCTGCCGGCCGCTTGACGCCGCGCCGTCCGTCGGGGAGCCCTTTGTGGTGAGCGCTCCCGCTGACACGGCGCTGGATCCGCCGGGCATGAGCCGCCGGCTGGTGGTCCTGTTCGCGGTCGCCACCGGGCAGGCCGTGGCGAGCAACTATCTCGTGCAGCCACTGCTGGATACCGTCGGACGTCAGTTCCACGTGACCACCGGCGTGGCCGGCCTGATCGTGACCACGGCCCAGGCCGGCTACGCCGCCGGGCTCATCCTCCTCCTGCCGCTCGGCGACCTGTTCGAACGGCGGCGCCTTATCACCGTGCTCGCGCTCATCACGGCCGTGGGCCTGGCTGCCGCCGCTCTCGCGCCGTCCGCCGGACTCTTCATGGCGGCGGCCGGTCTCGTGGGCCTCACCTCGGTGATGGCCCAGATCCTGGTGCCCTTCGCCGCCACGCTCTCGCCCGATGCCGAGCGCGGCCGCGTGCTGGGCGCCGTCATGAGCGGGCTGCTCCTGGGCATCCTGCTGGCGCGCACCGTGTCGGGTCTCGTCGCGGAGGCCGCCGGCTGGCGCACCGTCTACTGGCTCGCCGCCGCTCTCATGCTCGTGCAAGCCGTTCTGCTGTGGGTCAAACTGCCGACGTACCGCCAGCACGTGGGCCTCAGCTATCCGCAACTTATGGGCTCGGTGCTCAAGATCGCGCGCGCCGAGCCGGTGCTGCGCCGGCGCGCGCTGTTCGGGGCGCTCTCGTTCGGCGCGTTCAGCGTGCTGTGGACGACGCTGGCCTTTCTGCTGTCGGGCCCGCCCTATGGTTACGGCGAGGGCGCCATCGGGCTGTTCGGTCTGGTGGGCGCGGCCGGCGCGCTCACGGCCTCGGTCGTCGGGCGCTTCACCGACCGGGGCTGGTCGCGTCGGCTCACCGGCGTGTCGGCTCTGCTCCTGCTCGTGGGTTACGCGCTGCTCTGGATGGGCGGCTCGTCGCTGGCCGCGGTCCTCGCGGGCATCGTGGTGCTCGACATCGGCGTGAATGGTGTGCACATCACCAACCAGAGCGAGATCTACCGGCTGCAGCCGGAGGCGCGCAGCCGTGTCAACGCGTTCTACATGACCTCGTGCTTCGTGGGGGCCGCCGCCGGTTCCGCCGTGGCCGCGTTCGTGTACGAGCGCTGGAGCTGGGACGGCGTGTGTGCGCTCGGCGTGGCCATCGGGCTGGCATCGCTCGCGCTCTGGGCCTTCGGCGCGCGCGAGCGCACATCATCAGGCGACCCGGCGCATTGATGCGTCCCAGTCCGCGCGAGAGAATGTGTGCTGCCGGCCACCGTTCCCGCACTGACGAAGGAGAACCGCTGACATGAGATTCGTCGACGCGCACCTGCACACCGACATGATCGAGGACGTCCAGCTGCAGAAGCTGGTGATGATGGGCATGGCGGCGGCGGTCATCCCCAGCCCGCACATGTTTCTCGGCAGTCGCGACGCCGACGCGGTGCTCCAGCTCTGGGAGCGTTTCCTCACGCTGGAGGTGAACACGGCGACGACGCTCGGCTTCGAGGCCTACGCGTCGCTCTCGGTCCCGTTCTTCGGGGTGACCGCCAGGGACGCCGAGAAATGCCTCGAGAGGCTCCCCGGCTTTCTCCAGCACGAGCGCGTGGTGGCCATCGGCGAGATCGGCCTGGATTGCGGGACAGACTTCGAGGTCTGGCTGTTCCGCGAGCACCTGCGCCTCGCCAAGGCTCACGATCTGCCGGTGATCCTGCACACGCCCATCCGCCTGGCGCCGCAAGGGCCGACCATCACGCCGCGGATCCTCGAGATCGTCAACGAGGAGAGCTTCCCTGTGGAGAAGTGCGTCTTCGATCACGCCGGCGAGGAGACCATGGACTTCCGCATGACCACCGGCGGTATGGTGGGCCTGTCGATCTGCTGGGACAAGATGCCGCCGGAGGTGGCGGCGCGCATCGTCATCGACCACCCCGACTGGCGCGACCGCCTCATCATCAACTCGGAGCTCGGCGGCCAGGGCAACGACTACTTCATGGCGCCCCGCGTCATGCTGGCGATGCGCCTGATGGGCCTGGACAAAGCGACCATCGACGAGGTCTGCTACCAGACGCCCAGGGACTTCTTCAAGCTGCCGATCGAGTAACGTGTGGTGCGCCCGCGGTGGCCGGCGCCCGTCGGCGCGGCGGCCGCCTGCGTCAGGCCTCGGACTGGCGAGCTGCTCCTCGAGCACGGCGATCTTCTGCGGGACCACGTCGCTGGTCGCCCACTTGACGGCCTCCTGCAACTCGATGGATTCGGCGAACTGGTAGGCGTTGGCGGCACGGTCGAACTCGATGAGGACGGTGATCTGGTGCTCCTCGCCGACGGTGTGGAACACGCGACCGCCCCGCGAGCCGAGCCGGCGGCGGCGCTCCAGATCGTCGAGATACACGTGCTTGAAGGTCTCGTAGTCCGCTACCCTGAACTGCTGGAGCACGTAAGCCATGATCTCCCCTCTTGCTGCCCTCCGCCAAGATGAGGATAGCACCGGGCGAGCGCCAAAGGGAGGCCGCCGTTGGCGCGGACAGTCGGAGGTCGCGAGTGAGCCGCCGGCCGGGCGCGCTCAGCCGCCGAGCCAGCGCGCTGCCACGAGGCCCCCGATCACGGCCAGGCCGTTGAGGGCGGCGTGCGTGATGGCCGGCGCCAGGACGCTTCCCGAGCGCCGCCGCAGCCAGCAGAAGACCATGCCCGCCGCGCCGGTGGCGAGCACCGTCGCGGCCACGCCGGCCGCCTGCGCCGCCGGGGACGCGAGGACCTCGCCGGCGGCGTTGCTCTGCACCGACCCCATCGCCGTGATCACGTGCCACAGGCCGAACGCCAGCGAACTGAACAGCGCCGCCTTGAGAAACGTGTGGCGGCGCAGGTACAGCCCGAGCAGGGCGCCGCGGAAGATGAGTTCCTCGGACAGGGCGGTGCCCAGGGGGATGCGGATCAGCAGCTCGTACAGCATCTGCAGCGTGCCGAGATGCGCGAAGCGCGCCTCGACGAAGAACTCGCGGGACACGGTCAGCGCGACGCCGGTCCCTACGACTGCCGCGATCGGCAGGACCGTCAGGAGCCCGAGGCGGAGACCGCCGCCCAGCTTCTCGCGGGCCACGCCGAGATCGTCCCAGCCCGCGCCGCTTCTGTGGACCAGCGCGACGGCCAGGCCGGCGGCCGCCAGGTTGACCGGCACGTAGGCAGCCGCGGGCACCAGGCGGACGATCACGTAGCCGTAGGCCAGGACGGCCGCGGCCGCGCCGACCTCGACGGCCAGCGGGTACTGCTTCGCCCAGCCCGGCGCGGCCTCAGTCACGATGAGATCGTCTGCTGGTCCGCCACTCTACCGACAGCCTCCAGCCTATTCGATCCGGTAGTTGTCGATGGCGGCCTGCAAGTCCCGCATCTTCTGCGCCGTCCAGCCGGGGGGTGGCGCGATCGCCGACCACGCATCGACGCTCATGTTGCCGTAGTTGTGCCCGTAGCCGTTGGGCACGGTGGTGCCGTAAAACTGGTCCACCGTGACCTGGAGGAAGGTCACGACCGGGAACCAGGTGGTGTCGGGCGAGACGTCCGGGGCGCGCGGTTCGCTGAGCCAGCCGGGCCGCTGCAGAAAGAGGTGCGGGCTCCACCACACCACCGGGTCCGAGCCGTGCTGCAGGTAGAGCACCCGCGGGTCGTTCCAGGGGCCCGCCGGGCGGGCAAAGTACCTGGGCGCCGCGGCGAAGCGCACCGTCGTCCCCTCCTCGTAGATGGGCAGCCACTCGGGGCTGGCGGCATCGCGCGTATCCTCGATGGTGCGCCACGGCTGACTGAAGTTGGGCGTGCCGGCAAAATAGGCGCCGTCGGTGCGGTCGCGCAGGTCCTGGGCGCTGGTGAAGGCCGCCTGGCAAGCGTAGGAGCCCAAGCTGAGGCCGTAGGCGATCAGTTTGGGCCGGCTGCCGGTCGGCAGCTTCGACCACTCGGCATACACGGCATTGAACAGGGCCTTGCCGGCGGACGTCGCTTTGGCCTGGTCGGTGATCATCGCGATCCAGCTCGGCAGGAACGAATACTGGATCGACACCTCCGCGGTGTCGCCGTTGTACATGTACTCCGGCGGGTCGGCCGACTGCGGCTCGATCCAGCCGGTGCCCGTGCAACCCATCACGACCAGAAGCTTCCGTGTGAAGGCGTCCGTGCGTTGTAGTTCACGGATGGCCAAAGCGGCGCGCGCCTCTGCCGTCGGCGCGCTCTCGAGCCCGACGTACACCCTGATCGGCTCCTTGGGTGGGCTTCCGTTGAAGGCCTCGAGCTGCGCCACGGTCGGCCCACGGCCGACGAAGCTGCGGCCCTGCATGCCCAGCGACTCCCACGAGACAAGCGAGGCGCTGCTGCCGGAGCGCATGGCGCTCTCGGGCTGCACGATCCCCTCGGCGGTCGTGTCGTTCGTCTTGCTGTAGATGTCGTTGGTGAGCGCCTCGAACCCCTTGAACGCGGCGACAAGCAGTACGACGACGGCCAGCGCGACGATGACGCCGCCGATGGTCAGGCCGGCCCACTGCGGCAGGCGGCGCCCCAGAAGGCGACCGAGGCCGCGCGTGGCGGCGCGCAGGGCGCGGCCGACGATCAGGAGGAGCGCGGCCATGAGCGCCGCCACGGGGATCGCCTGCAAGGGGAGCGTCCAAGTGATGGGCGCCATCGTGAGCAGGCGTCGGACCTCGTTCTGCCACGCTGTGCCGGCGAGGTCGGCGGCGACGATGACGGCCACCGCCGCAACCAGCACGACGATCCAGGCGATGCGCCTCACGCGAGGCGCCGGCTCCCACTTCGTCAGCCGGCGCACCGCCCACGCGGCGAGCACGCCGATGCCGTAGCCCAGCGCGACGCAGATGCCGGTGATGGCCCCCTGCATCAGAAAGGGGCGGGGCAGCAGCGAAGGCGCGAAGGACAAGCCGACCGGCACGAGCCCGGCGGCGAGCCCCACGAGGCTGGGCGGCGAGAGCATCTTGCCGCGGCGGACGGGTTTCTCGGTCATGCCAGGTTCCTCCTGCGAGGCGGTGTCGCGACGGTCGCGGTGCAACCATCGGGCGCGGAGCCGATGGCGCCGCGCCTCTGTTGTTCGACACATCTGCCCGTAGATTACCTTCGTCGGAGACGCCGCGCGAGCCCGCGGGTACGAAACGCTTGACCAGCATATGCCCAAAGCGTCAGTCTGACCTGGCGCGAGCGCACCGCTCGAGCGCAGAGGAGGAGAGATGAGTGAACCACGGGAGACGGCCGCCGAGGTCGAGGAGGTCGTGGAGGGCCTCTTCCACTGGCGGATCCACAACAGCGGCATCGGCGGCAACGTCTCGAGCTCGCACGCCCTTGTAAGCGGCGACGGCTGCGTGCTCATCGACCCGGTGCGCCTGGCGGAGGACGCGCTGGCGTCGCTGCCGCGTCCGACGGCCGTCGTACTGACGGCCAAGTGCCATCAGCGGGCCGCCTGGCGCTACCGCCGCGAGCTCGGTATCGAGGTGTGGCTGCCCATGGACGCCTCGGCCGCCGACGAGGAGCCCGACTGCCGCTACGCGGACGGCGACGTGCTCCCCGGCGGCCTCGTCGCCGTGCGCACGCCCGGCCCCGAGTGGCCGCACTACTCGCTGCTGCTCGAGGGCGACCCGGGCGCGGTGTTCTGCTCGGACCTCGTGATGAACCCGGGTGACGGCGCGCTGCGCCTGGTCCCGCCCGAGTTCCACGAGGATCCCGCCGAGACGCGCCGCAGCGTCCACAAGCTGCTCGGGTTGCCGTTCGGCATCCTGTGCTTCGACCACGGCGCGCCCATCGTCGACGATCCCAAGGCGGCGCTGCGGCGGCTGCTCGACGCGCCGGCCTGAAGGGCCGACGCCGCCACCACGCCGCCGCTCCGTCAGCCGGCGTCGGCCGAGCGCGACTCGCCGTCCAGGGTGAAGAGCGGGCCGTACAGACCCGGACGCCGGTCTCTGCACACCGCCCAGTCCTCGCGGTAACGGCGTACCTCGTCGAGATCGACCGTCGCCGTGATGACCTCCTCTGCATCACGCGAGGCCTCGGCAAGCTTGGCTCCGGTGTGATCGGCGATGAAGGACGAGCCGTAGAACCGGATGCTGGCGTCCCGCCCCATCTCCACGCCGACGCGGTTCGCCGCCACGAGTGGCATGAAGTTCGCCGCGGCGTGCCCCTGCTGCACGCGCTGCCAGGCGTCGCGGGAGTCGGCCTCCGGCAGTGGAGGGTCCTGCCCGATCGCCGTGGGGTAGAGCAGCACCTCGGCGCCCATCAGCGCCATGCAGCGCGCGCTCTCCGGGAACCACTGGTCCCAGCAGATGCCCGCTCCCAGCACGCCGGCACGAGTGGGCCAGACCTTGAACCCGGTGTCGCCGGGGCTGAAGTAGTACTTCTCCCGGTAACCGATGGCATCCGGGATGTGGCTCTTGCGGTACACGCCGAGCACCGTGCCGTCGGCGTCGACCATAGCCAGGGAGTTGAAGAACACCCTGCCGGCGCGCTCGAAGAAGCTCACCGGGATCACGACCTCCAGCTCGGCGGCCAGCCGCCGCAGGCGCGCGATCGTGGGGTGGCCGTCCGCCGGGCGCGCCAGATCCAGGTGGCGGCCGTTCTCGTCGATGCAGAAGTACGGGGTTTCGTACAGTTCCTGGAGCAGCACGACATGAGCCCCCCGGCCGGCCGCGAGGCGAACCAGCTCCTCGGCCTTGGCCAGGTTTGCCTCGATGTCCCAGCTGCACGCCATCTGTGTGGCGGCCAGTGTCACGCTGCGTGTCATGCGGTCCTCCCGGTCGTCTGTCGTGCCGCTAGGATACAGGCAGCCGTCGCCCGCGGTCTCTCGCGGCCGTCCGGCGGTCCGGCCGCGCTACTCCAAGGAGACCAGGTGAATCCGACCATCGAGCTGATGAATGCACGCAGCTCCACGCGCTCCTACGACTCGGCGCTGCTCAGCGACGAGGAGAAGCAGACGATCCTGCACACCACGATGCGCGCGCCGACCGCCGGCAACCTGATGCTGTACTCGATCCTCGAGATCGAGGACCAGGCGCTCAAAGACCGGCTGGCGGTGACCTGCGACGACCAGCCGTTCATCGCCAGGGCGCCCTGGGTACTCGTGTTCGTCGCCGACTACCAGAAATGGATCGACCTTTTCGCGATCGCGGGCGTGAGCGAGATGCCGGGCGTCAGGCATCGCACCGTCCCCGGCCCCGGCGACCTGCTGGACGCCTGCTGTGACGCCCTGATCGCCGCGCAGAACGCGGTGGTCGCGGCCGAGTCGCTGGGCATCGGCTCGTGCTACATCGGCGACATCCTCGAACGCGCCGAGGAACACGCGGAGCTGCTTGGTCTGCCCAATCACACGCTGCCCATCGCGATGCTGTGTTTCGGGCGGCCGGCGAAGCCCCGCCGCCCCACCCCGCACTACGAGAGGCACATGGTGCACAAGGACCGCTACCGCCGCCTGAGCGCCGAAGAGCTGCGCGAAACCTCTGACGAGCTCGCGCAGCTGCACGCCCCGAGCGGTTTTCGGCAGGGCATCGAGAGCATCGGTCAGGACGTCTACGCACGCAAGTACACCGCCGACTTCGCCCACGAGATGAACCGCTCGGTCGCGGTCTGGCTGGAGCGCTGGCAGACGCCTGAAGGCTGAGGCGCAGCGCAGGGGCGCTTCAGCGGGTATATGTCCCCCCGATACACGAATTCACGGAGGCGAAGCGATGACGGGTGGCAGCGATCCCAAGACTGTAGTCGAGGCCTTGGCCGAGCATGAAGAGGCCATGAGTGCCCTGTACAACGCGTTCGCGCAACGGTACCCGGAGGTCGGCGACCTCTGGAAGACGCTGTGCGCCGAGGAGTACACCCACGGCAAGCTGCTGCGCTCGCTGCCGGAGCGTGTCGATGCGGCGGCGTTGCAGGCGTTCGTCAGCGCGCGCGCTATCGACCTCGACGAGGTGCGCGCCGAGACGAAGCGCCTGGTCAACCTGGCCCAGCTCACCGCCGCCGCGGGTCTGCCGCTGCAGGAGGCCTTTCGCACCGCCGTCCACCTCGAAGATTCGCTGATCGAGTCGCAGCTGTTCGTGGTCACCGCCGAGGACGCGCCGGAGGTGGCTGAAGTCCTCGGCACGCTGAAAGCCCAGACCGAGCGTCACCAGAAGCATCTCTCGGAGTCGCTGTCGAAGTTCTCGGCGCGCTGACCTTCGCGGCGGGGGCTCCGGCACGTCTCCCATCGACGGACGGCCGCTCGAGGAGGCTGGCGTGTTCTCGAAGCAGCTGCGCGCGTGCCTCCCGCTGGTGGCCGCCGACGTGGCTGCCGGCCGGCCGTTCTCGCCGCAGACCGTCGCGCGCTGCGACAAGTCACCGTTCCCCATCCCTCTCAGGGTGATCATCTGGACCGTCAACTCACGCACGCGTAAGACCGCACGTGCTGAGGGCCTGATCCTCGACGAGTGCGTGTACGCCGGTGAGGTGGCCGGCCGGTAGCCGCCGCCGTGCGCCGGCGTCACTGCGGGCCGTACACCTCGAGGTCGCCGGCGGTCGCACGACGCGCGTTCGCTCTGGGAATGGCCGTCAGCGTCGCGGCGACGGTGTCGCCGACGAGCACGTCGGCGAACGCGATGAACTCCTTGCCTTCGCCCTGCGGCCGCCAGATCTGGACCGCAGCGGGCACCCTCACGAGCAGCGTGCGTCCGGAGGACTTGCCACGGCCTGTCTTGAAGAGGTCGCCTTTCACCTCCAGCACGCCCGCGATCCCCGCGGCGGCCTGTTCCTGCGTCGCCGCGCCGCTACTCGTGACTTCGCCGAGGAGCAGTGGGGGCTCCGGGGGCAAGACGATCACTGCCTCGACGTCCACGCGGTAGCCATCGAGCGTCGCCGGCACCGCCGCCCTGACTTCGGGCGTCACCTTCGCCACGTACACGACGATGTGGGCCGGATCGCCGCTGCCGGAGTGGGTGCCGAGATACTCCACGCCGAGGATGCCGCGCAGTTCTGCGTCGTGGTCTTTGAGCACGTCGCTCACGCGCACGTTCCGGGCTACATCCGTGACGAGAGCGCGTACCGCCATACCCACTCCGACCATGAAGACCACGGCGACGCCGACGAGGATCCACAGCTTCCAGCTCATGACCGCACCTCCCACTCCCGAGCGTCCGGGGCATGATGCTCGCCCCATCAGTGTAGGACGCGGCCAGGGTCTGCGGCGGTGTTGCCGTTGCCGTCGTCGGCCCGCCGCCGTACCATCGCCTCAGGACACACACCCAGACGTGGAGGGCCGCATGGAGCGCATCAGGTTCGAACGCAGTGTCGAGAAGGCGGCCTTCTTCAGCCCCCTGGCCGGCATGGAGTGGGCCGAGCAGACCATCGAGGTGCGCCGCGATCCGCTCACCGGCATGACGGCCGTCGCCTCCTCCGAGCTCGCCACCAAGGAGGAGACGTTCTACGGCACGACGGACTGGGAGTACGCCGACGAGCTGGCGCGGAAGACGCGCGAGGGCTGCTTCTTCTGTCCGGAGAAAGTGATGGCGACGACGCCGCGGTACCCCGAAGACGTGGTGGCCGGCGGGCGTCTGCAGCGCGGGCGGGCGCTGGTGTTCCCCAACCTGTTCCCGCTGGCCGCCCTTCACGCGGTCGTCACGTACCCGGGCCTCCATTTTCTGCGGCCCTCGCAGTTCACGCCCGACCTGCTCGAGGAAGGGCTCGGCGCGGCGATCGACTTCGCCGCCCGCGCCGAGCGCGCCTACGATGGCCTCGAGCACCTGGAACTGTGCTGCAATCACATGTTGCCGGCCGGCGCCAGCCTCGTGCACCCCCACTTCCAGATGTTCGGCGGCACGACCGTGCCGTGGTTGCTGCGCCTGATGTGGGAGCGCGCCGCCGCCTTCCAGGCCGAGCACGGCGTGCCCTATTGGCGCGCGCTCGTCGACGAAGAGACCGAGCGCGGCGAGCGGTTCATCGCCGCCGAGGCCGGCTGCACGTGGCTGGCGCCGTTTGCGCCCACCGGCGGCCGCGAGGTCATCGCCGTGCTGCCCGGCTTCGGGCGTATCGCGGAGCTGGGCGGCGAGCAGGTCGCGGCTCTCGCCGCCGGTCTCTCCAAGGTGCTGGCCTGGTACGAGCGTGAAGGCCTCTCGGCGTTCAACTTCACGCTTGGGGGCGGGCCGCTTTCGGGCGGAGCGCTCACCGCAGGCTCAGCGGGCCACGCCGTCACCCTGCGCATCATCGCGCGCTCGGCGTTCAAGCACGAGTACCGCACCGACGACTACTTTCTGCAGAAGCAGCTCGGCGGCGAGCTCATCTTCATCCCGCCGGAGAGGATCGCCGCGACGCTGCGGCCCGGCTTCGCCGCCGGCTGAGCCCTGCCGGGTTCCCAGGGCGGCCCGATTCCCCGGCGCCCCATCCGGGTACCTTCGAGCGGACGAAGGAGGACACCGTGAGCGAGAAGGACGTCTTCATCCTGGCCGATGAGGCCCTGAAGAGCGTGGTCGATCAGATCCGCGACGACCAGTGGGACCTCGTCGTGCCGGACGACATGACCCGCAAGCCCGGCACGACGCTGCGGCAGACCATCAACTACCACGCCTACGACGACGCCTGGG
>Ga0194043_1001884_pt1 | contig 11689 bp, 18 predicted proteins | sample JunL4415m_MetaG_FD_161274 | JGI IMG/M metagenome (GOLD analysis project Ga0194043, IMG submission 161274) | Anoxic zone freshwater microbial communities from boreal shield lake in IISD Experimental Lakes Area, Ontario, Canada - Jun2016-L442-15m | ecosystem: Environmental > Aquatic > Freshwater >...
GTCCTTGAACGGGTTGGCGTGAAGATCGAATCGCCCAGTCTACGACTCTCGATTACAATTCGGGGCAGTAGTAGCACGGAACACTTGCATGACACCAACAGTCTTTCGGGAGGGACCATTCCGGTTCTTTTTCTTCTCCAGGGAAGAAACAAGAATGCACGTTCATGTGTCCCATCCGGATGGCGAGGCGAAGTTTTGGCTGAAGCCTGAAGTCGAGCTGGCAACCCAGACGGGCTTGGCGAAGCATGTTGTCGGTGAGGCACAACAACTGGTCGAAGACCATCTGCAGGAGATCATCGATGCTGGGACAAGCACTTTCCCAATTGAAGTCACCAACGTGTCCCGGCATGGCTTGTGGCTATTGGTCGGTGACGAGGAATTGTTCCTGCCGTTCGAGCAGTTTCCGTGGTTTCGTGACGCCAGTATCGAGGAGATTTCGGTCGTTGAGCGTCAGACTGCCGACCATCTGTACTGGTCCCTCCTCGATATCGACTTGTCTGTTGAGTCGATTCGCAATCCTGCCGCGTTTCCCCTCGTTGCCAGGAGGCAGCGATGAGGGGGAAATCGGGGACGGGAGCGAATTCAAATCCCTATGGTGGAATCACCCGCAGCACACATCGCTCCCGTGCTCTTTTTCCCAACCTAGGGTCGACCTGATCGACGGAGAGACGAGCCAGGGATTCGAATTGTTGGCGTAGGCGCAGGGTGGTAGGCTGGAAATATGACGACCGTTACCGAAATAAAGGCTGCCATCGAATCCCTGAGTCCGCGAGAATACTGCGAACTTATGGCTATGTTGCATCCTACCGCTGACGACGACTGGGATCGGCAGATGAAGGCCGATGCGGCGAGCGGCCGCCTCGACAAAGTCTTATAAGGTGTGGCAGCAGGACCCCTTTCATCCGTCCCTGCACTTCAAGAAGGTTGGCGACGATCTCTGGTCAGTACGAGTTGGGGCCCATCATCGCGCACTCGGGCGATTCCACGAGCACCGCCTTGTGTGGACATGGATTGGCACGCACGCCGACTACGATCGAATGCTCTGAGGGCTCCTAGCGATAGCCATGATCCCGTGCGGATCCGCGAGGAGTCCGCCGGCTGCTTGGAGCCGGAGGCGTTGCCCCCCAGGATCACAGCGGGAGAAACTCCACCCGATTCCGCATGTCATCGAGCGAGATCAGCGTGGCAATGAGTGCCAGATCGTGAACTGCACCCCCGATGGTGACCCGCAACTGGTGACCATAGACCATTCCGGCAAAGTCTCGATGCTGACGCTGCCAGTCGGCAGCCAATACGAGAAAATCCCGATCTTGTGTGAACACGACGCGGCCAAGCTCAAAGGCCCTTTCCAAAAGCCGGTCATCGTCCCAGTCGGCTCGTCCGTCCTCTTGCGCCGTAAGTACGTCGATCTGCCGTTGACGTAAGCCAACAGCTATGGCCACCGGCACATGGTGGTCCAGATAGAAGGAGACGCTCACAGCCGCCGAGTGCCCTGGAGTTTCGCTCGAATCGTAGAGGAACCCTGCTGGGCCGCAATCCTGTCCACGTCGCTCAGTTGCTCACGAATGTCGGCGTCGAAAGCTTCTTGGTGGTCGTGGTAATACGTGAGGGCCGCATAAATCTGACTCAGTGTCAGATGGGGGTGTTGTCGCTGGATTTCCTCCGCATCCCAGTGGTGGGCAAGACGGTCGAGAGCGATCTCTATGACTTTGGTGCGGGTGCCTTCGACAAACGGCACACCGGCGGGAGAAATGTCGATGTGCGGGTATGAGACTGTTGCCATAGGGGCGGGACTCCAGATCATGGCACCATTCAGAACGATGCTCGATATTCTACCCAGCAGTGGCACCACCCACCCACAAATCATCAAAAACAACTAGGACCGGTGTGATTCGAACACACGACCAAGGGATTATGAGTGCAGACGATGGCGCTACGTAGGGTTCGGTCGTTATGCGGTTATGCGTTTTTGCCGGGCGTGTTGAGGTCGCTGTCGGTCTGACTTCCGCCGCGACGAAGTGATTCTTCTGACTTTCTTTCTGACCACCCGAGGCCCCGAGCCCCCCAACGACGTCGGCTCCCTCATGGATGTTGGCCGTCGAACCGTTTTCTGAGTTTCAGTTTCGGGAATGGGCATCGTTAGTGACATATCCGCAAAGGGATTCAGCGGCCGTGCGCCACGGTTCGCGCAGCGGTGCTAGGGGCGGATTCCCGTGATGAGGGGGGAATTGAGAGGCCCGACACGCCGGTAATCCTGCCCCGTCGTCCCGGCCCGGCTTGGTAATGGCTGCCCGTTTCGTCCCCGCCATGTGTCAGTTCATGCGCGCCGGTGGGTCGATTCGTGCGCGCCGGTGTCGATTGGTGCGCGTTTTTCCCGATTCGGCATTTCGTGGCCGTCGGCCGCTTGCAAACGGGGGGGGTACGCTCCGCCAAATCTTGCGCCCTCATTGTCTCCGTCACAGCCGTCAGACCACTCATTTCGCTCGTTGCACCTGACTCCTCCAACCTCGACAAGGAAAACGTCATGCCTCGGTTGAAGCACGTATTTTCACTCATCCTTGCTGCCTCGACGCTCGTCGCGAGTGCGTACTCGGAAGCAGCGACCATCCGCTACGACGTCACGACCGTGCAAAACGGTTACTCGCTGAGCGGCTATTTTGAAGTCTCCGGCACGGGAACCCTCTCCAGTCTCTCAAGCTTTAACTTAACCGCCACCAAGGCGGACAACCCCACGCTGACATTGGGCTCGGGCGGAAGTGGTAGTTTTTCTTACGTATCTGGCCTGATCGCCACCGACTCTGCTCTCTATGTACCCGACGGAAGCGCGCTCCAGATCGGCGATGTGGCAAACAGAATCACCTGCATTAATGACTTTTACGGATTGAACGTTTACTCAGCGAGTTTAGATTATGGGACCAACTACGCCTGGTCTTCAGTTGGTTCGTACCCCATCACCGACGGCAACAGCTGGCAAATCGGCTCTGTACAGGCGGCGCCCTCATCCGTCCCCGAGATCGACCCGAATAGCCTCGGAAGCGTTCTGGCCCTCGTCTTGGGGTCGCTGGGCCTGCTTGAGCGTCGTCGGCTGCAACTGACCGCCACCGCCTGACCGTTCGACAATCCGCATTCACGTTCACAACCGGGCTGGGCATCGCAAGGTGCCCAGCCCGGTGTCTTTTGGTGCCCACAGGAAACCAATCACGGAGCCTCCAACTGGCCACCAAGCTCCCCAATAGCCCTCTCCAACTCCTCGTTCGTCATGGCCCCATAGTCGGAATAATGGTGCCATTCAGTCCTGGCACCTTTTCCCAAACGCCCGCAGAGACGGACTGAGGGCGAAGCGAATACGGATACGCGGAGGGCAGGCGGTGTTCCCCTCTGCTAGAATTCCGCCATGGAACGATGGACGTGCAGCTGCCGGAACCACACCTCATGGCGGACTACCTGTTCACGAGCTACTTCCTGAACGAGGTGCTGCGCAAACGCCCGTACATCAAGCCCGAATGGTGCGTCTTTGTCATCGAAAACGCCGTCCATTCCGAGCCTCAAGAAACCAATCGCTGGCGGTTTTGGGCGGCAATTCCCGAACTGGACAGCCGGTACCTGCGAGTGGTTACGCTAGAGGATAAAATCACCATCCACAACGCCTTCCCCGACCGAGGATTCCAACCGTGAAGCTCAACTACCACGCCGATACCGACTCGCTGTACATCGAACTGTGCGACCGCCCGAGCGTGGACAGCCGCGAGATTTCAGAGGGCGTTGTTCTGGATTACGACGCGGATGGGAGACTCGTGGGCATCGACGTGGACAACGCGGGCAACAAGATCGAGTTGCAGAAAATCCTGCTCAGCAAGTTGCCGGGCAAGGTTGAGACGGAAGCGGCCTGAGCGACGACCGAAGCAACCACTCCCACATCGCCCGCAACGCGTCACGTGCGCGGAGATTCCCAGTCACGTTCACAACCAGGCTTGGCATCGCAAGGTGCCCGACCCGGTGTCTTTTGGTACCCACAGGAAATGAATCACGATAGGAAAATCAGGGACGGGAGCTTGTTCAATCCCTTAGCGTGGAATCACTCGCAGCAAGAGTCGCTGCCGTCCACTTGCCCCTGCGTCACCCGGCTGGTTGGTCAGGTAGAGAAAGTCCTCGTCCTTGCTGACGACGACTCGGTCATGGGCGAGCGCCCGCTGGCTGGCGAGTCATGCCTCACGACCCGGCGAATCCCGTGTACTCCTTGAAGTCCTCCAATGAGGCATCAAAGTCTGGAGCCATATACAGCACAGAACCCTTCATCGTTCCCAACTGCCTGGCTTTCCTGTTGGCGACAGCGGAGGTGCGGACAAGTCGGGCGACGGGTTGGTCGTTCTCTGTGATCAGGACCTCTTCCCTCGACGAAAGTCGATGAATGAGATCGGTCAGCGTCGATTGCGCCTCTTGAATCGTCACGGTTGTCATATCGCTTGCTCCTCCCTGCCATTCTAACACCCCATCAAAAACAACTAGGCCCGGTGTGATTCGAACACACGACCAAGGGATTATGAGGACGAAAGCCCTCTCGGACCAAGTCGGCGGAAAAACCAGGCGTTTTACGGTTTCGCCCCTGCAAGCGTGGGTATTCGGACAAAGCCGGACAACGTCACAACCGTCTCGGAATCGTTTGCGAATCGTCTCATTTTGCACGTTATGGGGTTAACCCCATAACCGCGCTTCCGAAGCCCACCAACTACTTTTTCGCGATGTTGGCTTTGCCGCCCCAATCTCCTGTCTATTTCTGCAGAAACCCTCCAGGAGCCAAGCCGTGCCCAAAACATCCGTCCCAATTTCAATTCTGCTGCTGGCAGGAGTCCTGTTCGTTGCATCAGGACAAGCACCAGGTAAAACCCCTGGCGTTCTGTCTGTCCTCCATGTCGGTCAACCTTTGAACCTGGCTGACACCGATGGCGGCTACAAACTCAATCTCTTCCAGGGTGGACCCGAAGTGCTGGGTCACAAGGTGGTCGCGGTCGGTGCTGATTTCGTGGTGGTGGATGATATCGCCGGCATCCAGCAACTTCGAATTCCCGTTTATTCCATCAAAAGCGTTGGAATTACCAAGATCGGCAAGGCACAATAGCTGCTCTCAAGAGATCCCCCAGCAAGGAACACCGTCAGTGGCAAAGCAGTCGAGGAAGAAAGCAGTGAAGGAACAAGCATCCGCCATCCATATCCATGAAGAGGCTCTTCCTGTCGCCTCCGAATCTCCTTCCAAAGAGCCTTCCACACTCAACAAGAGTGAAGAGATTCGAAAGCTTGCCAAAGAGATTCAAGGGCGTGGAGAAAAGCCTCGTCCTGTCACCATCGTCAATACGCTTAAAGCCAGGGGCATCACAGTGTCGTCGCCCCAGGTATCCATGGTGCTCAAGAAAGTGGGAGTGGAGCGACGTCCCAGGAAAGTAAAAACTTCTGCTGCTCCCAGCCCCAAGGTGAACACCGTTTCCGGAAACGAATCATTCACCGTCCATCAGTTGCTGGCAGCCAAGAAATTTGTCGAGATGATTGGTTCTCCCAGGCAGGCAATGGCTCTGCTCGATGCCCTGGAAAAGATTTCTTGAGCCATCTCTACGGAAAAGGATTCCCCCATGAGCGAACACACCTACAAAATGATCGAACTGGTAGGGTCATCCCACACCAGTATTGAAGAAGCTGTTAAGACCGCCGTGGCGAAGGCGGCAATCAATGAAAAGAACCTTCGCTGGTTTGAAGTGCTGGAAACTAGGGGGCACATCGAGGACGGCAAGATTGCGCACTGGCAGGTGACGGTGACAATTGGGGCGACTCTGGACTAAACACCGGCCTCTTTCCCGGATCCTGCGAACAGAACCGATCAAGAATCGGATTCTTCCTCTCCACGCTCGGCTGCTTCATCTTCAGCAGTCGGCATCTCAATCCCATGGAGTTCGAGCAGGCAACAAACAGCAACGAAATCTGCGAGCTTACCTGTCTGAGCTGTGGCAGCTTTGGTGAGTTCGGGCATGAGCTCGTCCTCCCACGTTTCACGATCAATGTGAAGCAGTGCCCCCATCGCCAATATTCTTGGCACCTGATCTTTTTGAGCTTTCTCCTGTTGGACGATTTCGTAGAGCTGGTCCTGAAGCGACAAAGCAAGATCGCCGAACTGTTTCAGGCACTCAATTGTCTTGATCCGCACCAAGGGCTCCGGATCGTTGAGGAGTGGGGCGATAGCCTCAATCATCTCTGGGGTATGAGGACGTCGGGTTGCAAGAAGAGAAGCGGCTGCAGCCCGGACTTCTGGCTTGGGGTGCTTGGTGCATTTGAGAAGAGCAGGAAGAAGCTTTTCACCACACTCTTCCAGCAGCCACTGATAGCCGTCTGAATGTTCCTCCCAGGTGTCGCTGTCGTATTCAGCTATGTACTTTTCTAGGGCTTGTTCGGAGTTCATGCTCGGTACTCAAATAGGGTGAAAAGTGTTCCTGGGCTGGGCGTTGTAGATACACCGTTTCCAAGTGACCAGAGGGCGGAAAATCGTCCCAGGGGCATCGTCCGGCTGTCACCTTTACCCGCTGCTTTCCGTATTGAAGGGTGGTGCCTAAGATTCGCCGCCCTCTGCTGGGCGATAGTGTGTTTTTCTTTTTGGGGAATCCGCCCACTTTCCCAGTCCCTGTCCGTAAGGAGCCTATGAAAAAAACCAAGCTGCAGGACTACCGCCGGCAAGTGGAAACCTATTTTGAAATGGAATACAGCGACCTGCCTCTTGAACAGGTGCTTTTTAGGCTTCGTGAGCTATACAGCGACAAAGTTGGAAAGGTGATCTCTCTTCATCACAGCCTCAAAAAGCCACCAGCCGATGCGGCTGCCTATGCCATGAGGATTTTGAGGGGTCCGTGCCGGAGTCTAATTGTGGGGCAGACGGAGGAGCGGTAGCGTCTTGCGGGGACCGACCCCCTGTAGGTAGTATTCTCTTTGGGTGTCTGAGGGATACCGCTTTTCCGGTTAATTTCCGCACCCAAATTCATTTTTGTCCCTTTCTGCTGCCCGCTTTCGCTTTGCTTGTAGGCAACCCCGCATAGCTCCAGCCACTGCCCCCAGCCACAAGGACCCTCCCTGATGTTTGGTTATCGTCGAAAAAGAAGCCTTGGATGTGAGCAGCTTGAGGGAAGATTTGCCCCTTCAAGCATTTTGGTTGGAGCTGGAGGTCGCTTAACTTTTAAAGACGCACAAGCATTGGACGCCACACAGGCGGAGCAGGCAGCGTCTTATCTGGCGGCGAGTGCGGTGTTGAGCCAGAGTTCGAGCGTGGCGAATGTGGCACCGATCACATTCGATCAGCCGGCTGCGGGTGAGGTAGTTAACGACAGCACACCTCGGTGCTACTGCCCCACCCCTGGCGACCCAATCCCGTGGATGCCAGGTAGTTTTTTTCCGATGCCGGTAGAGGTATTTCTTGTACCTGTAGATGACGGAACGGAATCCGACGGGCAGTCGGCTGATGATTCCAGTTCCCCCGACATTCCCTCTGTAGACCCCGTCAGCCCTGAGACGCCTTCCGAACAAAGTAATGACGCCGATCCAGTAGGTGCCGTGCCTTCTGAAGAGCTACCAACCGGCGGTGATGACGTCGTAACGGAAGACTTTCCACCGGTAGTCGATGACACACTGGTGGCTGGTGATGAGGTGGCTGACCCAGTTGGCGAAGACACTGGACTGCCAGTCCCTTCTGATACGGAAGAGATGCCCCGGTGCGGAAATGATTTTGAGGACCTTGGTCCCATTTACCCCGTATGCACAGACACTGAATTTACGGATGCGAATGGATCAGACGAAATCGCCGTAGATGAAGTGCCGGTTGAATATCAATCGGATAATGCTGCGGAGGAAGCACAACCCGTTGACGCCTGATAAGTGCCGCCTTTTATCTTCCGGTAGCCGGTTGTCGTCCCGCCCAGTGTGCGTCACCAGGAGATTAAAAATGCGACTCAGCAGGCTTGTCTGTGTTGGTCTTTTGCTGTTGGTTTCGCCGGCGATCCCATCCGCTTTTGCCGTGAACCCTGGAGTCGTCGCCATCAACCACACCTACGAAGCCAAAATCCGCTTGAACGGCAAGGTCAGCACCACCCAGGTCCAGGCCTCGGATGCCGGACACGCAAAGAAACTGGTGCAGGCTCAGTTCGGATCGTCCGTCACCGTTTTGAGTGTGAAGAGAGTGGATTAGAAAACCCTTTTCTCAAACGATTAACAACTGAAGTTCTGTTGGGCTCTCAGTTGGCGAGGCACTAAAAAGATTGGGCTGGTTAGCGGAAACGATCTCACCCCAATCACTGCCGCTCCACCGCAGGGCTATCTGCCTCACTCTGGCTGGCGGGGAAACCGTTTGTAGGGATGCCCTTTGAAGCGTTTGCAGCGGGCATAGCGGTGCTCGGTCCCGTCTCCGAACCAACATTCATGGCTACCCTCATGCCTATCGAGGTATGAAGGACCTCGTTTCCGGGACCGTTATAGCTGCGGCGATTTGAAGGGAGATACCAGGCATCGGTGTGGAAGCTGCCGCCACGGTTAACACGGTACACACCTGTAGATGGTCCACGTGGATCGATGCCGGTGCCGCTGTCGTATTCGCCAAACCAATCATGACACCACTCCCAGACATTGCCGTGCATGTCGTAGAGTCCCCAAGCGTTTGGCTTCTTTTGCCCAACTGGATGGGGTTGGTCACCAGAATTGTCATGAAACCAGGCGTAGTCTCCAACTACTGACGTGTCTTCGCCGAAAGAAAATTCTGACTTAGTGTCAGTCGGCGCTTAAAACCGGCCAGTGATCGGCGCGTGAACTCCGGCCATCTTCGCGGAGCTTTACGACCTACAAGTTTCCTAGCGGTACTACCGCAGAAGGAGACTTGTCATGTCGAATGTATTGAAGATGGCGATTATCGAGGCGATTCAATCACTACGATCGGCAGGATTATCCTGCCGCGAGATTTCAAGACGGCTTGGCGTTCACCGGGAGACGGTCTCCCGGCACCTGCGGCTGGGGTGTAAACCAGTTTTAAAACCGGCCATCGCGCCGATTACCCCGGCCGGGTCCGAACAGACGGTGGCTGGTTTTGAAGCGTCGACGGTTTCGGCGGTAGCTGGTTTCGGCGCGCCGACCGGCTTGCCGGGTAGCCGATTGAGCGCCGCGAGCCCTTGGCTCGCCTGGCTGCTTGAGCAGTACGGCCGGGGGCTCTCAGCCAAGCGTATCCACCAAGACCTGCACACCGAGCATCCCGCTGCCGTCGCCGTCAGTTACGACAGCGTACGACGCCTCCTCAAGAAGCACGGAGCCATCCAGCCGGTGCCGTTTCGGAGGATGGAGAGCCCGCCGGGATACGAAGCCCAGATCGACTTCGGCACGGGAGCGCCTGTGATCGGGCCCGACGGCCGCCGCCGTAAGACGCACGTCTTGCGGGTCGTGCTCTCCCACTCTCGCCGAGGCTACAGCGAGGCCGTCTTCACGCAGTCGACGGATGACTTCCTGCGGGCCCTCGAGAACGCTCTGGAGCACTTCGGCGGTGTGCCGCGCACGATTGTCATCGACAACCTCAAGGCCGGCGTGCTGCAGGCTGATTGGTTTGATCCGGAACTGAACCCCAAGCTTGCCGACTTCAGTCGCCACTACGGCACCGTCGTCCTGCCTACGAAGCCCAGAACACCACGGCATAAGGGGAAGGTCGAACGCGGCGTCGGCTACGTTCAGAGTAATGCGCTCAAGGGTCGGTCATTCACCAGCCTCGTCGCACAGAACGACTTCCTCACATCATGGGAATGTACAACCGCCGACACGCGAATCCACGGCACCACCAAGCGGCACGTGCTGTCTGTCTTCAACGAGACCGAGCGAGGGGCGCTTCTTCCCCTGCCGCTATGCCGCTTCGAGAACTTCCGCGAGTCGAAGCGGAAGGTCAGTCGCGACGGCCACGTCGAAGTCGCCAAGGCCTTCTACTCGGTACCGCCTGAGTACCTCGGCCGCGAAGTCTGGGCCCGCTGGAACGGCCGCACCGTACGGGTGTTCAACGAGCGGATGCAGCAGATCGCGATCCATTCCAGACACGATCAGGGGCGGTATAGCACAGCCGCGGCGCACCTCCACGCCACGAAGATCAATGGGCTCGAACGCGGTATCGCCTACCTGCTCGGCAAGACGCGATCTATCGGACAGCAATCGCACGCCTGGGCCGAGGCCGTTGTCGATGCCCGGGGCATCGAAGGCCATCGCGTTGTGCAGGGGCTCTTATCACTCACCAATAAGTTTACCTCTGCAGCCCTCGAAAGAGCCTGCGAAACGGCTCTCGCCAACCAGTGCTACCGCCTGCGCACCCTGAAGCAGCTGATCACCCACCGCGCCGAGAAGCAGCAGCCGCTTGAGTTCCTCTCCGAGCATCCAATCATCCGGCCGCTCGAAGACTACGCCGCTGTCGTCGACCGGGCGATCAAGCGCCGGCAGAGTCGCCCATCCATGGGCGAAGGTTTTGGAAGCCATGACACAGGCATTCCTGCCGTCATGAAAGACCGCCGCCCCGCAGGCGTGAACCCACGGGGCGACGGATGCCTCTGGTCTGGGTATCGCTCGTCGGGATGCTCCTCAGCAGAGCCCGATTCCGTTTCGCCAGACGAACCAACCGTAGCACCCGATCCGTCGCCGTGACGGACAGTCCCTTTCGATTCTTCATATGGAGACCTGACCCATGCATGATCAACTCCGCACCACCCTTCGCCAGCTCCGGCTCTCCGGACTCGGGGCTTCCCTCGATGTCCGGCTCCAAGAAGCACAGGCCAACAAGCTCAGCCACCTAGAGTTCCTCGAACTCATCTTCCAAGACGAAGTCGCCGTCCGCGAACACCGCACGATCGATCGCCGCACCAAGCTCGCCCAATTCCGGGACATGAAGCCCCTCGACCAGTTCGACTGGGAGTTCAATACCACGCTGCCACGCAGACAGCTCTTTGAACTCGCCACTTGTAAGTTCTTAGACGAGGCCCGCGATGTCCTTCTCATGGGTCCCCCCGGCACCGGCAAGACCCACATCGCTCAGGCCATCGGCCACGCCGCCATCAAGCAGGGCCGAACCGTTCTCTACCGCTCCATCTTCGACGTCGTTCGTGACTTCCTTCACGAAGAAGCCCTCGGCGATGACGACGCTACTCTCGCACGCTACTTAAGGCCCGATCTTTTGATCATCGACGACATGGGCATGAAGCAACTCCCCAAGCAGAGCGGCGAGTATCTTTTCGAGATCATCATGCGCCGACACCAGACCAGAAGCACCATCATGACCAGCAACCGACCACTCGAAGACTGGGGTAAGCTCCTGGGCGACGTGCCAAGCGCCTCGGCCATCCTCGACCGCTTCCTCCACCACGCCGAGATCATCGCCTTCCAAGGCCGCAGCTATCGGCTTCGGAACCGACTCGCCCAGGATGCAGACCCCGAAAGTCGACCAGCGGCCAGTGCAAAACCGGCCAACGCGCCGACCGGCAATCGCCGGACGAAACAGGTGGTAACCGTCGCCGCTACCACCGATCAGACCCCTACGACCTGATCTCCACCCCTTGCCAACAGGTCTCAATAAGAGGATTCTTCCAGCTAGTACCACCCACCCGGTGGCCGGTTTTCAAGCGCCGATGAGTGGCTGGTTTTCAAGCGCCGAATGACA
>Ga0194043_1001887_pt1 | contig 11681 bp, 5 predicted proteins | sample JunL4415m_MetaG_FD_161274 | JGI IMG/M metagenome (GOLD analysis project Ga0194043, IMG submission 161274) | Anoxic zone freshwater microbial communities from boreal shield lake in IISD Experimental Lakes Area, Ontario, Canada - Jun2016-L442-15m | ecosystem: Environmental > Aquatic > Freshwater >...
AGTTGCCCCTGTCAAATGTTAAATTACACTATTAATATATTAATTTGGATATATTTTAGAAGATAATAAGAACTTTTAAAATATTACTTCATTTCTTTCACATGCATTCATGCTTCAAGAAATACATTCCAACATTATAAACTTATATCATAATAATAAAAAAATTTATAAAAGTCTAATAAACATGTCTCCTTACCGTCAATTTTTAAATTAGTTTCTTGTGAGCAGTTAGCTAAAATAGTCTGATAGTAAAAATTATAAGATTAATTTAAATAAATAATCCACAAAAAAACTGAGTTATACACAAAGAACCAGTCAGATTAAAAAATTGATGGGTAAATGATCAGTTTTTTAGTTAATAAAACAGTTTTGTGATCAGCCTGCTTAAATCAGGCATATTTTTTATTTAAGCATTTTGTCTGTTCCTGCCTGAAATTAATATAAAAGCCTGTGATACTGGCATGCGGCACAAGAAAAAATTATCAGGAGATTGAAGTATCGGTATAGATAATGTTTATGTTTTTCTCAATTGCAAGAAAAGCTTTGACTATTGCCGGATCAAAATGACTTCCACTGCCCTCAATAATTATATTATGGGCTCTTTCGAGGCTGTAAACATCCTTGTAGGGTCTTTTTGAAAGCAGAGCATCATATACATCAGCAATAGCCATGATGCGAGCCGGGAAAGGAATCTGCTCTCCTGCAAGTCCATCAGGATAACCGCTTCCATCCCATTTCTCATGATGCGACTGAGCAACTTCAATGCCTATTTTAATAAAAATATTATAGGGATACTTTCGGTATACTTCTCTTAATGTATTGGCACCAATAATCGTATGCTTTTTTACTTCTCCAAATTCACTATCAGTAAGTCTGCCTGGCTTTAAAAGAATATCGTCCCTTATCCCGACTTTCCCTATATCATGAAGAGAACTGGCGTTGTGGATACATTTGACAAACTCAGTATTTGTCATTGTGCCATATCCTGAGTGTGCTCCCAGATGCACTGCCAGTAAACGGCAGATTTTCTGCACACGCTCTATGTGCCCTCCGGCAATATCATCGCGGGATTCCGAAAGCTTTGCCAGCGCATATATTGTCTCCAGCTGCGACTCTGAAATTTCTTTTACTTTTTTATCTACAATTTCTTTTAATTTTTTATTTTGATTCTCAAGCTCAGTCTGTAAAAAATGAATCTTCAGGTGAGTTTTGACACGCGCCTGAACTTCCATTACCCTGAATGGCTTTGTAATATAATCAGCGCCTCCACTGGAAAAAGCCTTTATCTTGTCCCTTGCTTCATCAAGGGCACTTAAAAATATTATAGGGATATCTTTTAAGCGTTTGTCAGCTTTGATGTGCATGCATACTTCGTAACCATCCATATCCTGCATCATTACATCAAGCAGAATTAAATCTGGAAGATCATCTGAAGAATTCAAAATCTTTAATGCTGTCTTACCGTTTAAAGCAACCTGACGCCTGTAACTCTTTGGTATCGCATTGACAAGAATATCAACAGATTCAGGATTATCATCAATTATTAATATTTTTGCCTTAATTTGCTTGCTGTTAACAATTACCATTATAAACCTCTTCTGTAGCCAGGTTAATTCCGTCCAGAATTTTTAATGCTTTTTCAAAGTCATAATTATAGGCAAATTTTTTAATTTCATCTATTTTTTCCCCAAAATTTGTTTTATATTTAAGAGCAGTAAACTCCTCAAGGCGTTCGATAGCTGATACATCATAATTTCTCAGTGATTTTGCAAGAGCATCTATTAGCGGTTTTAATTCAAAAAGGTTTATGGGGATTAAATCTGATTGGGCAGTCTCCTCATCCTCACTAATTTTAAGAAGTTTTATTGAAGCAAAGGTTCGGTTTAAATTAAAACCCAGTTCTTCAATCAAAGCTTCTGCGATAGCAGATTTTCCTGTTTTAATCTCAGCCTCAAGTCTGGCGGCCAGGGCCGATATTTGCATGGCGCCAAGGTTGCCGGCTGCACCCCTGAGGCTGTGGGCCAGCATTTCGGCTGTTTTAAAATCATCTGTGTCCATAGCCTGTTGTATATGAGCGACTACATATTTCTGGTTTTCGGAAAACTTTATTAAAAGGCTGTAAAACAGTTTTTGATTACCCAGTAAACGATCTGTCCCTGTTTTTACATCAATACCCTTAAGGCAGGCTGACATATCTGTTTCTCCTGTAATTTTTTTATCTGCCCCCGTAAACAAATAAGTTTTTGCAGCCTCACCTTTTTCTGTCATGTCATTTTGTTTCTTTTTAATCAATTGGGCCAGTGTATGAAATAACTTGCCAGTGTCTACCGGCTTGGTTAAAAATCCATTCATTCCTGCCTCAATATATTTTATAGGATTGTCGGTGATAGCACTGGCAGTCAGTGCTATGATAGGGATTGCTTCAGCGCCAGGTATCTTCCTTATTAGTGTTGCTGCCATGAATCCATCCATATCCGGCATTAAGATATCCATCAGCACAGCATCGTATTTATCTGTCTTAATTCTTTCGACAGCTTCAACACCATTACCTGCTATACTTACTTTCATATTAGCTCCCTTAAGCAGTTCCAGCATAATTTCTTTATTGATTTCATTGTCTTCAACTAACAGTATGCGAGTGCCGCGAAGAAGTTCCAATGTCTCAATGTCTGGACCGGTGAATAAAGGGCTGCTGTTATGTTCAAATTCCAATTCAGAAGAGGCAGATTTATCAAAGAAAGACGTAAAGAAAAAAGTACTGCCGCTTCCAAATTTGCTTTCAACACGGATCTCTCCACCTGACAGCTCAGCAAGTTTGCGGGCAAGTGTTATGCCAAGGCCAGTGCCGCTATATTTACGAATGCTTGATTCCTCTGCCTGATAGAATCTCCCCAACAAGTCTTTTATCTGTTTTTGAGTCATGCCTATGCCGGTATCAGCTACAGAAAACTGCAGCAATACGCGGTCACTTAAATTTTCAATTAATTTAATATCTACAAGAACTCTGCCCTTTTCGGTAAATTTAATGGCATTATCAATAAAGCCTGACAGTATTTGCAGCAAGGCTGCCGGATCACCACTTAATTTTGTTGGTACATCCTCTGCTATGGATAAAATTAATCCCAGTCCTTTGTTAACACTCATGATTCTAAACTGTCTGATGGGTTCTGCCAGCAAATCTCCAAGCTGAAAAAATATTTTATCTGCTTTTATGCTGCCGGCTTCCATTTTTGACAATTCAAGTATTCCATTAAAGAGAGACAGCAGCTTTTCAGCAGATGTATTGATTTTAACCATATAATCATTTTGCTTTGAAGTCATACTTGATTTAAGTGCAATCTGCGTAAAACCAAGTATGGCATTAATGGGTGTTATGATTTCATGGCTCATATTTGTTAAAAACAAAATCTTGGCATTATTAGCTTCCTGTGCTCTGGCCGCCATCTCTTTGCTATAGACAATTTCATTTTTAAGCTGCTCGTTTTTCTGTAGTATCTCTATTTCCATCTCATGATGATCAGTAATATCAATGCTCGTTCCCACCCATCGGACAGGCTTTCCTTCCAGGTCTCTTGTTATGGCACCTCGGGAAACAATCCATCGCCAGCTCCCGTCTTTATGTCGAAGCCTGTTTATAATTTCATATTTTTTTATTTTACCTGCAATATAATCGTTAATAGTTTTTTCAATAAAAGTGCAGTCATCAGGGTGCCAAAGATTCTTCCATCCCAAAAATGTATTCTCAACTTCACTCTCAGCATAACCAAGCATTTTTTTAAATCTTGGAGAATAGGCAATTTTGTCACTTGTCATGTCCCAGTCCCATAGACCTGCCCCTGTTCCCTCAATGGCGAGATTATATCTTTCCTCACTTTCAAGCAGTTCTTTTCTTGCTCTTTTATCATTGGACTGGGCGATCTCTTCTTCCGCCTTCTTGCGCTCAGTGATGTCGGTAATGTAACACAGGTAGCCGCTAATCTTCTCATACTTGTTTTCAAAATGTGAAATAATTACTTCTGTCCACATAACTCCGGATTTTATAGAACTGGGAAGTTTTGATTTTTTTATTTTTTCAAAATCGAAAAAATTCTGATAATGAACAGATTCACCATGTTTTAGTTTTCTTCTGTCTTTATCGGAAAGATTTGAATCTTCAAAAAGATTAAAATCTTTAAATTCATCAATATATTCTACACCAAACATTATCAGGCATGCAGGATTGGCGTCCATAAGTATTCCTGCTTTGTCATAACGCATGATAGAAACAGGAGCCTGGTCCGAAAGCATGCGGTACCATTCACGACTTTCAAGCAGTTCAATTTCGGTCTGCTTGCGTCTGGTAATATCAGACACGGCAACCAGATAGAGAATTGCGCCGTCTGCATCCTGCATGGAAGAAATATCGAGCAAAACCCATAGGCTTGTCCTATTTCTCCTTATAAAACGGACCTCACAGGTCTGAGAATCGCCTGTTTTGGAAAGATTTTTAACAGCCTGGTAGTATATATGCAGGTCGTCTTTAAAGATAAAACTTGAAAAAAGCTGTCTTTTTGAATAAATTCTGTCAAGACCAAATAATTCGCAGACTTTAAGATTGGATTCCACTACAAGTCCGGTGCCGTTTAAGGTGCAGTATCCGACAGGTGCAATATCATATAACTTAAAATACTTTTCTCTTGATAACTCCAGTTCTCTCCGAGAATGTTTTAACTCCTCATTTTGCATCTCAAGCTCAATCTGGTGTACTCGCAGCTCATGAAACAGATCTTCGGTTTTTTGGTCAGAAAGAGCTTTTTGTGGTGAGAAATTTTCCAGCTTTAGCTTTTCAACAGCCAGGTGCCGCAATTTTTCTAACGATTTTTGCTCATCATTATTTATAGCCATATTAGGATATCTTTTAAAAATATAGATTAATCTTTAATTAAACTCAGGTCCATCAGGTTAAGATCCAGACTGTCATTTTTGCTGTTAAAAATGACGGCAAATTTGCCTTTACCGACCTGGAATGCACATACATCGAAAGTCTGTTTCAGATTACTGGAAACAACCTTAAAGCTGGCTGATTTACCTGTGAGAGCAACATTACTATAGGTTAAAATGAGATCTGTTGCTTTAATGCTCGGGTAAACATCGGAGACTCTCCTGCCTAATATATCTTTGACACGCAGCCCAGTATGTTTTTCGAAAGCAGGATTAGCATCAATAAATATATAGTCAACAGGGTTACCGTTATCGTCAATAACAATCTCCTGAATTGCGATGGCATTAAAAGCGTTAGCAAATATACCAATATAATTTTTCTGCATCGTATCAGCAAGTTCCTGTGTTTTTTTAATTTCATCGATATTAATAAATGTTATAACTGCGCCTTCAATAACATTGTCTGTGGTGCGGTAGGGCAAAATACGAAGTGAATACCAGATACCGCTTACAGTCTGAACTTCCGTATCTTTTGGCTGCAGTGTGTCAAGTACACTTTGTACATCTGCCGGTAAATTATTGTATTCTATCAGATTAGAAGATATATGAGCTATTGGGCGTCCGACATCTGTCTGTATCAGATTGATTACCTGAGTTATGGCTGGTGTAAACCGTTTTATTAGAAGCTGATGATCAACGAAAATGGTGCCCAGTCCTGTACCGGCAAGTAAATTGTTCATATCGTTGTTGACTCTGGACAAATCACTTACCTTGTTTTGCAGCTCTGAGTTGACTGTGGAAAGCTCCTCATTTACGGACTGCAATTCCTCCTTGGATGTTTCCAGCTCCTCATTGGTAGACTGCAGCTCTTCATTTACGGACTGCATTTCCTCATTGGAGGATTTCAACTCTTCGTTGGCAGTTTCCATCTCCTCATTGCTGGACTGGAGATATTCCTCAGCAGCACGAAGTTTATCAGAAAGTGACTGGATCAGAGCATCAGTATCTGAGCTGCTGATACTTTTACCCTTATCTAAGGACTTGTTCTTTGCTAAGCCATCTTGCTCAATATCTTCAATCTTCTGGAAAATAATAAGAAACAGATTTTCCTGTAACATTGAACCCACACCGGTAGTAACCGGTTTGATAGCCAGATTAACAGATGAATAACCACCGTTGGTTTTGACTTTGAGTCCATTAACTAATACCATTTCTCTTGTAATAACGGCTTTATGCAGTGCAATAGTAAGATCTCTCTGCAAGCCTTTTCGAGCCATTTTCAGGATACTTTTTTCGAATTCGCCCGGAGGTGGTTCAAGAAACATACCCGTTCGGCCATGAAGATAGAGTATCTCGCCATTCTGGTTGACAAGAGCACCTATGGGCCCGAATTGCTCAAGTAAAGCACGTTCAGTAAGTTCTCGCAGTGGCAGTTTGTTTTCGACAGCAATTTTATCCAGCTTTGGCTTGTAATTGTCATCAGTCAGAGGGGGGATAAAGCTGCCAATGACCGGATAATTTAAAAACTGGCTGTCTTTACGAATATATATTTTTGATGAACGATCAAGCGGGCTGAAAAGATTTACAAAATCACCCACGGTCTCCGAAGAACCAAGGAAAAGAAATCCATTATGGTTTAAAGCATAATGGAAAAGCGGAATAATTTTCTTTTGAAGTCCTCCATCCATATAGATTAGCAAATTTCGGCAGCTTATTAAATCCAGTTTGGAAAATGGCGGGTCTTTTATCATGTTCTGCTCGGAAAAAATCATCATGTCCCTGATATCCTTATGAATTCTATAGGTGCCGCCGCCAGCTTCCAGAGTAAAAAATCGGGCAAGACGTTCCGGCGAGACATCTATTGCTATGCTTGATGAATACGCTCCTGCTCGAGCGATTTCAACAGCGTGGCTGTCTATGTCTGTAGCAAAAATCTGGACCTTAAAACTCTGCTTTGTCGACTCCATATATTCTTTAATAAGTATAGCGATGGAATAGGCCTCTTCTCCTGTGGAACAGCCAACTACCCATATTCTTATTGTAGGGTTGTTTGAATTGAGATTAAAGAGCTGTGGAATTACCTTTTCATAAAAGGCTTCAAATGTTTTGGGGTCACGGAAAAAATTGGTTACACCTATTAACAAATCACGGAAAAGTGCTTCTATTTCCGGAGGACTTTGCTGCAGATATTTAACATAGTTGGCCAGTCCCTTGATTTGATTGACTGCCATACGGCGTTCTATGCGCCTGTCAACAGTACTTCTCTTGTACTGTGAAAAATCATGTCCAACCTGGGCGCGAAGTAAAATGAAAATCTTTTTAAGCGAATTATCTTCGCTGGGCTCCACAAATGAGGGTTTTTTAAAAATTTTTCCGAAAGCATGATTAACGTATGCAATAAGCTGCGCAGGCATCTCTGCAGGTGGAAGGATATAGTCCACAAGTCCAGTAGATATTGCACTTCGGGGCATACCGTCGTATTCCGTAGATTCCGGATTCTGTGCTATGACCATACCTCCTTCACCTTTTATTTCACGCATACCCAGTGTTCCGTCGCTTCCTGTTCCGGAAAGAACAATGCAGATTGCGCGCTCCTGCTGATCATGAGCAAGGGAACGGAAAAAAAAGTCAATAGGCAGACGCTGTCCGCGAGGAGAGGTGGGCTCCAGTAATTGCAGAGTTCCACCTAAAAATGCCATGTCCCGGTTGGGTGGAATAATATATGTGCAGTTAGGCTCTACCTTCATCCCGTCTGTTACCTCAAAAACCTTCATTCGGGTGTAACGTTTGACCAGTTCGGTAAGAATGCTTTTGTGATCAGGAGCAAGATGCTGAACCAGAACAAAGGCCATTCCTGTGTCGATATCAGCAGGCATGGCAGAAAAGAATGCCTCAAAGGCTGCAAGCCCTCCGGCAGAAGCTCCTATTCCTACAATAGGGAAGTTATATTTGCCAGAATTTTTTGCTGTATCTTCTTCAGGCAAATCACTATTTTTATTATCACTGTCTTCTATTCCCTGACTTTCTTTTGAAAGTATAATTTGCGGGCCTTCCGATTCTTTTTTCTTTTTCAAAATCGTTTCCTCTCATATTATGGGCAATTAAAAATTATTAATTTAGACGCTGTATATGATTAACTCAGGAGCCACCAGACTATAATATACATTATATATATTTATAATTATTTATACACAGTTTTAGTAATTGTTTTGCTTATTTTTTTTATTATACTCCCAAATCACATTAGTTTGACAGCATAGCTGAAAAAAAAATTCCTCAAATCCCCTAAATCCTCTTTAATATAAGGCTTTTAGGGGATTTTTTATTGCAAATTATTATCATAAATATGTAGTATTAAACGGCAAGTTATGATATAATATAGTTATTTTAAAACCATTTTGTAAGGAGAGCCTTATGTATCTTAAAAAGAACTACAATAAAGAGTCAGGCAGGACCTATCTTTCCATTGCCCAGAAATACAGACACCCTATAAAAAAAGTATCTACCGACAGGAATATAGAGTCTCTTGGATACTTAGATGAACTTGAAAAGAAATATGATGATCCCATAACCCACTTTAAAGAAGTGGCAAAAAAGATGACTGAGGAAGATAATGCAAAAAAGAAGGTAGTGCTCAATATTAATATGGATGAAGAGCTTTTAGAGGATAGCAGCTCAAGAAAGAACTTGGGATATGCTGCTATATTAAAAATATATCATGAGCTTGAGCTTAACGTGTTTTTTAACAACAGGGCCAGAAATGAATCTTTTAAATACAATACCAATTCCATTATGATGCTTCTTGTAGTATCAAGACTGCTATCGCCCGGCTCAAAGAAGAAGGCATTTGAAGAAAAACAGAGGTATTTTGAACGCTTCAGTTTTACCCCGGCTGATATTTACCGGGCCCTTTCCCACTTTGCAACGCTGGAAGCAGAGCTCCAGAAATATTTAAACGAAAAAATAAATGAGAGATACAAAAGAAATACAAAAACCATCTACTATGATGTGACAAACTTTTACTTTGAGATAGACAAGGCTGATGATTTAAGAAAGTTCGGAAAAAGTAAGGAAGGCCGCCATAATCCAATAGTGCAGATGGGACTTGCCATGGATTCAGATGGCATTCCCATACATTACAGGTTATTTGAAGGAAACAAGTTAGACAAGGAGACATTTAGAACTGTAATTGGCGAGGTAAGAAGAAAATATGATACCGGAAGAATTGTAGTGGTAGCTGATATGGGAATAATTACAGGAGACAATATCTACTATCTTACCGGAAAAAATAATGATAATGGTTATGTATTTAGTTTTTCTCTTAAGGGGGGAACTGATGAATTTAAGGAATACGTACTGGGTGACACCGGTTACGCGGGATCCGACGGAAAGCCGGCAGGAGAGGACGCTTCTTTTAAGATAAAATCAAGGAGGGTTTCAAGGGATATAAATGTTAGCGTTAAAAGCGGAAAGACAGCAAAAAGAGTCGTATATGAAAAACAGGTAGTATTCTGGGCCAAAAAGTATGCCGATAAGGCAAAAGCTGAAAGAAGTGAGCTGGTTAAAAAAGCAATGGAGCTTGTAGAAAATCCGGCAAAATACGACAGGGCCACAAGCTACGGGGCAGCCAAGTATGTAAAAGATGTCCAGTTTGATAAGGAGACAGGTGAGATAGTTAATGGTAGAAAGCCCAGTTTTGATTTTGAGAAACTTACCAATGATGAAAAATACGACGGCTATTATGCAATAGTTACAAGCGAGCTTGATATGGCTGATGGTGATATTATCGACACTTACCGGGGACTCTGGGAGATAGAGGAGACCTTTAAGGTCACCAAGGGTACATTAGAGGCAAGGCCGGTATATGTATCAAGGGAAGACAGGATAGGAGCTCATTTTCTTACCTGCTTTATAGCACTTGTTATCATAAGGATTCTGCAGAAAAAAACAGGCAGAAAATATTCTGCGGAAAAGATAATCTCCTGCCTTAATAGTATTTCCTGCTCTGGTGAGCAGGATAACTTATACCTTTTTGATTACAGGAGCAAGGAATCGGATGCAATAGGTAATGCCCTGGGAATTGATTTTACACGAAAGAGGCTTCGACAGGCAGAGATTAAAAATATTTTGGCAGAAAGCAAAAAATGAGCCAATATACCACATATTTGTGAAAATATTTGAGGGCTAAAATCCCTTTATTTAAGAGGGATTTAGGCTATTTTTGGCTTTTTGTGCTGTCAAAGTCAGGATAATATACATTATATATATTTATAATTATTTATACACAGTTTTAGTAATTGTTTTGCTTATTTTTTTTATTATACTCCCAAATCATCACTAGATAACGCCAGGACACTTGGCCATTTTGTCTAATTGTTTACCGGAAATTAATTATTTACAAAAAACCAGAGTATTTAAACTATAATTAATTAACTCATGCAAATTACAAAATATTAAAAGGAAAAATTAAAATGCAATCAGATGATCTTAAAAAATTAGTAGAAGAAATCAGAAGTCTGGCCAGCCCGCAAAAAGCCATATTGCTTGCAAGGTTTTTTAAAACAGGGAAGGGCGAGTACGGTGAGGGAGACATTTTTATCGGGCTGCAGGTTCCTCAGGCAAGAATAATAGTTAAAAAGTATGCTGGTATCCCTCTGGAAGACGTTTTGGCGCTTTTAACTTCAAAAATACATGAAGAGCGGCTGATTGCACTTCTTGTCATGGTTAAAAAAGCCGAGCGGGCTGGTGTGCCGGAAAAAGAAATTCTGTTTAAAAAATATCTCGAAAATACCCGCTACATAAACAACTGGGATCTGGTGGATCTCTCCGCCGACAGGATTATAGGAAGCTATTTATTTGACAAACCCAAAGATATTCTCTATGAGCTTGCAGTATCAGAAAATTTATGGGAAAGAAGAATTGCCATACTGGCTACATTTGATTTTATAAAAAAAGGATTTTACGAGGACACATTAAAAATTGTAAAGACAGTTTTGGGTGACAGGCAGGATTTAATACACAAGGCGGCAGGGTGGATGCTCAGGGAAATCGGGAAGAGATGTTCACAGGAAGTACTGGAACAGTTTCTTATGGCCAATTACAGGCAGATGCCAAGAACCATGCTGAGATATTCAATTGAAAGACTGCCGGAACCCCTAAGGCTTCAATATCTGCATGGAGAAAAGTGATGGCAGGATCCCTGATTTACTGCCAGGTGCAGACAAATCTGGATAAATGACATAAATAAAATTTACATGTTTTATTATTTCTTGATTTATGTTTAACGAATATATGTAAAATTAAATAAAAAACCAAAACAATAAATTAAAAGTATCTTTTTGGGTATATAATATTTTTATGTCATTTTGGAGAAAACCAAAAAAAATAGGTATCGCTTTAAGCGGCGGGGGAGCTCGCGGACTTGCACACCTGGGTGTTCTTGATGTGCTCGAAAGAGAAGGTATCCACATATCAGCTGTTGCAGGAACAAGTATGGGTTCGGTTATCGGAGCCCTTTACTGCTCAGGAATAACTATAAAAGAAATTTTAAAATACCTGGAAACAAGCGCCTGGAAAAGATTTGTCATATCGGGCGCTTTTGCTATTCCAAATCTTCCCTCTTTAAACTCACGCAATGTGGACAGGATTTTAGGCAACTTTCTCCATGAAAAGACTTTCGATGACTGCCAGAAGCCATTTTGCGCTGTTGCGGCAGATATTGTCTCCAGAAAAAAAGTTTTCATGACAAAAGGAAAATTAAC
>Ga0194043_1001890_pt1 | contig 11678 bp, 10 predicted proteins | sample JunL4415m_MetaG_FD_161274 | JGI IMG/M metagenome (GOLD analysis project Ga0194043, IMG submission 161274) | Anoxic zone freshwater microbial communities from boreal shield lake in IISD Experimental Lakes Area, Ontario, Canada - Jun2016-L442-15m | ecosystem: Environmental > Aquatic > Freshwater >...
CATTTTTATCAAGTGCGTCAATGAAATGATGTGATTTCTTATATTTTCCCGTAAAGCTACTTACGGGTTAGAAGCTCGAAAGAGTTGGATTCGTACGCTTAAGCGTTTCGTATGAATCTAGTAGCGGCCAATCCTTTATTAACAACTTCAACATAACAAAAATTATTCAAAACAAAAATGAGTCATCTTTTATTTCGAACAAATTGGAGTAATTATTAAGAAATTTGATATTAATCTAGATTACTCTCTATAACTAACTTTGAAAAATTTATTTAAACTTATGTAAACAACTAATTATTACTAATATGGATAACTGTACTTCTGATAAAACTGTTTCTAAACACGACATAGATATTATGTTTTCTGTACTTATTAATATAGTTAATGTAGTTAGTATTGCATACAATATACCACAAATGTATCATACCTATAAAAGAAAATCAACAAATGATATTTCACCTATTTTCTTACACGCTAGATTCTGGTGTAGTATTCTTTGGACGATTTATTGTATATACTACCACTTATGGTATGTATTGGTTTCGTGGATAACTACAGGTGCATCATCTATTTTTATGTTGTATTATATGCATGTTTATCCAAGATTACAAACAAAGAAAGCTTTAATGGATGTAGAAAAATATAACGATGAGAGTACAGTAATGGTTCTTGAGGTTAACATACATATTCCAACCCAGTAGTACCATTACACATTGCGAGAAATGCAAAATAACTTATTAAATACTTCAGACTACTCTTGTTCATTGCCGAAATAAAATTGAAAAAATGAACAACTCTCTCAAAAAAAACAGAAATGATGTTCTCCAACTTGCGGTGTACTAATTGCAAATCAGTAAATCTAATCGAAGACTATGATATAACTTGTACTAACTGTGGTATTGTGGGTTGCGTTGAAAAAATACCTTGTTTGTTCTCATTGTCAGAGTTAGAAGAGTCTCTTGAGACAGAAAACGACAAAAAACACCGAGATATGGAAAACTTTGCGATCAAAGAAATCGAAAGAAATTTTGACTTGGCTGATTTGCTCGGAAATCTTATGTTCGTGCAAAAAAGGAGACGTGCGTCTAGAAAACAATGTGTTTTAATTAAAACAGAAAGACTTAAAATGACTCGTCGCGTTTGTATTTTTAGATATAAACCTTACTAATCAACATATAATTTTCAAAAAACAATACCTACAAGGTCTTGTTTTAAAGAACAACAAATTTTAACAATTCTTAATTTTAATCTAACACATATCTATATTGTTTTCAACGCACCATGCAGACGGGTCTTCATTTTTCATAAATGGTTGTTTCCAGAAATATGGAATTGTATGACTTGTGTTTGGATACAATCGTTCATATATTTCTCTATAATACAATGATTCCTTATCATAAGGAATATTATGAATATATTTTTTAATTAATAAATTAAATTCTTCATCACTATATTTTGTATGCATATATTCTTTAATAATTTCATACCATGGTTTTTCAGAATTACTAACACCATCTGAAAAAGCTGTTTTTACCCTCCATGCTAATTCTGGTGGTAACATATGTTCAAAAGCTTTTCTAAATAAATATTTTTCAATCTTATTTTTATTAAATCTTTTATATGATGGTTTAATACTCATACAATATTTTACAAAATCCATATCTGAGAAAGGTACACGAGCTTCTAATCCAGCTCCTGCAATAGATTTATCTGATCTAAGTACATCAAAATATTGAATATTTTCCAACATTTTAAGATTTTCTGTATAAAATTCTTCGTCTTTTGAAGCATAAAAAAACCCTCTATAACTTGCAAAAATTTCATCTGATACATCACCACAAAAAATTACTGTATCATCACTATTGTTTTTAATATATAGTGATATAAGATAATTACCAACTGATGCTCTGACAGATGTTGTATCATAACTTTCAATCTGTTTAATTGTTTTTTCAATTGCGTTTAAAAAATCTTCATTTGTTAATTCAATTGACGTATGATTTGTTTTTAAATATTTAGCCGCTATTTTTGCATAATGTAAATCAACTGAATTTTTTAGTCCAATTGAATAAGTATTTAATGTATAAGGTTCAAATCGACTTGCGACAATCGCTGAAACTGTCGTACTATCTAAACCACCAGATAATAAACAAGCCATTTTTCTATCAGACATTAATCTTTTATCAACAGCATTTGTAAAAAGTATTCTTATATTATTTATAATTTCTTCTTCATTATCATCGCAAAATGATTCATTTATAATAGTAAAAAATTTTGTAAACGTAAATGATTTTGATGACCAATAAGATGCTGGTGGAAATTGATTAATTACGTTTATATTAGGTTGTGCTTTTAATTCACTACAAAAACATAGTTCATTGGTTGATATGTTATAATATAATGATCTTATACCAAGATGATCACGTGCGACGTATAACACATCTTCATTAGAGTCATATAAACAAAATGCAAATTCACCGTCTAATAAACAACATGTTTTATCAATTCCAAACTTTTTATATAAATGAATAATAATTTCACAATCACTGTCCGATTTATATTCATTTTCAAACGTGAATTCTTTTATTAATTTTTTATAATTAAATATTTCACCATTACAAATTAAATATATTCCATTGTTAATAAATGGTTGTCCACTTTCAGAATTTAATCCATTAATTGCTAATCTATGAAAGGAAAAAAATAATTTATTATTTATTCTTTTATGAATAGTTTCATCTGGACCTCTGTGAACTATTTTATTAGAAAAATCAATCAATTCTTTATCTGAATATTGTAATCCTAAATAAGCAAAAATGCCACACATATTTATTATATCATAAAACTCTTTTTAAGTTAATTTTATAACATTAAAATATATATCGAACATATACAATTCCAAGCAAGTACGTTCAAATCCAAGACCAGATAATTATGACCACAAATATGAAGCTAAGTAGATTTAATTATAAATTGAGTAGACGTGTTTCAACAATTAACAAACTATATCTAAATTTAAATTGAATTTGTAAAATAAGTTTTAAAAAACTAAATAGAATGAACACCGATCAAATCATATCTGATATCTTGGGTGCTATTAAGAAGTTTGGATTCGGAGACGAAAAAGACTTAAAAATATCAAATTCTTCATACTGGGAAACAACCAAACAAGGTCATTCGACTGCTCAACGTATTATGGGTAACAAACTTGTTGAAAAAGAAATAGTTGGTGCAAAAAAAACAGTCACTTTCTCTAATGATGATGAGGAGATACCAAGATATAATATGATGTCAGTAAAAAAACAAAAAGTGACTCTGTAAAGTAAAAAACTTTTTTTGTGTGAATATCAACAGAAAATATAATAAAACTACATTCAAAAAAGTGTAGTTTTACATAAGTTGACATTATACCGCTACTAGATTCATACAAAATTATATGAATCCAGCCACGTAAAGGGGCTTCTAAACCATGTGTAGCTCTATGGTAAGAAGTAAATCGAGGCTAAAAAAATAATCTCCAAACGAGATCTAGGTAATTTTCTAGCGAAATGGTATTTTTTAGGGTTTGCGAAAAGATTTGGTTTTCATCCTGTCACTACGCCCTTAACCGCTAGCGGCTACGCCTCGCCGTAATATACTTCTTACTTATAAGAAGCTTATTTTAAATAACAATTTAGTTTAAAATTAGTAATTCATATGTAATGAAAGCAATTTTCTGACTAAAAAAACTTACGAATTAAATATTCTTTTATTTTTAAAAAAGAATGTTCTTACTAATTCATACGAATAAGAGCACCAGTTGTTAACCTTAACTTCTAGTAATCGAAATGTAAAAAATTGTACAACTAATATCTAATATACAGGATGATTTATTTACTCACGTCGTTCTGTACAATTTTTAGTAAACTCTAGTGCAAAATAAAATTGAAATTTTACAACAACATTATTAGAAGTATTAAGAAATGTTCGCTCAAAAAGTGAGATGTATATGTTGCAAATCCTCTAATCTTGTGGAGCACTACGAAGGTTCTATGCTCACATGCACTAAATGTGGAACAGTCGGTCAGATTGAGCCAATACCTTCGGTTTTTTCATTAGAAAGTCTTGAAGAGTGTCTCGAAACAGATGAAGAACTTCGTCACAAAAATATGGAAGCGTTCGCTAAAGAAATAATTGGCAACATGGATGTGTCAGATTTACTATGTCAGCTTAATGTTAGGAAACTGAGACATCGGACTAGACGACTTAACGAACAAATGTTGGACAAAACTGTCTACTGTCCTGTTAAGCGAAAAAGTCTCAAAATATGCCGTCGTCTTTGCTTTGTGTATCGCTATAAGCCATACTAGGTATCTTGTAAAAAATAATTATTCTCAAAACAACACAACTTGTGTTGTTTTAAATGCCTAATAAGATTGTAAATTATACTAACATTACAAAACTTAATGTAAATTACAATAAAGACACCATCCAAAAATAATTTTTTAACTTAGTTATAATTTAACATTGAAATATCATATTTTATTTCTATCTATCAATATTGCATATATCTTTGCACAACATTATTGGTAGAAGTTTAAAAAGTTCAGGCGACACCGTTTTGAAAGTGCACAAGTCTGTTATATTTTTTACTTCTCCAACCATTGCAATATATCCAGAATCTTCTTCCATCCTTCCCATAACGTACTCAAAATATTCTGGAAACATTTGTGTAAACCCTATCTTTTCAAAATTCTTTACAATACCAATCATACTTTCAATTTTATCAACACCTTTTATATCTCCAGATGCTTCTATTATTATTTTAGAAGAAGGGGTTATAAATTCTAATTTTAAAGCTTCGCATATACAACACATTAACATTCCATAAGATATACCTTTAATCTGTAGTATAAACGGAAATTTTTCTTTATCAAGAGAATATTTAGTAAATGAATTATAAAAATTTATTATATCACCATTATAACCTTCTTTATACTCAACACTTTTTTGTGGTATACTTTCTATATCATATATATATTTGTATGTTTGAATTTCTGTAGCATAAAATTGTATGTGAACATACGCTAACCGATTTATTTTGATATTACATTCTGACTTCAGACTTTCAATATATTCAATAAAACTTTCATCATTTCCTATATATGAAAGTGTTGCCGTACTCTCTAATATTTTTCGACCTACATCCATTTTAATCCTAGATATTATTGATATCTGAAAATCGTCGTTTGAAAATATATGTGGTTTTGGTTGTATTTTTTCAAGTTCAAGTTGCATTAGTAGTTCGCTCATACTATGAGCTTTTTCAAATTTTTTTCTAGTAATACGATCAATCTTTTGATCCAATACATAATATTTTTGACGTAAAAAATATGAATCTGGTTCATATTCTGTAAACATTAAATCTTCCGTGACTGGCCAACAAGGGTCTCCTTCTATTCCTTCACATTCTCTTATTGTGTATATAGGTTTATCAGAATTATCACCGCAATGTGCGGATGAAACATAATCATTACCATAGAGAGTTGAAAGAGATGCTGTGTACTGAAATTTTCTTTCTTTTTCAATTAGTCTGCCTTTATTATTGACAATCACATCTTTTTCAGGAAATATGATAAAAGATTGTTTGTTTGTTTTGTATATGGCATATAATAATTCTCCTAAAGGTACATACACTGGCCATCCCAAGTTTAATTTTATTACAGGATAATCCAAATGATCTTCGATGTTTCTCATTGTAGGTCCTTCACACTCCAAAAATATTTGATGGCTTACATCTTTTGCTAAACTTCTCAAATTAAAACAATACGGTTTTAAATCTTCAAAAGGTAAATCAGAATCAGCTATGGCAAAAAACACTAATCTTTCTCTTGCTTCTGCAGCAGAAACGGCTGGTAAATCTAAATTTTCATCTCTTTCTCCCGTTGTTTTGTAGCCTTCGACTGCTTCACCTCTTAAATAAGCTTTTATATCATAGAGTGCTTCTTCATGTAAATCAGTACAGCTTTTACCCATCTTGAAGTCTGCTTTAATAGGAGTTGTTGATATTGGTTCAACGATATTTAACCATTTTATATTACGATCACGATTTATTTCTCTTGACAACTGTTCTTCTAATTGAAAACGTTCTTCTTCCTCGTTTAGAATACATAAATTTTTATCAGCCAAATAAATATATTTTTTATGTTCTTTTAAAGAATCATCTTCATTAGCATCTCTAATCAAGTCATACTTTTGATGTATCCACCTAAGAAGATCATCATACTCATATACGGTAGATTCATTCTCTTTATTATACTCTATTATTTCTTTAGTGAAAGGAAATTTTTGTTTGATCAGTTCACGAGCATAATTTATTCTAGATATTTTGGTAAGTGTAGTAGGTTTATGTATTACGAGATTAAGAAGATCGCATACTTTTAAAGCCATAGCTTTTATAATTTCGGAACTCAATTTATTTTCATATTCATTTTTTACCCAAAACGGTAAAATACATTTTTTCATTGATAGTTTACGCAAAAGTTCAAAAAGTTCGTCTGTTGAATCAACTAGCGTAAAATATTTAAGATATATGTCTACACATCCTACATTTTCTAAATCAGAATCAATATCTTCTTCGATGACACTTGAGATTATCAGTTGTGAATACATATAATTAGCAATAAATTCGTCAGAACTTATATCATCTATAAATAATTTATAATATTCATCATAAGAGACTATTGTATTTGATGCAGGAGTATCAATGCTCACTGAAAAACCTCTGTCTCGATATTTCATTATTCTGTTGATTATATTGCTATCGAAATTTTGTAAAAGTTTTATATAGTCTTTTTCTAAGTGTCCAGATCTGCTTTTTATGTGATCTGGATATGCCGCTTTCACGCTCACTCCATCAAATAACACTTGTGAGAAACTTAAATCAAAATTTGTTACTGCACTAATAATGTCTTCTCTGTCTTTCACAATCATTATGCAAATCTTTGATTCTGTGCCAGTATAACTATGAAGACTATATTCAAGCTTCACTTTAATTTTGGTGATTCTCAAAAATAAATTGGCAATATGTGTTACAGAAACGTGTTCATTATTATTTTCATAAAGTAAGTCTTTGTCTTTAAAAAAATTATATATTTCTCTAGCTCCATTAAAAGTAGAGTATATATAAGTAACATCTGATAAATTATCATCAAAATCGACAAGGCAATTCAAAATATTTCCACCTGATACTACAGACCCTGTTTTTTGTAAAAGAGAACAAAAAAGTTTCATTTCACTATATCTACATCCCGTAAAATTAATTAAGAAATTTTTTACGAATTGTGTATCTTATTCTCCAAGATCAAATAATTCCTTCATTTTTAATTAAAGTCCTTAGAGTTTTTTATGAGTGTAAAAGCTACACGCGGTGATATAAATAATTGGTTTGATCATCAGGGACTCAAACGCGATAAAGCATATTTTGATATATGATAGAAGAAGAGGATAAATCTATTAGATAATAATGATGATGTTACGCTTGTAATAACATGTAATCGTCCACATCTTTTAGAAAGAACATTATCTTCATTTGTTTCAATGAATACACATATAATTTTTAAAACATATATTATAGAGTCCTCTATAATATAATGATAAAGTATTAGATGAATTTAAAGATTATCTTAATATTACATCAATATATTAGACAATTATTAGTTTATCATGTGCATATAAATAACCAATTTCTAATTCTATCTTGATGAGTATTACCTATCATTACAGAATCACATGTATGTATATTGGTTTTACCATGTACCATCGTCATAATTTCCCCCTGTCTATGAATTTGAGATGGTATTTTACGAACATCGAAATCAATCATAATATGTGATATTTTGTCATATATACCCGTATTAATTAAATTTTCAATAATATCGCATTCAGAACCTTCGCAGTTTAGTTTTAAATAAATATCATCGTTTTCTGATGTATTTTCAATTATCCATTGAGATGCTTCAACTAGTCTAACTTTTTCAAAATGGGTTTTATCAACTAAATCACATTTATCTTCATAAATAGATGCACCAATGTTACCCGTATCATATAGATTTACTTCACCTGAAATATTTGATAAGCCAAAATTATTTAAAATAAGCTTTTCATTTTTGTATTTCTCACTAAGAATTTTAAAACATAGTGACGATGGTTCAAATGCATATATCTTATCAAACTTATGATACGGTTTTAATACTTCATCCAATGTTTGACCAATATGAACACCGACGTCTATAAAGATTTTCATTTTTATATATAGACTATTCTTTAGATAGGTATTGATAAAACAACATCTTTTTGATGTTGTTTTGTAGGGGCAACGCATGCAAAAATTACAAAGATAATATTTACACATCTTTGCTATTACGATGCATATAGTAGTTCAGTTGACGTTCGAGGTGTTCAATCTTTACTCTTTGAGATTCTATTTCGGCCGCTTGCATCTTGATCTTCTGTTCTTGCTCTTGTTGCTTCTTGAACTCGGCAGAAAAACGATCACATATTTCTCTTAGTTCTTTTTCTGAATAGTGATACCTTCGGGCAGCCTCGTCAAAACATTGAATGGCCTTTCCGGTATCTGGAATACCAACTAGACCAAAGTGTTTTAATACACCCATAGCAATCTTGGAATCACCGATACCGTATGCCGAGCTAAAGTGCTTGTATGCAACTACCCAATTGTAACGAGACATGTACAACTTACCCAAGTGGTAATGAATCATTGAATTATCATCAAATCGCAAACCTGGAGTAGCCAAAAGTTCTTCAAAGATCTCGATGCTTTTGGTAGGATCGATAGACTCTAGCCATGTTGCCAACTTTACTTTGCAATTAAAATCTCCTAAAGCTGCCCCTTTTTCTAGGAGGATCCCTGTTTGCCAGTAATCTTTGTCATCTATTTTCCAAAGAGCATTTGTGATTTCTTCTAGAGCGTCTGACGAGGATGACGTCTTTTCTTCCACTTGAAAACTGTGTGTAGTCATTTCTGTATTAAATCTTAAATTTCTTCCTAAAAATTCAATTTTAATTAAACATAACTTCTCGGCATAATGGACACTTAGAATCACGAGCAATAATTTTAACAATGCACGACACGGCCACTCTAAAAAGTCACCTTCTTGTTCTTGTAAACCAGAGAAGTTGAACGACGCAACTACATCGGGCCAAATTTTGGTCATCCAAGATCCAAAGGAGCTTGCAAATCAAGCGCTTGAAATCGCAATGAAAAGCCGCAAGACTCGCATCCAAATCGAGGTTGTCAACTAACAAGTCAATAATAAAATAATTAATTAAAGATTAATTTTAATCCAAAATACAACCATTTCTTTCATAATTGAAGTTTCTAAAAAGAGGTTTTTGATTATTTAGAAATTAACGTTTGGTTAGTAATTTATTATGGTATATTATTTATAATATTTCTAAATTCTGTATATATAGATTCGAATTCATTTAATTGCCAAATTATATATGCAGTATCTCTTTCATTATGCCTTGTAAATCCAAAATCAATTAGTTCCTTTTCTTTGGCTAGTTTTTCATACATTTCTTCAAAAATATTTTCACAAAGACGTTTTAAAACAGAATGTATGTATGGATCTTTTAAAATAGCAATCAATGACCGTAAATCTAAGATATAAACTATTAAGTTTAATCTGTTGATAGGTTGTTCATTATCTACCACTATCATTCTTCTTAATGAAAGGAACGTTTCTATATTATAATCATTAAAATCATCATTCGTTATTAATGCTAACTTTTCACGTAGAGATTGACGTTCTTCTGCTTGAATAAGAGCTCGACGTTCTTCTGCTTCTTCACGTTGGCGTTCTTCTGCTTCTGCACGTTGAATACGTGCTCGACGTTCTTCCGCTTGTACGCGTTCAATACGAACTTGATATTCTGCTTCTACACGTTGAATAAGAGCTTCTGTTAAATTTTGTTCCTGATTTGGAAAATTCCATTGACTTTGTTGTCCATTAGTGTAATATGGATCAACATTATTGCTAATACGTCTTGTCCAACCGAGTGGAAGTGGCCGTTCGTCATTTTGCAAAGGATCACTTGGCTGATAATGAGGTGGTGAACGAGATCTATTTTCTGGTGTATGTCGTGCATTAAACATGTTTTTATAATAATATAAATTTATTTATTTATTATATTTTCAACTCCTTTAAAAATAAATTTTATTATGTTTGATCAATCCATACATATTTTTATGTATGGATTATAATACTACTAATTTAGACTTTTAATATTAAGCTTAAGTTCATCTCGTATCATCAGTAAAATAGTAACAACATTTGTTACATCAATAACATCAGTATCATATAGATGATACCAATTATGAGATATATTTCTTAATGTATTGATATGATAACGACCTGTGCCTATTTTCCAGTTATATAAAACTGCTGCGAAGCGTGGTAAAATCCATTTTGGTGAAACTCTGTCGTTATTAGATAAGTGATACAGTAAATTTTCAACTTTTACTAAATGATTGTTAAGATCTGTCAAATTGAAAATTCTTTCTAAACGATTAATGCGGCCAATATACGCACAACTTGAACATACTGCTTCATTGCCATATTCATTTTTTCTTTGAAATGTGATTGTGTCTAAAGGCTGTTTACAAGATTCACACCTATCTTCGTCGTTCAAGCCTTCCTTTTCTTTCTTAACGCGGTAAGAAGGAGGCTTAAAATCAAATGAAATTGTTGGATGATGTGTTTGAAAAAAGAAATAATCGTCCAAAGGCAAACCGTGCTTTGCTATGTCTGCCCAGGTTTTTCTTGGTGTGCAGAATGCAATACGACCATCTTCCGTAGTCATAAAAGACTTGCTGTCTTTAAAATTTCGTTCATCACAAGAGTTCATTGTTATCAATTTATTTCATATTCTGTTTTTTAGAAAAATTCAATTTTTATTTGACTAGAAAAAAATTGTGTTAAGTAAGAAACCTTATGGGTGTCTTTTCCTAATTATGGATACAAGGGTTTGTTTGTTTTTAATGACGCAATAAGTAATGAAAATAAAGATTTGGTTACATTTAATATAGTCACTATTTATGGTAACAGGTCCGGATCATATTCTGCAATAGAACTCTGTTAAAAATATATTTGGAGGATTTAGTCCATATGCAGTATCGCAAATAAGTGTTCCGCAAAAATCAATTAACAATATTATTAAAAATGAAATACCATCAGTAAATAAAAAGATATTATATCATATTCCATCTAACAAACTTTTCTTTAGAACTAGAATTCTAAAAAGTCGGAGGAGGAGGAAAAATAAAAAAGATAATCCAAAGGAAATTTTCTACGAATTTTTCAAATTATTTAGAAAACAAAAGAAAAAAAGAAAAAGATTTTTCCTCCTCCGACTTTTTTTAAAACGGAGGAGGAAAAATCTTTTTTGGAAAAAATGGCTTTTTAAAAAGAGTCTTACACACACACAAATTACAAATTTTTCAAAAAGTCACTTTAATCAGAAAATAGTGACTAATTTTTTTACTTTTTAACATATTTTTAGCATTTTTTTAGCATTTTTATTTTATCAGTTAAAAGTAGTGATTTATACAAAGAAAAAATGATTTTTCATTTAAAAACAAATGAATAAATGAAAAAGCAAATGGAAAAATGTAA
>Ga0194043_1001891_pt1 | contig 11677 bp, 11 predicted proteins | sample JunL4415m_MetaG_FD_161274 | JGI IMG/M metagenome (GOLD analysis project Ga0194043, IMG submission 161274) | Anoxic zone freshwater microbial communities from boreal shield lake in IISD Experimental Lakes Area, Ontario, Canada - Jun2016-L442-15m | ecosystem: Environmental > Aquatic > Freshwater >...
TATTATTGGTTATTCAAGCTTTTGTTATTTCTGATTTGCTGATGCTTTTACTTGCTTTGTTTGTATTCGTTATTTCGCCGTTATTTATCTCTTACGCAATAGTCGTACCGTTATGGATAGGTAAGAAAACTATCCAAGAGCCTAGACAGAGAGAATTAATTTTATCTGCTAAGGAAATTCTTTCAAATATTCCAGCAAAAAAAATAGCTATTGCTGGTAGCTATGGAAAAACATCTGCAAAAGAAATCATTAGTACTATTTTAGGACAAGGAAAAAAAGTTGCCTTCACTCCTGGAAACATGAATACCGTGATTGGTATTAGTAGGTTCGCACAAAAGCTTGATGGTGATGAGGATATAATTATTTTTGAATTGGGTGAAGAAAAGGTAGGTGATGTTCGTGAATTATGCGAATTAGTCAAACCAGATATAGGAATCATTACAGGTATTAATGAGGCTCACCTTTCTAGTTTTGGAACGATTAATAATACAATTTCAACTATTTTCGAACTGCAAGACTTTCTGGGTGATAAAAAATTATATAAAAATAGTGAAAGCATTAATGTATCTTCAAAAATAAAAAGTGAAGATAAATTTTCGTATAGTAAAAAGGGAACAAATGGCTGGAAAGTAAGTGATATCAAAACAGACATCAATGGAACTGGCTTTACAGTCGAAAAGGGAGGTAAAACAATATTTGCTAACACTGAAATTCTTGGTTTACATAATATAGGAATAATTACAGTCGCGATTGATATAGCTGATTATTTTAAATTAACAATTCCTCAAATTGCAGAAGGTATAAAAGAAACTAAACCGTTTGAACATCGTATGCAACCTCGCCATCTTCATGGTGCTTGGGTAATTGATGATACATATAATGGAAACTCCGAAGGAATCCAGGCAGGTTTGTTGTTACTGAAAAGTTTAGACGCAAAAAGACGAATATACGTCACACCCGGCTTAGTCGAACAAGGTGATAAAACACGAGAAGTTCATGAAAAAATCGGCAAACAAATAGCTGATGTGGCAGATGTCGTTGTATTGATGAAAAATTCAGTTACTGACTATATATCGAACGGTCTTCGGGCTGGTAAATATAAAGGTCATTTAATGGTTGTTGATGATCCTCTAGAGTTTTACTCAAATCTTGATCATTTTGTAGCCAAAGGTGATGTTGTCTTAATGCAAAATGATTGGACTGATAATTTTGCCTAAGTGTTATAATTAATTGTATGAAGAAAACCATAGCCGTATTTTTTGGCGGACGATCAACTGAACATGATATTTCAATTATTACTGCTTTAAGTTCAGTTATTAAACCACTTGAACTAACAAAAAAATTCAATGTTGTGCCAGTTTATATTTCAAAAGAAGGTAAATGGTTCAGTGATGAAAAATTAAAAGACATTAAAATATTCCGTAGTAAAGCGATTGATGAACTTTGTGTGAAAATGAAACCATTAACAGTTATTTTTGATGGCGGAATGACACTTAAACGTTCTGGATTAAAATACAAAGATATTAAAGTTGATATTGCCTTTCCTGCCATGCACGGACCATATGGTGAAGATGGTAGTTTAATGGGACTACTAAGGATGTCTGGTATACCTTTTGTAGGCTGTGATATTGAAGCAAGTGTAATCTCTATGGACAAGGTTTTAACAAAACAGGTAGCAATTGAAAATGGCATTCCAACTCCAAAATTTGTCTTTTTTTCAAAAAGTGAATTTGAAAATAACCAACAAGCAATTATTGATAAAATTTCAAAAAATTTATCTTTCCCGCAATTTGTTAAACCAGCTCACCTTGGTTCAAGCATTGGAATAACAAAAGTCAATGATATTGATGAATTAGTAAATGCAATTGAAGTTGCTGCATATTATGATAGTAAAATTCTAGTTGAAGAATCTGTCGAAAATCTAACTGAAGTGACTGTTCCGATTATTGGTAATGATGTCATACAAACTGCGCTAGTCGAAAGACCACTATCGCAAACTGGTGAATTTTTTGATTTCGAAACTAAGTATATGAATAACGGTAAAAAAGTAGCTGGTTCGAAGTCATCTGGTTCACAAGGTTATAGTGAACTACCAGCAAAGTTAATCGATGGGTTATATGACTCATCAATCGATATTGCAAAAAAAGTATTTTCTGCGGTTGGCTGTGAAGGTATCGCTCGTATTGATTTATTGATTGACTCTTCAGCTGGCACTGTTTATTTTAATGAAGTCAATCCTATGCCAGGTAGCCTGTATGCTCATAACTGGCGTGCGAGTGGCGTTTCATCAATCGAACTTGTGAGTCGTCTTGTAGAGCTTGCTGAAGAACGGTTCATTCGTGATCAAAAGTATTCAACAACTTTTTCATCAAACTTTTTAAAACAATTTTAAATAAAACGCCCGATCACAAAGATCGGGTATTTTATTTGGTGGCTCCTCCCGGACTTGAACCGGGGACACAAGGCTCTTCAAGCCTCTGCTCTACCAACTGAGCTAAAGAGCCGCACTTGTATGTATATTTTACTAGAGATGACGACATTCGACAAGTCGACCTTTATTGCTAAATATTTTCTTGCAATTTACCAAGTTTTTCTCTATAATTTCTAAGAGTATGTGGGTGTAGCTCAGTTGTTTAGAGCGCTTCCTTGCCAAGGAAGAGGTCGAGAGTTAGAGTCTCTTCACCCGCACCAATTTAATAATCCCAGCCCTGTGTTGGGGTTATTAAATTAGTATGGATAAACTCTAACTCTCGACCGATCCGAAGAAAATAGTCGAGAGATTTGCTCCCGCGCCTACAGGCGCCGGGAGTTCTAGAGTCTCTTCACCCGCACCAACAAAGAATCGATCTATTCGGTCGGTTTTTTGATTTTTGATTCATGGTTATACTTGTAATATTTTTTACAAATGATAGAATTACAAAATATGGATAATAATTGTAAGAACATAGAAGATGACGATGATTTCTTAAGGCGTCTATATAGTGAAGCTTATGGTGCTAGTCAGGATGGTGATGAATATGTGGATTACGCTACTGCCATAGCTAAAGAGAAGCACAGGGAACGTGAAGAAAAACGTCAGAGGCAAATGGCACAGAAAGCGCTTTCTGGAGAAAAACTCACGAAAATTGAACTAAAAAAGATACTTGAATATCCAGACGGAAGGATAATTATCGGCGGTTTCAATATAAGTTTTTATAAGGATACTCACGGCTCTGACCCTAGCCAAACAGAGTGGCATCTTCATCTAGGAGGTAGATCTCGCAAGCAGAATTTTAATGTTTTACTCTCTGTTAATACAAATGATGATGGTGTTGAAGAGGTATACCTTGAGCCACATGGTGATAATAAAATAGCTGGAGAAAGTAAGATAAAAGATATTTTCGACTCATGCGATCAATGGTTGTTGATTAGGGACTTTGCAAGGTACACGGTTGAACAGAGTCCAATAAATGAAAAAAATAGACGCAGACATGGTGAAGGCGCAACGTTAATAGATAATGGACCAGACAAAAAGTTCGATTTCTACAATGGAATGGCAAGTTGATAAGTGGTTATTAGTGTGCAATACGATAGTTATCTGATAATCCGAATATGTCTATCTTTTTAAAAAACCAAGCTTGGTGATTACATCGCGTATACTAATATAATGAACATTGCTGATTACCTATATATTTCAAATATTATTCTTTGTGCAGTATTGGCTGGTTTTATGGTATCCTACTCAATTACTCTTGGGGCATATTTTACCTATATGTTAAAAAACGGTAAATTAAAACAGCTTCAAGAAACGTATACACCGTTTAGGGAAACAACTCGTGCAAAGATGTGGTATAGCGTATGGGTTATTGCGCAAACAGTAGTTGCACTCTTATCACTCATATTTAATGCACAGAATCATTTCTTGATTGCTCAAATATACGCAGTTGCTGTTTTTCCGTTATATATGATTTTTCATCAAATCATCGGATTTGGTAAAGTTGAAGAAAAAGTAAACAGCGGGAATAAGAACATTTCAAATATAGAGGTTAAGCTACACTCTCGTTATAATCTTACATTACATCGAATATACGCCGTACTTTACCTAATTGCAGCGATTTGGCTTATTTTTGATATAGTAAAATAATGAAGAAGATTCGAGCTGTAAGTATAACTATTCGGAATGACGAGATACTATTGATGCATCGAATAAAGGATGGATTTGATTATTACACTTTTCCTGGTGGTGGCGTTGAGGTGGGCGAAACAGTGGAAAAAGCAGTGGTTAGAGAGTTGATAGAAGAGGCAACCATGAAGGTGAAGGTTGGAAAGTTACTTTATCACCATATTTATGACAATAACTCCGAGCAATTTTTTTATTTATGTAAACATGTTAGTGGAGAGCCTAAACTCGGCAATTATAATGAAGCACAAAACATGGCTGCAGGTAATAATTTTTATGAGCCTGTTTGGTATAAAATTTCAGAAATAAATAAATTAACCTTATTTCCAATAGAAATAAGGGATTGGCTAATCGAAGACCATATTTCTAAATTCGTTAACACACCCCGTAATGCTACGATACCTGTGTCTGAACTAAGAAAAGAATAAAACTAATATCTCGAATTGAAAAAAAGATAACATTACTGTTATAATAATGTTAAATAATACAGTTTATTTTTAGGGGTATTTATGGAAAATGAGCATAGAAAAGGGAAGAAGAAATCATATCATAAAGTAGTCTTGTTAATCATTGTATCATTAGTTGTAATATTCTGTGTTGCAGGTATGATATTTTTCTATAATAAGTATCAAGATTTAAAAAATAATCCAGAACTAGTAGCTAAACAGCAGAATGAATTGGTAGTTAACGAAATTGGTCAGTTGATGGTACTACCGAATGGCGAAGAACCCACTGTAGCAACTGTAACTGATAGTACTAAGCTATCTAGTCAAACTTTCTTTAAAGACTCAAAAAATGGAGACAAGGTTGTAGCTTATACAGTTGCCAAGAAAGTAATACTATACCGTCCATCAGTAAAAAAGATAATTAATATTGCGCCTTTCACGATAGATACAGGCAGCATAGAAGATTCGCAAAACAAATGATAGGGGTAGTAAAAGGTGGCTATAAGTAGAAGAACATTTCTAATATCTACCGTAATAGTGGTTATTATAGTTTTTTCTAGTGCCTGGCTTATTAATGACGGTTTAAAGTCAAATTCCAGCAATTCAGTTTCAAATATTTTCACTGATGCTTATTGTGGCGTATTTTCTAATGTTAATGATGATTGTATCGAAGGAATTCCAACCAAAGAGAGTAACACTATTATTGACAGTTCGCTAGATACTTCATCAATAGCACTGTCTAATTCATTAGGTGGAATAATTTCAATTGATGTTGGCGGTGGAGATGGTATTGTTGGACCTCAGGGTCCAATAGGATTAACTGGCCTAGAAGGTGATCAAGGTGCTTCAGGATCTCAAGGATTATCGGGTCAAACTGGCATTCAGGGACCTATAGGGTTAACTGGGTTGCAGGGTTCTCAAGGTTTACAGGGCGAAAAGGGGGATACAGGTTCACAAGGTGCTGATGGTATTAAGGGTGACACAGGCGCTCAAGGTATTCAAGGATTGCAGGGTTTACAAGGTATTCAGGGAGAAAAGGGTACTCAGGGTATTCAAGGACCGATTGGTTTAACAGGAGATCAAGGTATTCAGGGAGAAAAGGGTGATACAGGTTCACAGGGTACTCAGGGTATTCAAGGACCTATTGGATTAACCGGTTCACAGGGCTTGCAAGGTGCACAGGGTGGACAAGGTAATCAAGGTATTCAGGGTATAGCTGGTGTGAATGGTCAAAGTATAGGCCAGTTATTTTGGTTTCGTGATGTAGATTCAGATATTACTGGTTATGAAAGTTTTTTGCGAGCACCAAGCGCAGGGAATGAAATAGAGGAATCTACTGTCGCCCTAGTTTCAGATCAAGAGTATTTAATTGATTCATACGCAAGTGAATCTGGTGTGCCTGGTATTAGCAAGTTACCAGTCGGATTGTGGGAGTTTCATACTTATACTCATGTAACTGGTGGCACTGGCAACGTAATATACAGGATATATAAGAGAGATATTAGTGGAAACGAGACAGAGCTATTTAATATCACGAGTGCTGACATAATAAATACATCTATTGACACAGAGGTGGTAACTAATTACACATACTCTGGATCAGCAGCCATGGAATCAACAGACAGAATAGTTGTTAAGATATTTGCGAAAAATAAAACCGCTGGTCAGTCTTCTGATTTTGTACATGATGGTACATCCCATGTTTCATATGTGATTACATCGTTAGGTGTTTCTGGAATAGTTGGTGCTCAAGGTATTCAGGGAATTCAGGGTACACAGGGTATTCAGGGATTGCAGGGCGTTCAAGGTATCCAAGGAGAAAAGGGGTTACAGGGTATTCAAGGACCTATTGGTTTAACGGGAGACCAAGGTATACAGGGAGAAAAGGGTGATACAGGTTCACAGGGCGCTCAGGGTATTCAAGGACCTATTGGATTAACTGGCTCACAAGGGTCGCAAGGCATACAGGGTGTTCAAGGTATTAAAGGTGACACAGGTTCACAAGGTATACAGGGAGAAAAGGGTGATACAGGTTCACAGGGCGCTCAGGGTATTCAAGGACCTATTGGATTAACTGGCTCACAGGGACTGCAAGGTATACAAGGAATCCAGGGTGTACAAGGTCTCCAAGGTGAGACTGGCTTATCCGTCGCTGGAAATGGGATTTCAATTGCAGGTAGTACTATCTCTGCAAAATTAAATGGAACATCAATATTAAACGGCGCAAGTGGTTTATCTATTAATTTGTCCAATGTTAACACATGGGCTGGGTTGCAGACATTCAACGGTGCGAAATTTGGTTCTGATGGCGTTAATTTTTCTCAATTCGAAACTGATGGTACATTGGTTTTTGACGGCAATGCAACAGTATGGGATGATTTACGATTTCCTGCAACTGCCATAAATCCTGCAGGAGCAGCTATAGCGATGACTTTCGATCCAGACCAAATAGGATTTATTTCAGCTGCAACAGGTACGCAGTCAATTGCTATAATCGGACAGATGCCGCATTCATGGAAAGTCGGATCTGATATCTATCCTCATATACACTGGAATCCAACAACTACCAATACTGGTAGTGTGCTATGGAGAATGGAATATAAGTGGACAAATATTAATGATACTGAACCGGCGGGTTTTACAACTGTTGATGTATTAGATCCGGGTGATGGAATTGCACTCAAGCACCAACTTATCGGATTCGGAGCAATATCGGGTGCAGGAAAAACATTATCTAGTGGATTGACTATAAGAATATCAAGGATTGGTGGTGATGTAACAGATACATATACAGGCAATTCCTTGCTAAAAGAATTTGATATCCATTATGAAATAGATACCTTAGGTTCCCGAACGGAGTCAGCAAAATGATTAGTAAATCAAAACAATCTGCATTCACTATTGTCGAGCTTTTAGTGGTTATAGTGGTAATTGGAATATTAGCAGCTATTACAATAATTTCATATACAGGTATTAGTCGAAAAGCCACAGAAGCATCATTACAATCAGACTTATCTGGCGCTTCAAGACAATTAGAGATGTTTAAAGTAGACAACGGTTCATACCCTACCGCCCCATTGGGAGCAGGTAACTGTACAAATGATCCAAAATACTGTTTAAAACCAAGTTCTGGCAATACGTTTGACTATGCCGCAACTGGCTTAACTCCCCAGACATACAGCCTGACTGCCACAAATACTAGTAGCGGTATTAGCTATATAGTGACTGAGAGTACTAAACCTACATTGGCAGTTTCGGCTATAAATCCATTCGTAAAGGTTTACGGAGGGTCAGGTAGTGATTATGCTAGATCTTTAATTAAGACTAGTGATGGTGGATTCGCCACTGTTGGAACCACAGACAGCTATGGCGAAGGAATGACCGATGCATTTATTGTAAAGTATAGTTCAAATGGAACAATATCTTGGAATAAAACATGGGGTGGTTCTTCGTCGGAAGCTGGTGATTCTATAGTACAAACTAGTGATGGTGGATTCGCTATTACTGGTAATACAGCTAGTTTTGGTGTTAACGGTAGTCCTGATGTGTTTGTTGCAAAATATAGCGCTGACGGCTCATTATTGTGGGACACAACATGGGGTGATGCTAGCAGTGATTATGGCTATTCAATCATTCAAACTAGTGATGGTGGTTTAGCTGTTACTGGGTATTTAACGAATGTAGATGGTCGTGAAGACGCAATTTTACTTAAATACACTTCTGGCGGTACATATTCATGGAGTAAAGCTACTAATGTCTGTGGTATATATGATCCCGATTATGGCAGGGCAATTATCCAAACTAGCGACGGCGGTTATTTAACTGTAGGTAAAGGTAGCAGGGCAAACGACGGTTTTAACGCTACAAGTAACGCTATTATAAAATACACTACTGATGGCACGGTGTCATGGTTAAAAACATGGAGCTATAACGGATATAATAATATCGAGTCAGTTTTTCAAACTAGTGACGGTGGGTATATTGCCACAGGTTCAACGTCTAGCTATTCAAATGGGCTCAGTGTAATAAAGTTTAACTCTACTGGTGATTTGTTGTGGAATAGAGTATGGAGTGGAGGCAATACAAATTCTGATGGTGGTTATTCCATAATACAGACTAGTGATGGTGGTTTTGCAATTTCTGGATCAACCGAAATGTATGGCGCAGGTAATTTCGATGTTTTGCTTGCAAAATACAGCTCGGATGGAACTTTGGCATGGAGTAAAACTTGGGGAGGTTCTGGCTATGACTCAGGCGATTCATTAGTTCAAACTAGTGATGGTGGTTTTGTTATTACTGGCGTTACTGATAGCTATGGAACTGGAGGACAAGACATGTTCTTGATAAAATTCAACTCCAGTGGTTCAATAGTCGGTTGTTCTTCACCTATTTGTCAAAGCCCATCAGCCAGTACTTTTAGCCCTGCAATGACAATTCTTACACCATGGGCCCCATCGTTTACAAGTCCTTCGTTGCAAATTGGAAATCCATTAGCTATTTCAACAAGCCAACCGATTACTTCCACAGTTATCATCGCTCCATAGTTCGTGTGGTGTAAATTTGTAACAAACAAGTAAATAAAATTGACATAACCTTTATTTATGGGGTATTATATTATTAAAGGTTAGGGTCATGGAAAACAAACAAAAAATATCCGAAGAACTAACAATTTATAATCTTGACGATTTGCCAGAACAAACCGATTATCCTGCAAGAGCAGTTTGTGAATTAATCAAACCAGCGCTTAGAAGTATTATTGAAGACCGTCGAAGGTTAAATGATGTATATCTTGGTATTGGCGAAATCGTAAAAGATGTCGAAGTACATGGCGATGATTCTGACCCAAGGTTGGTTATAGTTAGAAGAGAACTTGGGGGGGTCGCAATCGATACCGTAAATACAATAAAAGAACATACTGAACACAATGGATTAGGGAAAATTATTCTTGAAAGAGTTTTTGGAAAGAGCTATTCGTCAACAATCGAGGATGGTGTTTATCGCGGGCATTTATATATCAATAGGGATATTACACTTCAAACTGAATAGTAAAATGTAATATCATTTAATCAATTCTGTTATTATTGAAATATGAAGAGACAAGTATTAATAATCCATGGTGGAACAACATTTTCTAATTATGAAAAATATATTGATTATCTAAAAAATAAAATTGCGGATATTGATAAACTACAATATAGAATAGACTGGAAAGATTCAATCTCAGAAGATTTAGGTAATAAATATCAAGTCTTAGTCCCTAGAATGCCAAATAGCACAAACTCAAGATACGAGGAATGGAAAACTTGGTTCGAAAAGATTATTCCTTTATGTAAAAATGGTGTGATTCTTGTTGGTCATTCACTTGGAGGAATATTCCTAGCAAAATACCTGTCAAAAAATAATTTTCCTAAAAAAATTAAAGCGGTTTATTTGATCGCTGCTCCGTACGAAGATTTGGAGTTTGAGGAATTAGCTGATTTTTCACTTCCTAATTCACTTTCAAAATTCAATAATCAAGTTGATAATATTTTCTTAATACAAAGCAAAGATGACATAGTTGTGCCAGTGGATCATGTGTATATGTATAATAATGAACTATCAAATTCGAATGTTGTATTATTTGAAGGAAAAGCTCATTTCAAACAAGAACACTTTCCAGAATTAGTTAAATTAATCAAAAGTCTGTAGTGCTATTATTTCGAAGTATACTAAAATATGTTCTATAATAAAAATATGACAGTTTTTGAAGGATACAAACAAAAGAAAAGTGTTATTGTTGTATATACAGGTGAGGGTAAAGGAAAAACAAGTGCTGGTCTGGGTTTAATGGTTCGTGCGTTGGGAACTGGTTGGAAGGTAGCATTTATCCAATTCATTAAGTCTTGGGATGTGGGTGAACATAAATTCATAAACGAAATCATGCCAATATATAAAGATAAACTTTCCTTTGACAAAGGGGGACTAGGTTTTTATAAGGCTGGTGAGTTAAGTTCCGATGCTTCGGAACAAGAACATAAATCTGAAGCCAGACGTACTTATGATTTTGCGTATGAATCTGCAACCTCTGGTGAATACGAATTAGTCATATGTGATGAAATAAACAACTCTGTTTATGATGGTTTACTATCAATTAAAGATCTAGAAAATTTGATTAGTAATAAACACCCAAAAACAAATCTATGTCTTACTGGTCGTAATTTTCCAATATCATTAATTGACAAGGTCGACATTGTCACTCAGATGACAAAATTAAAACATCATTTTGATGATAAAATATTAGCGAATGAAGGAATTGACTACTAGTTTTCTTACAATAGCTCGATTTTTTACTAGCTGAAATGCTGTTAACGCCGCAGGTACTAAAATCAAGTTTCCGATTAGCATAGTTCTATAAAATGGTACAGCCATTACGAAACAGTCAATCAGACCTGTGATAGTTGCTGGATACCAACCCTGCAACCATACCCCAAAGTTCGTAATTACAAAGAATGTGAATGAACTAACAACTGCAAATCCGAAAGAGTACAAAATTTGTGATTTTGGTTTTTTATTAAATCTTCGTAGAAAAGTTGCACCTAAGCCAATAATTGCGAATGCCCCCCAGGTGAACATGAATATTGATGAGTTTCCGATAAGAACATCAGAAATCACCATCGATGTTACTGGAACTATCAAGGCTGCTCGCCATCCTACTGAAATCGCAGCTATCACACTAACGGCCGTTATAATTTCAAGGTTGGGGGCAACCTGATATTTATTATTAATGATTCTCCATCCAACTGCTAAAACCACCAAGCATATTGTTAACGAGATATTTTTTATCATCATATTTTTTTTAGTCATAATTTATCCTTTAAAAAGTATCTATTTTCCAAGTAATTGTTTCAGAACCTTTTGTTATATAAGTACCAGCACCCTCATTAGCTGGCTTGCCGTCAACATTAAATGACCAGAACTCTTTCTTTGCTGAATCGGCTGATACGCCATTTATACTATTAACCATACCCTCTGGACTAGCGTCTACTTTAGCGTTTTGTTTCAAAAGTTCAAGTGCGTTGACACCATCTTTACC
>Ga0194043_1001894_pt1 | contig 11669 bp, 10 predicted proteins | sample JunL4415m_MetaG_FD_161274 | JGI IMG/M metagenome (GOLD analysis project Ga0194043, IMG submission 161274) | Anoxic zone freshwater microbial communities from boreal shield lake in IISD Experimental Lakes Area, Ontario, Canada - Jun2016-L442-15m | ecosystem: Environmental > Aquatic > Freshwater >...
CCTTGGTATATGTATCTGACTCCTTACCTCCAATGGTGTATTCCGATAGCACTATGGGCTATGGAATTACCCAAAAGGATCACCAGAAGGCTTGCGAAGTCTATGCAAAAGATGTGTTTAAAAAATCTACTACTGCACTTGGCGCAAGCAGCAAAGCAAAAACACTGCATATCTCTAATTCCAATTTATCCGAAGGTATTTTAGATGGCGCTAAAAAATCAAAAGCCGATGTGATCGTGATGGCTTCGCATAAGCGCACCGGTATCAAAGGTATGTTGCTGGGTAGTGAAACTCATGAAGTGATCGTGCATTCGAAGTTGCCAGTATTAGTGCTTGGCTGACTAAGAAATATTTCATTAGTCAAAGAAATAGGGTCCATGTGGACCCTATTTTTATTGCTAGATTAGTATTTTTTCTAAAGCCCGCGTCAATTCGCTTTAATGGGGCTTCCCAGCAAAAGAATTTCTCTGGTTAGCTGACCGCTTTCATTATTTCGCATAGACCATAAATCTAGCTGGGTCTTAAACCCATACGGATCTACATATACACCATTTTTCCTAAGTTCAAAATGCAGGTGTGGGCCGGTTGATCTTCCAGTTGATCCAACATAACCAATTTCGAAGCCACGACGAACTTCATTGCCTACTACAAGCTCAACGTTGTAGTTACTTAAGTGTGCATAGTAGGTATGATAGTTACCAGGGTGCTCCAAGATAATGAGGTTACCAAAAGCGCCGCTATAGCCGATATGAGTAACTCTGCCATTGGCTACGCTGAAGATGGGTGTGCCAGTTGGGGCGGCATAATCAATACCCATATGGGTGCGATAGCGCTGCTTGGGAGGCACTACTTGAGTGGCAGACGCATTACTACTTGGTCGCTTGCTGGAAGCGCGAACGCTACCAACACCTCGTGAAATACGGCGATAACTTAGTGGATTTGTCCAAAAGGAACGCTCTAGGGATTCCCCGTTACCAGTAAAAAATCCACCAGGGATATCGTTACGATTCACCCAGTAGGCGCTTGCAAATACCTCTTTGTTGACTGGGTCAATAATTTCAGTAGCCCAGATTTGGGCCCATCTCTCGCGATCTCCAAAGTCCACAATTAAACGAACCATGCTATTGGTATTTTCTAATGCACTATTTTCTTCTGGGTAGATCTGTTTAATAAGAGAATTTAACTCCCAAACCAACTCAACTGGCAGAACGTCCCCTACCTTGCGAGGGTCATATAAAACATCCTGCAATGGAATTCGTAATTCAGTCAGATTCTTAGATTCATTTTTTAAATAGTCTTGTTGAATTAGGAATCCTCCGAATGCAGAAGGTGTGAATGTCCATACTTCTGTCTTACTGTCTTGAAGAGGGCCATTCATAATACTGAGTGAGTCAAAGCGATTGCGACTACCGAATGCAGCGGCATAAGGAATGCAATCTCCACGCATACGATCAAAGAATGTTTTCGTCTGAGTTTTGAAAAACTCTGAAAGTTGACGGTTCTCAATGCCGACGCTAGAAGGTAAATTATCCTCATTGAAATTACGTCGTAGGCAGCCTTGAACGACTCGGTAATCCAGATTACCAGCGCTATCTAAATCCATTTCATCAGTGTCCTTACTCTGGAATAGTGAGGGATTCAGACTATTGCTTTTTGAACCCCCTCTTGCCGCATTATCTTTAAAGCCAGTAGGTTTGGTATTCCGAACAATCACCTTTTTACGGGCTTCGTTGGTTTGGGCGTTAGCTGTTGGTATAAACCCAGGCAGCAGACCAAGATAGCTAAATCCAATCAGAATGAGTGCCCCTTGTAATAGTGAGCGACAAGTTACTTTTTTGTTCACCACGTAATTATCTAATAATGTGAGATGGCGCTCGGACAATCATGTTGTAGCGCAACAAATTCAATTTAATCTTGATCTGGTGCGACTTTCAGCACTGCAAATGCGGCCTTGAGTCGCTCTTCGTAATTCTTTTTCATCATTGTTGCCTCTTCGGGGCTCCAGCTCCGAAAACCTTCACCTTTATTGATGCCAGTTTTGCCATTTTTAACCAAGTTGCTAATGCAGGCTGGTGGGGCTGTGATATTCGATAGGGAGGGATATATCAGTTCTGCAGCTAGGGTCATACCTTCCCACCCAGAAATTTCCTTTTGCGTCATTGGACCAACGGCAGCATAACGAAAGCCAAAACTATATCTCACTGCGGTATCGATATCTTCAGGGGTAGCAATTCCATCTTCTACCAAAGAGAGGGCTTCACGCATCAATGCATGCTGAATACGATTAGCCAAAAACCCTGGGATATCTTTTTTAACGAGCACTGGTTTTTTACCATGGGCTCGGTAAAGTTCGCAAACCTGATTGGCTAATACTGGATCAGAGTGTTTTCCTAAAACAACTTCCACCAGAGGCACAATATGCGCCGGCATGAAATAGTGTGTATTGAGCATGCGATGGGCAGACTTCAGATCACCAGCGATATCACTGATTGGAAAGCCCGAACTATTGCTTCCAATCGGAATATGAGATGGCACACGTTGATCGAGGTCGGCGAAGATCTCCTTTTTAAGATCTAAGCGCTCAGAAATAGTTTCGATCACTAAAGCAGTATCTTGCCAGTCATTCCAATCTGGAATACTGCCAGCAAGAAGACTTGACCCAAGGGTTTGCCATTCAGGATTAATTGAGTCGGCACATGCTTGAATTGCATTAAGGCACTTTTCAGCCTTCTCTTGGGTACGCCCAAGAATAATGGTATCGGTCCCATAGGCTAAAAACCCTGCTGCTATGCCTACACCCATGGTGCCACTTCCAATAACGATCACTTTACTCATAGTCCATCCACTGGTTAATTGCTCAATACCTTAATTATTCCCTATTCAGGCTGATACTTGGCATTTAAATTATCGATACAATCATTTCTTAAAATAAGGAATCCAGATGCCGATTATTGAATCCGTTCAGGTTGCTTCAGTAGCAGTACCTTTAGATAAAGTCACTTCATTTTCGACTCGTACCGTTTCTGAGCGCCACTATTGCTTAGTCAAGGTTCGTGGCAAGGATGGCAATGAAGGTATTGGCTTTTGTTACGTTGGCAGTGCTGGCGGTGATATTGCCAAAATTGCTGTCGAGCAATTATTAGCGCCAAAGCTGATTGGACAGAACAGCCATCGTAGTGAAGGTTTGTGGATGGAGATGTATAACGAATCCATTCTTCAGGGGCGCACCGGCGCTGTCATGCGCGGCATCTCTATTTTAGATACAGCGCTTTGGGATCTCAATGCCCGCTCCGTTGGCCTACCTTTGAATCAGTACCTTGGCTCTGTAGTAGATGATCGAGTCCCTGCATATGCTAGTGGCGGCTATTATCTTGAGGGTAAAACTCCAGCCAAGCTTGGCAAGGAAATGGAGTCTTACGTTCAACAAGGATTTAAAGCAGTCAAGATGAAAGTGGGGCGTTTATCACCCGCCCAAGAGGAGGCCCGAGTTAAAGCTGCTCGCAAAGCGATTGGCGATGATATTTTACTGACTTTAGATGCCAACAATGCTTGGCGTGATCTACCAACCGCACTAGAGTATGTGCGTCGTTTTGAAGCCTATAACCCATACTGGATTGAAGAGCCATTTTCACCAGATGCGATTGATTTACATGCTGCTCTTGCTCGTCTCACCAAAATCAATGTTGCCACTGGCGAGATGGAAGCTGGACGCTGGCGCTTTAGGGAGTTAATTGATGCAGGTGGCGCAAGGATTCTCCAATCAGATGCTGCTGTTTGTGGCGGTATCACCGAGTGGCGCAGGATCTCTGCGTATGCAGATTTGAAGGGCGTCACAGTTTGCCCACATTGGATGCATGATTTACATGCACCATTAGTCGCTGCTACACCTAATGCCCGTTTTGTAGAGTTCTTCCTAGATGATCAGGTACTCAATTTCCGTAGACTCATTAATAAGCAACTGACTTTTAAGAATGGTGATTTGATCTTACATAAAACACCAGGATTAGGATTTGAGTTCGATGAAGCTGCAGTGAAAAAATATGCTGGCAAAGCAGCATGGACAAAGATTGTCTAAATCTTTAATGCATCAGCGCTGAATCAATAAGGGCCCACTCTGGGCCCTTATTTCTGAATACTTGTACTGCTGATGGTATTGACTAAGAAGGCTTACGACTTAATTTTAAATGAGTCAGTGTTTGCGTAATGAGCACTAAACCAAATCCAATAAAGCCAATCAGGTCAGCCTCACTAGATGGATAAGCTAAGGCAACTCCTGAGACGACCATGATGACGCGCTCAAAGATTTTAGTTTTTTCAATAAACCAGCCTTGGAGACCGCCCGCTAAACAGATAATGCCAACCACTGCAGTAAATGAGATCCAACCAATCTGCATCCAATCTGCTTGCTCTAGGGCGCTACTTGACCCCATCAAGAGCAAGCTGACGCCAGACTTATCTAACACAAACATGAATGGCACCAGAATTGCTGGAGCTACATATTTCCAGGTTTGCAAAGTCGTCTTATAGGGGTTGCCTTTACAAATTGCCGCAGCCGCAAATGGAGAAAGTGCTGTTGGAGGAGATACCTCTGAGAGAACGGCGTAGTAAAAGATAAACATGTGAGCTGCAAATGCGGGCACACCTAAGTTGATTAATGCTGGTGCTGCTATTACTGCGCAAATAATGTATGACGCAGTTACTGGAACTGCGAGCCCCACAATCCAAACAATTAAGGCAGTGAAAATCGCAGTGAGTAATAGTGAGCCACCTGCATACTGAATCACAATGGAGCTAAATTTCAAACCAAGACCTGTCAGAGTCACGGTGCCAACAATGAGACCGGCACCTGCACAGGTTGCGGCGATAGCCAGCACACCGGTTGATCCTGAGGCAAGTGCTTTAGTCAGGTTAGAGTTATAAAGACCGGAAAGAATAGGCTCCTTACCCTTAAACCAGGCCCAAGGAATGATTGCAGTATCTTCACGCAACATGCTAGAGAAAGCAGATACGACGGTTGCCCAAAATACCGACATCACAGGCGAGAAGCCATACATCATGAATACCACAATTGAAATGAGGGAGAAGAAATGGAACCAGTATTTCTTAGTGAGTGACCAAGCACTTTCTGCTGTTTCGAAATGAATATTCTTCATGCCGTATTTGCGTACGTCAATCTCAACCATCACGAATAAACCAAGATAGAACAGAATAGTTGGAATGGTTGCCATCAGCAACACATCTAAATAAGAGATCTTTAGAAAGTCCGCAATTAAGAATGCAGCGGCACCTAAAACTGGTGGCGAGATGATTGCGCCAAGACCTCCTGCTGCTAAAAGACCGCCAGCAGCATTCTTTTCATAGCCAACTTTCTCTAGCATGGGCGCGGCAACTGAACCCACGGTAACGGTGGTTGCAACTCCAGAGCCAGATGGCCCACCCATTAAGAATGAGGACAGCACAATAGTTCTGCCAACCCCTGAGGATTTGCCACCCATTGCAGCAAAGGAAAAGTCGATAAAGAATTTACCGGCACCAGTAAATTGTAAGAAGGCGCCAAAGATGGTGAAAAGAATAATCAGAGTTGCAGAGACGTCGACTGCAGTGCCATAGATACCTTCGAGACTCATATACATATAACCCACTAGGCGATCGAGATCATAGCCTTTATGAGTCCACGGTGCAGGTAGGTAGTTGCCAAAGAAGGCATACAGCAAAAAGAGTACGGTAACAGTCACTAAGACCATGCCATTGGTTCTTCTAACGCTCTCTAGGATGAGTAGGATGAGGAAAATACCCACCATGACGTCAGTAGAATTTGGCGCGGTGTTTCTGTCCATAAATTCATCACCACCACTCAGAATGTAGTAAGCGACAGCAACTGAGCCTATGGCAAACAAAACATCCCAGAACATCAGCTTGTTTTTAAAGCGAGCCGCAATCGGAAAGCTTAAGAACACTAAAAACAAAACTAAGGCAACGTGAATTACACGCAATTGCTGGGTTGGAACAATGGAGTAGGCCGCATAAAGATGAAACAAAGACATACCGACAGCAACTAAGGTGATGAACTTGGCCAATAGACCCTTGTAGTCATTAGAATCACCTTCCTCTTGCTTGATGAAGGCATCTAATTTTTCTTGGGTTTCGTTGTCAATCACGTTTTGATTCATGTCCCAGCCTGTCTATATTTATATTTATGCGCTGCACTAAAACAGAAGGGGTGAGATTAACTCACCCCGATATGACTTAATTTACCTTGACACCCTTTTCTTTAAGGTACTTCAATGCACCTGGATGGTAAGCAACTGGTGTTGCATTCGCTTTTTGGCTCTCGAGTTTGATGTTTCTGAACTCAGCATGTGAGCGGACCAATTCAAGTTGATTGTCAAAAATAGCCTTAACGATTTTGTATGCCTCTGCATCAGGCATAGAGGCGTTAACAACGAGAAGATTTGCAACTGCTGCAACATTGTTATCTTTCGCCATACCGCTATAAGTTTGCTTTGTAATGACAGTCGGGAAGTAAAGGTTGCCATATTTTTTGTTCATAGCCGGAACTTCAGCAGCAGTATCTACCATCACAATTTTCATGCCGGGACTGTTTGCAAGATCAGTCACTGCTGCAGTTGGCAAGCCGCCTACCCAGAAGAAAGCATCAATCTTGCGATCCTTTACTGCATTGACAGATTCGGCAACGCTCAAGCGCTCACGTTTTACATCTTTATCTTTATCTAGGCCGGCAGCCTCTAGCAAGCGAAACGCCATCACTTCAGTTGCGCTTCCTGGGGCACCTGTACTGACACGTTTACCTTTTAAATCCTTCATGGTTTTAATGCCGGTTGATTCAACGGTAGCTACGTGCATGAGGTTTGGATACAGTATCAGTAAGGCCCTTAAATCTACTGGCTTATCTTTAAATTTATCGTCGCCAACCGATGCGTCTTTAGCGGCATCTGCCATTGAGAAGGCAACATAAGGTTTACCAGTGCCAATGAGTTTTAAGTTATCTACAGAACCACCAGTAACTTCAGCCGTTGCTGACATGCCTGGCACTTTGTTCGATAGCATGGCAGCAAGACCGCCGCCCATTGGGTAGTAAACACCGCCAGTACCACCAGTTGCAATCGAAATATTCTGTGCTTGCGCGCTCGCCCATAAGAAACTGAGGGAAAGAATAATGACTTTAAGTAGTTTCATTTTGTCTCCTGATAATTTTGTAATAGAGCGAATTAAAGACCTGGCATGCTGAAATTGATTGCTTTGAGTTCGCTCAATAATTTAGCCTGTTGATCCGCATTCAATTGCATAAGTGGTGGGCGTACTCTTAACCACTCAGGATCTTTGCTGAAATGGGCAACAGCAGTTTTCATCCCAGCAATCATTTGGTAATGAGCGAAAACAGAGCGCACTTTGTCTAAACCTGCTTGACGTTCATCGGCATCTGACTCTCTCCAGTGCGTCGCTACATCAGCAATTGCTTTTGGATTGACATTTGCGGTTGCAGAAATACAGCCAACGCCACCAGCACGTAAGGTACGCATCAGGAATGTTTCACTACCTGCATAGACACGGAAGCCCGAGTTAGCCAATAGCTTAATGACAGATTCTGTGTATTCCCAATCACCAGAGCTATCTTTCATGCCCACTACCGTTTTTGGATACTCTTTAATTAAGCGCTCTAGCAATGAAAGGCTCAAATTGATTTTGGTAACAGGAGGTATGTTGTAAATATAAATTTGCAATGCTGAGTTACCCATCCTTTGAATTACTTCAGAAAAGTAAGCAAACAGACCATCATCGGTAATATCTTTGTAGTAGAACGGTGGCAACATCAACACGCCCGCACATTTATGACTCACAGCATGCGCAGTCATCCGATAAGTGCTCTCGACAGAAGTTGAGCCAGTACCGGGCATCATATGTTCTGGGTTTAAGCCGCCTTCAATCAGCGCAGTAAGCGTATTCATCTTTTGTGTGGCAGACATCGAATTTGCTTCGGAGTTAGTTCCAAAGATTGCCTGACCAACGCCATTTGCCTCTAGCCATTTGCATTGCTTGAGCAATTTTTGTGCGTCTGGAGTGCTATCTGCTTTGAACGGTGTTAATACAGGAGATAACACTGCAGGTAGGGTGGATGGAATTAAAGAAATGGTCATGCTGACTCCGTTTTAATTAGGCACTTCCGATAGAAGTGCTTGTTGTGCAAAAAAAGCTTCTAAATTATCAACAGCTAAATTGGTCATGGCTATCCGTGTTTCTGTGGTGGCACTACCAATATGAGGTGTTAGTAAAACATTATCCAACCTTAAGAAGGCTGGATTGGGATTTGGCTCGTTCTCATAAACATCTAGAGCAGCGCCAGCAATCTTTTTATGTTGCAGCGCATATAAAAGTGCCTCTTCATCAACTACGCTGCCACGAGCAATGTTGATTAAAAAAGCTGTAGGTCCCAAAGCCTCCAAAACCTCTGCATTGACCATCTTGTCAGTATCTGGAGTGGCAGGGCAGGCTAAGAAGAGGACATCACTACTTCGGGCTAAATCTTTAAGGTCTCGAAAGTAGGTGTAGGGCACCTGTTTTGGGCTGGGACCGCTGTAGGCAATTTCAACTTTAAAAGGCTCAAGTCTTTTGGCTAAATCCTGGCCAATACGGCCCATTCCCGCAATGCCAACAGTCTTTCCAGAGAGAGTGGTCGCTAACTTGAAAGGTGCTTTTGACCAGGCGCCGCTTTTGACAAAGGCCTCAGATTCGGGAATACGGCGAAGAAGGCCGAGCATCATGCCAATAGCCAGCTCACAGACAGCGTCATTGAGTACGCCTGGGGTATTGGTAGCTTTGATGCCATGCTCCTTAAGATACGCCAGAGGCAAATTGTCATAACCAACCCCACACGTAGCCACCATACGAATGCTGGGAATTTGTTTAACCAGGGCCTCTGGTAGCTTAGTATTAGAGCGCAGCAAGATAGCCTCAAATTGTCCAGTAGGTGCGGGAGCTTGAGGATCTGGATGGTAAGTGGGGGTAAAGCGGCGATTGATTTCTGCCTGCATTAATTCAGGGAAATGGCCTACCTGTAGCACCGAATTGACGGGGATCATGTCTCACTATGTTTTATATTGAATAATGACCCCCATTGTATGTGGATTTTTAGCTAAAAGTCTGTCCCTTTAGGAGAATGTGTGATGTTGTTTACCCCATCTGAAACCAAGGTAGTAATCGTCGGCGGTGGCACGATGGGCGCGGACATTGCTACAGTCTGTGCTCGCGGTGGCTGTGCTGTACAGGTGGTTGAGCTGACTACTGAGCGCAGAGCCTTATTACCAGATTACTTTGCCAACACCATGACCGAGCTGGGCTATGAGAATCGCATTCATTTATTGAGTGTGGCGGGCTCTCTTGAAGAGGTAGATTGGTCTGATATTGATCTGGTGATTGAGTGTGTGCCAGAGCGTATAGATATCAAACAAGAATTATTTGCAAAGCTAGAAAAGTATGCAAAACCTGAGGCGGTTTTAGCCAGCAATAGCACTAGCTTTCCAATTAGCGAAATTGCCGACGGTTTAAAAACTGCTGCACGGATGATCGGTTTACATTTCTTTATGCCTGCTCATTTGGTGCCCTGTGTGGAAGTAGTTTATGGAGCGAAGACATCCCCATTAGTAGGTGAAGGCTTGACAAAGTTGATGACTGCATGCGGCATGGTTCCAGTGGTTGTTAAAAAAGATTTACCGGGTTTTCTGGCCAATCGTTTGCAGCACGCTATCTTACGCGAAGCTTTTTCAATGGTTGACGACGGTGTCTGTAGTTTTGAGGATATTGATAAAGCAGTGCGTTTTGGTTTTGGCTTTCGTTACATTGCGGCCGGACCGATCATGCAGCGAGATCATGCAGGGATTGAGATCCATGCTGCCGGTGGTGCGAAGATTTATCCTACCTTGAATAATTCACCTCATATTGCTAAGTGCGTGAGTGAGCGTGTAGCTAGTGGAAAGTTCGGCATGAAGACTGGTGAGGGATTTTTTCCATGGACCGCTGAAACAATGAGGGTAGAACGTGAGCGCTATCAAGAGGCTCTGCGTGCAGGATTGAAAATTATCCAAAAAGACTTGCCTCAGATCAAATAAAAACATTTTTTTTGCCTTATCCTTAAGACATGAAGAAAATCATTCGTGTTTGGGATTTGCCAATTCGCGTATTTCACTGGCTATTAGTACTCTGTATAGTCGGCAGCTTAGTGAGTGTCAATCTTGGCGAAAACGCTATAGAGTGGCATGCTTACTTTGGGTACAGCGTTTTGATCTTGCTGATCTTCCGCATTCTTTGGGGATTTATAGGTTCTACGCACGCCCGTTTCACATCCTTCTTCCCTAATCGTGAAAAAATACTGAACTATCTTCAAGGGAATGCACCGCGCATGCTGGGGCATAACCCATTAGGGGCTCTCTCCGTGTTTGCGCTACTTTTAGTTCTGAGTGTGCAGGTGCTTACTGGATTATTTGTGGATGACGAAATCGCCTTCCAGGGGCCATTAGCGAAATATGTATCGAACTCTATTGTTTCAATCCTCTCCGAAATTCATGAGGGCAATCAAGTAGTGATCTACACCTTAATTACGATCCATATTGCTGCAATCATTTATTACAAGAAATTTAAAGGAGAAGATCTTATTACGCCAATGATTCGTGGTGATAAAGAAATTGACCCAAGCGAGGAAGCAAATTACTTACCTTCTGACTTGGGTCGTGCATCCAAAGATGGAGCCTTACAGCGAGGTCTAGCTCTAATGCTCTTGAGCCTGATTGCGGTAGTAGTCGGTTACTTGATTACTTCTTCTTAAAGTCATCATGGCAATTCTTGCAGCTTGCCCCTGTAGCAGCAAAAGCTTTTTTAATACTTTCTAAGTCGCCTGATTGAGCAGCTTTATTGAGATCTACTGCAGCTAATTGCATCTTTTCAGAGGCAGCTTTGAATTTAGCGTTATCAGACCATATATCAGGTTGTGCTTTACCACCTTCAGTGCCAGGACCAAATGCTTGCCATGGCAAGGTAGACATCATGGCAACGATAGCTGCGTTCTTAGCCACTTCATCTTTGTTGTAAGGTGCCTCACCTTTAACTACGGCACTAATTTTGCCGAAGGAGTTGCCCATCACAGTGAGGACGCTTTGACGATACTTGATTGCATCTTCTGGTTTTTGGAATTGAGCAATAGCCAAGCCTGCGCTAATCATCAGGACTGTTGCGGTGCTTGCTAAAATAATTTTTTGTAATTTCATCAAATTTCTCCATCTGTCTAAAGGATTGCTTGGAAGCAGAATATCCCAGAATAAAGTTTCTTGCTTGGCCTAAAAAATCATCTTTAAAGGAGTCATGAGTAGATTAATGATTCCTAAGAAAAAGCTACTTAAAGGTTCCATCCATACACTGCCGATGATTCCAGTAAAAATGAGACCCAGAACAATGAAAAAGCCCCAGGGCTCCATTCTTCCGAGGGCAATCGATTCACGAGCTGGCAGCAAGCTAGAGAGGATGCGCCCACCATCTAAGGGTGGCAGTGGGAACAAGTTGAATACTAAGAGCCCAATATTCCACATCACACCTGCTTTTGCCATTGAAGTGAGGAAGGGTTCTTGAACACCAAAACCGAGTAAGAGGACCCAGAATATTGC